>Ga0247611_10001180_pt1 | contig 47778 bp, 48 predicted proteins | sample 177DNAGHGhighgp2_FD_192422 | JGI IMG/M metagenome (GOLD analysis project Ga0247611, IMG submission 192422) | Sheep rumen microbial communities from Palmerston North, Manawatu-Wanganui, New Zealand - 1770 DNA GHGhigh gp2 | ecosystem: Host-associated > Mammals > Digestive system > Stomach > Rumen... | reverse complement strand
CAAAAAGATTTTTTTGCCGAAGCTCCTCAAGAGGTTGAATTAAATCAAAGCTCTCGCGACATATTAAACAGCATTAAATCATCACTTGAAGATATTAAAAGCAATCTTCTCAAAAATTTATAAATCTGATGTCATATTGCAATTGGGGACATACATCACCGCTCAACCTCAAATATCACGATTGTGAATGGGGAGTGCCGGTGCATGATGATTATCGCCAGTTTGAATTTTTGATGTTGGAAGTTATGCAGTGCGGACTTAATTGGAATATGATGATTAACAAGCGCGAAATTTTCCGCCGTTGCTTTGATAATTTTGATTATGATAAAATCGCCGCTTATACTGCTCAAGATATTGATCGGATAATGAATACTGAGGGCATGATTAAAAGTCCGCGCAAAATTGCCGCAATTATCAACAATGCCAAATGTTTTCAAAAAATTATCTCCGAATACGGCAGTTTTTGCAACTATATTTGGGGCTATAGCCAAGGCAAAACCATTTTATATGACCGACACTCGAGCGGTTATATTCCGGCCAGTAACGGACTTTCGGATATCATCAGCCGCGATTTGAAAAAGCGTGGTTTTAATTTTTTAGGCACAATAGTGGTCTATTCTCACCTCCAAGCCTGCGGTATTATCAACGACCACGATAAAAATTGCCCCCGCTACGCTTATATCAATTCCCACTTCCCCACCATCAGACAAAAACCCAGCCAAGAAAAAACCGTGCAGAAGTTTTGAATTACTCTTTTGAAGAGTACTAATAATGTCATTGCAAGATTGAAGAAAAATACTCCTCTTGAGTAATATCAACTTATTTAACCTTTTTCTTAAACCATTTTTCAGATTCAGATTTTTTATTTATTTTCCATAAATAATTAAATCTGTCTTGATATTCTTGGACTGTCTTTTTATTGCTAGTTATAAATAAGCAATTTTCACTATTTTTATGTGAAGCTGGATTGGTCCAGTTATAAGACCCAGTTGAAGCTTTAGTACCATCATAAATAGCAAATTTATTATGTTCAATTTTATTTACAGAATGAACACGTACGTTAATACCTTTACTGTATAACTTAGTAACTTTTGAACTCCTACCGGCTGCTTGCAATCTATCAGTCAATATTCTGACTTTAACACCTCTATCGTAAGCCCTTTCAATCGCTTCAACTAGTTTATCATTATTGATTGAATATACTGCTATATCGACGGTATTTTCGGCTTTATCTATCAGTTGTTCTATTTTATTTTCGCATTGCAAAGATGGAGTAAACATAACCTCCATCTTTGCAAAGACATTTGTATAAAGCAATAGTGTTAAAAATAAACAAAATGTAGGTACTCTCATTGTTATTTATGGTTTACAGTTTATTGCAATTCATAACCTTGTTCATAAACTTAGTGCCTTGTTGGGCTGTCATTATGCCAGTCTTTTCATGATTACCATATATTAAAGCTTCATAATATTCGAAACTAAGTTTAGGTCTATCAATAGCCCATACTTTTGTGATACAATCACAAGCTTTACTACTTCCTGTGATTTTTGTACAAGCTAGCACTGCCTGTTTTCTGAAAGTTTCAGCTTCTGCAATTGCTTTATCCATTTTTTGAATTACTGCTTTGGGATAAACGCTGTCGGGATACGTATTACCATTATCACTTGTTTTTTGGGTTTTATCGACAGGTGTATTAACAGAATTATTTTGTTTATCTGAACAGTATCCAATGATAAGCGTGAATAATAAAAGAAATAAACCAATAATTTGATTCTTACCTTTATTGGGGTTATTCAATTTTGCTTTTTGACCGCAATAAGGGCAACATACTTCATCCACATCATACATTTTTTCACATTTTGAACACATAACATGAATGCTTATGGAATCTTTTGTTTTGCAATTTATTTCTTTATTTTTTCTGGAATTAAGAATGTCATCAACCTCTTTTTTGAATCTATTGGGATTATAGATATTCTTAAATAATAATTTATTGCCATCTTTTCCTTGAAATATTATATTTCCGTATTCAACTAGTCTAGTTCTTTCCACATAAATATTATCCAAATCCTCCAAAAGCATCTCTAGGACAATTTCTGAAAGAAGTATAGTTTTCTTGATAATTCTCTCATTAGTTATAACCATTTGCGTTTTAGATAAACAATAAAAATATAATGTAGGAATAAGTGAAACAATAAAGAATAAAATATTGGGAAATACTATTTCGAAACTTTGTTCAGAAGAAGCGTCATCAATTACACTGGCTTTTAACAAAAGTAATATTATTGCTATAACTGTAATAAATCCGAAAATCATAATTCCTGGAAGGTATAACCACTTATCTAATTTTGCCGTAATTAATATTTTTTCATCCTTTATTAAAATCTCTTTTAAATCTTTTGACATTTTAGATTCCTTCGTGAAAGAGTTTATAGCTCAATTGATTTATTTTTTTTAGTTTCTTTAGTCTTCTTAACCAAATCAGAGGATAAATATTTTTCTAAAAATTCTATTAGACAACAAGTACAGAAGAATAAAGCTCCTATGATGCCATATACACCACCATATATTTCATGCATAATCGACTTTGCATTACTTTCTGCGATTCCGCACGTTGCCATACATAAAATTGCAATAATTAATAAAACCCATTTCATAGTTTTCTCTCCAAATAAATCATTAAAAAAACCACCTTTGAATAAGGTGGCCGGAGAGTTCAACAATCATATCTCTATAAATGATTCTTTTGGCCTTTAAAGTCAAAAAACTTCTGAACATACGCCAAAAGCTCCCCGACCATAAAGATTTTATAAATCGGGGATATATCTAATTGCCCGCTGAATGTTTGACAGCTGACAATTTGACGATGTTATACCCTAACACCGATAGAGATAAGAGCCGTTGAAAGCTCCGCACCTTATACAAGGTACTCCGCATAGAGCTCACTCCATGCCTAGTAGAAATACTAAGCCGATTTTTACTAAATTACAATTAAAATTATCTGATTATTTAAATTTTTCTCATCCTTGTTGCGCTAAAATAACAGAATAAACTAATTAACTGAATCATCTAAAATCTTGCAACATTGATTTTTTGGTTTTATGATACAACGAGAATTTAACCTGTTATGGAGTTTGATGTGTTATCTCTTCTGATTTTTTTTATCGGCTATATGATTTTTGCCACAGCTAATTGGATTATTCACAAATTCGGTCCGGTTACTTATGAGCAAATAATGTTCCACCTCAATATGCCCTTCGATTCGGAAACACGGCTCATGTTAAGCTATTTCAAACATACCGTTATGACTGCGGCCATCATTATTTTGCTTTTGTTGTTGCTGTTTTGCCGCAAATACAAATTTCATGTTAAACTCATCGATCAGGTCAGGGATTTTATTTATGCCAAAAAACTTTGGTTCAGCTTAGCTTGGTTAGCTTTTTGTTGCCTGTGGTTTGTCATTCGTATGAATGTTTGGACTATGTTGAATTACCACAATATCAAACGTGAAACCTCCAATTTTTATGAGCAAAATTATGTTATGCCGCAGCATACCAAAATCACTTTTCCCAAACATAAACGCAATTTGGTGCTGATATTTATGGAGAGTATGGAGGCAACTTATGCCAAAACTCCGCGCCATGATTATTTTGAGGCTGACTTAATTCCCGAATTACATCATTTAGCCAAGCAAAATATCAATTTCAGCGATAATGAATATATCGGCGGATCTTCTCCCATCGATGGAACTCAATGGACCCAAGCCGGATTGGTGGCACAAACTTGCGGAATACCAATTCAGCTTCCCATCAATGACGCTAATTTCTTCCACCCCAAAAAGAGTTTTTATCCTAATGCCTGGTGTTTATACGATATTTTGCGTCAAAAAGGTTATGAAGAAAGTTTTCTGCTCGGCTCTAATGGTGAGTTTGCCGGCATGAACCGTTTTCTTGAGACACACGGCAAGCAAAAAATGCTGGATATTTTATTCTATTCCAAACGTGACGGCATCAAAGTATCTTTTGAAAAAACCACCAAACTGCCGGATAAACAACTCTTTGCTTATGCAAAAGAAGAGCTGTCGCAACTGGCCTCACAAAATAAACCTTTTGTCTTTACTCTGATGACGCTGGACACTCATTATGGAACAGCCAAATTTGCCGATGATATTTGCGAGCGTAAATATGGCGAACGCAACAATATCAAAAATGTGGTTTCCTGCTCCAGTTATCAAATCGGTGAGTTTGTCAACTGGCTCAAACAACAACCGTATTATCGCGATACTGTTATTGTAATGTTGGGTGATCACCTGACTATGAACGAATTTTTCACCGAGGATATGAATCGCAAAGTCTTAAATATATTTATTAATTCTTCGATTGGGGCTGATCGCACCAAAAATCGCACTTTCACGCCTTTTGATATTTATCCGACCATTATCGAAAGTTTAGGCGCTAAAATATCCGGTCATCGTTTAGGTTTAGGCACATCACTGTTTTCTGATATTCCGACTTTAACCGAAAGCAAAATGAGTATTGAGGAAATGGACACGGAAGTCCGTAAATCTTCTCAACTTTATGATTGGTTGCTCTACGGCAAAAATGTCAAATAGCCTACCACGGCTCGGCATATAACAAAAACTTATCGCGACCGTTGATAGTCTTTATTTCATGATTAAGCAAAATTGTCGGTAATTCATATTGGCAAAAAGTGCTTAAAGGATGGGCATTTTTGATAAAAGCCGTAATATTACCGCTTGCTCCCAATACCATCCGCGTTGAAGCAATCCCCCACACTTGATACGCTTCATCTCGTGATAATCCGCTGTTTGGCGAAAACAAATCAAGTTTTAACAAAGCTTTTCCGCAAGGAGTATCCTCAATAGTCATTGCATTTTCATGATTCTTTACATAATCTAATGCCAAATGTTTGTTGGTATCATCATTTTGAAAACTCACACTGAACAACACCAAAGAATCCGGCTTGGTTGTTACATCATAAGTTCTGGCAATATCTAAAATGTTTTGATCTACCATGGCACACCGTGAATGCAACGTTCCGGTGTTTTCTCACAATCTGCATGTCCCAGTTCATATTGCGCGTGTCTTTCCGGAGAAAACTCACCGGCTTTAATGCATCCGCTTAAAATAATCACCAACAAACAAACTAAAATATTTTTCACAATTTCATCCTTTAATAATAACCCACCAAATAACAACGACAATAGTCACAATTATCAAACGTGCCAATTGAGCCAACCAAATACTTTTATCATAATTTGCTGCCGATTTCCAAATTCCTTTAATAATCCCGCAAGAATATATGATTAAAAACAATGATGTAGCAAAATAACACAACAACCAAACCACATTTATCTGGCTGAAATTACTTATGTTAAAATTTTTGAAGAAATTAATCCAATTATTACCACTTGCATAATATCCGGCCAAAGATCTGAACATTTTGTGAATATAATATAAAATGGTCAGCCCTAAAACTCCGTATTTCCAAAAGGCCACCCGAAGCGGTAATTCTCCGTTGAACAGTTTCTTTAACATCATTTTGGTCCTTTATTGCTTTACCAACAGCCATAATTATGTTGTGCATTACACTTTTAAGCAAGCAAATAATGAATAATCTTAACAGTTAGCTATATTAACCGCCAACCCGCCTAAAGAAGTCTCTTTATAACGATTACTCATATCACGTCCGGTCGCATACATGGTTTTTATAGCACTGTCAAGCGATACAAAATGTTCGCCTTTTCCCTGCATAGCCAGTCTGGCCGAATTTACGGCTTTGACCGCTCCCATCGCATTTCTTTCAATACAAGGAATTTGCACCAATCCGCAAACCGGATCGCAAGTCAAACCCAGATTATGCTCTATGGCAATTTCCGCAGCCTGTTCAATCTGATTGTTATTTCCGCCCATTGCCGCCGCCAATCCTGCCGCAGCCATCGAACAAGCCACTCCGATTTCTCCCTGACAGCCGACTTCTGCACCAGATATTGATGCATTTGTGCGATAAAGCGAACAAATTGCCGCCGCTGTTGTAAAGAATTTCACAATTCCTTCTTCAACCGATAAAGGCGACATATGTGAGGCGAATTTTTGAAAATAACGTAATACTGCCGGAATAATTCCAGAAGAACCCATTGTCGGAGCAGTAACTACTCTGCTGCCGGAAGCATTTTCTTCGGCCACAGCAAACCCCCATAAGTTCAACCAATCAATTACTTCCAAACCATCTTGTTGGTTGGTTAAAAATTTTTCTTTCATTCGGCGATATATTTCGGCAGCTCTTCTTTTAACATGAAGTCCTCCCGGCAATTCACCCGATCCACGCATTCCCTTCTCAATAGCCGCATCCATAATTTCATGAATTTTTCTTAAATAAGCAAAAACCTCTTTTTCCGGAGCTAAACATACCTCATTTTGCAAAACCACATCTGATATAGATAAATTATATTTTTCGCAAATAGTTTGCAATTCTTTACAACTGTCAAATTGATGAGGCACATTATAAAATCTATGTGCAACTTCCTGTCCGATTTCATCTTTACGTAAAACCGTTCCTCCGCCGATTGAAAAATACTCTTCACTCAATATTTTATTTTTTCCGGCAAAAGCGGTAAATCTCATTCCGTTTGAATGTTCCGGTAAAAATATTTTTTTATGCAATTGCATATCTTTATTTACATCAAATGGAATAGGTTTCATTTGTGCCAAATGCAACATTTTATCTCGCTCAAGATAAAAATAATAAGGTTGGTTGGTATCAACATCTTCAGCATTAAAACCCATTAAGCCGTAAACAATAGCTTTCAAGGTTCCGTGTCCTACACCGGTCAAAGCCAAAGAACCATACAAATCAACCTTTAATGAAGTTACTTTTTCGATTTCGCCATATCTTTTCAGATTGTCAACAAAACGTTTAGCCGCAATCATCGGACCGACCGTATGTGAACTTGACGGCCCGATACCGATAGCGAAAATTTCAGATAATCTATAATACATTACAAATAGGTCCTGATATCTTTATAAGGTTTTATTCCGATTTTTACCAAAGTATTCGCAATATAATCATGCAACTCATTCCATTCGCTGTTTTCGTCAATAAATTGCTTAGCCTTTCGCGGTGATTTTGATAATTGTATAGCAATAGTCTCTTCCAAAATTTTATTCATGATCTTGGGCATTAATTCAAAATCAATACTTATTTTATTATCTGCATTTATTTTAATTGCCCCATGTTTAAGCATATAATTAAAGTGAATCAAATCTCCGACACGATGAGGCTGTATCTGTTGAGGTTTAGCTTTCAGTAATAAGCGCATTATCCAAGTAACATACACCTTACGCAAGGTAATTTCATCAATAACTCCGGATTTAACATATTGAGGCATCATCGCAATCGATACAACATCAGCCTTGTTTTCTTCAATAATATGTTTGTAAACACCTAAAGAATCTTTATAGGAACTGTCCGGTCCTAAAGAATGACCGTTTTCGTGACCAATCACAAAAATATGTTCGGCTTCATCATCATAATATTTATGAAATTCTTTTTCCAGCAATGCATCTAATTTTACTTTTGTAAGATTCTTATCACCGGACATTCTGACTTGACGATGATAAACATTTCTCCTCCCGCCGCCGGTTTTAACTGATAATTTATCATCATTAGGTAAATTTTGCGCTGTAGTGATACCTCCTCGACATTGAGCATAATCACCTTGCAGAGTTGCTAAATCAACATCTACCATAGTCTGCTTAACCTCATCTCCTGAATCAATTTTTTGTTCATATCTGTCGGTAAAAGGCATTAATTTTGCTAATTGAGACATTTGGGACTTAAACTGCAAAATTAAATCCGTCCCTTTTTGATTAACTATACCAACTCGTGCCCCTAACATATCTTTAGCAATCGGAAAAATATTGTGTTCTTCCAACAAAGCAACCAATTTATCATTATCAAAAATACTCGGGGTAACTTCATCATCATAATTTTCTCTGGATAAAGTAAATTCCAAAGGTGTATTTTGTAACACAGCCCAATGTTTATCGGCTAACATATCCATATCTTCATTGTTTTGCAATAAAGCCTGTGCTTGCCACCCCAAATAATCGTTAAATTCATCATTGGTCGAGTAATGAGCAGCAACTTCTAATTCATTAGCCATATCTGAAAAGGCTTTAGCAAAAAATTGCGTATAATCAACTGCTGTCAACTTATCATCTTTTCTACGCACCATAGTTCTGGCCGACAATATTTTTCGCACCTCTTCAGTCTCACCTTGTTCAATCATCTTTCGGATAATTTGATGAAATTCTTCTATCGATAAATCTGTAGGATAAAAATTACGTCCTTTGTAAATGTGAACGTTATTAAATATTTCTATCGGTTTTTCATCTATACCATTGAGGCCGGCCACGCCGTTAAAAGAATTAAAAAGTTTTAAGGCTTTAGCGGCATGCGAATTGACATCGGCCTCCTGTTCCAACCATTTTTTCAGCTTGAGATTAAGCGGATGATCTTGTTCCAAAGCCACATTGTTTAAAATGCGTGCCGCTTTTATCAAATGATCCAGAGCTTTTTTGTCGCCTTCAGCCAGTCGTTGATAACCATCAAAAGATCTGTCAATCATTTCAATCGGCAACATCTGTTGATTAATTATTTTATCCAAATACTCTTCACTGAGTGCTATTTCAAAACCATCAATCTTTGTCATCTTTCACCTCAACAACTCTAAAACGAAAAATTTTAACATCTTTTGACCAATAAGTAGGGCTCAAACCTGCTTTGATTTTTAACTTTCCGATAAATTCATCTTTATCTTTCACTTCCAACCACATATCAGGCAACAAAAATCCTTCACGTTTACCGCTGCGCAATACCAAACCGTCAACGCCGTATTCAATTTGGTTCAACAGATCATCATAAGAAGAAAAATGCATTTCTTCAGGTTCTGTCAATAACTGCAATGATATACGCAAAGATTTCTTGTCGGTAATTTTCAAACCTTCCGGCGAGTTCATAATATGAAAAATATTGCGTGCAATATCAGCAGCCACCGCGCGGACGGCATTAATTTCTCCGTAACTGTTTATCAACTTATCCCCTTGATATATTTTAACAAAAGAAGCTCCGCGATTAAATAGAAAATTACTATAATTTTTGCGTTTCACTTTATAACGTTTTTTAGGGGCTAAAACTAAGCTTTTTTCAGCTACCGCCAACAATTCTTTGTTATGATGTCTTACAAAATTACGTAAATTGTGATAAAATAATTCACTTCCGTGTAAAACAGTTTGTTCCAAAGGTTCATCATAACTCCAACCTTTTGCTTCAATCAAAATATTATTATCCGTTTCCGTTTGCGAAGCACTTAACAGGCGTGGAACCAATCCGTATTTTTTGGCAGATATAACAGCGACTTCAATTCCGGTTTTACTGCAAAAAGCGTGACGATTTTTTCTTAAAGCAATTTCAGGATTTTGCTCATCTTCGTTAATCGGCAAAAAATATCCCGCCAAATCGGCAACAATAATCATTAAAACTCCTCGTTTTTTTAGATAAGGAGCCAAAATATCGGCCAATTCCTTTGCTTCAATTTTTCCGTATAAAACAGGTATAATTTTTGCCGATTTAAATGTTCTTTGAATAAAAGGCAACTGAACATTTAAAGAATTCTTGGTTGTATAATAATTTTGATTTCCTTTCGCAGCCGGATTTTTTTGCAAATCGCCGACTATTTTCTGATTAACCGCAAGCTCTCCGAATGGTGTTTTTATAATGCCGTTTTTAGGCAAAGCAATGCCGTTAAATTTCTGATGTGAAGGACCCAACAGAATTATGTTACTATAAAATTCATCGAAAGGTTTTAGTTGGTTAAAAGTTTCTGCAGCCAAAGCTCCCGCGCGACGATACCCATGATGCGGTTCAACAATAATTCGCGGAAAATTTTTTAATTTTGATTGATTATGTTCAACATAGCCATCAGCATTTTCATCTGTCTGATATATGTCGGCAGGATAGAAAAAAGCAGCCATAGCCAAATCCGCCGGAGGAATAATATCTTCATCGCTTAAATTATATTCGGAAATACTTTGATGGTTGCTGGAAATCTGGCTCCTGAAATAAGCAAAATTAAACCATATAATTACAAAAAATATGGTAGCAATCATTACATAACCCGATATTTTTTTTCGGCTGAATTCCATAAATTTCATCCCAAAACTTTAGTGACGAGATCTAGTTCGCAGACTTCGAAACGTCTTCACCGATTATATTCTCGGAAATATAACTGTCGGCACATTGTGCACTTGTGCAACGCTTGAGCACTAAAGCATCACGCCCCTCGGTTAATCCGCGTAACTTTACTGACGGAACATAAACATCTTTCACTCTGATCTTAAATGTTATATAACCGGTTGTGCCGCTTTTATCAGTCAGATAAGCTTTAATAGTATAAGAACCTACACTTCCCGGCATTGCCTGACCGATAAATTTATGATTTTTTTCATCATACATAATCCAATCAGGTAAAGGAGAATCATTCAGTAAACCGGCCTTTACGGTAACCGGACCGCTGAAGTTCATTTTCTTAAACACGCTGTCAGGTATCTCAACTTCAAAACGTTGTCCGCTGTCCAACTCAAGGTCGGGAATAAGTTTTGACGACGACAAATTAACCGGAGGGCGTTTAGCCGGAACATCCAATAAATAAGGGCGATTCTCCGGTAAAAATTCACCTTTACGCCACTTTTCTAACACTCCGCGTAAATAAACAGCAATTTGTGAAGGTTTTTCGTTTAGCATATAATAAGGAATTGCATCCATCCCCAAAGTTGCGTACAAACTACCTAAAGCATCTTGCAAATCAACATAAGCTAACATTGCTTTAGCCTCATCTTCGATAGCTCTGGCGGATTCTAATTGAGTTTGAGTCGAACGAGCACCGCTTGATGTTGCCGTATCTTCGGCAATATCTTCCGAAGCCCTCGATAATTCATAAGCAATACGATAATCTTCAACCGCCGACATATAGCGAGCCCAAGCAACATAAACTTGCGTCAGAATAAGATTGGTCATTCTCTGACGACGTAAAGCTTCAGCCTCAAAATATTTCGGATTTTTTACATTTTCAAATACTTCCATACCGACTTCGCGAGCTTTTTTAGACCATAAACGATTATAATAATTTGAATCTTTTAAATATTTCTGATCACCCGGATTAGATAACACCTTAAACGACGCGACAATTTCATCAATATTTGTTACCATATCACGCGTGCGCAATTCCGGACGATTATTTAAGGCTACCCACTCCATTTCGCTTAATGAGCTTTTAATTTCGGGCAAATCGTAATTACCATCCTCTTTACCAACCAAAGTAAACTCGGTGTTAGGATGGAATCCCATGATTGATGCTAAACGAATATTAGCTGTTTCTAAATCTCTTTTTAATTCAGATAAATCTTTTATGCTTTGCATAAAGTTACGCTTTTTATCTAAATCCGCAACACTCAAATTCTTTCCTTCTTTAGCTAAATCCACAGTATTAGAGTTCATTTCATCAATATCCAAACTCATATACTCAATCATATCATCAATTAGCGGCAACATCCTTTGAGCACTTAAGGCTTTCCAATATAATGTGCGGGTTTCCTGCATTAAGTTATGTATCACTTTACGGCTTTGTTCATAAGCTACTCCTGCTTGATAGAGTTTATCTTTGCTTTGATAATATACAGTGCTCACATCTAAGATATTCCATGCAAGTTTAAGTTCTGAGTCCATAGCATTACGATTCTCAGTGTTAACATATCCGGCTGATGAAAAAATTTCTGGCAACCGATTCTCCGGCGAAAGTCCGACTTCAACCATGCTTTGTTGATAGCTGGTCAGACGGCGAGTATAATTATATTTCAGCGCTAAAGCAAAAGCCATATACATATCAATAGGTTTTTGAATTTTAGATGGAAGATTGGAATACATTGACTGCATATCGGCATCTATACGAATCGCTCTATCCCAGTCAGTATAAGAAGCAGGTGCCGGAATGCTTATATCTTCACGCACGCTGCTTGAACATGACGTTATCAACAATGCTAAACAACCGACTAAAATATTTATCTTTCTCATAATTCCAACCCTTGTTGCACACATTAAACATATCGGCATACTATAACAATATTTTGCATATTAACAGTATTTATTTGCTTTTATTCAACTTTGTTGTATAAAATTAATAAAAAAGATAGTTTTGTTGATTATAATACTACCAATACAATGGTCTTATATGGATGATTTTAAATGCTTGATCTGTTAAAATCTTTATTTAAATACAAACAAAAACGCAGTCCCGACAAACTTGGCCGCTATCCAGAAATGGTGCATACCGACGCCATACCCGAGCGTCGATATCTTTGGACATCACGTCTGTTGGTTATTTTTGCAATATTAAGCATTTGCCTGAATATTATTTTGATTTTAACTATCTATATTTTGTTACCTCAACGTGATGCACAACCTCGTCTGTTGCAAATTGATCGCTATTTTAACCAATTGAGTATGTTACCGCGTCAGGAACGTTTTGTGGCACCGAAAGATTTATTGATCGAGATGTTCATACGTGAATATATTTTAACTCGTCATACCGTTACCTCGAACTACGACGAACTGAAAAAACGTTGGCAACCCGGATCTCGATTCTATTTTATGTCATCACCTGAAGTTTATAAAGAATTTGCTTCAGAAGATTTTGATCAATTGCTTTATGCTTATCAGAGCGGTGGTTTTACCCGTTCAATAAATATCGAATGGATGCGCCCGATCTCCAACGGGTTATGGATTGTGCGTTTTGCTACTTACGATTATTATTCGGGCAGCAAAATTCCGATAATAAATATTTGGCACGCGTATCTCCGCACTTCGCTTGCTCTGATTAACTATGACGATAAATTGGTGCGCTACCAAAATCCTTTTGGTTTTTATGTATCCAGTTATTCATTATCATACATAGGAACGCCGGCCGATAATCAAAAATATTTGCAGCGCATTCGTCGTAATCGGTTACGACGTCACTACTAATTCCGAGGCTGAAGAAAATATGGGTATATTTTCAAGCTTATTTCGCTATCGAGATAAAAAAAGTCCGGATAAATTGGGGCTTTATCCCGAAAGATTCCATGTTTTAGCAATTCCTGAACGTCGTTATCTGTGGACCTCCAGATTGTTGGTAATAATTTCGGTTATTAACATCAGTTTATTGATGATTTTGACTTTAACCATATATTTGTTGCTTCCGCAACGCAGCGCACACCCCTTACTTTTTGAACAATACTACGGCTCATTGCGTTATCTTCAACCGCAAATCATCAGAGCATCTCCGCTTCAACTGTTGACTGAGTATCATATTCGTGAATATATCAACTTACGTCACAATTTGCCGGAGCGCTTAGGGCAATTGATAACTCGTTGGAATGATAATTCCGTATTTAAATCTTATTGCAGTGAAAAAGTTTATTCTGACTTTATAGAGCAGCAGCAAATGGATAATTTAAAAAAAATGATTATCAAAAAAATTCGCCGTAAAGTAGAAATTGAAAAAATTGAAAATTTAACCGGCAATTTATATGCAGTGCGTCTTAAAACCATCACGGCTTATCCGGATAGAGAAAAACCGGTTATCACGGTTATGAACGCATATTTACGGGTAGGTTATGTTGATTACGGCAAAAATCCTCCTCCGGAATATCTGCATAATCCTTATGGTTTTAAGGTTTGGAGTTATGAGCTTGGTTATTTGGGTAAAAATTTCCACTGATTCATTTGTTAAAGATTATTGACTTATTTAAAAGTCGTGTTAATGTTTTTTCCAAGTTTAATTATTAATTAATTATATTACATCATGAAAACACTAATATTTCTTGCTGTTTGCGTCTTATTGGCTATATGGTGGACGGTAGAAAAAGACAAATCCAAAGGTTGTTTTTGGATATTTGCCTTCATCTTTGTGGGTTTGTTGTTTGCCATGGCAGCCAAAGGTTTTCACCTATGGTGGATTTGGATTATCTCAGGCATAGCTTGGGGTATCGCAGTTTTTTTTCTGTTTATGATGTTCATATTCAGAAAAGAAAAATAAAAAAAATTTCCTCAACCCTTTGAGGAAATTTTTTTTGTTGATATTTTATCTATATATGATTAAATTGCTATTGTCGTTGTTTCAAGTTATTTAAATATTGCTGACACGGTTGTGGCGTTCTTTCAGCAGGTTGTTTATATTTACTCTTAAATTTCTCAAATTCTTTATCATTTAGGGTCGTAAATAACGGTTGATTATTTTTATCAACCATATTTAAGAACAATCCGGTCGGCACATCATAACCGCTAAACACGGTATATTTATAGCGTTCGTTTTTCACAACTTTTTCCGGAACATAAATCATATCAAAATCTTTGCTCAATTTTTCAAAATCAATAACATATCTCAGATGAGCTAAATTAGATTTTACAAGATAGGGAAGAATATTACTCAAATTTTCTTCTGTGAAGTTTTTTTTGTAGCTATTTCACTACTCCGCAAGCAATGCGTGCGCCTCCTCCGCCCAAAGGAGCAGGGGTGTCTTGATAGTTATCGCCGCCCTCGTGAATCATCAGCGAGCGGCCTTTAATTTCGCTCAATTTAAGGTGCGGAGCATAAACTGTTTGTTTAACTTTTTGCTCTTTATCAGCACTCAAATAGGGCAAATCCCCTTTATGACCGTTCTTATCCGGTCCTAAATGTTGTGCCGTTTTGTCCGGATCATAATGCCCTTTGGCTTTTAGCCCGGCAGTCATTTTGCCGGTGCTGTCAGTATCTGCGCCGCAATCTCCCATCTCATGAACATGAAAACCATGCTTTCCTTGGGGCAAACCTTGCAGGTCAACTGCCAGTTGCAGTCCTTGAGGTGTATCCTGCATTTCTATTGTTCCGATTTTTTTGCTTAACCCCTCAGCATTTATCAAATAAATTTCGGTTATGCTTTTATCTCTGCCATAACAAGCCGCTAATACTAACAAAGACAACAACGCAAAATATTTTTTCATTCTATTTCTCCTCTTATAGGCTAAATATAATTTGCCTTTTGTTATTTTCCAAGTTATATCTTGCCGCATAAGGAGAAAAAACAATGCCTGCCTATCTCATTATCGGTAACATATTTTCATTGCTTTCGGCAATATGTATTGCCATATCGGTGGCACAAAAAAGCAAAAAGAAGTTTATGCTGTGGCAGATTGGTGATACGGCTTTCGGAATAGGCGTTAATATCGCCTTGGTAACTTATGCGGCCTTAGTTATAAGCATAATCTGCCTTATTCGCAACATCTTGTCTTATTGCAGCAAACTCACCAAAAGCATCACGGTTATCTTTACTGTTTTGGGGGTGATAATCGGTTTTTTAGTCAACAATCTGGGATTTATCGGGTGGTTTCCTATTGTCGCTTCTGCCAGTTATACCATTTTTATCTATACCACCAAAAATGAGCAACAAATGCGCTATGCCTCAATTTTGAATATGGTTTTGTGGTTGGTGCACAATGCTTATGTCGGGGCTTATCCTTCGGCAATAGCCAATGTCATCTTGTGCGGTTGGACAATCTGGCAGATATGGCAATACCATAAAAACATTGACAAAAAATCAAAAGACATCTAAACTGAATCAAATTTTACTATTATGCCAATTATGTTTAATTAAAAATAAAAAATTATGGTTATTATCAATGAAATAAAGTGGGAGCCCTACATCTGCACGGTTCCCGGCGGTGGTAACAGAGCAACCCAATGTTATCCGGATGCGGAAACTTATGTCATCAATGGCCAAAAGTTTGGGTATTCTCAAAAAGAGCAAACTCTGATAACACCAATTGATGCATCGGGAAGCGACATAAGTGCCGCTAAAGTTGCAATAAAGGCGATAAAAAATTTGAGCCTCTAAAATTAAAAAAAAGTATTATGAGCACATTAATTATTATCGGGGCGATTTGTTCTAATGTTGGTGATGCTCTAGCTTCTCATTTATGCCAATTAAATGTCTAATTGCTCGCTTGTTAAAGCGAGCTTTTTTATAAAAAGAGTTTTAATCATAGTTATTGGCAGGATTGCCCCAAAAGTTGGTCGTATGATTTAAGGATAATTTGAGGTAATGCCTTGAGCATTATATTGCTTTATCAAATTTTGTTCACGACTTGAACGAGCCATTTGATAGGCAATCTCATCTTGATTAGTGAATCCGTTATGGTTTACGCCATAACTGTCAATACCGTTATCCATTGTTTGATAGCCTAACGGTAAAATGTAATTTCCATACATTTGCATGTTATTTTTCCTTTTCTAAAAAAAGAGCTTAGAGTAAAAACTCAAAGCTTGTAAAAATATTGGATGATTTAATATATTTTAACTTATGCTATAATATACTTCGTTCGGAGGTAAAAATGAAAAAGATACTGTTGTTTTTGACCGCACTGATTTGTTGCATAACTGATGTCTATGCTAATGAAATTATACATGGAATTGACGTTGATGCGGTTTATGCTTCCGGCGATTGGAGCAACAAAAACAAAATAAATGACATTATAAATGATTATAGCTTAGTACTACAATATCAAGAAAGGCTGGCTCTGTGTTCGCCATCAAGAGATAAATTAAATTGCTTAAACATCTTAGCAGAAGAAATTATCAAACATTTTTACAATCATAATCTGTATAATAATTTAAATGATTATTATACATATGTTAAGTCTGTTTCAGCAGCTTATGGCATTATCTATTGTTTAAATAAATATAGACTTCCTTCCGGAACGATGTGTAATCAAGAAACACAAGTAAAAGTTCAAGAGAATGTTGAGCAATATGTTAATAATTTACTTCAATCTGTGGATCAAATCTTTCGCGGTTATAGTTTTCTTCAAGATTATAAAGATTAAAAAAGAGGAGCCTTTGTAAGGGGCTCCTTTTAGTTTTTAGTAAGAAATGTGATATCCATCCACCATACCGACTTTTCTAACACCTCTCGTCGCAAAAGTCAATACAGGCACTTAAAATATCCCCAAAAAGTTGATATTTTAGGGGTTTTAACTTTTTTATTTAGTGAATTAAAAATTCCTATGATAAACTTTTTATCAACTAAAAGTTATACTACTTTAATTCATCAGCGAATCATGTCACTTTAATTTTCTTTTGTTAATTCGGCTAACACTTCTTTTTTCAGCGTAACATTATCAACTTTACCGGTCGCTGAAGTAGGAATTTTATCCTTGTACAGAATAACGCGCGGCATATACAACTCGGGATAACCGTTTTGCCTGATAAAATCATGCAACATATCCGAAGTCAGGCTCGGCTCGTTGGTAACCACCACTATTTGCTCGCCTTTGTTTTCATGCGGAACAGCCACCACCCCGCAACAAAATTCATCTTTACCTTCAAAAGCCTTGCAAATCATATTTTCAACTGCTTTCAGCGATACCATTTCGCCGCCGATTTTAGCAAAGCGTTTAATTCTGTCTTTAATCTTGATAAATCCGATATCATCAACTTCAACCACATCACCGGTATGATACCATCCGTTGTGCGGCGGTACCAATACACCAGGGTTATCAGCCAAAATATATCCCGCCATAACATTCGGCCCTTTTACTACCAACTCGCCGCCTTCGGCAATACCGTCAACTTCTTCCAAACGATATTCCATGCCGGGGCAAAGTTTACCGATAGTGCCGAATTTATTAAACACCATATTATTTCCGGCAACGGCAGGTGAACATTCGGTTGTTCCGTATGCTTCCATAAGTCTTGCGCCCAACCTTTCATTAAGCAAATTGCGTGTATCCAGTTTAACCCCTTCGGCTCCGGCATAGCACAAACGCAACGATCCGAAATCAAGCGGATGCGCAATCTTGGCATAACTGCGGAAAAACGTATCGGTTCCGATCATTACCGTAGCATTCAACTCATAAAGCAAATCGCTGATAACGCGGAAATGCAAAGGTGAGGGGTATAAGAAAACTTTTGCTCCTTGATACAAAGCATACAAAGTTCCCAAAACCAAGCCGAAACTATGGAAAATCGGCATTGAATTAAGCACCACATCACTCTTATTCAAAGTTTCAAAAGATGCAATTTGCCATACATTGGAAATAACATTGCGATTTGATAATACCACAGCTTTCGGTGCACCTTCAGAACCTGAAGTAAACAGAATTACCGCGCGGTCATCCGGTGATGCTTTATAAGGCACATATTTAATTTTATATTGCAACAAGGCTAACAATTTTGCCGGCAACGAAATACTTTTTCCCACTTCTTCCAAATAAATTACTTTTGTTCCGTTATCTTCTATTGCCTTGATAACATCTTCCAAATTAGCCTTTTTAATAAACATTTTCGAAGTGATAACTTTCTTTACCAAAGTTGTGTTAATTCCGCTGACAATATTTTGCGCTCCGGCACTGAAATTAAGCATAACCGGAACTTGTCCGTAAGCATTAAGCCCGAAAAATGTGCAAATAGCCGCTACCGAGTTTGGCAGCAAAATCCCCAAAGATTCCTGATGAGTTGACATTTTGTGAAAATATCTTCCCAAAACATAACTGCCCAGCATAATATCCTTAAAACTCTTCGGCTTACGAGTAATATCTTCCAATACTTTCGGACGAATTAAACCGAAACATTTTTTAGCATGAACTTTAGCCGCTTTAATCAGCTGAGTAAATACGGTCATTTTAGGATCATACATTGACTCAAACATCATCTGCCGCATAATCATATAAATCTCGTTAGAAATATGATTGCGCACATGCCGCAAATTATCTTTCAATTTCAGCGGTCTTGGTTTTTCAACTACAATCTTTACTTTAGGAAAATAGCGGTGTGGTAATCTTCCGCCGGTCTTGGAGAAAAAGCGGCAATATTGCAAACCGTTAATCCAAATCGGAATAATCGGAGAGTCGGTCTTGTCGGCAATCAATCCGGCAGATTCATAAATCTTCATAATATTACCGTTGGTAGTCATTCTTCCTTCCGGAAAAATAACGCATAATCTTCCCGAAGCAACTTTAGCAATTAATTGTTTCAAATCGGGAACATCTAAATTGCCGTATTCCATAACATCGGCTTTTTTCATAAAGAAACGTATCCACGGATTACGATAAAGCTGTCCGTGCAAAGCAAAAATAGGATTCCCCGGCAAAAAGGCAAACAAAATTATCGGATCAATATAAGAAACATGATTGGATATATAAACGCCTTTATTAGGCAAATCATCAATATTAAAGCGCATTTCAAAACGGACTTTAAATAACTTAAACATACATCTCAAACAAAAACGTACCAAATTTCGCATAACTTTGTCCTCAATATCTAAATTAATTTTGCGCTATAAATAGCTCATTTGATAACTGATGTAAAGTAGGCACTTTAGAGAAACTATTGAATAATTTCGGCTTTACCCCGCCAATCGTAATAATTGGACACATTAAGTTATTGACTTAAACACAACTTTAGCTTGCAACTGTTGATAAATATTATAAAGTTTGCCTCAAACCGGTTGGTTAATCGGTTTTATTTTTTATAAAATTCAGTGAGAAAGAACTATGAAAAAAACAAGTTTATATGCTCTGCTGCTCGGTGCAGCTTTAATCCCTGCCGATGCTTATGCCGGTGGTTTTCAATTATCCGAATATTCATCCTCAACTATCGGGCGTGCCTTTGCCGGCACCGGTGTCGCCGGTGATGATTATTCGGCTGTGGCTTATAATCCTGCCGCCATGACCTTAAAAAATACCGGTATGCAGGCCGTTGCCACTTATTTCAAATTACGCGGTCACGCCTACAATCTTGATGAGTCCGGAAAAGATGAAGGTCTGTTATCAACCAAGGTAACTGTTCCGGCCTTTTTTGCTCAATACAAAATAAACGATCAATGGCATATCGGCGCCGGTGTTTATGTTCCTTTCGGTCTGGGTACCAACTGGAAAGGTCGTTGGTTTGGCGATACCGAAGCAACCGATTCTGTAATTGAAGATGTTAACTATAACTTATCGGTTGCTTATAAAGCCACTGACAAATTGTCTTTGGGTGTATCGGTTATTGCCGATGCCATGCACGCCGAGTTAACCAATTATTCAAGACTGGCTCCCGGAGCATATTCTATGATGGAAGCTGATGACATAAACGTATTATGGCAAGCAGGACTTATGTATGAATTTAACCAAAATACCCGTTTAGGCTTGTCCTATCGTCCTAAATCCAAACAAGATTTACACGGTGATCATGATATTACCGTAACTAATATGAGTGGTCGTGTTCACACTCGTTTGACTTTGCCGGAATATGCCAATGCTTCAATTTATCACAAATTGAATGACAGTGTTGCTTTGATGGCCGGCGCACGTTGGACTCGTTGGAGCCGTTTCAAAACTTTAGATATTGTATCTAATGCTATTAATGGAAGTGATATTCACGTCGGTGCGGTTGACGAAGGTTGGAAAGACGTTTGGATGTTATCACTCGGTGCCGATTGGTATGTCAACGATAAATGGACCTTGCGCGGTGGTATTGCTTGGGATGAAAGTCCGGTTAAAGATTCTAACCATCGTACCGCTCGTATTCCCGACAGCAGCCGTGTAATCTTATCGGTAGGTGCCAGTTACAAAACCGGTAATTGGACTTGGGATGCCGCTTATTCCCATCTGATTATGCAAAAACATGATGGTTATCGCCAAAATTTTGACTTCCGTCGTGAATTAAATACCGATATGATAAGTTTAGGTGTTCAGTATAATTTCTAAACTTTGTCTGATACCAGAAAAACCGTCGCAGTCAAATCTTGCGGCGGTTTTTTATTGACATTTTTCCAATCAGGCTTTATCGTTAGACAAAATTTAATTATTAATCACAAAACTTATTTATTATGGAAGAAGTAAAAGAAAAAACTCCGCAAGAACAGTTGAATTATTTCTGTGATAATTGCTGGACAGTTGACTCTCCGCAGTTGCTATATCAAGCCCTACGGGAGTCATTTATTTCCGACTTACCAAAAGAAAAATATGCGGAAATGATTCCAAAGCTGGTTGCCGCCAGAAAACATTACCGAGACTTGGTTTTCTTGGCGGAAGATCTGTTCAAACTCCTCACGCCGGAGGAACAAAAACAAATAAAGTTTAACGGCTATTCTCCGGACAGTCTGGATGAAAAGGTGATAGCCATCACCACAGCCGAATACCTGTGGCGAAAAAGCCACAATCACCCCTGTAAACTTTATCATCAGGGGGGATTTTGTCGCCCGGCGAGTGTTGAAGATTTTTTGGCTGTTGAAGCCATAATGGAGATGCTGATGCTATCCGATTCATCGGCACTTATTATGGCCTAAAATGGTCTAAAAAACAAAAAGGACTATCCCGACGGATAGTCCTTTTTTTGTAATTAAAATCTTCTTTGTTGATTATAATAGTTCTGCTGTGTATCCGAAGTTGCTTCAATACTATGCCGGATAATTTCCTCGGTTTGTGCTTTAATCCACCAAGGCGCATAAACTTTCTTAAATACCACTTTTGATGTCCCGGTTCCCGAAAAATAGATACTGCCGTAATTCAAAATTTTTCCCATAATTGATTGGCGAACACTCACCGCTTCAATTCGGCTGTTAACCAATTCTTCGGTATGAACATTAAATATACCGATTTTATAAACAACACGATAGTTGGTAACTGCCATTTCCACTGAATAGTTGCGGAAAAATGTATAAACTACTCGTAACACAATCACCCACCATATCACGGTTTCGGTAGTTTCAAAAAAACGAATGATTCTGTTATCATAATTGATAAATGGCGCCATATAATGGCAAAACAGAATATACAACACCGACAACTGCAAATAAGAGTCAATATACACAGCCCAGTGCAATTTGGGCGCAATTAACACATCTTCTTCAATTTGCAGATTATGCTGAACATAATTTAACATGGTAATCACCTTAAAAGAGCCTCATTAACCAAAATTTTATAATAACTTGTTAAAATGTCAATATATTTAATGGATAGAAGGATTAAAAAATGTCAAACCATCTTGCACGCCCCGAATTATTAGCCCTTATAAGCGAAAATGAGAATATTTTATGGCAAGGTCGTCCTAATAAAAGATGTTTTTTACTTGAAGCAATTTTCAATCCGTTGTTGCCCATAGCCTTTGTTTGGGGATTGGTTGATTTGTGTTTTCTTTATGTCTTTAATGTCGGGATGAAAGAAAATATACCAAATTCACAGACCGGAATAATACTACTGGGATTTTTCGCTATCCACATGATGCCGGTTTGGATTTATTTAGCGGGTATCATATTTTCTTACCTGCGTTATAAAAACACCAGTTTCGCGATTACCGATCAAGGAGTTTATGTTTCGGGAGGAACTTTTACTCAAAATTTTGAGCGTAAACCCTTTGCCGAAATGTCTCATGTCAATGTTCATCGCGGTATTATCGACCAAATGCTGGGTGTCGGTGATGTGGTTATGACCGGTAATAATGATGGTTACAACACGCGTAATAACCTGTTTCGCGGCATAACCATTTGTGATATTGCCGATTATCTTGAAGTTTATCAATTAGTGAAAAAATTACAAACCGATATTTATGCTGACACTATGTATCCTAATAATTTGCGTCCTAATGAAAATCATGGTTATAAAACCAAATATATTCCCGATTAAAAAAACTTGACTCTTGGACAAAACTCAATATAATCACTCCAATTCTAAATTATTAAAATAATCATTATGAATAATACGTTTTTTATATTAAGCGTCCTATTGGTCGCAATGTCGATTCTTCTCCTGATTGGAGGAATTTTTGGCAGAGAAAATGTTATTGAAGGGGATACCAACCTTTTCACTTATCCTTTTCGCTTATATTTCCGAAAGAAATGGAAAACTCTCCTTTATAGGATTGTTATGGGCGGACTGATGATAGCTTGCTGTGTAATTCTTACTCGGTATTTGTTGCCTTTTACTGGTCCGTGGGTAGCTCTGCTGGTGCCGGTTGAGGTTTTGGCAGTGATTATACTGTCATATATCCTCTCGGTAGGGTTGCTTCTTCTGGTAGGATTTTTTATCTTTCTCATCTACGGATGGCAGAAGGATAACTAACATCGAATTACATTTATTATTAATCAAAAAAATACTAATATGAAAACAACTGTTTTATTTGTGATTATCGCCTTGGCGTTAATTTTGACCGTCATCGGTGAAATATGGGGAACAGACAAAGGTAAGTTTTGGAACTATCCTTTCAAAACTTACTTTGAAAGCAAGTTTAAGCAGGCAATCTATCAGGTCTGCTGGGTGATTTTAATCATCGCCCTGTGGGCAGATTTGATTGCTATGTTTAACTCAATCCTATCCGGTTTCGGTTGGCTATGGATGATACTCATCATTCCGGCCGCCCCATTCGGACTGTTTTTAGCCGCTATTGGCATAGCTATCGCAATAGTTATTTTGCTGACAGGATTGAAAGCACTATTTTCAAAATTAGATTTCTAATAGGTCGTTGAGGTCTGAAAAGCCTCAGACGACCTTTTTTTATTTTTCTATACCTGATAGGTATTTTCATTGACAAAAAAGCATTTTTTTTATAGCTTGAGCTCGCAATGAAATTATTAACAAATAAATTTTTTTATTATGATAGAGATAGCAATTGTTGCAGTTATAGCAGCGGGTATTTTTGATTTAGCCAAGAACAAAAGCACCTGTTATGACGGCTGTTTGACTGAGGTACTCGGAGCCCAGTTTGATTGTCGACGCGATAGGATAATCTATTGGTTTTTACGTCTGACGGCTCATATCGCCACTTTATTGGGATGTGTTAGCCATTACAACCTGGCTGATTTATCTGTTTTTAAGACAATACTGGTCATAATCATGTCAGTTTTGTTGGGATTGATAGGTCCTATGATAGCAATATTTGTGGTCAAGTTTATAATAGCTTCCGTTACTGCTTTTATTGCTTTATTTAAATAAATTTGACCGTTGAGGCATGAATTGCATCAACGGTCAAATCGGTTTAAACACTTGTTCCATACATCCAAACATACACAATGTTCAAAACGGAAGCAAACAACATCCATAAACAATAAGGAATTAACAGATAAGCCGATAAACGATTCAATTTGTGATACAATAATGTCATTTTAATTACGGCAACATCCAGTAATAGTATAATTCCCAATCCGAAAGCCAATTGCCCATGCGCAAAAAAGGCAAAACACCATAATATTTGTAAAAAGCATTGCGCTAAAAACAAGTCATTTGCCGAATTATGCAACAGAGATTCCGTTCGGCTTAATGCCAGATACGACGCTAAAATCAATAGGGCATAAAGTACCGCCCACACAATCGAAAACACAAAATCCGGTGGCACAATCTCCGGTTTGGGTAAAGTTTGATACCACCCGTTTGTGCCATAGCGGCTGAATACCGAGCTCAAATATCCGGTTAGCAATACAGCCGCTGTTATGTATATAAATTTGAATATTTTTTTCATGTTTTTTCTCCTCGTCAAATCAAGATATAATCTTTTTTTGTGCAAATTAAACATCTTAACTTTTGCGGTAAACAAAATATAATTCTGACAAAATTAATTATTAATCAAAAAGGAGAAAAATTATCGAAAAATTTTTCCAATGGTTTGTTGGGGGAAAATAAAAAAATCCGCAAATTTTGCTCTCTGCAAAAAATGCGGATTTTTTATTTTTAAAACTTCTTATTTATAAGGTGGTTTATCCATTCCCTTAGGCGATAGGGTAAAAATTTCTGCCCCGTTTGCCGTTACGCCCAACGAATGTTCAAATTGTGCAGATAGCGAACGATCTTTGGTCACGGCTGTCCACTCATTAGCCAAAATCGTTGCCTCTTTTTTACCGAAGTTAATCATCGGCTCAATCGTGAAAAACATTCCTTCTTCAATTCTTGGTCCGGTGCCTTTTTTGCCGCAATGCATAACATTCGGCTCATCATGAAACACTTTTCCAAGTCCGTGTCCGCAAAACATATCAACCACCGAATATCCGTAATGATGGGCAATTTCTTCAATCACCGCACCGATATCGCCGAAATAAGCTCCCGGTTTAACCGCCTCAATGCCGCGCATTAAGCATTCATAGGTAATATCACACAAGCGTTTGGCCTTTACCGAAGGTTTGCCGGCATAATACATTCTTGATGTATCCCCATGCCACCCGTCAGCAATTACCGTAACATCAATATTCAAAATTTCTCCGTCCAGTAATTTGCGTTCCGGAGAGGGAATTCCGTGACAAATCTCATGATTAATTGAAATACAGGTATATTTTGGATATCCGTGATAACCGATACAAGCCGACACCACACCTTTTTCTTTGATAAAACCCGCACATAAGTCGTCCAAATATTCGGTTGTTACTCCCGGTTTAACATAAGGAGCAATAAAATCCAAACATTCCGCCGCAATCTGACCGGCTTTGCGCATTCCTTCAAAATCTTTTTTATCGTTATGAATAACAATTCCGTCTTTATTACGATTTGACAATTAATTTACCGCCTTTCTTAAAAAGAAATTTCCATTCTATCGCCCAACGATATCCCATCGTCTTCAATTTTACAACCATAGCAAATAAAATTTACGCCGCTTTGTTTGGCATCATACATTGCTGCTGCAGCCGTCGGATCAATATCCCAAACAAATTTAGCCTTTGTGCAGTTTTCTCTGGGAGCAATCATCATAATATAGCCTTTAGCCCCATTTGCAATTTTTTGTTGCAAAGCCTCTAACATCTTAATTTCAAAAAAGTTTATTTTTTGCGGAAAAATAGCATATCCGTCTTTTTGATGATAAATTGAAGTCACAAAAACAAAAGCCTTTTCGCCTTTTTCTCCGCTGAGTTCAAAATCAATTCCTCCGGCTTCTTCGGCTTTTAACGGACGATAACTTTTATATTCGGCAAAATCCTGCATTTTTCTTTGGCTGAATGCTTCCTTAAACAAAGATCGATTATATTTAGGGTCGGCCAATATCCAACCATCATCGGTCTTAACAAACAGCACATTTTTTTTAATGATTTTTTGATTATCTTTAGCTTTAACCAACAACACTTGCATTTCCGGTTTACACATCTCGGCAATTTCCACCGCCCCGCAAAAAGCCGGTTCTTCTTTATCATTTCTATCCTTTACATCAACAATCAAATCTCCGACGACTCTCACTATTCTTCCGGCGGCTAATTCACCATCATAGTTCATTTGTTTATGCTCCCAAAGCTATCCGATTAACCGAAAGCAATATATACCAAAAAACTAACACTTGCAAGAGTTTTATAATCGTAAATCAGCTAATCGTTTTTTTATTTTTCAGCTTTTTTCAACATAACTTCCGGTGCTTCAATTCCTAACAAATACAACATTTGTTTTAATATATCACGCACCAATTTAGCCATTGTCAGTCGTGATGATGCCAAAGCGGTGTTCTCCTCGCTCATAATCGGTGCCACATTATAAAATCCGGAAAAAATCTGTGCCAAAGTATAAGCATAATCAGCAATAATACTCGGCTCTTTTTCTTGATGTGCACGCCAAACTATCGTATTAAGTTGCGATATTTTTAATGCCAATTCACGCTCCTCCGGCAAATTGATAACAATTTTACCGGTTGCTAAATTGCGCTCTTGCGCCTTACGCAAAATCGAATTTATACGGGCAATCGCATATTGAATATAAGGACCGGTTTTGCCGTCAAACTTGGCAAAATCTTCCATATCAAATACATATCCCGAAGCGGTATTATTCTTCAAATCTTGGAATTTAATGGCGCCGATGGCAATTTGATTGACCATTTTTTCAATTTCTTTTTCGCCAAAACCTTCAACTTCATTCGGAGCCGGCATTGACTCACGAACTTTGTCTTTGGACAACTTAATCAAATTTTCCAAAGTCATTACTCCGCCGTCACGCGTTTTAAAAGGTTTACCGTCTGCTCCGTTAACCGTGCCGAAACCATAGTGCTTCATCTTAACACCTGGAGCAATACCTAATTTTTCAACCGCCTGAAAAACTTGTTCAAAGTGCAAAGATTGACGTTGGTCGACAAAGTAATATATTTCTTGAGCATTAAATTCGTCAACTCGGCGTTTAATAGTTGCAATATCGGTAATTTGATAGCCGAAACCGCCGTCACGCTTGATTAAAATAATCGGCGGCATCGGTTTGTTATCTTCCTCCAAGCGCATAATCAAAGCGCCGTCGTCCATCTCGGCTAAGCCCTTTTCCTTAGCCATATCCACTACCTTGAAACTCATTTCGTGGGCGTCGCTTTCACCCCACCACAAGTCAAAATTAACATCTAATGCATCATAATTTTCTTTAATTGCCTCAATCGATACTTTGCGTAAATGTTGCCATGCTTTGCGATATTCAGCCTCTCCGTCTTGCAATTTTGCCGTGATAATACGAGCTTGTTCTTTGGCTGTTTCATCTTCTTTACAACGAATATTGGCTTGCTTATAAAATTCGGTAATTTGATTGATATCATAAGTTTCGGTTTTGCTTAAATCTCCGTCATGATTGATAATTTCCGCCAAAATCATTCCCATCGGCGTTCCCCAATCGCCCAAATGGACATCACCGATAACTTTATTGCCGATAAATTTTTCAATTCTTCGCACCGCCTCACCGATAACTCCGGCACGCAAATGCCCAACGTGCATAGCTTTTGCCGCGTTAGGCCCGCCGTAATCCAAAACTACCGTTTGCGGCTGAGTAATTTTTTGAACACCGAAATCACTGTCGTTTTCCATTTGTTGTAAAACTTCGGCAATAAATTCATTGGTTATGCTCATGTTCAAAAATCCCGGTCCGTCAACCGAAACTTTGGCAAAACAATTATCTTTTTTAACTTCATCGGCAATCATTATTGCAATCTCACGCGGATTTTTATGTAAAGATTTTGCCAAAGCCAAAGCACCGTTGCATTGAAAATCACTCAAATCCGGACGATCGGAAGTTTTACAAACAGCATAAGCCGTATCCAACCCCAAACGATTGAATATATCATGCATTTTCTGATTAATAACATTATCTAAAGACAAGTTCATTTTGATTTTCCTTATTGCTCGCATTTAAAATAGTAATGATTTGGCACTAACAAACGACAGCTGAATACAGTCTCTTTAACCGGAGTGGCATGAGTGCCGGTTTTGTTCTTTACACATTCCTCATCAGCCATTTTTTTGATCTTATCCCATGATGTATACAGCCTGTTGTAGCATATTGCCGGCTCATCAGGTTTTGATTTTCCGACATACAAAGCCCCGTTATTAAATCCGCCGGCTTCTCTGCGCCGGTCAACAAACGGTCCGAATTGTGAGGCGCAACTGCTCAAAATTGCGGTCAACACCAACATATTTATGATTTTATATCTTGCCAATTTTAACAAAGCTCCTTATACTCAAAATCAAATTCGTTTCAACAACTATAACAAGAAGAATTAAAAATGCAAGCAAACAAATACATCGGTGATGAAGCCTTTATCAAAATGTTGGATCATTATGCCTGTCCGACCCCGCTGAATGTGGTTAAAATGCGCTTTTGCGGAGCGATTTGCTCACCTAACTTAAAATTACGTCCTGCTGATGTAATATCGTCTTTTTGGCCGGAAGGTGAAGCTCCTCGCTTGACTACTAAAGCCGAGGCTGATTTGTTTTTTAAGTTTTTTATGGGGCTTTGGGACGAAATATTTTCTTTAGTATCTCAAAACAAAGTCAAAATAGCTCATATTGAAAACAACGACATCACCGCCTATTGCCAAATGCGCTATGATGAAATAGAGCAGGGATTCGTTGAAGGATTTTTCGGCGGCGAAGAAAATTTGCAAATGAAAGGTTATTTAGCTCAAATTGTCGATTCTCTATCTGAATTGGCCCTGGCTTATCAAAAAATAGCTGCCAAAGGAGAACATTCGACAGCCGTATGGGATGCTGTTCGCCATACCGATGAAATGATTGAACGCTCAATAGCTTTTATTATTGAAAATTCAGTTCTGCCGCGTATCGAACAATTGCGCCGTCAGGTTAATTAACTCAAGACACAAGAGTAAAGTATTGCAAAAAAGTGCATTATTGTTCCCAGTAGCACAAAAAAGTGCCAAATTGCGTGGGTATAAGCTTTTTTCTTGTTAATATAAAACAATACTCCGAACGTATAGGCTAATCCGCCTAATATTAAAAAGACAATGCCTTTTATCGGTAAGTGAGCAAATAATGTTTTGGAAGCAAAAACTATCAACCAACCCATTGCCAAATATAATCCGATTGACCAAAACTTTGCTCCGTTACCGTCACTTAATAATTTCAGCACGGTACCCAATAAGGCCAATCCCCAGATAATTCCGAATATGCTCCAACCTAATGCTCCGCGTAAATTTACCAGCATAAAAGGAGTATAGCTTCCGGCAATTAAATAATATATTGATATATGATCAAATTTTTTTAATATTTTTCTGCTTTTATCATCTTTGGCGGCGTGATATAATGTTGAAGCAGTATACAACAATACCATGGATACACCGAATATCACGGTTGATACAATATTCCAAGCATTGCCATACAGTGCTGAAAAAGTTGCCAATATACTGATGGCGGCAATTCCCAAAACAATACCTACACCATGAATAATACAACTCCACATTTCTTCTTGCGGAGAATAACGTGTTAAAACAGTCGAATGCATAATCTGTCAAACCTCAAAATCTTTGTTATGTTCAAAAATAATCAATTCAATTGCTTTCGTCAAGTAGGCACTTTTTTTAGATTTAGTATGCTTAAAGAAACTGACCTGTAATATTTTTTTATGTTTTTTATCTTTAAAACCGGCTTGTCATCACTATATTTTGAATAAGATTTAAAATGGAGATGCTTATGAAAATTATAATTGCAGATAAACAACCGGTGTATCGAGACGGACTTAAACACAATCTGGAAAAAATGAATCCTTCGGCGGTCATTTTGGATGCTTCATCAACGGAACAAATTACTGATATTTTACGCCGTAATAACGATATAGATTTAATATTGGCCGACATTGATATAATGCGCCCTGATTGGGAAAGCAAAATTCGCCAATGGCTCAATGATTATTATGTCCCAAAAATCGGTGTAATGAGTGAAAAACAAGATTTTCAGGAATATCAAAAAGCTCAACATATAGGGTTATGTTGTTATTTGCCCAAGAATATTGAAATCGATGCACTCTGTCACGCATTAAATGCTGTTTTGTGCGGCAAAAGTTGCTACCCTCAAATTATAAATAATCATAAAACAAGCAATAATCATGACAAAAAACTTACCAATCGACAATTTGAAGTGCTTAAATACCTATCGCAGGGCTTATCTAACAAACAAATTGCCTATCACATGAATGTTTCCGAAGCTACGGTCAAATTGCATATCAATGCGCTGCTTCGAGTTATCGAAGCCACTAACCGCACTCAAGCGGTAATTAAATCACAACAATTAGGCTTGATTTAGTTACCAATTTAAAGTGCAATCCTTTGTTGTTGCACACATTTTAACTTTGATACCCAAAGGGATAATGTGCCTCTCTGCAATATGCCCGTAATCAAAATCGCCGATTACCGGAATTTTTAAGTCTTTAATAAAATCATTGATACAATCAGCAATTGTTCCGTCACTTTTATCTTTTACCATACAGTCGGAAAATTTACCGAATATAATACCTTTCAGCTCGTCAAAATGCGGTTGTTGCTTGAGCTGTTGCAACCATAAATCAATTTTATAAGTTTTCTCGCCCACATCTTCCAACAATAATATTTTTCCTTTTAAGCTGGGAAAATATTTAGTGCCGCATAACAGATTAAATACACTCAAACATCCCCCCACAATTTTTCCCTCGGCTTTGCCTGATTTCAAACATTTTCCCGAACTTATTTCATGTTTTTTTTCAAACAAAGTTTTTTTAAGCTCTTTTACCATAAATTCGTTGATTTTGCCGGTTTTAACTTCATACAAAGGGAGAAATCCGGTTAATGAAGGATTATTGGTCAGCTTTATCGCCGCATTTTGTAAAGCGGTTGAATCACTTAAACCGATAATCGGTTTAGGATTAGCCTTAAGCAAAGCAAAATCTATTTTATCAAGCATTCTGGTTGAACCGGCACCGCCTCGCAAACAAAACAATGCCTTAACTTTACTGTTTTTAACCATACGGTTAAATTCTTTCGCTCGCACTTCATCACTTCCGGCCATATAGCGAAAGCTGTCAGTCAGATTGTCGGCATATATAACTTTCAATTCCAGCTGTTCAAATAATTTTTCCAATAGCGGCAAATCAGCTTCTTTCGCACCGCAAGACGGTGCAATCAGACCAACTGTATCGCCTTTTTTTAACTGCCTCATTTTAATTTCTCCAAAATACGATATCCCATATCGGTAATTGAGTTATCTCGCGCTCCCATCAACACAATTCGATCGCCTTCGCCAACCAACTCCAACAAGCGTTTTTCCAAATCATCGCGCTTTTCAAAAAAATATGCCTGTTTTTGTAAGCTAACCGCATAGTCAATCAAGTCTTTTGAAGAAATATCACGATTAACCGTGCCGCCCGAAAAATAAATTTCCGGCATCATTAAAATATCTTTATCGTCCATATATTTGGCAAAACTTTCAATAATATCTTTACCCATCAACCTCATCGGAGCAAATCCGTGCGGTTGAAACATAATCAATAATCTTCCCTTATAACTTTTCAATGCCGACATCGATGCAGCTACTTTATCCGGATTATGAGCAAAATCATCAATCACGGTTATATTATTGCTTTTGCCTAGTACTTCCAATCTGCGTTTAGTTCCGGCAAATCCTTGCAAAATTTCACAAGCTTTAACTGCTTCAACACCTAACATCGAGCATACCGCAACCGCCGCTGCTGCATTAGCAACATTAAAACGTCCGATTAAATTCAAATGATAATTTCTGCCCTTAAAACTGTAATTTGTTCCGTCATCGACCGCTTTGATATCCTCAAAATAAAAATCAGCTTCAGGATTATCAATTGCAAAAGTCACATTGTTAGAGTGTTTATTTAATAATTTTATCGTATGTTTGCAATCCGCATTAAGCACCGCGCCGAATTTAGCTTTTTGCGCAAAATCACCGAATAAAATTTCCAATTCTTCCAATGATTTATGATCAAGCGATATATTGTTGACCACAGATATATAAGGTGTGTATTTTTCAATTGAACCGTCACTTTCGTCAGCTTCAATTACGCAAATATCTCCTTTGTTTAATATCACATTGGGAATCCCCGGCATATCTTTATAATTTTGCATTCCGGCCCCGTTAATTACCGTCGGTTTCAAACCTGCCTGATCCAAGATATATCCCACCATTGCCGTCAATGTCGATTTTCCCGAAGTTCCTCCGATAGCAATTCCTTTCGGGTAAGAAGCAAAAACTTCAGCCAACAAATCCGAGCGTCTTTTCACCGGAATATTTTTTTCCAAAGCTCTTTTGACGTCAGGTATCGTGCTTTCCACCGCTGTTGAAGTATATAACACTTCCAAATCATTATCCAACATCGATCCGTCTTGCGGACAAATTTTAACCCCGATATCGCTCAAAGCCTTTTTAATTTTACCTTCTTTACCTTGATCAAAACTGCGATCCGAGCCGTAAACCTCACAACCTTGCGCCCGCAAAACTTGGGCTAAAGCACTCATCCCCGAACCTGCAACCGCACAAAACCCGACTTTTCTCATTTTATTTTCACTCCGTATTTTAATTAAATAACGCCATTATTTCATCTTCGCTCATTGGTTTAGCTGATGTTTCTTCCTTTCTTTCCGTTTCATTATTATCTTCGGATTTTACCAAATATTTGCCGTCCTTAATCCTTGCCGCAAAATAAGGTTTATCTTTATCCGCCTCTTTTAAGAATATCACAAACGGCCGGTCAAAATAATAGTAGTTGTTTATATCTATACTCATCTTCATTCCAAGGACACCTCCCATTCCAGTTTCGCTTTTGAGACGAGCCCCGGCATTATCCAAATCAAATTGTATGGTCTGCAGAACTTTAACAATTGTCATGTCACCATTAATAATACCCCCCAATTCTTCACTAAGATCAAATTTCTCATCTATATGCAAATAAGGTATTTTATAATAATTCTTAAACACCACTTCTCCAATGAGCACAGGAAGCAAAGATGCCTCATTTTCTTTTTGTATGCGTTCTTTTTCTTTTTGTTTTCTTTGATCCTGATAAAAGCCTTTTTTATCCGACTTGCGCAAAATTTCATTATAAATCTCATCAAACGAGGCTTCTGAAGAAGTTAAATATAAAATCATTTCTTCTTTATTATCTTTGTCTTTAATCTTCAGAGCAAAATCATCATCATTAGCATAAAACAATTCACTCATTTTTTCTTTATTTAAATATTTGCCCGGATTATAAACATCATCATCATTTTCATCCGGCGAATAGCCGAAATATTTATATTTTATCGTTTCATCTTGATTAAATACATCAGGCTTTAAAATATCATATTCGGCGGTAAATGGAAAATCTTTTTTCAATATTGAATAAATAAACCATTTATTCGTTTCCGGTCCTTCATCCCATTCAAAGTCATCTAAAATATCGCTGGTTTCATTAAATTTTTCAGCTATGGCTTCGGCAATTTTGTTTTTATGCGCTACGGTCAATTTACCGACCGAAATGTGATAATCTTCATCACTCAAATCATTTTTGAAAAATTTTTGCTTATTAAGTTCATCAGCCAACGGCGGATTGCCTTTAAGATATTGTATTTGCCAAGTTCCGCTCAAATCAATCAATTCATTCCAACATAACTGTAAAGTCGGCGTCCACACGTCATCAGTCTCGCTGGCAAATTCAATATTGCTGTTGCTTGAGGTTTCTATTGTCTCTTCAACTTGTGCTCGGCAGTCACTTGCCGCGATTCCTGTTACTATTGCCAACAATAACCATACCTTTTTCATCTTTTCTCTCCACAACAAAACTGCCGTTTATGCACCATCATAAACGGCAATTGGTTAAATTTTATCTAAAACCGGCAGAGATTTTATTTATATAATTTAGGCAAAGCTCCGTCATCATTACTTTGACATTTAACTTTATGTGCCGCCGCTTTCTTAAAAATTCGCACAAATTCGCTACCGTCCCATTGGGCGTTGTTGCCCGAGTATAAAAATTCGCGAATTTTATCAATTTGTTGATTAAAATCTTCATCTTGCAACACATCGGCTACGTCTTGCAAATTGCTGATTCCGGCATTCTGGTATTTATCTTTTCCCCACCACAAAAGCTCATCACGCAACCTATGAATATCTCCGTTATGTGCGGCATTTATCACCGCTTTATAATGATTTGATTTTCCGGCACTGCCTCCGGCAAATAATTTAAATAACAACCAAGCTAAAACCATTCCGCCGACAAAAGCTGACAATAACATTACAATCATCATCTTGTTATCAACCTTTGTAACTTCTTGAACTTGTGCCGATTGCGGTTGAATAGCTTTTATTTCCGGTTGTTCAATTTGTGATTTTGCCAGTTCTGTCTCTCCGTCTCCTTTCGCAACCATCGCTTTATAAGCCGGAATAGTCGCAACTTCTGGTGAGTTTGTGGCAGTATTAAACCAATTTATTTTAATCTCCGGCAACCATATCTCGCCGCTCTCCGAAGGGATATAAACATTACCTGTTTGCATAGAGGTAATTATTTGCCCGTTTTTAACCGTCATTTCCGTCAAAGGTTTTTCCGGATATTGTTTAACCCCGTCAACATTGGCAAATTTAATCTCCGGCATTTGATTATCGGTAACCCCGTAGGCCTTAACATAAATTGTCCGGCTGACCGGTTCTCCAACCTTAAATTTAGGTTTAGGTGAGTCAAATTCTGCGGATACTTCAACTTTTGATGCCGGCAACCACCAACCGTCATTTATTACTGCCGGTTTAACTTTAACCGCAATCGGTTTGGTCGCTAACACTACCGGATTTTTACGTGCAAAAATATCATTCAACCCCAATCCAGAGAAAAAGTCATCATCACCGAAGAAATCGGCAAACGGATCAACTCGTCGATTCTTTGTCAGATAATATCCGTTAAATTTAACCGCCGGTATTTCCAAATTACCGCTTTTTTGAGCAAACATTGCATAAGTAAAAGTTATCACGCGCAGTTGCTTACCATTGATAATTTTAGTCTCTACCGTTGGTTCATCTAAAGGTTTAATAATCCAATCATCACCTGAACCCATAAATATCGGTGCTTCTCCTTGCAAGCCGCCGGTATCATATATTTTCAATTTATAAGTAATTTGTTGCTGAATATAAGGACTTTTATTATCCACTTCACCGCTTATCTTAAAACGCGGGCTGTCGGTATTTGGAGCAGGTGTCGTCGGCTCAACGTCAACAACTTCGGCAGTTTTTACCTTGAGTTTTATCGGTTGGGTTTTATATCCGGCCAATTCAATTTCCGGAATAATAATTTCTCCGGAACGATTCGGCATCATTACCAAACTCCATTGGCGTGATTTGCTGACATTGCCGTTGATAATATTAGTGCGATAACCGTTTGAAATTGACAACACATTAAAATCTTTGGATAAAACGTTCAAATCCGGAGTGGCATTGCTGTCAACATCTTTCAAATCAAGAGTTAACACCAAAGTTTCGCCTTCCGACACCGGATTACGATTGACCGTTGCCACAAATTCTTGTGCCGCCGCCGCGCTTATTTGCAATATCAATAATCCTAATAAAATTAAAAACTTTTTCATCTTTCTCACCTATTTTTCATTATAACGATTTTTTTTGTATTCTTCGGCAATAAATGCTCGCAATAATCCTCCCGGATCTTCGGGTATATCGCGATAACGTTGCATTTTTGCTTGCACTTTTTCATCATAATCTTCATCGCCCTCTTGCATTTCCGCTTGACCTGCTTGATTTTGCTCGCCCTGATTCTTCGGCTGATCTTCCGTTTGCTGATGTTCGTAAGATCCATGCGATTGCCCGGGTTTATCCTGATTATTTTCCTTATCATTCTGCCCGCTCGAATTATTTTCTTGAGCTTTGTCATTATTTTCTTGCGGTTGAGAAGAATTATTTTGTTTTTCTTCTTGATTATTATCAGCTTGTTGCTGATTATTCATTTGTTGCTGTTGCTGCCTCTGCTCATCACCATTTTCGTTATTCTGATTATTGTTTTGATTATTATCTTGTCCTTGGTCATTATTGTTTTGCTCACCGCTTTGTTCTTGATTTTCCGAATCTTTATTTTGCTGTGAAGATTGATTTTGCTGTTGTTGGTTTTGCTGTTGCTGTTGTTTCAAATATTCCAAATTAAATTTAGCATCTTCATGTTGCGGATTAATCTTCAAAACTTCTTCATATTTTGCTATAGCTTCTTTAATTTTTCCTGACTTAGCCAAGGCGTTGCCCTGATTATATAATCCTTCTACCGAATTATTTAAAGCATAATATTGCAAAGCCTTCGCATAATTTCCTTGCCGATAATGGCTGGCAGCTTTCCAGTTTTCATCATGGAATAATTTTTCAGCCGCCGCATAATCTTTATTATTAAAAGCTTTCCATCCGTCCTGATCTGCACTTGTGAAAAATCCGGCCTGGGCCTCGCCGATAAAGCAAAACAGTAGTATAACCAATAATCCTTTTCGGAACAGTAATAAACAACATATCAGCGGAACAAACAGAAAATACCATCCGCCGTCCAACCATTGTTGTGATAAGTTTGCACTTTTTTCAATCGGTGCATTGGTTTGATTAATCATTTCCGCCCACTCATCAATTTGCCGATCATTATTTACGGCATCAAGATATTTACCGCTGCCGGCCTCTGCGACCATGCGCAGTTTTTCATTTTCATCGGCGGCAGTAGCAATGATATTAACTTTTATACCGTCTGCAATTGCTGCTTTTGCCGCATCAAGTGCCAAATTTAACTTCTGTCCGACATCTGAAGCAAATATTACCAAATTACCTTGATTATATCCGGCTTCCTTTATTCTTTCTGCCCCCAAAGAAATAGCGCGATCCAAGCGATCACCGTTAGCCGGCATTATATCAAGTGATAATGATGGCAACAAATTATGCAAAATTCTCACATCATCGGTAAACGGAACAATTATAAACGGTTCATCGCTATACACACCTAAAGCCGTTTGAGTGGAGGTTAATTTATCCGTAAAGTCCTTAATTTTGTATTTGGCACGATCCAACCGATTAGGTTTTACGTCATCATTATTCATATCCGATGACATATTAAGCATAATCACCACCGGATTTTGTTTTTGCATAACCGGTATTTCTCTTTTTTCCCAACTAGGTCCTGCCATAACTATTGCCGCGGAAACCAAACCTGACAATGCTGTCCACATCAATATTTTGCGATTATTGGTAATTCCTTTAACTAACAAAAAGTCCAACAATTTCGGATCAATGACCTTTTGCCATGACGAAACGGCAGCATTACCGTTACGATAAAATCCTTGCAACAAAAAAGGTACAATCGCCAATAACAAAAACCACGGACGCAAAAAATGAAAATCACTCAACCATTCAGTCATTTTTTATGCTCCTTTGCATCAAGGCCGCAATCAAAGCCAAAATCCATGCTATTGCCAAAGGAATATAATATATTTCATCAACTTTTTGCACAAATCGCGCTTCCTCGTTTGAAGCCTCCAAAGCATCAATCATTTGATAAACTTTTTGCAAATCAGTCGCCGAAGCCGCTTTGAAATATCGTCCCTTTGACAATTCAGCCAGTTTTTTCAACTCATTTTCATCTACATCATGTAAACCAACGGCTGAAAGCATCTTTAAGAATAAATTAGGCGAGCCGACACCGATAGTATAAATTTTAACATCTTCTTGTGCTGCTAATTTCATTGCTTTTGCCATTGACAGTGAACCGTCATTATTTTCACCGTCAGTTAACAGAATAATTACTTGATTTTTTTTATTTTTAAATGTTTGGGTATTTTTCAATGCCAAAGCCAAAGCATCGCCGATACTGGTTGAATCACCGGCCATTCCTGCCTTCATGGAAAATAAAATATCCCTTACCGTTGCTTTATCATAAGTCAGTGGTGATTGCAGATAAGCACGCGTTCCGAATAATATCAAACCTATCCTGTCATTAGCACGTTTTTGCACAAAATCAGCCACGGTCATTTTGACTGCATCAAGGCGAGTAAGCGTCCGTCCTCCAAGGTTAAAATCCGGCTCCAACATGGAAGTTGAAATGTCTAAAACCAACATTATGTCGCGCCCCTCATTAGGCAAACGTTGCGGTTCATCGGCAATTTGCGGACGTGCCGCCGCCAGACACAATAATCCCCATATAATGTATAATATTATAAATTTGCTTGAAATTTTTTCATTTGCACCGACATTGACTTTCCATAAACCGCCGCTTTTCAGTGAAATTCTTTTCAAATCATCAATAAACGGAACTCTCAAAGCATTGCCGGACATCCCTCGTATCGGCGGCAGTATATAATAAAACGCCACCGGCACTAACAGTAATGCAAAAGCCCAAGGAAAAGCAAATACAATCACAGATTTTCTCCTATCCAACTCTTGCAAAAGCTATATAATTTTGCCATATCGGTTACATCAAAATCCGGTAAATTATTTGGCATATAAGGGGCATTAATCAAAATATCTTTGATATTATCTTCTAAATTAATCTTGCCTTGGTTGGTCAAAAAATTTATCCATTCATCTCCGCTCAAACTCACCGCTTGAGGGTATTTATATATGCAAATCCGTCGCAAAATTTCGGATACTCTGGCTGCAGATTTTACGGAATTTTTGCCTTCCAATTTTTTTAACTGCCGTAATGCATAAAGCTTTTTTGATTTTCTTCTCAAATAACTCCACATTTTGAGCAAAATCAAAGTTGCTGAAATTGCAATTAAAATAACCCACCACCCATATCCGATCGGCCAAAAAGAAACCTCTTCCGGCAGATGAATATCACGCAACTCTGGCAGATTATCCGGCATTGAAACCATGACTTTAAAACTCCTTCCCTACAATTATTTAGGGATGACAATGATAATAATCAAGTTTATTTTAATTTAATTACCCCGAATTTTTTCTTCCCCAAGGCAATCTTTATCTGTCCGTCAGATTGATCTGATACGCTCAACCGATAGTTTTCATCAACCACCGGTTTATCATTAAGCTTCAATCCGCCTTGCTTTATCAAACGTCTGGCTTCACCTTTGGAAGCACAGAATCCTATTCCGACAAAAGCATCTAAAATTCCGCATCCCTCAGCAGTTTCAAAGACCGGTAAATTTTCACCCAAGGCTCCCTGCTCAAAAGTTTTGGCCGCAGTATTTTGCGCCGCTTCAGCCTCATTTAAGCCGCGGCAAATTTTAGTTGCTTCAAAAGCTAAAATCTTTTTAGCTTCATTAATTTCTTTATCTTGCAAAGCTTCCAAACGTTTAACTTCATCCATCGATAAATCGGTATATATGCGCAAACATTTTCCTACCTCGGTATCACCGATATTACGAAAATATTGATAATAATCGTAAGATGACAATTTATCTTCGTTAATCCAAACAGCATTTCCTTCAGATTTACCCATTTTTTTGCCGGCAGCATCGGTAATAATCGGTGAGGTATAGCCGAACAATTCCACATCATATTTACGACGTCCCAATTCGGTTCCCGAAGTTATGTTGCCCCATTGGTCTGATCCGGCAATCTGTGCCCGACATCCGTATTTTTGATAAAGAACGCAAAAATCATATCCTTGCAGCAACATATAATTAAATTCCAAAAAGCTCATTGGTTGCTCGCGTTCCAAACGAGTTCTGACACTATCCATTGTCAGCATACGATTAACTGAATAGCAAGTTCCGATATCGCGCAAAAAAGCTAAATAATTTATATCCTTAAACCAATCCCAGTTATCAACCATAACGGCATCAGTTGCACCATCACCGAAACTTAAAAACTTCCCGAAAGATTTTTGCAACCCTTTAATATTATGGGCTAAAGTTGCTTCATCTAAAAACGGCCGTAATTTATCTTTTCCCGAAGGATCACCGATACGTGCAGTTGCCCCGCCTACCAAAGCAATCGGCTTATGTCCGCATTTTTGAAACCAACGCAACATCATCAACGGCACAATATGTCCGACATGCAGACTGTCTCCGGTTGGGTCAGAACCTAAATATCCTACTGCCGGTTTTCCATCTTTTTCGCAATTATACAAATATTCATCAAAGCCTTCCAAATTAGTGCATTGATTGTAAAAACCGCGTTGCAGCATTATATTCAAAAATTCTGATTTTAACTGTGTCATCAATTTTTCCTTCTATCAAATATCATAACTAAATATTAACGTCTGAATGTTATAGTCACTTCCGACGATGTAGCATATTATCATATATTTTTGTTAATGCAAGAAAGGAGTTGACTTTTTATGTCATCATTGCAAACTTTTCGAGTTTTAGGTATTTCCAGTGGTTCGGCACTTGATGGAGTTGATGCTTCGATTATTGTTACCGATGGAGTTGATGTTTTTGATATATGTAATAATTATGAGTTTCCTTTTGATGAAGAATTGCGTAGCAATTTAATAAAATTACATAAAATTTTTCCTAATATTGATGAAAACGAAAAAAATGAGATAGAAGCAAAATATACTGATTTTTGTATTGCTGCAATAAAAGAGATATTAGAAGATGATAATCAAATAAATTTGATTGGTTTCGGCGGACATATAATCTGCCATAAACCTCAAGAACATATTTTATGCCAAATCGGTGATAATAAAAAAATGGCACATCAATGCAATATTACGACTATAGGTCGGTTGCGAGATGCGGATATGTTATCCGGCGGAATGGGAGCTCCTTTAGCTGCTATTTATCATGCGGCTTTGTCTCAGAAATTACCTAAACCGTTGGTTTGGATTGATATCGGGGGTATAAGTGCTTTAACTTATATTGGTCTTAATGGTGAGTTATTGGCTTTTGATACCGGTCCCGGCAATGCATTTATTAATGGTTGGGTTGCCAAACATGCCGGAATTTATATGGATCATAATGGTAGTTTGGCCGCTGCCGGTCATATTAACAGTGATGTATTGTCTTCTTTAATGCGACATAAATTCTTAAATATTCAGCCGCCTAAAGCAGTCGATAAAAGTGTTTTTGACGATAAAAGCGAACATCTTGAAGGACTAAGCGTTGAAGACGGTGCAGCCACCGCCACGGCATTTGTTGCCGATTCCATAATCAAAGCAATTAAAGATTTCGTTCCGGAAAAACCTAACGAGGTAATTATTTGTGGTGGTGGAGCTAAAAATCCGACTTTGATGCGCTATCTACGCCAACGGTCTGAAGGTTTGGAAATATGTAATTCCGAACAACATGATTTTTCTTCGCAAGCCATCGAAGCACAAGCATTTGGTTACTTGGCTGTCCGCCGTTGCAACCAAATGCCCACTTCTTATCCGTTCACCACCGGTGCTGCAAATGAAGTTATCGGCGGTGAATTATATACAAGCGACTAGTAATTAGCTTCTTTTACCGCTTTATCTGTTGCAAAATCAGAAGTACGTTGCACGGTATTTCCGAAACTCTCCATGAATGAGTCTAAATAACCGTTATCATACAACCATTTTCCACCCAATACCAATCCGGCTAAAATTACTAACCAAGTTAATGTTTTCATATTTTTTCTCCTTTCAGTTATAAGTTAATTTAATAATATATTTAGATTAGTTTGCTCATTTCAGTGTTTTATTTTCTGTTTGAGCATTCAATTCAATAATTTTGTTTTCAATTTTGGAGTTCAACCTTGCTTTTATTTCAGATACTGTCTCGCTTCCGATAATTTGTTGCAATTCTTGAATATTAATTTGTCGTATTACTTGCTCAACAGCCTGATTGTAATTGCCTCCATGAGCTTTTGCTCTTATGCCTAAAGATCCGATAGATCCGAAAATATAAGCACTTTGTTTTTCGTTATCTATGGCTTTACTTCCGTCAAAACCATTTATTGCAAATGGTTGAAATTTATCCATATCAATATTCTCATCGGCAATTATAATGGTTGGTTTGTTTTTTTCTATCTTAGGATAATTTTTTTCATTCGACAAACCTTCATTTAGTGAAGATTCCTCAACAGCCTTTTCCATAACCTCTTTAGTGTTTGTTGCTGTGTCATTCATAGAGCGCTCCATTTCTTTAGTCATATCTTCAGCAATTGCTAAACAATAACTTTTTGCTAACTGTATTGATATTTGCGATTCCCCGAGCTGATAAGTGGCTTTGGCGAATTCTCCTGTTTGGTCGTCAATCTCAATCACAAAATCATCCATATTATTCGGAGATGCAGCTTGTATTATATTTTTTGCTAGCTCTTGCGTCATTGGAGCGGAATTTTTATCCTCCTCCTTACAAACTTCAATAAAAGCGCTCATTTTCATCATTGTTTTCGTGAAACTGGTGATAAATTCACCCATTCCGGAGCTTATTACATCAGTAGCGGCAGCCATTGCCTCTCCCATTTTATCTGCAATTTCACTTGCTGCATTATTGGTTGTATTTTGCATTGTTTCAGTTTTTGGTTGTTTAAAATTTTCTTGAGCATTTACTTGCATTGTCGCTAACAAAGCAATAACAACCGATAAAATTATTTTTTTCATTATCGTTAATCTCCACAAATTTTTTATAACACGATAATAAAAAATAAAGACTTAATATTTGTTTAAATTGTGGCTTTATCGACAATATTTCTTGCCTTAAATATAAAATTCTGTAAAATAATCACTAATTGTCAAAAGGATTGAAAGAGGAATATTATGAGTTCAGATGAAGTTAAACAACCGGTAGTATTGCAGGTCTTACCGGAAATGAATCACGGCGGAGTCGAATTGGGAACTGTCGAAATCGCCACTGCTTTGCAAGAAAAAGGCATCAAAAATTTTGTTGCTTCATCAGGCGGTCGTATGGTCTATGATTTGCAAAAAAACAAAATCAAACATTTTGAGCTTCCGCTCAAAACTAAAAATATATTTAAAATGTATATTAATTCATTGCGTTTGGCTAAAATCATCAAAGAAAACGGTATCAATATCGTTCATGCTCGTTCGCGTGCTCCGGCCTGGAGCGCATATTGGGCAGCAAAAAAGACCGGAGCTGTTTTTCTTACCACCTATCACGGAACTTACGGTTTAGGACCTTTCAAACTTAAAAAATATTACAATCGAGTCATGACCTATGGTAAATTGGTTATTGCCATTTCCGAACATATTAAAAAGCATATCATCAGCGAGTATAATGTTCCGGAAAAAAAGATTCGCCTTATTCATCGTTGTGTTAACCTTGATAATTTCAGTCCGGAAAAGGTCAGTCAGGAACGTATGATCAAGGCTGTATCCGATTTTAATATTCCCGAAGACAAACCGGTTATTTCTCTTATCGGCAGAATAACTCCGTGGAAAGGTCAGACACTGCTGATTGAAGCATTATCAAAAGTCAAAAATAAAGATTTTTATTGTTTGATAGTCGGATCTGATCAAGGACGCACCTCCTACAGTAATCACCTTAAAGAAATGGTTAAAAAATATTCTCTTGAAGGAAAAGTCGAATTTATTGAACAAAGCTTTGATATTCCTGCATTGTTGATGTTATCCGACATTGTTTTATCAACCGCTGTTGAGCCCGAGGCTTTCGGTCGTGCGGCAATAGAAGGTCAGGCAATGGGAAAAATCGTAATTGCTTCTAACATCGGCGGTTCTTTGGAAAATACTATTGACGGGGTCAGCGGTAAATTATTTAAGAGCGGTGATGCTGATGATTTGGCCGCCAAAATTGATTGGGCGCTAGGTCTTTCCAAATCCGAAAAGCAAAAAATCGGCGCCGCCGCAATAAAAAATGTAAAAGAACACTTTACGAAACAAATTATGTGTGATAAAACTATTGCCGTTTATCAGGAAATTTTAAAATAATTGGAAAGGAATAATGAATTATGGTTGCTTTTAAATTGCCGGATGGCAGCATAAAAGAAATGGAGTCCGGGCAAAGCGGAGCTGATTTAGCTTTAGCTATTAGTCCCAATTTGGCCAAAGCCGCTTTAGCGGTCGAGATTAATGGTCAGTTAAAAGATTTGACTACTCCGATCACAACCGATTCGACAGTTCGCATTATTACAGCTAAAGACAAAGAAGGTCTGCATATTTTGCGTCACACTTGTTCTCACGTAATGGCGCAAGCGGTCAAAGAGTTGTGGCCTGATGTTCAAGTTACCATCGGCCCGGCTATTGACAACGGATTTTACTATGATTTTTCGCGTAAAGAGCCTTTTACAACGGAAGATTTTGCCAAGATTGAAGCCAAAATGCACGAGATTGTCAAACGTGATGAAAAATTGGAACGTATTGTTATGCCGCGTGATGAGGCTATAAAGTTTTTTGAAAACTTGGGTGAAAAATACAAGGCTGAAATTATCCGCGATTTACCCGAGAGTGAAACTATCAGTCTTTATCGTCAAGGATCGTTTACCGATTTATGCCGCGGACCTCACGTTCCCTCAACCGGCAAAATCGGCGATGCTTTCAAACTGATGAAAGTTGCCGGAGCTTATTGGCGCGGCGATTCCAATAAAGAAATGTTGCAACGTATCTATGCCACGGCTTGGGCTGACAAAAAAGATTTGCAAGCTTATTTGGATATGTTGGAAGAGGCTGCCAAGCGTGATCACCGCAAATTGGGGCGCGAGATGGATTTATTCCATTTTGAACCGGAATATGCTCCCGGTGCAGTTTTTTGGCACGACAAAGGCTATAAAGTCTATCGTCGCCTGATTGAGTATATGCGTAATCGCCAAGAGCATAACGGCTATATTGAGGTTTCCACTCCGCGCGTTATGGATCGCGTTTTATGGGAAACTTCCGGCCACTGGGAAAAATACGGTGCTCACAACTATTCCGGTCAAACCGAAGACGGTAAATGGTTTTGCATTAAGCCGATGAACTGCCCCGGCGGTTTGTTGGTTTATAAACAAGGCATTCGTTCATATCGCGATTTGCCGTTACGTATGGCTGAGTTTGGTAAAGTTAATCGTTACGAGGCTTCCGGCTCGTTGATGGGTTTAATGCGTGTGCGTGAGTTTACTCAAGACGATGCCCATATTTTCTGCACTCCCGAGCAGATGGAAGAAGAATGTATCACCACCTTAAAGTTGATTTTGGATATTTACAAAGATTTCGGCTTTAACGAAGTTAAGATTTATCTTTCCACTCGTCCGGAAAAACGTATCGGTTCTGATGAAATTTGGGATTTGTGCGAAAAATCTTTGGCTAATGCCTTGACCACTCACGGCTATGCTTTTGAGATTAACGAAGGCGAGGGCGCTTTCTATGGTCCTAAATTGGAATTTATCTTAAAAGACGCTATCGGTCGCGAGTGGCAGTGCGGCACGATTCAGGTTGATATGAACTTACCTTCACGTTTTGATATCAGCTATATCGGCGAGGATGGCGAAAAACATCAACCGGTTATGTTGCACCGTGCTTTGTTCGGTTCAATTGAACGATTCTTAGGTATCTTGATTGAGAATCATGCCGGCAAATTGCCTCTGTGGTTATCTCCCGAACAAGTTGTGGTTTGCCCTATTGTCAGTGAGTTTGATGACTATGCCAAAGAAGTGGCTCAAGCTATGTGCAAGGCCGGTCTCAGTGCCACCACTGATTTGCGTAACGAAAAAATTAACTACAAAGTTCGCGAACATTCGGTTGCCAAGATTCCGGTAATTGCAGTTGTCGGTGCCAAAGAGCGGGACAATCGCACGGTTACCATCCGTCGCATCGGCTCGGAAAAGCAAGAGGTTTTGCCTTTGGACGATTTGATAAAATCTCTTGTTGCTGAAGCTCAAATGCCTCATGCCGATGAGTAAAACATTATATATGTGATAATAGGTTGCTTTTTTAAGCAACCTTTTTTTTATTCCAAAATTCCGTTGACATCACTGCAAAAATGCAATATCTCATAAGCAACAATTTTCTATAATTTTTTTATAAGGAGAACAAAATGAGTGCAATTATAGATATTCATGCTCGCGAAATATTGGATTCTCGCGGCACCCCAACGGTTGAGGCCGAAGTTGTTTTGCAAAGCGGTGCTTTCGGACGTGCCGCCGTGCCCTCCGGTGCTTCCACCGGTGTTCACGAGGCGGTTGAGTTGCGTGACGGCGACAAAAAGCGTTTTGGCGGCAAAGGTGTTTTGAAAGCCGTTGAAAACGTTAATGACAAAATTTATGATGCTTTGGCCGGTCTTGATGCCGAGGATCAGATTGCTATTGATAATACTATGATTGAACTCGACGGCACTGACAACAAGGGCAAGTTGGGGGCTAATGCAATTTTGTCAGTATCTTTGGCAGTTGCCAAAGCCCAGGCTGAAGAGGCCGAGTTACCGTTGTATCGTTATATCGGCGGCACAATGGCTCGCACCTTGCCTGTTCCGATGATGAACATCTTAAACGGCGGCAAACACGCTGACAACCCGATTGACATTCAAGAATTTATGATTATGCCGGTATCTGCCTCCAATATTCGTGAGGCGATTCGCATGGGTGCCGAGATTTTCCAAACCTTGAAAAAGAACTTAAAAGCAGCCGGTCACAATACCAACGTTGGCGATGAGGGCGGTTTTGCTCCTAATTTGCAGTCGGCTGATGAGGCTTTGTCTTTCATTGTTAAATCGATTTCCGATGCCGGATATAAACCGGGTGATGATGTTGTCTTGGCTATTGATGCCGCCTCATCTGAATTTTATGAAAACGGCAAATATGAAATGCGCGGCGAGGGCAAATCATACAGCAGTGCCCAAATGGTTGCTTTCTATCAAGATTTGTGCAATCGTTTTCCGATTTTCTCAATTGAAGACGGCATGGCCGAAGACGATTGGGATGGTTGGAAAATGTTGACTGATGCTTTGGGTGACAAAGTTCAGTTGGTTGGTGATGACTTGTTTGTTACCAATCCGGCTCGTTTGGAGCAAGGCATTGAGAAAAAGGTTGCCAATTCTATTTTGATTAAAGTTAACCAAATCGGCACCTTAACCGAAACCTTAAAGGCGGTTGATATGGCTCATCGTCATGGCTATACTGCTGTTTTATCGCACCGTTCCGGCGAAACCGAAGATGCCACAATCGCTGATATTGCCGTTGCAACAAATTGCGGACAAATCAAAACCGGCTCTATGTCGCGCACTGACCGCATGGCCAAATATAACCAGCTCATCCGTATTGAGGAAGAGTTGGGCGATATGGCGGTATATGCCGGCAAATCGATTTTGAAAAAATAGATTTTGTTGATAAATTTAAAGCACCCTTGATAGATTCGAGGGTGTTTTTTTTTATGTTATTCTCGTGCTTGACCCGAGAATGACTGAATAGACCGAGATCACCACGTCGGTCGTAATACTCTCTCCTCGTGATGACATTATTGTTTTTATTAAGGGTTTGGGATTTATGAGCCACAACTATTCTGGGTTTGGATATAAGCAGATTTAAGAATAACAAAAATCAAACAACGCATGGAAACTTCCTTATTCGTTAACTGTCTGAGCAAACGCGTTAAGCGTTGGCGAGTTTTAA
>Ga0247611_10001179_pt1 | contig 47840 bp, 36 predicted proteins | sample 177DNAGHGhighgp2_FD_192422 | JGI IMG/M metagenome (GOLD analysis project Ga0247611, IMG submission 192422) | Sheep rumen microbial communities from Palmerston North, Manawatu-Wanganui, New Zealand - 1770 DNA GHGhigh gp2 | ecosystem: Host-associated > Mammals > Digestive system > Stomach > Rumen... | reverse complement strand
CACCCTCACGATGGGCATCGGCGGTGCCGTCCTCACCTTCGGCACCTTCTCCATCAGCGGCATCGGCCTCTCCGCAGTCATCGGTGTCCTCTTGAACCTCCTCCTCCCCCGCAAATAGGCGCCTCGCACTGCGCCGCCGCCTCTCGCTGGGGTCTGCCCCTCGCCGCAAAGTCGCTCGCGACTTTCTCGTCAGGTCCTGGCCCCAGCGAGAGGCCCCGCCCGTTTCTTTCCGCAGAAGTAAATATTATTTACCAGCACCTAGGGCATCCGTAAAATGCCCTGTTTTAGTGCCTTTTAGGCGGGCCTGAGTTACCCGTAATGAAACTATAGGTCTGTTGACGAAATCCGCTCAGTTCCCTTACGACAAACCTGAGACTTGTGGCCGAGAAACTCCTAATGCCGTCAAATTATGTTTATTTGTAAAATAGATTCATATTTCTATTATACCTAAAAGGGGGGACAAAGGGACAAGGGGACAAAGGGACAAACTTGTTTTGAAAAAGGTACTAAAGCGAAGCATAAGATAATTAATAATATATATAATTATATATATTATTATATTAATATTATAGATAAATTCCTATTCTTGTCTATAGATCCCCTTTTACCCCGATACCTATTTTTTATACGTTTTGTCCCTTTGTCCCCTTGTCCCCCGATTGTGCTAGACATGGAGGCCGTGGGAAATAACCATCTGGCGCATGTTCTTCAGGAGGTCGCTGGCGAAGATGAAATCGGTGAGGCGGGTGTTGTCGGATCCCATGATCTGACTGCTCTCGCCTTGCCATTCTTTATGGCCTTCGTAGATGAAGATGATGTTCTCGCCGATGCCCATGACGGAGTTCATGTCGTGGGTGTTGATGATGGTGGTCATGTTGAATTCGCGGGTGATGCTCTGCAGCAGTTCGTCGATGACGAGGGAGGTCTTGGGATCGAGACCAGAGTTGGGCTCGTCGCAGAACAGGTATTTGGGGTTGAGGGCGATGGCGCGGGCAATGGCGACGCGCTTCTGCATACCGCCGGAGATCTCGCCGGGGAATTTCTCGTCGGCTCCCTTCAGATTGACGCGGTCGAGGCATTCCTGGGCGCGGTGTATGCGCTCGCGGAGGTTCATCGTGGAGAACATGTCGAGGGGGAACATGACGTTCTCGAGGACAGTCATCGAGTCGAAGAGGGCAGCGCTCTGGAAGATCATGCCCATTTCGCGGCGCATGAGCACTTTTTCGCGTTTCGACATGCTGACGAAGTCGCGGCCGTCGTAGAGCACTTGTCCGCTGGTGGGTTCGAGCAGCCCTACGAGGTTCTTCATGAGCACGGTCTTGCCCGAGCCGCTCTGGCCAATGATGAGATTGGTCTTGCCGTCGAGGAAGGTGGTGTTGATGTCTTTCAGCACATCCTTGCCGTCGAAACTTTTATAGAGGTTCTTGATTTCAATCATGACAGGAGCTGGGTTAGGAAGACATCGCTGAAAAGGATCAGGGCACTGGAGGAGACGACGGCATCGGTGCTGGCCTTACCCACATTGACGCTGCCACCCTCGACGGTATAGCCGAAGAAGGCGGGCACGCTGGAGATGATGAAGGCGAAGAACAGACTCTTGATGATCGACATCCACACGAACCAGGAATTGAAACTGTGCTGCAGACCTATGGTGAGGTCGTCGGGTGGCATGATATGTCCTATATAGGCGGTGGCATAGGCTCCGACGATGCCCATGGCTGAGGAGAAGATGACGAGGAAGGGCATGATGGTGATGAGCCCCATGATCTTCGGCAGAATCAGGTAGCAGGCGGAGTTGACACCCATGATCTCGAGGGCGTCGATCTGCTGGGTGACGCGCATCGTGCCGATCTCGGAGGCGATGTTGGATCCTACCTTTCCTGCGAGGATGAGGCACATGATGGAGCTGGAGAACTCGAGCAGCATGATCTCACGCGTGGTGTAGCCGCTGACCCAGCGCGGCATCCAGGGGCTCTGGATATTGAGCTTCATCTGGATGCAGATGACGGCTCCGATGAAGAACGATATGAGCAGCACGATGCCGATGGAGTCGACACCCAGCTGCGCCATCTCCTTGACGTACTGCTTCAGGAACATACGCATGCGCTCGGGGCGCGAAAACGTGCGCCCCATCAGCATGATGTAGCGACCGAAGGTGGTCAGCCATTTCGTTATCTGCATGCTCTCGTCTTGATTTTCGCTGCAAAAGTACGAAAAAATGGGCACGGATTACTCAGATTAACACAGATTAATAATAAATTTCTAAAAAAATCGGTGTAATCCGTGTCATCCGTGCCAAAAAATAACTACCTTTGCACGCGATTATGGATGAACAGCAAGTGATACAGCAGCCGCAGGAACGGCTGGTGCTCCGTACAGAGGGCCTGGTGAAGCGCTATGGCAAGCGAACGGTGGTCAACGATGTCAGCTTCGACGTGAAGCAGGGAGAGATCGTGGGACTACTGGGGCCTAACGGTGCTGGAAAGACAACGTCGTTCTATATGACGACGGGTCTGGTGGCGCCCAACGGCGGTCATATCTACCTGGGCAACGAGGAGGTGACGGCCTATCCTGTCTACAAGCGTGCGCGGGCGGGTATCGGCTATCTGGCGCAGGAGGCAAGCGTGTTCCGCAAGATGAGTGTGGAAGACAACATCCTCTCGGTGCTGGAGATGACGGGCAAGCCGCGCGAGTATCAGGTGGAGAAGCTGGAGAGCCTGATTGCCGAGTTCCGACTCGAGAAGGTGCGCAGGAACAAGGGTGACCAGTTGTCGGGCGGCGAGCGCCGCAGAACGGAGATTGCGCGCTGTCTGGCCATTGAGCCGAAGTTTATCATGCTCGACGAGCCGTTTGCGGGTGTAGACCCCATCGCCGTGGAGGATATCCAGTTTATCGTGTGGAAACTGAAAGACCGCAATATCGGCATCCTCATCACCGACCACAACGTGGAGGACACGCTCTGTATCACCGACCGTGCCTATCTGCTCTTTGAGGGCCGTATCCTCTTCCATGGTACGCCTGAGGAGCTGGCTGCCAACCAGATTGTGCGTAAGAACTACCTGACGGATTCGTTCGTGCTGCGCCAGAAAGACTTCCAGAAACTGGAGCAGGATCGCATGAAAGAGGCCGAGGAGGAATAACCCTGAGAATGTTAATTATTGAAAATTCCTAGGCTCTTTCAGTTTTTATGCGTATTTTTGCACCCCAAAATTTGCTAGTATATATTTAATAAGGTATAAAGAAAGATGAAAATTACATTTGATTGCCCTGATAAGATCAATGGTCAGCTGACAATGACCATTGAGCCTGCAGACTATCAGGAACAGGTAGAGAAGACACTGAAGAATTATCGTAAGAAGGCTCAGGTGCCAGGTTTCCGTCCAGGAATGGTGCCCATGGGCATGATCAAGAAGCAGTATGGCACTGCCGTGAAGGTGGAAGAGATCAATAAGCTCATGGGTGAGAAGCTGTATGGCTACATCCAGGAGAACAAGATCGAGATGCTGGGTGAGCCTCTGCCCAGTGAGAAGCAGGTGCCCCAGGACTTTGAGAAGGAGGGTGACCTGACATTCGTGTTCGACATCGCCGTGGCTCCTGAATTCAAGGTTGAGCTGACAAACAAGGACAAGATCGACTACTACCAGATAAAGGTGGAGGACAAACTGATCGACGACCAGGTGCAGATGTACGCATCGCAGGCAGGTGAGTTCGTGAAGGCTGAGACCTTCAGCGGCAACGACACCATTACCGGTGACATGCGTGAGCTCGACGCCGATGGCAACACCAAGGAAGGCGGTATCGCTGCCGAGGGTGCGATGGTGATGCCCGCCTATATCAAGGACGAGGATCAGAAGAAGCTCTTTGACGGCTGCAAGGCTGGTGATATCATCACCTTCAACCCGAAGAAGGCCTATCCCGACAATGATGCCGAGGTGGCTGCCCTGCTGAAGGTGCAGAAGGACGACGTGAAGGACCTGACAGCTGACTTCAGCTACCAGATCACCGAGATCCGTCATTTCCAGCCCGCTGATGTAGACCAGAAGCTCTTCGACCGTGTATTCGGTGAGGGTACGGTGACAGACGAGAAGGCTTTCCGCGAGAAGATCGCCGAGACCATCGCTCCGCAGCTGCAGCAGAACAGCGACTATAAGTTCATGCTCGACCTGCGCCAGTATGCCGAGAACAAGGTGGGTGAGCTCACATTCCCCGAGGCTCTGCTGAAGCGCGTGATGATGCAGAACAATAAGGATAAGGGTGCTGACTTCGTGGAGAAGAACTTCGAGGGTAGCATCAAGGAACTGAAGTGGCACCTGATCAAGCAGCAGCTGGTGGCTGCCAACAACATCAAGGTGGAGGAAGCCGACCTGAAGGCTGTGGCCAAGGAGGCCATCCGCGCACAGTTTGCACAGTATGGTATGAGCAACGTGCCCGACGACGTGCTGGAGAACTATGCTGCCGAGCAGTTGAAGAAGCGTGAGAATGTCGACAATTTTGTGGATCGCGCTGTCGAGACAAAACTCACCGAAGCACTCAAAAATGTGGTTAATCTGAACCAAAAAGAGGTCACTTTGGAGGACTTTAATAAACTTATGCAAGAAAAATAAGCTTTTTTAGGAAAAAATAACCACTAGGATTAGGGGTTATCGACTTTTTTTGATTATCTTTGTGTCCCAATCACAAGATTACAAAAGGTCGATAACCTTTTTTCTTGCTCAAAAACGAATAAAGAAACAGATGATTATGAAGAATGATTTTAGAAAATATGCTACACAGCATTTGGGAATGGACGGTCTGACGCTCGACGATGTGATGAAGGCTCAGGCACAGTATTTGAATCCATATATCCTCGAGGAGCGTCAGTTGAACGTGACGCAGATGGACGTGTTCTCACGCCTGATGATGGACCGCATCATCTTCCTCGGTACGCAGATTGACGACTATACGGCCAACACGCTGCAGGCTCAGTTGCTCTATCTGGACTCCGTGGACTCTGGCAAGGATATCAGCATCTATATCAACTCACCTGGCGGTAGCGTGACTGCCGGACTTGGCATCTACGACACGATGCAGTTCATCTCGAGCGACGTGGCAACGATCTGTACGGGTATGGCAGCCTCGATGGGTGCCGTGCTGCTCGTGGCAGGTACGGAAGGCAAGCGCTCGGCGCTGCCCCATAGCCGCGTGATGATCCACCAGCCGCTCGGCGGGGTGCAGGGTCAGGCTTCGGATATCGAGATTGAGGCAAAGGAGATCCTGAAGTTCAAGAAAGAGTTGTATACCATCATCTCGGAGCACTCTCATACCCCTTATGACAAGGTGTATGCTGATTCGGACCGTAATTACTGGATGACGGCAGAGGAGGCAAAGGCTTATGGTATGATCGACGAGGTGCTCGTCAAAAAGAAGTAACTGGATGAAGAAAGCATGTAGTTTCTGTGGAAGAACGGAGAGTGAGGTGCGTCTGCTGATCACAGGCATCAATGCCTATATCTGTGAGGAATGTGCGCAGCAGGCATATCGGATCGTCCAGGAGAACCTGAAAGACGACAAGAAGCCGAAGGCTGGCGGGAAGTTCCAGACCAAGAAGGTGCCCAAGCCCCATGAGATCAAGGAATATCTCGACGAGTACGTCATCGGGCAGGACGAGGCGAAGCGCTATCTCTCCGTGGCAGTGTATAACCACTATAAGCGTCTGCAGCAGCCGGATGACGAAGACGGCGTGGAGATTGAGAAGAGCAACATCATCATGGTGGGTTCGACGGGTACGGGTAAGACCCTGCTGGCCCGCACCATCGCCAAACTGCTGGATGTGCCCTTCACAATTGTCGATGCCACCGTGTTTACCGAGGCTGGTTATGTGGGCGAGGATGTGGAGAGCATCCTGACGCGACTGTTGCAGGTGGCTGATTATGATGTAGATGCCACGCAGCACGGTATCGTGTTCATCGATGAGATCGACAAGATTGCCCGGAAGTCGGATAACCCGTCGATTACCCGCGACGTGAGCGGCGAGGGTGTGCAGCAAGGACTGCTGAAACTGCTGGAGGGTACCATTGTGAACGTGCCGCCGAAGGGTGGACGCAAGCACCCGGATCAGGACTATATCCACGTGGATACACGCAATATCCTGTTTGTCTGCGGTGGTGCCTTCGATGGCATTGAGCGGAAGATTGCCCAGCGCCTGAATACGCATGTGGTAGGTTATAATTCCGTGCAGAACGTCAGGAAAATTGATAAGAAAGACCTGATGCAGTACGTGCAGCCGCAGGATCTGAAATCCTTCGGACTGATACCCGAGATCATCGGACGTCTGCCTGTGCTGACTTATCTGAATCCGCTTGACAGGGATGCCCTGAAGAGGATTCTGACGGAACCTAAGAACTCGATTGTTCGTCAGTATCAGAAGCTGTTCAAGATGGACGGCGTGGATCTGACGTTCAAGGAAGAAGCACTGGAAGCGATCGTAGACAAGGCCGTAGAGTATAAGCTCGGTGCCCGTGGCCTGCGGTCGATAGTGGAGAATATTATGATGGATGCGATGTTTGACCTGCCATCAAGAAAGGTTAAGAAATTTGATGTGACGGAAAAGTACGTCAACGAGCAGTTTGCGAAATCGCATCTGAAACAAGCAGAAGCCTAATAACTAAAAGATATGAGTGAAAAAAGAAATCTCACAGACGCCCTGAAGAAATACTTTGGATTCGACAAGTTCAAAGGCGATCAGGAAAAGATCATCCAAAACGTGCTCGACGGCAAGGACACTTTCGTGCTGATGCCGACGGGTGGTGGAAAGTCACTGTGCTATCAGTTGCCTTCGCTGCTGATGGAGGGTACGGCTATTGTGATCTCGCCCCTGATAGCGCTGATGAAGAACCAGGTGGACGTGATCTCAAACCTCAGTGAACAGGAAGGAACGGCCCACTATCTGAATTCATCGCTGAACAAAGCCGCGATAGATCAGGTGAAGGCAGACATCCTGGCAGGACGCACCAAACTGCTGTATGTCGCCCCCGAGTCGTTGACGAAGGAGGACAATGTGGAGTTCCTGAAGTCGGTGAAGATCTCGTTCTATGCCATCGATGAGGCGCATTGTATTTCTGAATGGGGCCATGACTTCCGCCCTGAATACCGCCGTATCCGTCCGATTGTCAACGAGATAGGCAAGGCGCCCATCATTGCGCTGACGGCGACGGCAACGGACAAGGTGCGCAGCGACATCAAGAAGAACCTGGGTATCCTCGATGCTACGGAGTTCAAGAGTTCGTTTAATCGTCCGAACCTTTATTACGAGGTGAGGCCGAAGACCAAGGATGTGGATAAGGACATCATCAAGTTTATCAAGCAGCATCCCGGTAAGAGCGGCATCATCTATTGCCTGTCGCGCAAGAAGGTGGAGGAGCTGGCAGCCATCCTGAGAGCCAACGATATCAAGGCTTCGGCCTACCATGCAGGACTCGACTCTGCCACCCGTACACAGACGCAGGATGCCTTCCTGATGGAAGACATCGACGTCATCGTGGCCACCATCGCCTTCGGTATGGGTATCGATAAGCCCGACGTGCGCTTCGTGATACACTACGACATCCCGAAGTCGCTGGAAGGCTATTACCAGGAGACGGGAAGAGCCGGGCGTGACGGCGGCGAGGGTCTCTGTATCGCCTTCTATTCGAATAAGGATCTTCAGAAGCTGGATAAGTTTATGGAGGGAAAGCCCGTAGCCGAACAAGATATTGGCAGACAGCTGCTCGTAGAGACTGCTGCCTATGCGGAAACCTCCGTCTGTCGCCGTAAGATGCTTCTCCATTACTTCGGAGAAGTCTATCCGAAGGATAACTGCGGCAACTGCGACAACTGTCTGCATCCGAAGGCTGAGATAGAGGCCAAGGATCAGTTGGTAACGGCTCTGACAGCCATTCTGGCCATCAAGGAGAATTTCCGTGCCGACTATGTGATCGACTTCATCATCGGTAAGGAGACGGACGAGATCCTGGCTCACCATCATGATGAACTGGAGAGCTTCGGGGCTGGTGCCGACGAGGATGAGAAGATTTGGAATCCCGTGATTCGCCAGGCCCTGATAGCTGGTTACCTGAAGAAGGAGGTGGAGAACTACGGTCTGTTGAAGGTGACTTCGGCAGGCAAGAAATTCATCAAGTCGCCCCACTCGTTTATGATCGTGAAGGACGCGGAGTTCTCAGAGGAAGATGTGGTGGAGCCAGAGGGTGGTATCAGTGCTCTGGATCCGACGCTGAGTGCCATGCTGAAGGATCTGCGTAAGAAAGTGTCAAAACGCATGGAACGTCCGCCTTACGTGATTTTCCAGGATGTGTCGTTGGAACAGATGGCTACCGATTATCCCGTGACGCTCGAGGAGTTGAAGAATATCCAGGGCGTGGGTGAGGGTAAGGTGAAACAGCCTTATGCCAAGGAGTTCGTGAACCTCATCAAGAAATATTGTGAGGAGAATGGTATCGAGCGGCAGGTGGATATGCGTGTGCGCACGGTGGCCAAGAAATCGATGCTGAAGGTGAAGATCATCCAGAGCATCGACCGTCAGGTGGCTCTTGACGACATCGCAACGGCTCAGGGCATTGACTTCGACGAACTGCTCGACGAGGTGGAAGCCATCGTCTATAGTGGCACGAAACTGAATATCGACTATTTCCTGGAAGATGTGATGGACGAGGATCATGTCGATGATATCTATGACTATTTCACGGAATCGGATACAGACAAGCTCAGTGTGGCTCAGGATGAACTGGGTGATGAGTACACGGAGGATGAAATCCGCCTGGTCCGCATCAAGTTCATTTCGGAAATGGCAAACTAGATGATCATTGATCATTGACCATTGATCATTGACCATTGAACATTGACCATTGAACATTGACCATTGTTCATTGGGCGTTGAGAATTGATGATTGAACATTGAAAATTGAGGATTTAACGTTAAAAAATAACAAGTCTACTAAAATCTTCAATCTTCAATGTTCAATCTTCAATCTTTTTTTGTACCTTTGCACGCAATATTTTAAAGAAAGGTTTTATTTATGGCTTCATTTATTGCAGACAAAATCGTAATGGACGGCCTTACGTTTGATGACGTCCTCTTAATTCCGGCTTATTCTGAAGTTTTGCCAAAGACTGTTGAGTTGAAAACGCGTTTCTCGCGTAACATCGAGCTGAATATCCCCTTCGTGACAGCAGCTATGGATACCGTGACGGAGAGTCAGATGGCTATTGCCATTGCCCGTGAAGGCGGTATCGGCGTGATTCACAAGAATATGTCGATTGAGGATCAGGCCCGTCAGGTGGCTATCGTCAAGCGTGCAGAGAACGGCATGATCTATGACCCTATCACCATCTCGATGGGTGCAACGGTGGCTCAGGCACTCGAGATCATGGCAGAGTATCATATCGGCGGTATTCCCGTGGTGGACGACGAGAAGCATCTCAAGGGTATCGTAACGAACCGTGACCTGCGTTTCGAGCGCCGTCTGGATCGTCCTGTGGAGGAAATCATGTCGAAGGATCATCTGGTGACAACCCATCAGCAGACAGACCTGACAGCCGCAGCCCAGATTCTGCAGGAGAACAAGATCGAGAAGCTGCCCGTGGTGGATAAGGATAATCGTCTGATAGGTCTGATTACCTATAAAGACATCACCAAGGCCAAGGATAAGCCCATGGCTTGTAAAGACGAGAAAGGTCGTCTGCGCGTGGCTGCTGGTGTCGGTGTGACCATTGATACCCTCGACCGTATGCAGGCTCTGGTGGATGCCGGTGCCGATGCCATCGTGATTGATACGGCTCACGGCCATTCCAAGTCGGTGATCGAAAAACTGAGAGAGGCCAAGGTGTCGTTCCCTGGTATCGATATCGTTGTAGGTAACGTGGCTACCGGCGAGGCTGCCAAGATGCTCGTGGAGAACGGTGCAGACTCTGTGAAGGTGGGTATCGGCCCGGGCAGTATCTGTACGACGCGTGTCGTTGCCGGAGTGGGTGTTCCTCAGCTGAGTGCCGTCTACGATGTATACAGTGCCCTGAAGGGGACTAACGTGCCTCTGATTGCTGATGGTGGTCTGCGCTATTCGGGAGATATCGTGAAGGCTTTGGCTGCTGGTGGCAGTTGCGTGATGATCGGCTCACTGGTGGCAGGTACTGAGGAGAGTCCTGGTGACACGATTATCTATAATGGCCGTAAGTTCAAGAGCTATCGTGGTATGGGCTCTCTGGAAGCTATGGAGCAGAAGCACGGTTCGAAGGACCGCTACTTCCAGGGTGACACCAAGGAGGTGAAGAAACTCGTGCCGGAGGGTATTGCCGGACGTGTGCCTTATAAGGGAACAGTTCAGGAGGTGATCTATCAGATGGTAGGTGGCCTGCGCTCGGGTATGGGCTATTGTGGTGCTGCCACAATCGAGAAGCTGCACGATGCGAAGTTTACCCGTATTACCAATGCCGGTGTGAACGAAAGCCATCCGCACGACATCACTATTACCAGTGAGGCACCGAACTATTCAAGACCCAACGATTAAATGAGAAAGACAATTCTGTGTTCCGCGTTTGCACTGCTGGCTGTCAGCGCCTCGGCTCAACAAGATCCCGTGGTGATGACTGTCAATGGTGTGGATGTGCCCCGCTCTGAGTTTGAGTATTCATTCAATAAGAACAATAGCGACGGCGTGATTGACAAGAAGTCGGTAGATGAATATGTAGACTTGTTTGTCAATTACAAACTGAAAGTGGCTGCAGCAATGGACGAGAAGTTGGATACCTTGTCCTCCTTCAAGCAGGAGTTTGCCATGTATCGTGACCAGCAGGTGCGCCCCACCTTGGTAACTGATGCCGAAGTGCTGGCAGAAGCCCGGAAAGCTTATGACCGCACGAAAGAGGCTATCGGACCTCGTGGGCTGATCCTGCCTGCCCATATCTTCCTCCGTCTGTCGACAAAGGCTACAGCACAGGAGCAGGAAAAGGTGAGACAGCGTGCAGACTCTGTGTGGCGTGCCCTGAAGGCTGGTGCCGACTTCGCGGAACTGGCTGGCAAGGTGTCGCAGATGTCGCGCACGGCTTCACGTGGCGGCACCATCGGATGGATGCAGCCAAACCAGACCTATCCGGAGTTTGAGGATGCAGCCTATGCACTCCAGCCAGGAGAATTTAGTCAGCCAGTACTGACCCCCGACGGCTATCATATCATCCTGATGAAAGAGCGCAAGCAGTTGGAACCCTTTGAGCAGCTGAAGGATATGATTGTTCGTTCCTTCGAGCAGCAGGGTATCAGAAACGCCATTGCCGATCAGAAAGTAGGGCAGTTGGTAGACGACTCGCAGGGTAAGCTGACAAAGGATCAACTGATGAGCAAACGTGCGGATTCGTTGGCAGCCGTCGACCCCGAAGCAAGATATCTGATTCAGGAATACCACGACGGCTTGTTGCTCTATGAGATCAGCAACCGTCAGGTGTGGGAACGTGCCGCAAAGGACGAGGCAGGACTGAAGGCATGGTTTGACACCCACAAGAAGAACTACTCGTGGTCGGAACCCCATTATAAGGGTATCGCCTACCACGTAAAGGACAAGGCCGACGTGAAGGCCGTGAAGAAATGTCTGAAGGGACTGCCCTTTGAACAGTGGGCAGAAGTGTTGCGCACCACCTTCAATCCGGACACCATCGTTCGTATCCGTGTGGAAAAAGGCCTGTTCAAGCCAGGTGACAACGGAACGATAGACCGCATGGTGTTTAAGATCCGGAATACGAAGACGGATGCCGCTAATGCCAACTATCCGATTGAGGCCGTGTACGGCAAGAAACTGAAGAAGCGTCCTGAAGACTATACGGATGTGCGCTCCCAAGTGGTGGCCGACTATCAGGACTATCTGGAGAAGGAGTGGATTGCTTCGCTGCGCCGCCGTTATCCTGTGAAGATTAATAAGGAAGTATTGAAAACTGTAAACCAGCATTGATGAATATCTTTAAGAAGACCATACCGTTTGCGATTGTTGCCATTCCTCTGTTGGGAATGGCTTCAGCTAGTATGCCTGCTCATCCCGCCTATCCCGAAATGACTGCTCAGGCTGATTCTGACTCTGTTTCCATGGGAACGGTCATCGATGAGGTGATCTGGGTTGTCGGTGATGAGGCAATCCTGAAGTCGGACGTTGAGCAGATGCGTATGCAGGCTGCGATGGAAGGTGTGAAATGGAGTGGGAATCCCGACTGTACGATTCCAGAGCAGATCGCCGTCCAGAAACTGTTCAAGCATCAGGCCATCATCGATAGTATCGAGGTGACGGATGCGGATGTGGCACAGGAGGTGGAACAGCAGATTAACTACTGGCTGGAGATGGTCGACGGTTCGCGTGAGCGTCTTGAGGAATATAAGCACCAGCCCCTGTCGCAGATCCGTAATGACCTGCGTGACGAGATGAAGGATCGCCAGATGGTGCAGAAGATGAAGATGAAACTCGTTGAGGACATCGCTGTGACTCCTGCTGAGGTGCGCCGTTATTTCAAGGATATGCCTCAGGACAGTATCCCCTTCGTGCCTACGGAGGTGGAGGTACAGATAATCCAGCGGACACCCGTAGTGGAACAGGAGGAACTGAACCGTGTGAAGAATGAGCTCCGCGAGTATACAGAGCGCGTCAACAAAGGTGAGGCCAGTTTCCAGACCTTGGCCAGACTTTATTCTGAGGATCCTGGATCAGCACGTCGTGGTGGTGAACTTGGATTGACGGGCCGCGGAACCCTTGATCCTGCTTTTGCGACGGTAGCCTTCAACCTGACAGATCCTAAGAAGGTATCAAAGATTGTGGAGTCCGAGTTCGGCTTCCATATCATTCAGCTGATTGAGAAGCGCGGTGAGAAAGTCAATGTCCGCCATATCCTTCGTAAGCCTGTCGTCTCCCAGGATGCCATAGATAAGACATTGGTACGATTAGACTCGATAGCCGATGATCTCCGTGCAGAGAAATATACCTTCGAGCAGGCTGCCCCATTATTGTCGGATGATAAGGATACCCGTAACAGTAAAGGACTGCTCTCTACGAACATGCAGACGGGTCGCATCTCTTCGAGATTCCGCATGCAGGATCTGCCGCCTGAGATTGCAAAAGCCGTTGACACTTTACAGGTGGGTGAGATTTCCAAAGCCTTCCAGATGATTAACCAGCGCGGAAAGACGGTTTGTGTGATTGCGAAACTGAAGAACCGTATCAATGGCCATAAGGCAACGATCACCGAAGATTTCCAGGTGCTGAAAGATGTGATTCTCCAGAAACGTCAGAATGAGCGTATCCATCAGTGGGTTGTCGATAAGATCAAGAGTGTCTATACCCATCTGAATGACGACTATAAGGATTGTAATTTCGAGTACGAAGGATGGAATAAGTAGGTGATGTCCAAGTCGAAATACATACTCCTCATATTGCTGGCGGCCTTCTGCCTGGCTCAGGTTGATGCCCAGAAACAGCGCAAGCGTCCTGCACGGAAAGGAAAGGTGGAGGACACGCGTGTCTATCTGGTGCATGCCGACCTCTTGCATTTTGACGAGCGTGTCAATCCCGATGCAACCATCTTGAACGGGAAGGTGCATTTCACCCATCAGGGTGCTCGTTTGTATTGTGACAGTGCTTATTTCTACGAGGGCAGCAACTCCTTCGAGGCTTTCGGAAATGTAAAGATGTATCAGGGTGATACGCTGTCTCTGGTTAGTGAGTATGCCTATTACGATGGTAATGAACAGATGGCAAGGGCACGATATAACGTCGTGCTGAAACATAAGAAGACGACGCTTTATACGGATAGTCTGGATTTCGACCGCATGTACGACAATGCCTATTTCTTCGAAGGCGGAAAGATGGTTGACGGCAATACGACGCTGACATCCGACTGGGGTGAGTACAATACAAAGACCAAGATGTCGGTGTTCAACTACGACGTGAAGATGCGCAGTCCCAAATTCTTTCTGACTACCGATACCCTCTATTACGACACACGTACCTCGATAGCCCATATCGTCGGTCCCTCGAATGTGACATCGGGAGAGAGCCATATCTACTCAGAACAAGGCTATTATGACACGAAGAATGAACGAGCCACTCTGATGAACCGCTCAGTCCTCTCCAACGGTGGTAAGATGATGGTGGGCGACAGTGTCCATTATGATAGTCAGACAGGTATCAGCCAGGCGTTTAGAAATGTGGTCTATGTCGACTCGCTGAACAGAAACAAACTGACGGGTAATTATGGCGAGTATTACGAGAATACGGGTTACGCATTGTGTACCGACAGTGCGGTGGCTATTGATTTCTCACAGGGTGACTCACTCTATATGCATGCCGACACTTTCGAGATTGTCACGTTTAATATCGAGACGGATTCCGTCTATCGGAAAATCCATGCCTACCATAAAGTCAGGGCCTACAGAAGAGATGTTCAGGCTGTGTGTGACTCCCTGGTGTATAACTCGCTGGACTCCTGTCTGACATTATATAACGATCCGATTCTCTGGAACAATAATCAGCAGCTGGTAGGTGATCGCGTTGAGGTGTTTATGAAAGACTCCGTGATCGATCATGCCCATATCATCAGCAACTGCTTCTCTATACAGCAGTTGCGCAGTGATACGTCCTGTTATAATCAAGTGTCGTCGAAAGATATGTTCGCTTATTTCGTCGAAGGTAATATCCGTGAGGCCAGGGCAAAGGACAATGTGCAGATAGGCTATTATTTCGAGGAAGGCGATACCATACCTATTATATATAATTATCAGGAAACATCAGAGTTGCGTATGTTCTTGAAGGATCGCAAGTTGGAGAGTGTATGGACACCCAAGACCAGTGGAACAATGTATCCGCTGAATCAGATCCCTGAAGAACGGAAACGCCTTCCTGGATTTATGTGGTATGACTATGTGCGCCCCCTGAATCGGTATGATATCTTTAACTGGCGCCCCAAGCGTCCTGTGACAAATGAGTGATTTGATACATCTTCTTCCTGATAGCGTGGCTAACCAGATAGCAGCTGGTGAGGTCATACAGCGTCCAGCCTCTGTCATTAAGGAACTGGTGGAAAATTCCGTGGATGCAGGTGCCACGACTATTCATGTAGTAGTGGTCGATGCGGGCAGAACATCCATACAGGTAATTGACGACGGAAAGGGCATGTCGGAAACGGATGCCCGTCTGTCCTTTGAGCGTCATGCAACCTCAAAAATCAGTCAGGCCGACGACCTCTTTGCGCTCCATACCATGGGCTTTCGTGGTGAAGCATTAGCTTCTATTGCAGCTGTAGCGCAGGTGGAATTGTTGACACGGCGTGAGGATGACGAGATTGGTACCCGTCTGCTGATAGCGGGATCAAAGGTAACGGCACAAGAACCTGCTTCCTGTCCGGTGGGCAGCAATTTCAAAGTGGAGAATCTGTTCTTTAATGTTCCTGCACGTCGAAAATTCCTCAAGTCCAATGCGACGGAGTTGAGCAATATATTAGTGGCTTTTGAACGGATTGTCCTGGTTTATCCTGATATTCATTTTGTCTTGCATCATAACGGGACAGAGATACTGAACCTGAAATCGGGTAGTCTGCGTCAGCGTATCAGCGATGTTTTTGGCAGACAGTATAGTCAGGACCTGCTGCCTGTCGACGTGCAGACGGCAATGTGCCGTATCACGGGCTTTGTGGGCAAACCAGAATCAGCCAAGAAGAAAGGCGGGCATGACTATTTCTTTGTCAATGGGCGTTTTATGAAGCATCCTTATTTCCATAAGGCTGTTCAGAATGCTTATGACCGTTTGGTTCCTGAAGGTATGCAGGTGCCGTATTTCCTCTATTTTGAGGTCGAGCCTGCAGATATCGATGTGAATATCCATCCTACTAAGACTGAGATCAAGTTTGAGAACGAACAGGCAATCTGGCAGATTCTGACGGCTGCTGTTCGCGATGCCCTGGGGAAATTCTGTGAGGTGCCGACTATCGATTTCGATGTGCAGGGCAGTCCTGAAATTCCAATCTTCGACCCGGAAAGTTATGTGGCTCCTCCTCAACCCCAATACAATCCTGACTATAATCCGTTTAAGAAGGATACGACGGCGCCCCAGAACTGGGAGTCTCTTTATGAAGGGCTTGAGAATGGTGCCTCATTCCAGACTATGCCAGAAGAAGGTGATGCGTTTGCTTCGTATGAGTCACAAGATATCCAGGGAACGCCTCAGATGATCTTGTCAGAGAAGTCGCCGTCTCACTATCAGTATAAGGGGAAATATCTGATGACAGCAGTCAAGTCTGGCTTGATGATCATCGATCAGTACCGTGCTGATATCCGCATCCTTTATGATCGCTATATGACTCAGATGGACAACCATACAGCCAATACCCAGAAGATTCTTTTCCCGGAAGTGGTACAGTTTGCACCGTCTGACGCTGTAATGCTTGAGAAAATCCTGCCGGAACTGGCTAAAATCGGTTTTGACTTGAGTGATCTTGGCGGCTACAGTTTTGCAATCAATGGTGTACCGGCAGGCATTGAAGGACTGGCTCCTGAACGTCTGCTCCGTCAGCTTGTGGCCGATGCCAGCATGCCTGGCGCTGCTCTTTCCACACTGAATGCACAGTTGGCATTGAGTCTTGCCCGTCATGCTGCTATCCCTTATGGTCAGATTTTGAGTAATGAGGAGATGGAGAATATCATCAATGAGTTGTTCTCCTGCTCCAATGTCAACTATACTCCTGATGGGAAAGCCATCCTTTGCATCCTTCCGCAGGGAGATATTGAGCATCTTTTAGGGTAGAAAGGTTAAAATGTGTCAACAAACGGCAGATTCTTGTTGATATTTTCTTTTGTTTTGGATATTTACAGTACCTTTGCACCCGCTTACGAAACAAGGGCGTTTAGCTCAGCTGGTTTAGAGCATCTGCCTTACAAGCAGAGGGTCGGCGGTTCGAATCCGTCAACGCCCACCAGAAAAAGGGATGTGCAGTGTTGCGCATCCTTTTTTTGTGATTATTTTGGATTATATTTGGGAGAACCAAAAAAAAGTATTACTTTTGCAGGGCAAAACGAGTAATATTGAACTGAAAACTAAGTAGTACTTATGATTTGGAATGAAAGTGTAGAGTGCATGGATCGCGAACAACTTCGCGATATCCAGAGCCGTCGTCTGGTTAAGATGGCGGAGTATGTTTATCACAACACCCCTTTCTATCGGAAGAAATTCCAGGAGATGGGTCTTGAGCCGGGCGATATCAAGAGTATTGACGATATCGTGAAGCTCCCGTTTACCAATAAACTCGATTTGCGTGACAACTATCCATTCGGTCTTGCAGCTGTCCCCATGAGTCAGATTGTGCGTATCCACGCTTCTTCAGGCACCACAGGAAAGCCTGTAGTCGTGCTTTATACCCGAAAGGATCTTGCGATGTGGGCGGAGGCAATCTCACGTGCTTTTACTGCCTATGGAGCCACGAAGGATGATATCTTCCAGGTGGCTTATGGTTATGGTCTGTTTACTGGAGGCCTCGGTGCCCACGATGGAGCTACGAACATCGGTGCTTCCGTGATTCCTATCTCTTCGGGTAATACGCAGAAACAGATGACACTGATGCACGACTTCGGTACGACGATACTGTGTTGCACACCTTCGTATGCCATGTTCCTGGGAGAGGCAATGCAGGAGTGTGAATGGCCGCGTGAGGAGTTCAAACTGAAAATCGGTGCCTTTGGTGCAGAGCCGTGGACAGAGAAGATGCGCGTGAAATTGGAACAGTTGTTGGGTATCAAGGCTTACGATATCTACGGACTCTCCGAGATTGCCGGTCCTGGCGTAGGCTATGAGTGCGAGTGCCAGCATGGTACTCATCTCAATGAGGACTATTTCTATCCGGAGATCCTGGATCCGAACACAGGTGAGCCGTTGCCTGAGGGTTCTTTCGGTGAACTGACATTCACCCACCTTACAAAGGAAGGTATGCCATTGTTGCGTTATCGTACCCATGACCTGACAGCCCTCCACTATGATAAATGTTCGTGCGGGCGCACGTTAGTAAGAATGGATCGCATCCTTGGCCGCTGCGACGATATGCTGATTATCCGTGGTGTGAACGTGTTCCCGTCGCAGATCGAGGATGTTATCTTGAAACTGCCTGAGTATGAGCCTCACTTCCTGTTGACCGTTGACCGTGTGAACAATACTGATACCTCAGAGCTGAAGGTGGAAGTTAAGGAAGAATATTTCACCGACGATATGGGCACGATGGTTGGCCTTCAGAAGAAACTGGAGGCAGAGCTCCGCAGTGTCATCGGACTTGGCTTCAAGGTGAAACTTGTCGAACCTAAGGGCATCGAGCGCTCTGAAGGCAAGGCTAAGCGAGTGATTGATAAGAGACAACTCTGAAAACCAATAAACGATAAAGAATATGAAAGCAAAACAACTATCCGTATTCCTCGAGAACAAGTCAGGACGACTGACCGAGGTAACTGAGGCCCTTGGGGCTGCAGGCATCAACCTTTCTGCCATGAGTATTGCTGATAACAGTGACTTTGGTATCCTACGCTGTATTGTGTCAGATCCGGAAAAGGCTTACAAGGTATTGAAGGAGGCTCACTTTGCCGTTAAGATCACTGATGTGATCGGCTTTGTCTGTCCTAATACCAGTGGCTCACTGTCTGTTGTACTGAAGCATCTTTCCGACAGCGGGGTGTTTATTGAATACATGTATTCTTTTGCTAACGGCAATGTGGCTCATGTGGTCATTCGTCCTACTGACCTGGAGGCCTGTGAGCGTATCCTGGCAGAGAAGAAAGTGGAGTTAATGGCCGACAGCGACCTTTATCAGTTATAAAATGTGAGAAACCGCAATTTTTCCTCAAAGAAATTTTGCGGTTTCATTTTTTCTCATTATCTTTGCAGCCGCAAAAGATGAGGGCGTTTAGCTCAGCTGGTTTAGAGCATCTGCCTTACAAGCAGAGGGTCGGCGGTTCGAATCCGTCAACGCCCACGACACAAAAGAGAAACCCATCCCACAGCCGTCGAGGTTGCGGTAATGGGTTAAAATGTTTTTTAGGAACGTAATTTTAGGATTTAGGATATAGTAATAAAATGGATTTAAGTGCATTGACAGCCGTCTCGCCTATTGACGGCCGTTATAGGAGTAAGACAGAACCGTTGGCAGAATACTTTTCGGAGTATGCGCTCATCCGTTACAGGGTGCGGGTAGAAATAGAGTATTTCATTACGCTCTGTGAGTTGCCTCTGCCGCAATTACAGCAAGTCAATCATAAACTGTTCGACCAGCTCCGTGACATCTATCGCCAGTTTACACCTGCTGATGCCCAGCGGGTGAAGGACATTGAAAAGGTGACCAATCACGACGTTAAGGCTGTAGAGTATTTCATTAAGGAAAAACTCGATGCCATGGGCGGGTTTGAGCAATTCAAGGAGTTTATTCATTTCGGACTCACTTCCCAGGATATTAATAATACCAGTGTACCCCTTTCCATCAAAGAGGCGCTGGAAAACGTGTATTATCCCCTTTTGGAAGAATTGATAGAACAGTTGAATGACTATGCCGAGCAGTGGAAGAATATACCGATGCTTGCTAAGACACATGGCCAGCCTGCTTCTCCGACTCGTCTGGGTAAGGAGGTGATGGTCTACGTCTATCGTCTGGAAGAACAGTTGCGCTCGTTAAAGGAGACTCCCGTGACTGCCAAGTTCGGTGGTGCAACGGGTAATTTCAATGCCCATCATGTGGCCTATCCACAGTATGATTGGCGTGAGTTCGGTAATAACTTTGTGAGCGAAAAACTTGGTCTTGAACGCGAACAGTATACCACCCAGATCTCAAACTATGACTGGCTGGGTGCCATATTCGATGCCATGCGCCGTATAAACACCATCGTCATCGATCTTGACCGTGATTTCTGGATGTATATCTCAATGGACTATTTCAAGCAGAAGATCAAGGCAGGCGAGGTAGGTAGCAGTGCGATGCCCCACAAGGTGAACCCCATCGACTATGAGAATTCCGAGGGTAACCTTGGTATCGCTAATGCCGTCTTGCAGTTCCTGGCAGCCAAACTGCCGGTGAGCCGTCTGCAGCGTGACCTCACTGACTCTACGGTGCTTCGTAACGTCGGTGTTCCGATGGGCCATGCCCTCATCGCCTTCCAAAGCACATTGAAAGGTCTGCGCAAACTGATTCTCAATGAAGAGAAGCTGCAGGCAGATCTTGATAATACGTGGGCTGTAGTAGCTGAGGCTATCCAGACCATCCTTCGCAGGGAGGCATATCCGAATCCCTATGAGACACTGAAGGCATTGACGCGTACCAATGAGAAACTGACAGGTGAGAAGATCCGTAACTTCATAGAGACCTTGGAGGTAAGCGAGGATGTGAAGGAAGAATTGAGGGCTATAACACCATCAACTTATACAGGCATATAATCAACCATAAGTGATATATAAAGTATTTAAGTAAAAGAATTGTTTATTTTTAAAGAAGACTAACATGGATTTTGAGAACAACGAGAAGAAACAGGAAGAACCAACACAGCAGGAAGGTTTTCAGAGAGAAGTAAGGCAGGGACGTTCACCTCGTCCACGTATACATACAGGGCAGCGTCCAGCCTATGAGCGCCCAAGTTATCACCGTGAAGACAATGATGAAGGCGGTTTCCGTCCAGAAGGCTTTGGCGCTGGTCTGCAGAGTGCAGCTCCCCAGCGTGGAGGCTATCGTCCACGTAACAATAGTTATGAAGGTGGCTATCAGCCTCGCCAGGGTGGTTACCAGCCTCGCCAGAGCGGCTATGGCCAGCGTCCACAGGGTGGTGGTTATGGTCAGCGTCCTCAGGGCGGCTATCAGCAGCGCCAGGGCGGCTATGGTCAGCAACGTCAGGAGGGTGGTTACCAACCTCGTCAGAGTGGTTTCGGCCGTCCTCAGCAGGGTGGCTATAGCCAGCGTCCTCAGGGCGGCTACCAGCAGCGTCAGGGTGGCTATGGCCGTCCTCAGCAGGGTGGCTATGGCAAACCTTATGGATCAGCACCCTATAAGAAAGGACCACGTCAGCACACAGCCGACTATGATCCGAATGCAAAGTATAGCATGAAGAAGCGTATCGAGTATAAGGAAGTAAATTATGATCCTAACGAGCCGCTTCGTTTGAATAAGTTCCTGGCCAATGCAGGTATCTGCAGCCGTCGTGAGGCTGATGAGTTCATCCAGGCAGGTGTGGTAACCGTTAACGGACAGGTGGTTACCGAGCTTGGTACTAAGATCCTCCGCACCGACGAGGTGAAGTTCCACGACCAGCCCGTGAAGATCGAGAAGAAAGTATATGTATTGCTGAATAAGCCCAAGGACTATGTTACCACCAGTGATGATCCCCAGCAGCGTAAGACCGTGATGGATCTGGTGAAGAATGCTTGTCCTGAGCGTATTTATCCTGTAGGCCGTCTAGACCGTAACACGACAGGTGTACTGCTTCTTACCAACGATGGTGATCTGGCTTCTAAGCTCACCCATCCGAAGTATCTGAAGAAGAAGATCTATCACGTCTACCTCGATAAGAATGTGACGGCTCACGACCTCCAGCAGATTGCTGATGGCGTTCAGCTGGAAGATGGTGAGATCAAGGCTGATGATGTGCAGTATGCCAGCCCCACAGATAAGAAACAGGTAGGTATCGAGATCCACAGTGGCAAGAACCGCATCGTACGTCGTATTTTCGAGGCACTTGGCTATCGTGTTCAGAAACTTGACCGTGTGCAGTTTGCTGGTCTGACGAAGAAGAACCTGAAGCGTGGCGATTGGCGTTACCTCACTGAGGAGGAAGTTGACCGTCTGCGTATGGGAGCTTACGAGTAAGTGAAGAGATGTGAAACATCAATAGTGAAAAATGAAAAGAACAAAGATTATCGATGTGCTGAAAAGCACGGATTACGGTAAAGAAGTCTGTGTGAAAGGCTGGGTGCGCACGCACCGTAGCTCTAAAGCTGTCGACTTTATTGCCCTCAATGACGGATCTACCATCAAGAATGTGCAGATTGTTGTTGATCCGACAAAGTTCGACGAGCAGGTGTTGAAGGATATCACCACTGGTGCCTGCATCAGTGCTGAGGGTACGCTGGTTGAGAGTCAGGGTGCTGGTCAGTCATCTGAGATTCAGGCTACCAGACTTGAGGTATATGGCCTCTGTGGCAACGACTACCCCATGCAGAAGAAAGGACAGAGTTTCGAGGTGATGCGTAAGAATGCCCACATGCGTCTTCGTACCAATACCTTTGGTGCTGTGATGCGTATTCGCCACAACATGGCGATGGCTATCCACACCTATTTCCATGAGCATGGTTTCTTCTATTTCCACACACCGCTGATCACCGCATCCGACTGTGAGGGAGCAGGCAATATGTTCCAGGTAACTACCAAGAACCTTTACGACCTGAAGAAGGACGAGCAGGGGAAGATTATCTACGACGATGACTTCTTCGGCGAGCAGACATCGCTCACCGTATCTGGTCAGCTTGAGGGTGAACTTGGTGCTACCGCTCTTGGTGCCATCTATACCTTCGGCCCCACCTTCCGTGCTGAGAACAGTAATACGCCTCGCCACTTGGCAGAGTTCTGGATGGTGGAGCCCGAGGTAGCCTTCCTGGATCAGGAAGAACTGATGGATCTTGAAGAGGACTTTATCAAGTATTGCGTACGCTGGGCACTCGACAACTGTAAGGACGACCTGCAGTTCCTGAACCAGATGATCGATAAGACCCTTATCGAGCGTCTGGAGGGCGTACTCAAGGATACTTTCGTTCGTCTGCCATACACTGAGGGTATCAATATCCTACAAGAGGCTATCAAGAACGGTAAGAAGTTTGAGTTCCCCTGCAACTGGGGCGACGACCTGGCCTCAGAGCATGAGCGCTACTTGGTAGAGGAGCACTTCAAGAAGCCGGTTATCATGACCGACTATCCACGTGCCTTCAAGTCGTTCTACATGAAGCAGAATGCAGATACTGCCGATGGCGGTTCTGTTGGTTACAAGGGCGCTGTTGCCCCTGGTCCTACGATGCAGGGCACCGACGTGCTCTTCCCGCAGATTGGTGAAATCATCGGAGGTAGTGTCCGTGAGGAAAGCTACGATAAGCTGATGTCAGAGATTGAGCGCCGAGAGATGGATCAGACCCATCTTTGGTGGTATATCGACACCCGCAAGTGGGGTTCATGCCCTCATGCTGGTTTCGGTCTCGGCTTCGAGCGTCTCATCCTGTTCGTAACAGGCATGCAGAACATTCGCGACGTCATCCCGTTCCCCAGAACGCCGAAGAGCGCAGAGTTCTAAATACGGAAAATCCTCGCCATAAATCGGCGAGGATTTTTATTTGGCTAATTTGATGCCATCGTCGGCGATGGTGATGAGTCTACGTTTGTAGAGATCGCCGATGGCTTTCTTGTAGGCTTTCTTTGAAACTTGGAAACGATCGTAGATCAGTTCGGCGGGCGACTTGTCGCCGAGGTTACAATAACCGTCGTTCTCATAGAGGTAGCGCAGCAGAACCTCGGCAAAGTCGAGGGTTTGCTGGCGGCCACTCTGCTGGAGGGTGATGTCGAGTTTGCCGTCCTGGCGTACGTGATCGATGTAGCCCTTCAGACGGTCGCCACTATGCAGGGGCTGGAAGATCTGATTGTCGTAGATTTGTCCCTGATAACGGTTGTTGACGATGACCTTGAAGCCTAGGTCAGTCTTCTGCCACACGAGAATGTCGGCCTCGGTGCCATGCTGTAAGGATGGCAGTTCGTCCACAGTGGGGGTGGTGAGGTATTTCTCGACCTTGGCTGTTGCCATTAATCGGTAACTGTCTTCGTCTACCTTTATATATATAATATGGTGTTGCCCTTGTTCCATACGTTTCTTCTGCTCACGGAAGGGGCAGAAGAGGTCTTTCATCAGGCCCCATTTCAGAAAAGCGCCGTATTGGTTGACCCAGGCCACCTCTAGACAAGCAAATTCGCCCACCTTGGCGTATGGATGCTCCGTCGTTGCCACAGGACGCTCTTCCTGATCGAGATAAATAAATACTTCTATCTCGTCGCCGATACGCATATTCTTTGTTACATAGCGCTGCGGAAGGAGTATTTCTCCTTCGTCTCCGCCGTCGAGGTAGAGTCCGAAATCTACAGACTTGACGATTCTGAGGGTGTTGTAGTCTCCAAGGGTGAGCATTCTTCTTCTGGAATTTGTGGAATGGTAGGTGTTTCGATAAGTCCGTCACGCAGATGGATGGTGCGGTCGGTGATTGAGGCGAGTCCTTCGTCGTGGGTGACAATAACAAAAGTCTGTCCGAACTTGTCGCGAAGGTCAAAAAACAGCTGATGAAGTTCTTCCTTATTTTTCGTGTCCAATGAACCTGAAGGTTCGTCTGCAAGGATAACTGCAGGGTTATTGACGAGTGCACGGGCTACTGCCACACGTTGCTTCTCACCGCCTGACAGTTCATTGGGCTTATGCGTGGCACGGTCTGCCAGCCCCATGAAATCAAGTAATTCTTCTGCCCGCTTTCTGGCCTGTTTTTGAGACAATCCGGCAATATAGGCTGGAATCATGATGTTCTCAATGGCTGTAAATTCTGGCAACAGCTGGTGGAACTGGAACACGAAACCGATATGTTGGTTACGGAAGTCAGAGAGTTTCTTGGTCGATAATCTGTTGGTGTCGATACCGTCAACGATTACTTCGCCACTGTCAGGACGGTCAAGTGTCCCAATAATCTGAAGCAAGGTCGTCTTGCCGGCACCGCTAGGGCCAACAATGCTCACGACTTCTCCTTTGTCGATGTGCAGATCGATACCTTTCAGGACTTTCAGCGAGCTGAAACTCTTCGTAATATTCTTAATGTCAATCATAACTCGTTTAATTCTTCAATTTCTTCTCATGTATCCAGCGCAGAATGGTATCATAGATACTCTTCTCCTCATGGTGCTGGGCTTCGGTGAAACTCATGCGGTCTTCCTTCTGCTCACCATACTGATCGGGGAATACAATCATCAGGTTCTTACCAGAGAAGTACTCCTGCAGTTCATCAGGCAGTCGTTCCAATGCGGTCTTGTAGGAGATAGTACCCTTACGGGCTGTGACAACGACAAACAAATGGTCTTCCGAAATACCTGATGCTAATTGGGGCAGTTCGTTCCAATGTCTCATGGAGGTGTATTCCGCCCTGACGTTCGGGTGGCGATTGTTGATGTATTCTGCTATCAGCACCAGCGACTCGTTACGTCCATGGAACTGTATGCGGCAGTCCAGCTGTCCTGCCAGGCGGCACAAGCGCTCCAGCCATCTGTGGAATCCTGGCTCAAACTCTGCCCGAGAGGGAACTGCCACTTGAATACGTCTCAGCGTTGACATAGGCTGTACGAAACGTGACAGGATAATCTGGCGATTCAGACCATTATAGAGACTCTGAATAAACTCTCCCCAGAATCGTGGATTGATATCGGTATGAACGTGCATACCCATGATAATCTCCGAACAGGCAAATTCCCGGAATGCATGTTTGATACCGTTGGCGATATTCGTCGACAGCCTTACCTGAGTCTGCACTTTCACTTCCGATGCACTGGCCTGCTGCTGCAGTTGCTCAAGGAGCCGTATTCCCTGTTCACGAGCGGTATTACTTTGCTGGTCGTCATACACGACGTTGAGTGCAACCAGTTCACGGTTTAGTCTTGGGTTACGCAACAGCAGCGACAGATAGAGCAATTGCGGGGCGATCTCTGGGTATTTCACGCAGAGCAGAATCTTCTCGTCATCGTCCTTTGGCATATCTGCCTGAAGGTGGGCTTTCTCCTGAATGATGATCTGCTTGGCGGCATGCTCAGTCATCAGGGTACTGATTACACAAGTAAAGAGAATCATCATCACTACACCATTGAGCATGATGTCGTTGATGAGATATTGGCCTGGCGCCACCTCGAGGCGCATACCCACCATGACCATAGCGATGGCTCCGGCAGCATGGGCAGAAGTGAGGCCGAACATCATATTGCCATCGGCTTTCGTCAGCCGGAACAGCAAACTGGAGATATAGGCTGCCAGAGCCTTGCCGAAGGTTCCGAAGAATACGATAAGGAATACTGTCCACACCATGTCGAGTCCGGAGAAAATGGTCCGCACATTAATGAGCATACCCACACCTATCAGGAAATAGGGGATGAACAGCGCGTTGCCGATAAACTCGATGCGGTTCATCAGCGGCGACACATGGGGGATATAGCGGTTGAGGATCAATCCAGAGAAGAAGGCGCCGAAGATGCCTTCAAGGCCGATGGCTGAGGTGAGGGCTGCACTGAGAAACATGATTCCCAGTACAAAGATATACTGCATCACGGCGTCGCTGTATCGGCGCAGGAAATATCGCGTTACCTTTGGAATCAGGTAAACGCTACCTACACAGAAAGCCACGAACTTCAGGATGAATAATGGCCAGAATGACCAGCTGCTGCCTTCGGTAAAGGCTCCTGAGAGGGCCGCAAGCATCACCAGTGCCATGAACAGCGAGATCATCGACGAACCTACGCTGAGGCTGACGCTGGGATGACGCTGCAGACCATAGCGCCCGATGATGGGGTAGGCTATCAGCGTGTTCGACGCCATGATACAGCCTAAGAGGAACGAGGCGGGATGGGAATAGCCCAGCATCGTCTTAGCCATGATATAGGTAAGCAAAAAGGGTACAAAGCAGGTGAGCAGACCGAAGATGAAAAAACGGTGGGAGTTTTTCTTCACACCTTCCATGTCCATCTCCAGTCCGGCAAGGAACATAATATAATAGAGTCCTACGCGTCCGAATAGTTCGAAAGAGTTGTCGCGCTCCAGAATGTTGAAGCCGTATTGTCCGATGACGATACCAGCCAGCACCATGCCGATGATATGCGGAATACGCAGTTTACTCATCACAATAGGCGCAAACAAAATAATCATCAGCACCACAAAGAAGACTAATGTGGGGTCGGTGATTGGTAAATATGAAGCCAATAGTGTCATTCTGAGTGCAAAGGTACGATTTTTTTGGCACAGATGTTCACAGATTAAAAGAAAAGTTGTAATTTTGCAGCCAAATTCCGAACTAAAATAGAAAAAGGTAAGATGAAAGTAGCAATTGTAGGTGCAAGTGGAGCCGTAGGACAGGAGTTCCTGCGGATTCTCGATGAGAGAAATTTCCCGATGGATGAACTGGTATTGTTTGGCTCAGAGCGTAGTGCTGGCCGTAAGTACACGTTCAAAGGTAAGGAGATTGAGGTGAAACTGCTTCAGCATAACGATGACTTTAAGGATGTTGATATCGCCTTCACCTCTGCAGGTGCAGGAACCTCCAAGGAGTTTGCAGAGACCATTACGAAGTATGGTGCTGTGATGATCGACAACTCTTCTGCTTTCCGTATGGATGAGGATGTGCCCCTCGTAGTGCCTGAGTGCAATGCTGAGGATGCCCTGAACCGTCCTCGTGGCATCATCGCCAATCCTAACTGTACCACAATCATGATGGTAGTGGTGCTCCAGCCGCTGGAGAACCTCTCCCATATCAAGCGCATCCATGTTGCCAGCTATCAGAGTGCTTCTGGTGCCGGTGCCGCAGCAATGGCTGAACTGCAGCAGCAGTATAAGGAGATGGTAGAAGAGGGTGAGGTGAAGACCATCAAGAAGTTTGCTCACCAACTCGCCTATAACGTGATTCCGCAGATTGATGTGTTCCAGCCTAATGGATACACGAAAGAGGAGATGAAAATGTACAACGAGACACGCAAGATCATGCATACCGATGCCAAGTGTTCGGCCATGTGTGTTCGTGTCAGTTCGTTGCGTTCCCACTCAGAGTCTGTATGGATCGAGACCGAGCGTCCCATCAGCGTCGAGGAGGCTCAGAAGGCTATCGCTGCTGCCCCTGGTTGCACATTGAAGGATGATCCTTCAACCCTGACTTATCCCATGCCGCTCGAGACAGCAGGCAAGGATGATGTCTACGTAGGTCGTATCCGCAAGGATCTCAGCGACGACTGCGGTCTTACCTTCTGGCTTTCTGGCGATCAGATCCGCAAGGGCGCTGCTCTGAATGCCGTGCAGATTGCAGAGTATCTGGTAAAGGTTGGAAATGTTAAGTAAACACGTGTTATTCTTATGCAGGGCAGCTTGTGTGGCTGCCCTGTTTTTTCTCATCGGCTGCGGTTCTGGCGATGACGACGGACGTCGCCTGGGCGAACAGATTGTCGGAACCTGGCAGCGTGGATGGGGTGAAGGTGATGTCGTTATTGAGGGTGAAACGGATCTGGGACCACAGAATTTTACCTACGACCGTTTTGTGTTCCATGATGACGGCACCTATAATGGGATGGTGCGGAAAGGCACTTTCCTTTCGACAGATAAGGATGGCGATATCATTCTAGAGGGCAATTATCAATGTGATAATTACAATCTTAGGCTGGATTTCTCAAGCGAAGATGGTGGCAAGCGAAAGATTCTTGCCCAGGTGCTATCGTTTACAGATGACACTGTCGTGATACAGTATGTCAGCGATGATTATGGGGTGACGGTTACGATCACCATCCGGAAGCTGGCATCCTCTTAATTAAGTCTATTCCTTCTCCTCTACATCGTCTGTGTGGAATACGCAGTCGTAGGTAACCTGACTGTAGGCTGAGAAATAGCCGAGACATCCGCCTGTGAAGTTCTGGATAGGATTGGTACCGGTATTGTCCATCATCTGCATCGAGTAGAAGTAGTCGTAGGTCTTCTGGTCGATGCTGCGCAGTTCCAGGTGCATTCTGTCGCCTTCAACGAGCAGGTCTTTGTCGTCGCTGCCTTCTCTGGCGAAAGAGAATAGCTGTTGCAGTTCTTTGTTGGGATCCACATCATCGCGCTTTACGCCCCATCTGAACCCTTTGCCGTTGCGGTAGAGGTGTACGAAATACCAGTTGTCTTCATTGGCGATATCCTGAAAGAGCAATTCGGCCATCTGGAAGCGTTCTTTCATGATGGTCTTCCAGATAAAGTGGAACTGATTGATGGTCGGCATCTTCTGCATGGTCGACGATGAGGTGAAGTGATGGCCGTCGATCTGTATGTCGATAGTGTAGGTTACCCCTGGTATTCCTGTGGTTCTCGATTTGTAGATGCCTTTGCTGACGTAGGGCAGCGTAACGCTTGTGCCGTCGCTACCAGTGATGACAACGGTGGCTCCGCTGATGTCGCTGGTGGTCGTGTTGTCATCCATATCGTTCGTCTGGCTGATGCGAGCCTGCATCCCTTCGTTCGAGACGGAGGCTTCTACTGCATAGAGCGGACTCACCTGGCGATAGTCGATCTCGATGTCTTTCTTGCAGGCGGTCATCAGTATACCTAGAACGACTAAAAGGGCTATGGGATATCGTTTCATGAATCTGTCAGAATTTGATGTTAAAAGCCACCGACGGCACGATGCCGAAGAGTGAGTACTGTACGGCTCTGGTGCGGGCACCGTTCTCGCTGTCTTCGAAGTTGATGAGGTAGGGGTTATACCTATTGTATATATTATAGATGCTGAATACCCACTGTTGGGTACACCACGACCGCTTCTTAGTCCATACGGCACTGATGTCCATACGGTGATAGTCGGGAGCGCGATAGCCGTTGCGCTCTGAATAGTAATATATCCAGTTGTCGATCATCTGATACTTGGCACTGGGGGCAGTGAAGGCCTGACCGCTGTTGAACACCCAGGCGGCATTGAAAGTCCATCTGTCTGATAGTCTGTACATTGCCACGATATTGATGTCGTGACGGCGGTCGTTGTTGGCATCGTACCAGTTGCCGCCGTTGATGCCCTCAATACGGGTCTTCGACCATGCAAGGGTGTAGGCTAGCCAACCTGTCAGTTTCCCCATGTTCTTGCGGGCACACAGTTCCACACCGTAGCTCTTCCCCTCGCCAGGCAGCACTAGTCGCTCCAGCTCTATCTCGCTGCCGAAGGATTTCCCGTCGCGATAGTCTATCACGTTGTCTGTCTTCCTGTAATATGCCTCTGCCGAGAAGTCGTAGTTCTGGTCGGGGGTCATCAAGTAGAAACCTGCACTCACCTGATCGGCTATCTCGGGCTTAATGATGTTACTGCTGATGGCATAGCGGTCGAAAGGTGTCGTGGTGCTCTGGTTGCGTAGGGCGTGGAGATTCTGAGAGGTACGGGCATAGCCCAACTTGATGCTCGTCTCGTGAGTGGGCTGATAGCTGATGCTTGCTCTGGGCTCCAAAGTGACGTGGGTCTTTACGATCTCGTTCTTCCCGTAGTTGTAGTACCAGTCGATGGTTCCATCTGGTGCGATGTCGTAATACAACGAACCGCCGAGGGGCGAGAAGGTGTTCAACCGCAGGCCGAGAGAGGCCGTCAGTTGTTCGTTGAACTCAAATGTATCGTTTAGCCATACGGCATTCTCCCAGGCACGGCGCTCTTCTCTCTCGTATTTGCTGACGATCTGCCATTCAGCCGACTTCACACTGAAGAGCGATGTCTGGAATCCGGCTTTCAGCTGATGCCTTCCCAGTGCCAAGTTGAAGTCCTGCCTCAGACTTCCCTGACGGATATGACCTTTATACGACAAATTGAAGCCTACGAAGTCTACACCGTTATCCGTCAGGTAGTTACTATAGAATAAGGTGGTCTGCGAGTTGGAGTCGCCATTGAAATGGTGGAGCCACTTCAGACTGGTGGTCATATTGCCCCAGCGGATATCCACCATCTTGTCGATGGCCGTCTTGTCGTAGCCCGTGAAGAAGGTCAGGAACAGCTGGTTGCGGTCGTTGAGTGTCCAGTCCAACTTGGCGTTGACGTCATAGAAGTAGAGGGTGTTGTCCTTGAAATCGTTCGACAACTTCAGGAACATGTCCATATAAGTTCGTCGGGCTGTGACTAGAAACGATAGTTTATCCTTGATGATCGGCCCTTCGATGGTGCCTTTTGCAGAGAGCAGTCCGATGGTTGCCCCGCCGTGCCATTCAGATTTGCTGCCAGTACGTCCGGTGATGTCGAGCACAGCTGATGAGGCGCCGCCGTATTGTGCCGGCAAAAGTCCTTTGTAGAGTGTGGCTGAGGCCAGCGCATCGTCGTTGAAGGCCGAGAAGAGTCCGGCCATGTGGCCTACATTGTAGACAGGGGCATTATCGAAGAGCACTTGATTCTGGGCCGATGTGCCGCCGCGTACCTGGAAACTGCTGGAGGCATCGCTTTCTGACTTCACGCCCGGCAACAGTTGGATACTGCGTATGATGTCGTTCTCGCCGAACAACTGAGGTGCCGAAGTCAGGTCTTCTATCTGTAGCACCTCGGCTCCCGTCTGCACGTTCTGGATACGTTGACGGGCAGAATTAGAAGTGACAACCACCTCCTCCAGTCGCTCTGTGCGGATGGAGTCCTCTTCTGTAATCGCGATGAGTGACAGGGCTGAGAGTATCGTGCTTAGTACAAACATCCGTGCAAAGGTATAAAAAAAATCGAAGTATTTGTGTATTCTGCTATATTTTTCGTAATTTTGCCCCAAATAATTAATCATGTAGCGTATGAAAAAGTTAATTCTGGCCCTTGTGGCCGTTGTGGCACTTGGTGCTTGTAGTGGTGGAGAGAAGGAATTGAAGTATCGTGGATTGTCGATGTCGATGCCGTTCTCGGCGTTCTGCGACTCTTTGCTGCAGCGAGGCTTTGCGGTGGATTCTGCCAAGACCGACTCGGCTTTCACCCGGGTGGTGATGGCTAATCCGACAGCTAACTACCGACTGATGCTGGCTCAGAAGGGTGGTGTGCTGCAGGCACTCCAGGAGAACTACCAGATCTCAACCAACGACAGTACCCGCAAACTGTGGCAGCAGATGCGTGACGACTTTGAAAAGGAGTTGGGCACCTGGCCCAACATGCCCAAGCACGGCGATGACCACAAGGTGGCCAAGTTCGAGACCGATGGCGGTTTCATCACCCTCACCCTCGAAAATACCTATACCCCAACGCTTCAGGTCCTCTACGAGGTGAAGCCCAATAAGTAGAATCGTAAGCCTTATGAAGCGGAATCTGATTGGAATAGTCGTTCTATTGCTGGCTGTGTTTATGATAGGTTTACCAAGTATGGCTAAGAAGAAGGTGCCGAAGAGCCAGTTGAGGAGCTTCTCCTATCTGTGCGGCGGCGGAATGAATATCGAGAGTAATGACGAAGCGTCACTTTGGCGGCATGATGACGGCAAACTGACACTTACCCTGCGCGGCACTTGTCCCTTCGAGAAAGTCACCTTCGAGGTAGGTGAGGACGTGTTCCTCCGCTGCGACAGCATCATCAAAGCCACGAGACTCTATGAGTCGAAGGGTGATTATAAGTCGGGTATACTCGTGCTGGATGCACCATCGACGAGCTTCAGCGTCTGGTATATGGACTCGAAGGAGAACTTCAGCGGCAGCGGTAACATGCCAAGAGAGATAAGGGATGGACTGCATGCAGTGGTGGATTATCTGAAGAGCCTGCGCAATGGCCGCGAGGCGAAGGGGCATCTGGCAATGAACCGTGATCTGAGGAGCACTGAAATACTCAAAGGCACGGAGTGGATAGACGGTAACCTCGTCTGGAAACCCGAGGAAGATGTGGAAGAGATGTTCCGATTCCTGAGCCAGCTCAATGGCTTCGACTACGTGCCCGGCGACTGGGAACTCCAGCTGGCAGAAGGGAGCGGTCAGCGATGTGTCATCCTGTATAATAGGGAACAGGAGATCTTCAACGTGATGATCGATAAGGCGACGGCAGGCGTCAAGGTGGAAGATACTGACGATGTGCCTGGATTGTGGCCACAGACGGCCCAGCGCGTTCTGACGAACAGCGAGATCGACAAACTGCCCACCGACTCGCTCCTGATGATGGGCGAGGAGATCTATCTGCGTCACCAGCGCCTGAGCAGCCTCAAAATCAGCCAAGAACTGACGGCACAAGTCAAGGCCCAGCCTTGGTATAAATCTGGTTGGAGCTTTCCTGATCAGTCGTTAACAGACGTGGAAAAGCAGAACTTCAGCCTGATCAGTATGCTGATCTACCGTCGCAATCATTAAGCGGAACATTCATTTCACAAAAAGACTCCTGCGATTGTCCTCATGACAGACGCAGGAGTCTTTTGATAATGTAGATAGGTCTTGGAGTATCTTAGAGTTTTTCTATCTCTTCGGAAGACAAACCGAGGCTTTTGGCAATAACCTCAACAGGAACGCCGTTGGCTTTCAGGCTACGTGCATTTTCAAGTCTTTCCTCTGCCCGGCCTTCTGCCCGACCAATAGCCTCACCTTCAGCACGGCCGATAGCCTCACCCTCTGCCCGGCCTTCTGCCCGGCCCTCAGCGAGCACTTTTTCGCGGGCAAGCTTTATCTCCAGCATTTGGGTGCGATAGACGTCGGCATCCCTCACCATCGTGTCGATATAATGGTCGTAGGCACGCTGCTGCTCTGGAGTCATGCGCAGGAATTCCAGTCGTTCCTTCGCCTCCTTCAGACCTGGTGCCGTCGTATCTGGGCTGATGTATTCATCCTTCAGATAGCGTATCCACTCCTCCAACGGGTCAGTGGCCAGCTTGTCGAACTCATTGACGCGGATGACGTAATATTCTGGAAATACGTCTTCGGGCGACACGACCCGCAGGTCTTCCCGCTCATGCTCCGTCAGACTGAGCATATCACCATCGTGAACACCAGTAAGCGTGGTCTGTCCGTGATAGAGATAATCGGTGCCCTCGCCGAGCTTGAAATAGAGGATGTTGATGCTGAACACCTTCTTGACGTGTTCATAGTTCATCCCGCGTCCCATGTGCTCCGTGATGGCCTTGGCCACCCCATAGAGCATGCGCTGCAGATAGTCGACCTCGCGTATTTGCTGGATTTCAACCAGGATGATCTCGCCCTTGGAGTTCCTGGCCTTGATATCGACACGGTTGTACTTGTCGTCGCGTGAGTCCTGGTTCGACTCGGTGTCGAGAAGTTCCACAATGGTCACCTTCTCCTTGACGAGCACAGATATCAGGCCTTCGAAGACCACAAAGTCCGCCTTGTTGCGGAGGATATTCTTCGCAGCCCAGTCAAACCGTATGTACTTCCCGTTAATCACTCTTGCTCCTTTCTTTACTTTTTTACTTTTGTTCTCCATAGTTTTCAATTTTTGAATTAACGCCGCAAAGATACAAACAATTTCCCACACAGCCAAATTTTATGGCAACAAAGATGCAAATTGCCCTTGAATTCTCTCAAATGAGTGCTATTTGTTCCATAAAAAACATGATTGTTGGCTATATTCAAATAGATTTAGAATTTTCAATATTTAGTGACATACGACATATATATTATAATAAGAAATTGATAATTAGAAAGTTATAAAATTGTATTTATGTAATATACGACATAAAAGTGACATAAAAACGACATACTAATGACATAGTTCAAATTTTGATATGCAAATAACCGAAAAGTCTGCACTATGCCATCTGACAAATAGTTTCATTACGACTAACTACTAGTTACCTTACGGCTAAATATGGGTTTCTCGTAATGAAACTTTTAAATTCTCTCGAGAATTTTGTCGTTTCCAGTAAGTGGACTATTGCTCTAATAATGACTGATGTAAGCTTTCATTACTGATAAGTACCAGTTTGATAATGTCATTCTTATGTCATTTTTATGTCGCATTTATGTCATTCAAGGCTATCATTGAGAATTAGTAAACTACAGAATATAAGGTGATTAACATTATTTATATGTCGTATGTCATTTATTTCTAAGATTTTGTTTACCTTTGCAGAGAATTTTCAGTTAGACTTATGAAAGTATCCATAATTAAAGACCAGAAAGACAAAGAAGTAATTACGCGCCACGATCTGGATGACATAGCGATGTTCATCCAGAAAGGGTGGCGTGAAAAAAGTGTCGTCAGGCTTCGTGAAGTGCATCACCTGATTTTCAAGCAGCGACAGCCTGACGGTTCGATCCAGACCGACCTGAAGGGCGGCATCCCCTTGGAGCGCATCTGCTTTGCCCAGGCCCTCAGCATCTTTAAGGGCGAGCGGCGGGTTCATGGCTACAACGGGCTGGTGGTGCTCGAGGTAAACGGGCTGCCGACCTATGAAAAAGCCATTGAAATCAGGGAACAGGCGAAGAAGATGCCTGAGACGCTGATGGTGTTCCTCGGCGCTTCGGGCAAGAGCGTGAAGATCGTCTGCCGAGGTCTGTTGTTCAAGGAAAATGATCTCCCGAAGGGAGAAGACGCTATACGGAAGTTCCACACGAATCTGTATCAGACGGCGCGGAGGGCTTACCAGAACCAGTTCGGCTTCGAGATCGAGTATCTGGAGCCGCGACTCGACAGGACGGTCTATATGAGTGCCGACCCTGAGATGGGGTATAACCCCGATGCGCGGCCGTTCTATGCCGATACCGACGTTCACGACAAGCCGCAGCCCGTGGCGATCTCAGAGAAGAGCGACAATCTGATGCCTGGGCGCACCGTGAAGCGCACCTATCGGCTGGAGTGGCTCTTTATCGTGGATACGGTGCTGGGACACTATTTCGAGCTGCCCGACGAGGACCGTCTCGAGACGATGCTGATGCAGATAGCGTCGCTCTGCCTGAACAGCGGCATCCCGATGGCCCATGCCCAGGGCATGACGCTGGAGCACCCGGTGCTGAGCACAGACGAACTGCTGGTGAAGAAGACCTTCAGCACGATCTATTCTGTGACGCAGCAGGAGGACTACCTGAAGAAGCACAAGATGAAGCCGCTGGGGAACATCCCGCCCGATACGCTCCAGATGATGAAGACGGAGATATTCCTGAACACGAACTTCGAGCTGCGCAAGAACCTGATGACGGGCGTTGCCGAGTATCGCGAGAAGTACAGCGACGACCAGTCGTTCAAGCCCTTGACGGAGGAGGTGCGTAACGACATGACGATCCGGGCTACGGAAATGGGGCTGAAATCGTGGGACCGCGACGTGAACCGCCTTATCGACTCGACGCGAATCGAACAATACGACCCTGTGAACGCCTGGCTCGACAAGTTGCCCGAGTGGGATGGGCGCGATTATATCTCGGAGCTGGCAGCCCGCGTGCCTACCAGTCAGCCTCATTGGGAGATGTATCTCCGTAGGTGGCTCGTAGGTATGGTGGCCCAGTGGCGCGTGAGTGATAAGCAGTTGACCGGCAATGCGTTAACGCCTTTGCTGATTGGTCGCCAGGGTTGTGGAAAGACGCGTTTCTGCAAGATCCTGCTGCCGCCCGAACTGCGCGACTACTATAACGACAAGATCAACTTCAAGAACGAGTTCGACCTGAATATCGCGCTCACCTCTTTTGCGCTGATCAACATCGATGAGTTCGACAAGACCAGCTCGTCGCAGCAGATCGTGCTGAAGTATCTATTGTCGTCGGCCGACGTGAAGTTCCGTCCGCCGTATGGCAAGACCATCAAGCTGTATCGCCGTTACACCTCGTTCATCGGTACCACGAACCAGCAGAAGCCGCTGGTGGATCCCACGGGTTCGAGGCGTTTCGTCTGTGTGGGCGTTACTGGCAACATCAACTTCGAGGACAACCTGAACCATCGGCAGCTCTTTGCCCAGGCTCTATACCTATTTAATAATAAGGAGCGCTACTGGCTTGATGACGACGAGATAGCCACGCTGATCAGGGAGAACGAGCCTTTCCAGAAGCTGAACGACCTGGTGGAGATGATTGGCGAGACCTTCCGCAAGCCGAAAGCATCGGAGCAGGCTAAGTGGTGGACGCTGAACGAGATCAGCCAGAAGCTGTCGGAGCGCTATGCCAACTACGATCCGAAGACCACCTTCACCAAACTGGGCCGTGCCCTGAGCAATCAGCAGTTCGACTTCGAGACTGATCGCAAGACCTCCGGCCATATCTATCGTCTGGCAGAAAGGTAGGGGAAAATATGATGGGCTTCGCCAAAAAGCGAAGCCCATCATATTAGAACATTGTAAGTGAATAGAGGTAGACTACAGCCGACGGGAAGGCCATCAGGGTAGAGTCGAAGCGGTCGAGCATGCCGCCGTGTCCGGGAAGGATGTGGCCCGAGTCCTTGATGCCGAGGGTGCGCTTGAAGAGGGATTCCACAAGGTCGCCCCAGGTGCCGAAGATGACGACCACCAGTCCGAGGCCGGCCCATTCGAGTGCCGACAGTTGCAGGTCGTTCACGTCGTATTGCTCCGAAAGATACCACAGGAGTACGGCGACAATCATCACGAGGATGCCTCCGCCGATGCTGCCCTCCCAGCTTTTGCCCGGGGATATGCGGGGGAAGAGCTTGTGCTTGCCCAGCAGCGAACCGCAGATATAGGCTCCCGCATCGTTGACCCAGAGGAAGAAGAACACGGAGAGGGGAATCAGATAGGTATAGGTGATGTCGCTGCCTACAGAACGGAAGGCGAGCACATTGATCATCGAGAACGGCAGCGCGATGTAGAGTTGGCTCATCATCGTGTAGGCCCAGTCGTTCACGGGGTCAGGCTGCTTCAGATAGAGTTCGGCCACCATGAGGTAGACGAGGGTGATGAGGTAGGGGATAAACACGCCGGCAGAGGTGATGCCGCTGTTATAGCCTGCCATCGCCAGGAAGAAATACACGCCTGCTACGGTGCAGATCATGCGGTTGACACTCACGTTCTCACGGTCGTTCACCAGTCCGGTGAACTCCCAGATGGTCAGTCCTGTGACGAGGGCAAAAAGGAAAATCATAGCCTCTGCACGCAGGAAACAACTGACGATGGCGGCAACGAAAAAGACCGCCGTGATGGTTCTGACGATGAAATTATTCATAATTATGCTTCTTCTTGCTTGTCTTCCTTTGTTTGGGTGTCGGTCTCAGCCTCGGCTTTCGCCTTAGCCTCTGCCTCCAACTCCTTGGCACGTTCCTCTGCCATACGCTCTGCATCGGCCTTCATCTGGGCCTCAAGCAGTTCCTCGGCACGGCTGGTCCAAGGACGCTTGCCGAATATCTTCTCGACATCCTCGGCGAAGATGACCTCACGGTCGACGAGCAGCTGTGCCAGCTGGGCGTGGCCTTCAGCATGATCCGTCAGGATCTTCTTGGCACGCTCATATTGTTCGTTGATCATGCGCAGCACTTCGTCGTCCATAATCTTCGCCGTCGTCTCTGAGTATGGCTTCTGGAACTGATATTCAGCATTGTTATAATAGCAGATGTTGGGCAGTCTTTCACTCATACCGGCAAAGGCAATCATGCCGTAAGCCTGTTTGGTGACACGCTCCAGATCGTTCATGGCACCCGTGGATATATGGCCCACAAATAGTTCCTCGGCAGCACGGCCTCCCAGTAGTGAACACATCTCGTCGAGCATGGCCTCCTTCGTCTGGAGGACGCGCTCCTCAGGCAGATACCAGGCAGCACCCAGGGCCTGGCCACGGGGAACGATTGATACCTTCACCAACGGATTGGCAAACTCGGTGAACCACGAGATGGTGGCATGACCTGCCTCGTGGATGGCGATGGAGCGCTTTTCGGCCTGCGTCATCACCTTGGTCTTCTTCTCCAGACCACCTATGATACGGTCGACGGCATCGAGGAAGTCCTGCTTCTGTACCGCCTGCGAGTTATGGCGGGCAGCAATCAGGGCAGCCTCATTACAAACGTTGGCAATATCGGCACCGGAGAAACCTGGGGTCTGACGAGCCAGGAAGTCGATATCGACGCTGTCATCCGTCTTCACAGGTCTCAGATGCACTTTGAATACCTCCTTACGCTCATTGAGGTCAGGCAGGTCAACGTGGATCTGACGATCGAAGCGGCCAGCACGCAGCAGCGCAGAGTCGAGCATATCGGCACGGTTCGTGGCAGCTAGGATAATCACACCGGAGTTGGTGCCGAAACCGTCCATCTCTGTAAGCAGGGCATTCAGCGTGTTTTCACGTTCATCATTGCCACCCATAGCGGGATTCTTGGAACGGGCACGGCCTACGGCATCGATCTCGTCGATGAAGATGATGCATGGACTCTTCTGCTTGGCTTGCTGGAAAAGGTCACGCACTCGAGAGGCACCGACGCCAACGAACATCTCCACGAAGTCGGAACCCGACATCGAGAAGAATGGTACGCCAGCCTCTCCGGCTACAGCCTTGGCCAACAGCGTCTTACCAGTACCTGGAGGGCCTACGAGCAGCGCGCCCTTGGGAATCTTACCTCCCAGATCGGTATATTTCTGAGGGTTCTTCAGAAAGTCGACAATCTCCTGAATCTCCTGCTTGGCACCAGCCTGACCTGCTACGTCCTTGAACGTGATACCCAGATCGCCGCCCTTTTCGTACATCTTTGCCTTCGACTTGCCAACGCTGAAGACACCGCCTCCAGCACCCATGCCGCCGCCACCCATGCGGCGCATGAAGAAAATCCAAAGACCTACAAGTACGAAGATAGGCAGGAGATTGTAGAACAACATGTTGAACATATCGTTCTCCTTGCGGTTCTCGAAGACGAGATCGCCAGTAAACGTCTTTTCTTCCTTGGCCGTGTTTACAAACTCCTCAACCTGATCGATAGAGCCGAACTCTACTTCCACATACGGATCCTTGCCCGTCTGCTGGGCACTCTGGTGGAAGACGTCGCGGATATGTTCCGGCTTGACATACATCTTGATGAGGCTCTGGCTCTTGTTCACGACGATCTTCGAAGCATAGCCGTGATTGACCATCTCCTTGAAGTCCGAGTACGAAGCATTCTTGCCGATGCTGCTGTTCTCAGCACCTCCACTTGAAAGGTAGAGTAAGCCCAGCGCCACAATGGCAATGATATAGATCCAGTTCATGTTGAAACGGGGCATATTCATCTTAGGCCCGTTTCCGTCTTTGTTGGGTATCTGATTCTTATCCATTATCTCTTTATATCTGTTTTCTTGTTTAGTCCAAATCGGGAATGTTTGTCAGCGTGGCATCTTCCCACAAGTGCTCCAGGTCGTAATACTCCCTGACGTCTGGCAGGAAGATATGTACCAGCACGTCTGTATAGTCCATAGCCACCCACATGGCATTCTCGAGTCCTACCACATGGGCTGGTTTCTCTTTCAAACGTTCACGTACCATGTCGCCGACAGACTCAGCGATAGCCTCCACCTGAGTAGGGGAGTTGCCTGTGCAGATGATGAAGTACTGACAGATTGTACCTTCTATTTTCTTCAGGTCAGCAATCACGATATTGCTGCCTTTTTTTTCTTGTATGGCTTCTGTAATTGTCTTTACCAGTTCTTTCATTAAATATAATTATGTGAAATCCTCGACAAAGGTACTGTAAATTGAGCGAAAATCAAAATAAATTAGGGAAAAATGGGCTTTTTTGATAAAAAATACCCGAAAAGTTTTGGCGTTTACAGAAAAAGTAGTACCTTTGCACCCGCAAAACGGAATAAGGATGTTCTGTTGAGCGCGGAATTGGGGTATGGTGTAATGGTAACACTACAGATTCTGGTCCTGTCATTCTTGGTTCGAGTCCGAGTACCCCAACACAGAAGATCGCTAAGTATTAATACTTGGCGATTTTTTTCTTTAGATAATGATGAATAGGGAGAAAGAGATATATAAGGTAACGCTGGTGGGTAGTGCAGGCAATGCTGCGCTGCTTACCTTTAAGTTTATAGCTGGTGTGCTGGGCAACAGCTCGGCTATGATAGCAGATGCCGTTCATTCTTTGTCGGACTTCGTGACGGATATACTGGTCCTGGTATTTGTGAACGTTAGCGCCAAACCGCAAGACCAGTCGCACGACTACGGGCATGGCAAGTTTGAAACCATTGCCTCGTTTCTGATAGGTCTTGCCTTAGTGGCAGCGGCAACGGGCATTGTGGTAGTAGGCATTATGAAACTGATGGCTTGGCTGAATGGTGAACAGCTCGAAGCTCCAGGTTGGATAGCGCTTTGGGCAGCATTGCTGTCGATAACGATCAAGGAACTGCTCTATCAGTATACAGCACGAAGAGGCAGGGAACTCGACTCACAGGTGATGATTGCCAATGCCTGGCATCATCGCAGCGATGCCCTCTCATCGATAGGTGCCGCCCTGGGTATTGGTTTGGCCATCTGGCTAGGGCAGCGTTGGAATGTGCTTGATCCGTTGGCTTCCATTGTGGTGGGACTTATGTTGGTAAGAGTGGCTTACGTGTTGCTTAAAACAACCATCAACGAACTCACGGAGAGTTCATTGTCAGCAGAAACGGAGCAAGAGATTATTCAGATTATCCAGTCGTTCGACGATGTCCAGCATCCTCATAATCTGCGTACCCGTCGCATCGGTAATCGTATAGCCATAGAAGCCCATGTGAGGATGGACGGACAGTTATCGTTAAATGCCGTTCATGAGCGTGCTACGACCATCGAACGAAAACTGAAGGAGCGATTCGGTCCAACGACGCATGTCACCCTCCACATGGAGCCTATCAAATAACCACCTTATATTATTATTGGCCTGTAGCCTGACGATACTCAAGCAGTTTGTTCTGATAGTCGGCATAGGCATCGGTACGGCGGTCGAGTGACTGCTGGTAAAGCAGTTGTGCCTCGAGCAGGTCGCTCATCTTGGATGTTCCGGCACGGTAGAAGTTGCGGTTCAGGCGGAGGTTCTCTTCAGCCTGCTCGATACTACGCTTGGCGATGTCGAGCTGTTGGCGCGCCTCTTCAACGTTGTTCCATGCATTCTGCATGCGAATCTGTAACAATTGGGCCTTGTCGTGCTGCTCATCGACGGCTTTCTGGTATTCTATCTTCTTGCGCTTGATAGCGTGAGAGCCGCCCCACCAGTCGGTAATAGGTACGCTTACAGTCGCAAACACCATACCGAAGGTGTGATCGTTTTCCAATAGATTATGGTAGTTGTAGCCAGCACCCACGGCGACGGAGGGGAGGTTCTGACCAACGGTCATCTTCTTTTGTAGGCTGGTAGCCTCTACTTGCTTGCCAAGAAGCTGGTATTCGGCTGTACCTAACAATGCCTGACTATGGTCTTGTTTTTGTGGAAGAGGAGATGATAGTTCAGTTTGATAGTCCAACGTAAACTCCGTTTGGTCCAGTCCACAATACTGAGCCAGGAGCATACGGACGATGCTGATGCCGTTCTGTAGTTTCAGGCGCTGACTCTCTACATCGTTTTGGCGCAACTGTACCTGCAACAAGTCGTTGCGCATGGCAACACCAGCACGTACAGCCACATCCACATCCTTATGAATATCAGCCAACAGGGTATCAACAGCGTTGATGGTCTTCATTTTCTCCTGTAAGGAAGCCAACTGCCAGAAATACTGTTCGGTCGTCTTTTCTACCTCGTTTTCAGAGAGTTGCAGTTGTAGGCGACTGACATCCTCACCCACTTTGGCCAGTTTGTTGCCATTGATAATCTGACCACCAGCGAAGACTGGCTGCAATGCCATCAGTGAGCCGATGGTGCCGTTTTTCATCATCGAGATGCTGATAGGGTTGGTCAGAGCCGCGAGTGCTTCGGGAGGAAATATCTGTGCGAGCGATGCTCCCATCTCAGGCGACATGACTTCGGAGGGATTGATGGTGGTCTGCGCCATCCCTTTGTTGGCATTAAACCAGAGTCCGGTGCCGCTGACATTGGGGAAATACTTGGTGAAAGCCTCCTTACGCTGCTGTTGGGCGGCCTCTACACTACGCTGGGCATTACGGACGGTGATGTTGTTGCGTAGAGCTGCGTCTTTTAACTGTTCTAACGTGTATGTCTGGGCAGAGACTGAAATGCTACAGCCCAAAGCTATGATGGATAATATCTTTTTCATTAATACCTATTTACTATTATATATGCCTTTATTTCGTACTAACCTTCCAATAGATGACAGGCAACATGGTGACTACCATGATGAGCGAGCCGATACCACCAGCGAAGATGGTCACCCCTACAGGCATCCAGAACGAACTCTGGGCAATGATCATCGGCACCACACCAACGGCAGTCGTCGCCGTTGTGAGGAAGATGGGCACCATGCGACGCTTACCGGCATCGTAGGCTGCCTGACGCACAGCCTCGTTGTAGGCCTTGCGATCTACCGTCCAGTCACCATGCTCAGCCACATATTTATTGATGAGGTCGATGGCATGTTCAAAGATAAGAATCTCGTTACGCATAATCATTCCCATTAAGGTGATGAGGCCGAAGATGGACGTTAGGCCGAGAGCACGGTTCATCAGGCCCAAGCCGATAAGTGCGCCTGGAGTCATCAGGGCAAGTGCCACCATGCAGATGGTTGTAATGCCATATTTCTTGAAATTGAACAGAAGGAAGAAGAACACGATAATCATAGCGATGATGATACCGCCATAAATCTGTGGCAGGGCCTCGTCGCCGTATTCTATCTCACCGCCAACCTCTGAGCGAACACCCTGAGGTAATTCTATCTCTTCCTGCATGATGCGGGCGATTTCCTTTTCGACAGGTGCAGTAAAGACACCTTGGATGAACTGTGCCGTTACGGTGATGCAACGCTCACCGCCACGATGCAGGATGCGACTCTCGCTCCATTTGGGTCCTACCTTTGCTATCTGGCGAAGAGGCACCGTACTATTTGTCTGCTGAACACCAGAGGAAACAATTGACATGGGTGACGCAATGCCCAGGTTCGCAATGTCGGAGAACGTCATGTCGGCATCGTCCTTCACCACGATAGGCAGTTCATAGTTGCCCTCCCAAATCTGTCCCACACGCAGGTCGCTGGAGGTGGCACTCAGTGCCAGCTGAGCTGTGGTGCGAGTGATGCCCAATTGGGCTGATGTTACGGGGTCGAGGGTTACGTTGATAACGGGGTAGGGTTGGAAATAGTCAGTGTGTACCCATTCCAGTTCCGGCATCTCCCTCATCCGTTCCATCAGTCGCTCTGCCACAATATGCAATGAATCGAGATTGTCGCCATAGAAACGGTATTCCAACTCGGGTACCTCCAAGTAGTCCAGCCGCTTGAATTTCACGTAGGCATTGGGGAATACCTCACCCAGCATGGGCTGATATTCTGCGAGCAGTTCGAGTGTCGCCTTGTCACTCTTGGTATTCACGATGAACTGTGCATAGTTCTTACCTGCCATCTGGGGTGCGTAGGCATCCATGAAACGGGGTGATGAACAACCGATGAAGCCTGTGATACCCGTGATGCGCTCATCTTTCTCCAAGACATGCTGCACAGAGTCAGCTACCAATTCGGTCTCTGCCATTCCCTTACCATCGGGAAGGTATATTTCTACTGCAAACTGGTCGCGATCGGCAAAGGGGAACAAGCGAATCTTCAGTGTTGGGGCAATGAGTAAAGACAACAGGATTACAGCTATACCGCTACCAATGGTCACCCAGGGATGGGCGAAAGTGAAGTCAAGCACCTTGTCATAAGTCTGCTGTACCCAGTTGGTAATTGCATTGCCATTGGTATTCACCTTATCAGGTTTGATGATACGTGTTTCCAGGAACGGAATCACCGTCACAGCAAGGAGGAGCGACACCATCAGATTGATGGTAATGGTAATGGGGAAGTCTTCCAGACAGTCGTGGAACATACCCTTCATCGTGATGAGGAAGGGATAGAAGATGGCGCAGATACAGATGGTAGCTAAGAGCATTGGCATGAAATACTGCTTGGCAGAGTCGATGGCCGCCTTCTTGGGCTCGTATCCCTTGCCAAGATACTCCAAATAGCCGTCGATGACCACGATCGCATTGTCAACCACCATTCCCAAGACCACAATGAGTGCCGCCAAGGTCACAATATTCAGTTCGATGCCCGCCATATACATCATGGATACGGAGACGAAGGTTGTCAATGGGATGGTGATGGCTGCTACGATGGCAGAGCGTAAAGGGAACAACACCATCATCACAAGGATGATAATCAACATGGAGATGAGCAGATCACGCAAGAAGTCACTTACGCTCATTGCCACCACCTTAGGCTTGTCGGCAATACGTGTAACATTCACATCCTCAGGGAGTTCGTTCATGCGAAACTCATCGAGAACCTTATCTACCTCCTGACCATACTGCACCACATTGTTGCCCGGTGTCATCTCCATCGATAGTAGCACACAAGGATGACCGTCCTGCTCGATACGGCTCGACATCGGTTCGTATTCCCTCACCACGCGGGCCACATCTCTTACACGGGCCACCTTGCCGCTGGCAGGGTCGCTGAAGATAATCTGATTGGCTATCTCCTCCTCGGATTTCTCCTGAGCCTCCACATGAATGGGCACCTGTTGGTCTTCATCGCTGATGCTGCCGGCTATCGTTGTGATGCCCTGAGCCTGAAGACGGGAGAAGAGCATCTGCTGACCAATGCCGTAAGCCTGAAGTCGCTGACGATCGATATAGAGTGAAATCTGTTCTTTCTGCTCACCAAACAGTTTTACATTCGCTACAGAAGGAATGCGGCGCAGACGGTCGGAGAGATCGTCGCTGTATTCTTTCAGTTCACGATAGCTGCGCTGATCGCTCTCGATGGCGATAAGCAGGGCAGAGGTGTTGCCGAAGTCATCGTTTACTACAATAGCCAGTACTCCACTTGGTAATTGGGGCTTGAAACCGTTCAGTCCGTGCTTGATCTTGCTCCAGACCTCATCTTTGTTATTTACATTGTCGTTCAGCTTCACCATCACGATGCACATACCGTTCTGCGATGTGGTGGTGGTCTTCACACGGTTTACCTCACCAAAGGTAAAGATGTATCGCTCCAGTGGCCGTGCCACCTGTTGCTCCACTTCTTCTGTCGTAGCACCAGGATATACCGCTACGACTACACCTTGACGGATCGTCGCGTGGGGGAACTCGTCCTTGGGCATATCCCACATACCGAAGATACCCAGCACAAACAGGATGCAGATGATAAGCAGCGATATCGAGTAATGTTCCAATGGCCACTTGAGCCAGTTCATCTTTTCTTTCATAGCTCTAATCTCTCAACTCTCCACTAATATGCCACTTTTGTTCCTTCGCTGAGTTTCTGATATCCCTCAGTCACAATACGGTCGCCCATGTTCAAGCCATCGACAACAAGCACATAGTTACCCTGTGTCTGGCCGATAGTAACTGTGTTACGATGGGCTGTCTTTTTCTTTTGGTCTACTGTCCAGACAAACAGACTTCCATCGGCCTTTTTCTGGACCGTAGTCACTGGAATCATCTTGCTGCTGATGGCTTGTGAACCTTCCGAAACGAAGCGGACACTGGCCACCATGCCTGGCAACAGTTTCCTGCCGTTATTGGCAACATTGATTCGGATATCGTATGTATGGGTGAGGGCATCGGCCTCGACGCCCTTCTCTATCCTGCCACCCTGATAACTGCCGTCGATGGCTTCCACCTTAATGCTAGTGGGGGTGTTGCCATGAATACTGCCAATCTCTGCTTCTGGTACAGATACTTTCACCTTGACGGTCGAGATGTCGAGAATGTTTACGACTGCCTGAGAGGGTAATGCCGTTTCGCCAGCTCCCACCAGTTTCTTACCGATGATACCTCCAACAGGGGCTGTAAGACGGCAATCAGCAAGGTTCTTTTTTGCCACTTCCAGTTGCGACTTAGCCTGTGCCACCTTACTCTGTATCTCCACCCACTGCACCTCGGGCAACGAACCGTTGTCGTGTAGCATCTTGAAGCGTTCCAGTGCATCGTTGGCCTGAGTCATCTGAGCCTCGGCACCAGCGAGCAAGTTGCGGGCTTGCGTATCGTCCATCTCTGCAATCAACTGACCTCGGCTCACAGTCTGTCCTTCATTAACAAGCATTCGTTTGACCACGCCCATCCCGGTAAAACTTACTGCCGTAGCCTCGCTTTCCTCCACGATACCCACATACGTTTGTGCATTATCTACCAGACCAGGCGACACCACCTGTGTCTTCACTCTCGTTGGAGCTTTCTCGCTTTGCTCCTTTTTCTGTCCGCAACTGCCTACCAAAACAGCTGCCATGAGTATCATAATTATTTTTTTCATGACTTAATGATTTCTTCCATTCCTGTTTTCTGAACTTTCATGCCCATGTTCTTGTAGAAACTGAGCGCAGGGTCATTACCCTCCCAGACATTAAGGGTCATATTGTAACAACCTATTGACTTGGCGTAATCACGCACGAACTCATAAAGAGCCTTTCCGACATGTTTGCCGCGAGCCTTTTCGTCTACACAAATATCATCAATATACAGGGTCTTGGCATCCTGCAGCAACTTGTGGCTTTTAACGTCAGTTATCTGGCAGAAGGCATGCCCTAGAACTTCGCCATCGTCGTATACGAAAATGGGTTTACTGTCATTATCGAGCAAAGCTTCGAGTTCTTGTTCATTGTATTTGGTTGTGTAGGACTTGAATAGGTCTGGGCGTATCTCGTGATGCACCATATTTACTTGGTGCAGCAATTCAATGATGCGCCCGATGTCGTTTTTATTTGCCTTTCTGATCATTATATTTATATCTAAAACTGTGCAAAGTTATCAATTATTGCCATAAATGTGCACTAATAGCATCGAATTTTAGGATTGTTTATCAAAAACCTAAAACCCAATGACTACAAAACGTTTGTTGCGGAAGTACACTAGCTCCTCGTAGTCACCATTCTTCACAAACACCCGATAGCCTTCCTGAGCAGTTGCAACAGAATCGGGAATGAAGTCCATCGCTCCCTGAACGGTAGAAAAGTCACCATTGCCGTCTGCCGATACCGTCAGTAGTCGCTGGTTGGTGTCGGGGGCCTGGTCTTTTGTGCGAAATGTCCAGCCCTTTTTCCCCTTTATGCCTTCAAAGCCACTGA
>Ga0247611_10001178_pt1 | contig 47851 bp, 53 predicted proteins | sample 177DNAGHGhighgp2_FD_192422 | JGI IMG/M metagenome (GOLD analysis project Ga0247611, IMG submission 192422) | Sheep rumen microbial communities from Palmerston North, Manawatu-Wanganui, New Zealand - 1770 DNA GHGhigh gp2 | ecosystem: Host-associated > Mammals > Digestive system > Stomach > Rumen... | reverse complement strand
ATATATTCTTTCGCCATTTCAATGCTTTTGAACTCACCGCTGTCTACGAGTTCCTGTGCCTGACGCTCCATCACGGATGCGCGAATGGGAGCGAGCATCTCCTCATAGTGCTTGGTAAGTCTGGCTTCGGTCTCGGCAACAGCCTTCTCCACGGCCTTATTGATCCGTCCCTTGATCCACCCAGGCTCTTTCGCCGGAGGGGTTTCGTTGTTCTGGTCATTCTGCTGCGTGGCTGTTTCATCAACCAAAGTACTGAGGCTTTCTCCCTGAGCCAGTTCAGCGTCGTCCTGAAAGCTCTCAAGGTTCAATTCGACCGCATTGTTTTCGTTTTCCATAAGTTACTCCTTATACATCCGGCTGTGAGAAACGCAGTCGGAAGAAATATCTTCAAATCATCACATGGATGATTCTCTGGCTAAAATGTTCTGACGCATCCTGGACGTGCTTTCGGAAATCGGAAGCATTGCACCGTTCTCGTTCTCGACATATCCGCCACCCTGAGCGGCGCCGATCTGAGACAGCGCATTGTTCGCCTGAATGGAATCGGCACGGAGGTTGTTGTTCTGGGTCTGAAGGTCTTCAACCTGAACCTGCATCTGCTCCATCTGCTGCTGCATCTGAGCCATCTGGTCATACATTGCCTCGGTCTGCTCAACAACAGGAAGGAGTCTGTCCTTGCCGTCAATGTTCATGATTCTCAGAAGATCCGACAGTTTCATGGGCCGCTGGGCTTCAGCTGACATGGTGTACATCTGCATATACATCTCATTCATCGCATCGACCCGTGCGGGATTCCGCCGGTCAACCTCAACCTGTACGGTATACGGGGGCGGCATCATGCCGTCCTTAACTTTTTTGTAGACCGGCCCAAAGAAATTCCGAACGTTCGCATTTATCTCCCGCCGGATGCCGGTCGAGCCGGTAATCATGATGGTCCGATCCTTGGTATAGAACTGTGCCATCAGCCAGATGATCATCTGGACGATTTCAACAAATCCTTCATTCAGGGTGACCATCCGCATATTGGCGATTTTATTTCCGGCTTCCTGAAGAGCAAGAATGGCTTTACCTGAAACAACGCCGCCGGTAGATTCACCACGGCTGAAGTTGTTCATACCGGAGTCATTCTTCAACTCATTCTCCATCTGTAACAGTTCCTGAACGATGGTATTATTCAGCGGCGGATGGACCAGCCATGCATAATCCTCACCCTGTACAATCCGCTCAGCCTCGATGATATCTGCGTCCCAGTCAGCCAGCGCTTCACGGTCAATGCCGCTGTCCTTTTTCATCAGGAGACGCGCCTTGGAGCTGTACCGGAGATTGACATCCAGATACCGCATGTAGCGGTTAATGTACCGCTGGAGACTGACCAGCTCCTGAATCAGTCCATCACCTACAGGCTGGCCCTCTACGGTGGAATGGACATCCAGTACGAATGGATACATGCCATGAATGTACACGTCGCGGTCATGTGCCAGAAGCGTATGCCCGGCAACGTAGGCAACATTGATTGTATATCTCTTTGTCCGTGCATCATATTCTCTGTACCAGTACTCAAAGAGCGCCGCCATTGCTTCGTCACGATCATCAATATCCTGCTGTGTTTCCGGAACGCCGACACGGTTATACATGCCGGTCTCGCCCCGCACATACTTTCCGTTTTCCGGATAATGTGCACGGTACCAGCTGATGGGATGCCAGCTGACCTTGATCAGTGCGCGGCTGTCCTGAATGTTTTCTGCTGCGGGATCCCACAGGAACGCCTCAATCGGCCAGCGGAAAACGGCAATATCACCCTTGCCCATGTTCATATCCGGATCCCAGCAGACCTGTGTGATTGCGGTACCGGTGCAGTAGAAATCCTCAGCCCGCCGCCTGTGGACTTTCTCAAACTTGTTCGCCTGGTACAGCACGTACTGAACAGCATCCTGTACATCCATTGCCTGATCTTCAAGGTCAGGCCGCTCAGGAAGAATTCTGGCATTCGGAACGTTCTGCATCTGGTCCGCAACCGAGTTGGTGAAGGTCGATTTTAGCGTATGCAGCTGAACGGTTTTTTCCCTCGCCACACCGGATTCCGTCCGGTCGGTGTCGTACTCGATATAGTCCTGTTTCGGGTCATTCATCCGGACAATCTCACGGGATTCCCTCGCCCTGTCGTGATACTCCCTGCAGGCCTCCTCGAATACCTCGACCCGTTTATAGACAAGCTCGACCAGCTTCTGGTCTTCCTCATCCAGTATCTGATCGCCTACGATCTCAAAATCATCATTCATTTTCCGCCCTCAATATTGAAAGTAAACACGACATGGTCTCCATCATAGTTTTCTTTCTCCGAAATAAGACTCACTTCTACATCACCGAGCTTTTCGCTAAGCCATTTCATACCAGAAACATCGTCCTCGATAATCCCATACCATTGGTCGGAGGGAGCGTTATACCATTTGAACGCCTTTGGAAGTGATGTCTTGCGATTGATCAAATCGTTTACTGTCATTTCTTTCTCTGCCTCTCTTCCAGCGGGTCCCAGTTCTTCTTCGGCTTGTCATAGCCGATCCTCGGTGCCAGCGGCCTGTCCTCAAGGAAATAGCGAGTCTCATCATAGATGTGGTCTTCACCGTCTGTATCGATATCCTCGCAGTCATGGTCATCATAGACAAGCGTAGGAATGGTCCGGATGAAATCCTTGCAGGTATTGAAGACGTACAGCTTGCTCCGGCCTTCCTTATCGAACTTCAGGTACTCGTGGAAGTTCATCTTTCCGGCATAGCGGGTATTGTCACCCTTGCTGAAGATCACCCCGCGGAATACCTTCCGGATCATTTCCTCGACACTCTCGCCGCGCGACTTGTCAAAGATTGCCGGATCCGCGATTCCATGAAAACGGATCCCATCCCTGAATTCAGGATCCAGCCATTCGGCCATCTTGTAGCCAATCTGGGACGGCGTGTACATGACACCCTTGTTCGCCTCACCCTGCTTGCAACCGTAAAGCTCTTTGTACCGATAGACGGTCTTGTCCGGAGCCACAGCCCATGCTCCACAGGAAAACGGCTTGCTGAATCCGTGGTCGAAGGAAATGTATCTGGGCCAGTTGTACGGAATCTCGAACGGCGCGATAACATGTGTCCACAGCCGGTCCTGATAGTGCTCAGGATCGTTTGTAAACTCAGGAAAGGCCTGCCCTTCAAATGCATCCCATTTGCCGTACAGATAAGCATCCCGAATCTTTGCCGGCTTGCACAGCAGCTCGAATTTGTACTCAGGCGTGATGTGCGGGTTATCCAGAACAGTGGCCGGAATGTACTGGGTCGTGAAGACCATCTTCTCGGTCTTCCCTTCAACCTCATTCCAGAATTCCATCTCGTTCCGGATGATCTTGCGGCCAATGTCTGTCGCATCGACAAACCGGTTCTTCACCCATCCATGGCCGGGCCCGCCTGGGTTTGACGCACACCGGATAACCGGCGTGACACCGAGGTACTCAGGCGCTCTCAGACGGCTCTTGATGAAGTCATACATGCTTTCCGTAAAGCTGGTCAGCTCATCCATGTAGAGCCACTGGATTTCTGCACCAAGATACTTCAGACGGTCGCTCTCATCGTTCATGTGGCAGAAGTAAATCCGGCTGCCGTTGATGAACTGATAGATATGCTCCGATGACCGGTACGTGCCAATCTCTTTTGGAATCAGCCGCCTTGCCGTGGCAATCAGTGTCTGCTCCAGCTCAGGATAGGTCCGGCGGAACATGTACGCCGTGGTCCGTGGGTAGGTCAGGCACCGCATGATGCCGTCCATCACGATTGCATGCGACTTGCGTTAGCCTCCGCCCGCAGCGCCGCCATACAGCACTTCACGGGCGGTTGTCGTGTGGAACAGCCTCTGCTTTGCCGTAGGACAGTACGGAATCTCTATGTTCATTCCACAGATCCTCCTTCCTCTTCTACTACACTGTTCGTCACATCAACCATCGGAATTCCCTCGTCAAGAGTCGGCATCTCAGGCTTGAAGTCGAAATCTCCAAAACTGATCTTGACTTCCTTCTTCTCATCTTCCTCAACCGGCTTGATTCCGGCACGATCCAGGATCTCATGCGCCGCATTCTGGATGACGTACTGGTACTGCTGAGGCGTACTGTCAACATCCTGCATCGCAATCTTGATGATCTGTCCGATAGCATCCGGTGATGCCTCTATCGCCTTGATTCGTGCCAGCGTTCGCCTGATGTCGGCCTTGTCCATTTCCTTCTTCAGGTACTCCCGCGCACGCTTCAGCCATTTCGGATTGTTCAACAGTGCATTCATGGTCTGAGGGCTGCATCCAACCTGTTCCGCCAGATTCTTCTGCGACACGTTGTTGGAGTAGTAGTAAATCACAATCTGCTCTCTCTGCTGCGCGTTCAGCCGGATCAGCTTCCCCTTCTCGTCATACTGCAATTTCGGAAGATTCGTATTCAGCATCGGCTTTCCTCCTTTCCAAGGGAATGAAAAACAGAGACAGACGTTTCGTCCATCTCTGCGACGGTAACAGTATAGCACAGAAAAACGGGGAGTTTGTCACGCTTTTTTGTATAATACAATCTGATTTTTGATTTTTTGCCAAATACCCCAGGTTCGGGGGTAGGCCGCGGGGAGGTATATATATATAGGGGTGGAGGAAACGGGACTCCGATTCACGAATCGCCCCCCAGGGGGTGCGGAAGGGGGGTGCACCCCCATGGGGGGTACACCCCAGGCGAAAGGGCGGCGGCCTTGTAAATTATTGCCTCTGTCCCATAGGGACAGAGCAGCACTGCCTTGTAAATTCAGGACAGGTTATAAACCTGTAATCAACCCAGTGATTACTATACTTCTAGTTACTTAGGTCGTATACTCAGTCATCTATCCTTGTAGCTTAAGGAGAAGACGGTATTATCAGTACGCGATACGCGCGACGTGCGGAGCAGATCAGCGACTCGTAAACTTCGGTCAGTCGTTCGATTTACGTGAACGATAGGTCACCGGTCTGTTCCTGAGAAAATCGCGCCAAAAGCCACAGCCACCACAGAACGACTCACGGCGCACCATGGGGCCGAATCAGCGCTATATAATGAAGCGAAAGTTTTTTTCAGGAAATTTCAAAAAAGGGGTTGACACGACGGATAAGGCGTGATATCATGTTGCCATCGATCGAGGAAAACAGCTCCTGACCGGTTCCGGCCCCTCAGGAATGAGGAAGGATGACAGCAAACCAAAAAAGCCCGTTACCAGTTCGCACCTGATAACGAGCGCGTCACTATCCCCACATCAAAAGAAGAAAGCAACGAAAGGAAGTATATCACATTATGAAGTACTGGACAAGAAAGAATCAGAAAATCGCCACCCTCATTATGAAAGAGGAAAACGATGAGTTTCAGGTTTATATGCGGACCATGTACCCGAACTATAAGCGGACAATTAATGATGCGGCTGTTTCCTACCACAATAACAAAGTAGGCAATACATGGAACTTTTCCCTTCCCGCTGTGTTCACCTGTGGAAAACGGGCGCTTGAAACCTGTGGCGATTGCAAGAACGGGATGCACTGCTACGCGACAAAAGACTATCGCAATCCCTCAGTTGTTGCGGCGCGTTTCATCAATCTAAATCTTGCCATGCATCACATGGAAGATTTGGAGAATCAGATTGAAGCTAGCATCTTTATCAATGAGCGGAAATGCGAAAAGAACGGCAAAGAATCCGTTGCCCGTCTCCATGAGTCCGGTGAGTTCTTCTCTATGGAATATCTTGAAATGTGGATGAGGATTGCAAGACGGCATCCGAACACAACGTTCTACACCTATTCGACTAAGTATGAATTCATGGAAGAAATCATTCCGGTCAAGCCTGAAAACCTTAAGATTCTTCCCTCAGGTTGGGAAGGTCGGGAAATTCCGGAAAAGGTGAAAGAATACTACGGCGAAACAACTGTAATTCAGAAAGCGGAAGATCTTCCAAAAGGTTTCTTCCTTTGCCCTGGCACTGGTAAGAAATCAGATCGCAAAACCTGTGAAGCTTGCGGCTGGATGTGCGCAAAGGTTAAGAAGATCGCATTCATCTATCACAACTGAGAGGGGGACATTCCCCCCTCTCTACAAACAGAAAGAAGGAACAGAACAATGAAATATTTCGATGTAGAGTCCCGTGAGATTGTAACCTACGAACAGTTAGAAAAAGAGTTTCACGAAATATGGGAAAACGACGGAGAACACGACGGCTGGACTGTTGCGGACTATGTGAAAGAGTGTACCAGTAAAAATGGGACACTGGTTCCGGTGTACGATGTCGAAACAATCGGTTAACCTGACCGATTGTATACAGCAAGGCGGCACCTGCTGTACTGATGAGACAAGCCACAAAAGAAAGAGAGGAAAAGAAAATGTTAGCTGAGTTTATCATTAATGGAGAAATCTACACCATTACGGGAAAAGGGATCTTCAAGGACAATGAAAAAATGAAAATGTCTATACTTGAATTACAGAGATATGCTGCAAGTGCTGGAAACTATATCATTAATGGCGGCTGGATTGCTCAAAAGCTGAAAGAAGAAATTGAAACTGGCTGGATTTATTGAGAAAGAAAGGGGAACATTCCCCTTTCCCGCTCCAATTCACAAATTCCCCCTGTTTACACGACTTATAAGTTGTGATATAATTCACTCATTCCAACAAGGAGCAATAACTTGCCGGTAACTTGCCGGTAACTTGCAACAAACTTGCAACAAGAAACAACGAGACGAAAACGAGAGGAGACAAAACAATGACTGATGAAAGAGAGAAGCTGTTCCGTGATCTGTTCGCGGCGAATCTGAGAGAACAGCGGAAAGCAAAAGGAATATCACAGAAACAGCTGGGATTGCTTTGCGGATTTACAGAGAGTTCAGCTGAAAGAATGATACAGAAATACGAGCAGAAAACACAGACTGCCAGTGCATACAATGTATCACTGCTGTGTCAGGCGCTGGATTGTACAGCTGATGATCTCATTCCGAAACTGTAAAGAATAACCGCTCCATCATGGAGCGGCTTTTTATTTCAAATTACTTTATCCAGTTCAGCGAAAAATGCCCTCTTGTCCTTGTAATAGACTGATTTACAGCCCGCATAGCCTAGCTTGACAGCTTTATCATATCCAAAGCATTTCCTGAGTATTTCGCCTTGCGGGAATTTGCTGCATGTCCTGTCGATCTGGTCATTAATGGACTGATAACGACTGATCAACAGTGCCTGTTGTTGTGTCGGGTCTGCTCCACCTGTCGAGCGGGAACCGTCACCGCTGATTCCTGCCGGAAGGCGAATGATATCAGCAATCTTTCTTTTCCGCTCCTCGTACTGCATGAGAACAGCTTTGATTTCGCGCCATCTCCACTGTGAAATGTGCCGGTTTCCTTCTCTCATATCAGATCTCATCTCCTATATTCGACGTCTGACTTTACCTGATTATTTATTCCCATAACAGTCACCATAATGCCTGGCTTATCATAGCTCCATTGTTTTGTGATGATCTCATATACCACCTGTGCATCATCCTTCCAGAAGCCGCACTCAGTCATGCAATCCTTGAACAGCTTGTTCAGGTTGTCTGTATCTGGTGCAGTGACCTTCCAAGTCTTGTCCCAATCTTTCGCTTTCGTGAGAAAGAACCAGTCCACGCGAAGATACAGCGGGCCTTTCATCGGCTCAGCTGGTGCGAACTTTGATAGATAGGCAAGATACAGTGCTTTTACGTCTTTAAGCTTTTCAGGCATGTATCTTCTGGGCTTGCCGTTCTGTACTGCTATTTTGGCCTGCTGGGCTGTTGTCCTTGGCGGAATCATGGATAGAAAGAATTTCATCATACTGCACCACCTGCTTTCTGCTGCTGTTCTTTCAGTCGATCAAGCCAACGATATGTTTTGAATTTAACCATATCAGCAATAAACTTCTCATAATTACTGTCATCAATATATCCAGCAGCAAGCAATCCGACACGAAGATCTGCAATTTCAGTCAGCAAATTATGCTTTGCATGTTCATAGCTCATTCCATCTGTTGGATTCAAATTGGGTTTAACGGTACGTTTGAGTTTGAGTGCTGCGTGAGCAACTTCTATTGCTTCCTCAGCGATAACATCCATGAGTTCCGAACCAGTAACCAATTCCGAAATTTCATCAAGAGCTTCTTCAATATCTTTTCCATATTTGAACTGTTCCATGATTATAATCCTTTCATTTTTCAGCGATAAAGATAAAGAGTAAATATTACTGTACGTGTAGTGGGAGGGGGAGGTTTTAAACCCCCTCCCCCTCTACACACGTACGTAGTATTTTTACCTTTATATAGGGGTTTTGTAGGTGTGTTGTTGTTGCTGAACGAATCTTATAAATATAAGGTGTGTCGATATTTACGAATGCACCTTATGACAAGGTATGACGACACAAACGCATCTTGTACGCATCTTGTAAGGTGTGTTGTTTCAGCGATATTACACATCTTGTGGCGGTGTTAAATTTTCCAAGGTGCGTTTTTCAATAAATCTGCCATTAACTATTGAATATCCGTAGCGGCGTGCTCTGGCTTTTATGGCATCAGGTGACAAAACACCACTATAGTATGTAATAATATCGTCTACTTTGTTGCCGACAGTTTCAATAGCTTTCTCGAAATCATCCTTATTCTTTTTCTTCTCTTCTTCCTTGCGCTGCACCATGGATTCCCTGCCGTTATTCCTTGCTTCATCACTGCCCCATGCCGGCCCTTTGCTTTCAGCTGTCTTTTCTTTCTTCATTCTCTTTCCGTCACTGATTGCATTTTCTGTGATGTGATCTGTATCTACCAGATGGACCGGATAGTCGAAGAATATTTTAAAATCCGGAAAGCTGGGGAATTCACGCAGTGTTGCAGAAATATTCCATGCTGTACGATGGTCTAGCTTCTCAGCCATACCGGATGTAATCTGCTCCAGATATGCGAATTCCTGAGGGGATAGCACGTCATGGCACCGCTTCCGTAGTTCTGATTGACTCCCAAGATCGACCCCTTCCAGAAGCTGCATGTAATTTTCCGGATGATATTTCATCATGTGATTCCGGTAAATCTCAGGAATAATTTTTACTTGCATAGCATTCCTGGCATCATCATTCAGTTCAATTTCCAGCATATCTACAATGGCATCTGGGTCACGCGCAAAGACTCCGGAGCCGCTGGCCCGATCTGCCGCACGTTTGCCCCACTGGCTACCCTTGCTGTGATGGTGGCAGTAGATGACCGCGCAGCCGAGTTCAGATGCCACCTTGTCAAACTGATTGCAGAATGTGGCCATCTGATCGGCGCTGTTCTCATCGCCAGTGATGATTTTATATATAGGGTCGATGATGATTGCGGTATATCCTGACTGTTTCGCCCTCCGTATCATCTTTGGGGCAAGCTTATCCATTGGCTCTGATTTTCCCCTGAGGTTCCAGATGTCTATATTCCGGATAAACTGACCAGTCAATCCCATAGCTTTGTAAACATCCACAAACCGATGAATACAGCTGTTCTCATCCAGCTCTAGATTGACGTACAATACTTTGCCCTGCGCACACTTAAACCCAAGCCACTCAGTTCCCTCTGCAATAGCAATGCAGAGTTCGATGAGGGCAAATGATTTACCGGCTTTTGATGGCCCGCTGAGGAGCATTTTATGGCCTTTTCTGAGTACTCCATGTATCAGTTCAGGCGCTAAATCAGGTGGATTGTAGAACCATTCTGACAGGCCGCTGATGTCGGGCAGATCGTCATTGCTGGCCTCGATGAACTCTTTCCATTTGTCATACGATTCCTGCCCCATCTGGGTGTCTACGATATACTGCGGATGTCCTTCACGGGTAGCGCCTGGAAGTCTTGACAGTCTTGACGGGTTCCGGTTGTTCGTATCCAGTTTCAGGCCGTTTTTCTCACAGACAGAATACAGATAATCGACACGCGCCCTGTACTCATTGAAGGATCCCGCATCAATCCTGACGATGGCATGGAGCGATTTCTTGCCACTGTGAACCAGAACGACCACCGGTAGTTCTAGCTGTTTGATTAAGGCGTACTGCTTGCCGATGGGCAATGAATCGCTCTCTACCAGTGCATAGCGGTAAGCTGTCACGTTTGCATCAGAAACGCCCTTGCCGTCCAGAGGATTGAACCGTATCCACGCGCCGTAGGCATCATTAAAATCGCCCATGACAGAGCCTGTATCTCCGTTGCATGCATACAGCGCCTGTATCAGCTCACCGGCAGTTTTGGAGTAGCTGCCCTTGCCAGGCACATATCGTGTCGGCTTGTCGGGGTCGTTACTTTCCTTGACGTATGCCTGAGTCACAAAGCCGACATATTCATCCGGCTGAAACAGCGCTTCCAGATACTGGAGTAACTGCTGCGTCGGATTGAAATTCTTCGGGCCGGGGACTTCCTCCTCCATGACCCACCGCTGGTCAATAACTCTCAGTGGATCGTCATCGTCAGAGGCCATAACGATAAATTCTTCGTCCCAGCCGATGGGCCGGTCCCCGTCAGGCATCGGGGACCAGCCATTATCCATCGCCATTTTGACAATTGTTCCAATCGTAACATCCTTCATTCCCGCGCCGTTGAACGTTACCCATTTCTTGTAGCATTCGCCTGGATGATAACGGGCGGGATCCTTCTGGCTCCATCTGTCCCATACTACAGCTGATTCTCCAGCTGATTTCAGCGCCATACCAACCTCTACCCATTCCGTATAGGTCAGCCGCGCCGGATCCAGATGCTCCAGAATCTCTTCAATCTTGTAATCATCAGTCAGCATAGTCTATCTCCAATTCTGGGGCAATCAAAAATTTATCGCTAAGGCGGAAGAAATCCTGACAGTTGCCCTCACAATATTCAAATGTACTGCATTTATCACAGTCATTTCCAAACTGAGTCAGTGCCGTCTCTAGCGCGATCTCCATTCTGTCTATTACATCAGCCAGGTGGCAGATGTAATCGATAATCTTGGAAAAGGGGTTTGAACTGTTTGCTTTTGTCCAGTACAAAGCGGCTTCTAACGCGGAATTTCTATGCTCAAATTCGTAGGCATAGCCTTCTCCTTCTTCGGATGGTTTAGGCAGATCTGATATCGTCTGCCCGAAGCGGTTCAAAAGCTTCTCAATTCTTTCGTCAGCGGTCATAGGTTACTCCTCCTCAATGAATTAGTAGTGGCTCGACAAATATTCTTCATCGGCTTTTTCGATAAAATGTCTATCGATATAACACCCAACAACAGTTCCTTCTTTATCTTCATACTGAAAGTGGCTATCCCATGCATCGCCAAACAAGCCACAACTTTCCCCACGGTCGTTTTCGTTGCTCCAGTAAGAATATAACGGACATTTACTGCATTTCATTATTCTCTTCCACATCAAATTCATCCATTTCCCATTTCACTTGCCTTCTGCATTTCTTCGTAGAATTTTCCGCCTTTTTTATAAATGTCATGCAGTCTCCATGCCCTGCATTTTGTTGGTTCCATGCAATTCAAATACCCGATATATGAATTGTCCTGAAGGCAGCGGTCTGATTCGTAATGCTTACATGTAATGCACATATGAGGGATTTTCATCCCCATTTCACCTTCTTTCCTCCATACAGTCACAATACTCATTAATTCGTTTTTGTCTTCCAGTTTTGCCACATCTCGCTATGCCATCTTTTGCATGAAAGCTATGTATCCAGTATGGGCAAGTAATACATTCTATTGGTTTTGGCTCTGATCTGCCAAACAGCTTCTTAAGCCATTCGATCATCAGTGGGTTCTCCTCCAATTCCATACTTTTACTACGCTATTTTCGATTTCTTCAGCTTTCTTTTCAGGATCTCTGCACTTAAACCATCTTTGTAATTCCAATCTGCGTTCCATTGAAAAATTACAATTTGTATTTGGACAGAGTATTTCATATATATAATAGTCGTTTAAGCAATTACTGATAAATACAATAGGTCTTGTGCCACATATTGGACACGGTTTAAGTTTGCTCATATCTTTCACCTGTCAAAATTGCATATCCTGATTCATGGCACTGTGGGCATTCAAGATCAATCAGCAATGAACTTGATGGAAATACCGCAATCCAACGCTTCAGGCATTTAAGACAAACCACTTCAACAACTTCATGCGGTCTATATTCATCAATATCGGTTATATTCATTATGTTCTCTTCCTGTCCAAGTTCCACCTGATGTCATATTCCATCAGGCGGAATTTCCTGTTGCAGTCCTTCATATACCGATGATTCCACAGCCACCTGATACGGCGGATGTAATACGTGATTTTAATGATCATGAATTATTCCCTTTCAATCTGGAATCACTTTATTCTGGAACTTCTTATAAGCATCCAGATACCATTCCTTCTTGTCCCCGTTGTATGTCAGTTCATAATACATCCCGTCAAACAGACTGGTACTGATCAGATATTTCCAGTTCTGCAATGCCTTGCACTTCCAGACAATGTACACCACGATTTCTGGCTCCGGGTCTGACTTGTCAAGATGCTCATAAACGTAATTCAGCACAAGCTGAATAGCTCTTTCATCCATTATTTTATCCTTTCATTTGCACAATTCTTCTGAAGGAAAAAAGAAGGACCGCTGGCCTGCCAGATCAGCGGCCCTCTTTTATATGAAATCATACACGGTGGCCAAGGGTTAAAAGGTATTTTACAGGTATGGTACTCGTTTGTTCCGCTCTGGGGGAAGAGTGAAAACAATGAGTGGTTTGGATTTTTATGAATTTTATAGAATGATACAGTGTTAAGAACTGATCAGATTCCTGCTTGATGGAATCTCGCGATCACTGTTCCCTACAATCTGTGTAGTATGTCGTTTAGTAACATTCCGACAGGCTGCCGTTGGGTCCAAAATTTGTGTGTGCATTTGCTTACCCACAATACCAATACTACTGTCGCCGACAGGACCACGGCCCACCTCACCGTGCATGAAATCATCAGTATTAAGTGTCGCTGTTCATCCGGTTCTTAAGGCCGCGACCAATGCCCTCTTCACATCTTTCCTTGCAATTATCCTTGTCATAAGCACAGATATCACAAAGATCAATATTTGTATCTAATGCTACATCGCAGAGAATTTCTGCGATTTTTTTGTACTCACTCTGTCTCATATAACCTCATCTGGTACATATGTTGCTGGGTTAATGTAATATGGCGTCTTCCAGTTGTTCGCGGCAATCTGGCCAATCATGGCCGATGCCTGTTCAAACGTCCACTGGCCGACATTCCGAAAGCCGCGCTGTTCCAGCTGACGTATCTGCTTTGGCCTCGCAAGGCCCTGAAACTGTCGTTCTCTGAGTGTACTCAGGAGGAATTTTGCCTCGGCCTGTGTGGCGATCTGGTCACCGAAGATCCCGAACTGCTCCAGCGCATCAATCATCTTCTGGTCCGGAGCTGACATGTCATCACCCAATTCAGGCTGATATTCTGCAAGCTCCAGCGATTGTATGCTAAATGCATACTGCAAAGGATCGACGAGTTTTGCTTTGCGTTTCCGCATCCTTGCCAGCTGTTCTGCCAGCTTGGCCTCACGCTCTGCAATGGTATCTGATTCTGCTTTCTGTTCGGCCTCTTCCAGATCCACCGCTGCGCCAGACTCCTCCAGATTCTTTGTCATCTTCTGGGAAACTTCCTCATCCTTGCAGATAAGGCAAGCTGGGCGGCACAGATCCAATCTGTCAGTCAGCCACAGGAAATCCAGAATCAATAGATCTTCTTTTCCCTCAGCCAGACGGGTCCCGCGTCCGACCATCTGGCAATACAGGCCGCGAACTTTTGTTGGCCGGAGGACTACCACGCAGGAAACGCTGGGACAATCCCATCCTTCGGTCAGCAACATTGAGTTACACAGAACCTGATACTTTCCCGCATCAAAGTCCTTCAGGACCTCTTCACGGTCATCACTGGTTCCGTTGACCTCTGCCGCCTTGATACCAAGCTCTGTCAAAATTCGGCAGAACTTCTGACTTGTAGCGATCAAAGGGAGAAAGACTACTGTCTTTCTTGTCTGCGCCACTTCTGCTACGACCTTTGCTATCTGGTCCAGATATGGATCCAAAGCACTGCCTACCTGAGAGGCGGCAAAATCCCCGCTCTGTATGCTCACATCGCTGATGTCGATCTGCAGCGGGATTGTCTGTGCCTTTATCTTGCATAAGAATCCCTCCTTGATGGCATCCGGAAGCGTGTACTCATATGCCAGATGCTTGAAAAAACTGCCGAGATTGCGATGGTCACCCCTCTCAGGGGTGGCAGTAACACCAAGCACCCGAGCTCTAGGAAAATGCTCCAGCACTGTCTGATAGGTTGTAGACAGCGCATGGTGCGCTTCATCAATGATGATGGTGCCAAAATAATCATCGCTGAACTTTTCCAAACGTTGTGGTCTGCACAGGGACTGCACAGATCCCACTGTTACTCTGTACCACGAGCCGAAGCAGGATTCTTCTGCCTTTTCCCGTGCGCATCTCAGGCCGGTTGAACGATTCAGCTTATCAGCGGCTTGATCTAACAGCTCTGCCCGATGGGCCAGTATCAGCACCCTACGCCCAGCGGACACTTCCTTGGCTGTAATGGCTGAAAAGCAGATCGTTTTGCCTGTGCCTGTTGGAAGGACTGCGAGAGTCCTGAGGATGCCGGAATCCCAGTCCCCCAGGACAGCATTAACGCAGTCATTCTGGTATGGTCTCAGCTCCATCATCTAGCAAAATTGGGCTGCTGATACTGAGGCGCCTGATACTGAGGCTGTTGAGGCATCTGGTACTGAGGCGGAGTGTACTGCTGAGGTTGACTGGTGAACTGTGCCGGAGGCGTTGCGGATGGTGCCGGTGTGAATCCGGACAGCTGATTCTCAGCTTTTCTGTGGTATTTGCTGACGTTGTTGAAGAACGTTCCGGGGTTATTACCGGCAGTCTTGGTCACATGGCAGCGCCCCTTCAATCCGATGGACTGCTGAATCATTGCCGGTCTTGCTGCGTCCTTGGTCTTTGCCAGTCCAACGGCCGCCAGCAGATCTGACAGCTTCCATGCAAATTTCTGAATCAGGAAGATCTTATCGGTGATGGTTGTCGATTTGATTCCATCAGTGACGCGAATCTTGACATCGAGCCGCATGCAGGGCGGTACTTTATCCGAACCGCTATACTGGGTACGCTCAAAGTTGACAATCTCGAAGTCATAGTCACCCTCTTCCAGGGTTATGAATTCGTTCTCCTCCTGAACAATAAACTCCTCGTCCCAACCAATCGGGCGATTCTCATCAAGCATATTATTAACAGCCATAGCTTATTTCTCCTTTCAAAACGGAAGATCTTCCCGGATCTTCAGAATCATGTCTTTGACAATACCCCATTCAGGAATGATGTATCCGGCGATGAAGTCGGGCGGATATGCAGTAATCGGAACATTCGAACCCATCGGATAGAAGCCCAGCTGTTCGATGCACTGTGCCACCTCGCGTTCAGTGGCATTAATTTCCCGCATCAGCGCGTACAGCTGACTGTGTTCCGGAGTCGGGTAGTTGGTCGGTACAATCTCCGGCGCGGGTTCTGGCGGTTGAACTGGTGCAGGTGTCGGTTCAGGCACAGGAGCGGGAGCAGGAGCAGGAGTGGGAACGGGAGCCTGAACTGGTTCAGGCATCGGTGCCGGTGCTGATCCTTTTGATGGGATGTATGGAGCGATGACCGAATAGTCAAAATCGCATTCCTCAGGCAATCCAAAGCGATTCTTGGCGTTCCATGCTGGCCGATGCGCGGTATACATGACACGCTTGCCGCCTACACCCTTGCCCTTTTTAGTCTTGTCATCGGTAACAATCATGGTCTTATAGTTGGCAAACAGAACCATGTCAGCCCATTCATTGACCATTGCGGCAATGTTACATTTCGGACTGTTCTGAAGCTTAAGCTCCCACCTGTCATAAGATCCCATTTCATCCGGCTGTTCGACTTTCCGGAGCGCCGTATGTGCCACAAGAAAGACGTTAATACCTTTAGAAACAACCAGTGATAACTTATCCAGAAGTTTGCCCATGACCTCATAGACCTTCTTATAGCCGCTTCCGTATCCGCCGTCCTCAATCGACTTCCAGTTGTTGGCTGCGATTACCTGATTCGCGGCTAGCTTCTCCGCCCAGTCGATGGTATCAATAATCAGCGTGTCACAGAGTGACGGGTTATTGATTACTGCATCAACTTCTTCCATGAGCATGGTCCAGCTTGTCGGCTCATCAAAACGGGCCACATCCAGCTGTTTTGTACTGCCCTCAGTGTCGATCACCAGAGCGTTCGGTGCGTGACTGGCAAAGGTAGACTTGCCAATGCCAGGCACACCGCTGATGACCACACGCTGAGCAGATTTGATAACCCCTCGCGTGATGTTCATTTACTTCCTCCAATCTTTCATAGGCGCTGCAAACGCCTGTTTCGTTTCTGCCGGCTTAATCATGCCGTCTTCGATAATAATCTGGCACTCATCGCCAGTAGAAACCCGGGTAGCAATCACCTGTAGACCTTCATTCTTAAGCCACTCGCAAAACGTCTTAAGAGTCTTAAGATCCATCTGCTCAAGCTTGTCCATCAGAACAAACTGGCACTGCGGATTCAGGCACTTCACGATGGATGTTGCCACAATCAGCTGATCTGAACCGCTCATATCGTTCCATTTCTTGCCACGATAGGTCAGGCATCCGTCTTCAATGCTAAGGTCAGGCAGCGGAAGCTTGGCTGATTTCAGAAGTTCATAGCGGGATTTCCTGAGTTCGTCCAGCCGAGCGGACATGAAATTGTACTGACTACAGTACATCAGTGCTTCATCCTGTGCCGCTTCCTTTGCCTGATTGGCACGGACCTTAGCATTGATCTGGTCGATATCGTGAAGCTGGGCGGTGATTTCATCCGTAGATTCGTCAACCAACTCCTCAACAGTCTTCTGAGCGATCTCAATATCATGTTCCAGATCTTCCAGAGTATTCTCTGCCAAGGTGAGGTCAGCCTGAGCGGCTGCTAGTCTTTGCTTGCAGTATTCCACGCGCTGAATCTGGTCTGCATGATCACGGATAAGCTTGTCCAGATTCTCCCGCTTCTTACGGTTCTCACCGTTCCGTGCGAGGATCGCCTCATTCTTCTGGATAAGCTCCACAGCGGATACCGGCTGTTCAGGAGCGTCAGGATAAGACGGAAGCTCATCAGCATACTTCTGTTTACTGGTAACTATCGGATAGAACGCCTGGCGCTTGTTGTATACGCCGTTGACTTCTTTATCAATGGCGGCCAGCTGATCGCCGACACCGATGATCTTCAGGAGAACATCTGCCTTTTCCTTGTCGGTCATGTTTAAGAACTTCGGCAGATCGAGTGCCAGCTGGCTGACAAAGGAATCAAGGAGCTTCTGGCCGTACTTCTGGCCAGTAGGATCCGTGACGTAGAGTTCGGAATTCTTTCCCTTGCGCTCCACAATCAGACCATTGTCGAGTGTCAGCTTGATGTGCGGCGGGAGAGCAGACCCGTCAAACTGCGGGCTATTGGGGGCGTATTTGTTGCCCCCCAGCGCCCACGCAATGGCATCTAGAATGGATGTCTTGCCCTGATTGTTGTTGCCGCCAATGATCGTCAGGCCATTCTGGGTCGGCTCATAGGCCACGGTCCTGACCCTCTTTACGTTCTCGATCTCAAATGATGTGATTTTCATTGTTTTTCTCCTCTTCTGTCGCTTTGACGATTCTAGATAAAACGAAGTACACGATAGGAAGGGAAATACCGTTTCCCCAGAGTTTGTACTCATTGGCATCGGTGTACGGGCTTGCCAGCCATCTCCTGATCTGCTTTTCCGTTTTTGGTTTGCTGTCAGGACTGGTCACCTTTCTCCATGTCTCCCAGACCTCTGTCCAGAAAGCGACCTGCTCATCCGTAGGGTCAGGGATTGCCAGATCAGTGCACCACCAGTCCGGGAATCCCTGAAGTCGGGCACATTCTGTCGGAGTGAGTCTTCGGACGATGTACTTTCTTTCCTGCTTATACAGGACCACCTGCTGGTCGTGCATACAGTCTAGAGGTCTTGCTACCTCTTCCATTCCCATCTGATGGAGCTGACCGTTTCCTACACTCACCGCTTCAAGGATCATTGGCACATTGCACCCCCCAGTACCCATTCGACTTGACAGTGTCTGGCAGGGTTCATCAGGTTGCTTTAGTGTTACTCTGCTATCCATTGCATGGTTTTCTATCGGATAAGCTACCGCCGGATGATCAATGGTATTGAGTGTATAACAGGTATCTTCTCTAAAACCTTTTCCATCACATCCGGCTTTATCTGTTCTGTCAATCATGTTCCCTTGGAGACAGTAAGCCACGTATGACTCGCCTCCGCCAAATGTACGTTCGCCTGCGTAGAGAGACCCAGCAACACCGCTGATATCCATGATGCGCTTGCCCTGCACATCCCATGGGTTCAGGCATTTAGCCTGATCGTTTCTTCTAATGCTTCCTTCAGCATTACCGGAAGGATCTTCCCGCGCTTCTCCGCTCTCCTGAGAATTCCCTCGCAGGCTTTCGGACTCAAAGAGTATTTCTCCGGCACGTTCTCCTGCAAAATCTGCGACAAGGTAGATTCTCTTACGACGTTGGGGGCATCCCCAGTATTGAGTGTCGAAAACTCGGTAAGCCAAGCTCCATCCGTCTCCCAGGTATACGTCTGCTTTGGGCCATTTGTTTTTATCAGGCGCAGGCACCTCGATCCCTTCTTCTTTAACTCCAATAACTGCCTCGATGACAGCCTTGAAATCGTCTCCCCCATTTGAGGAGAAAGCTCCTGGGACGTTCTCCCAGACACAGTATCTTGGATATTTGCCATCCGTTGCCTCCCTCATTTCCTTGATAATGCGGACCGCCTGGTAGAACAACCCTGACCGCTCACCGTCAAGCCCTACCCTGCGTCCTGCGATGCTCATATCCTGACAGGGTGATCCAAATGTAATGATGTCCACCGGCTCCAGATCAGAGCCTTTGATCTCAGACACATCCCCGTAATGTTTCACATCAGGCAAGCGCCTGCTCGTTACAAGGGTCGCGAATGGTACGATCTCCGAACTGCTGACCGGCTTTATTCCAGCCAGCAACGCACCAAGGGGAAAGCCACCGCTCCCATCAAAAAGAGAGCATAGTGTCAATTGATTGTGCGCTGTTTCCATTGCTTTCCTTCTCTTCCATTCTTTTTGCTATGTCCTTTGAAGATTCGATTGTCACCTTTGATACGAATTCGCAGAACTTTTCAATGTCGATTCCGAGAGTTGCCGCGACATTTTGAAGAATGAGGGTTGTCATCGTTAACACTTCTTTGTCTGAACCGTTAAGCTCGACCTTTCCTCCCTTCCCATCGCCTCTGATGGTGCAACGAAGATATAAATTCTTTCTCATCTGTCATCCCTCCAGAATGCCGCCTTGTAGGCATCGTTCGCGGCCATCGCAAGATTCCTTGCGGTTATCGCTTTGGTGCGGAAATTCGGCATACAGAGCGGATTCTGACAGCTGTACCACACATCAAAGCACTTGTCAGCTGAGACACTGGGCCACCACTGAAGGTGCATTGGCATCTTGCAAGCTGGACACGGCGGCTGTTTGTATTTCCGGACCTGAGCTACTGCGGTCAGCTCCATCTGTGATGCTTCCCGCCTCTTTGGCATTTCCATTTTTCAATGTCACCTCGAAAAAAAATTTATAGTCTTTGTCAATGTACTCAAACTTGCCGGTCTTGCTGCACCGACAAATCAACTTACCGGCCGGAGGATTGATCTTCCTCTTTACCAAATCCGGTACCGCCGGTATACGTGATGCTTATCGTTAGCCCTGACGGTTTTCAGCGCTTTCTGAAGTTCCCACCATGTAAGGCCGGGAATGGGTTCAGGCCGCGAAATTTGCCGCCTCTGGCGCTCTCTGCCGGCTTCATCGATAAACTCGTTAGCCATCCAGATGGTGAGCGCTATGATGGCTAAAATCATGCCTGAGAGCACGATGATTCCAATGATGATCATTTGACTCCCTCCAGCGGATCGAATGTATAATTCAGTGACTTTGCGAACAGCTTGATATTTCTCAGTTCTTGAAGGGACAGCGTCCCTGGATCCTGTATTCTGCGGCAGAAGGTCGGGACAGTCATGCCAATTTCCCGACACAGTGCCTTTTGGGACTTCGCAGCGCCCTGAAGCATGGACAGAATCAATCGGATTCTCTCATCTTCTTTTTTGACATCTGCGTATTTCATTTCTTACTCCTTTCTGCTATAATAGGAGCCGGAGAGGGCATGTTAAGCTCATGCTCAACCTCACTGTGACGGGCAGTGAGGTTTTTTATTTATCCAGATCGATCGGGAGATCGAACGGTACATTGAGCATAGCAATGATATCGCTCTTGCTAATGCCACTGTTCTCTGCCACCGCAACATCAATGATCTTTCTGATCATGTAGACGAGATTCAAGCCGGTTACATTAAGAGATATACCGCATGCTTCTTTACCCATGACAGTAATCGCATACGATACCACATTCGATCCCTTCACAGATTCCTCACAGAGCGTTTTCAGCCTTTCCATCAAAGAATCGATGTCATTCTCGGAGGAATCGTGTTTGGGCTTGTTCGCGCTGATCTCGTTCTTAACTTCTTCTTTGGCCTCAGCGACAGCCTGAGCGATGCAGCGATAGATCTCATTTCTCAGAGTGTCTTCGATAATCTCATGCGCGTTTTCCTCAAGACAATCAATGAGGCTGTCTTCCATGTCAGCCATCAGATGATTCGTCAGCTTATTGGTATAATCATTAATATTCATGTGGTTTCTCCTTTCATAGTTCAAGCAACGTTGTTCCGTTTTTGGGACAGCTTTGGTAAAAAAATATCCACGATCTCAACGGGATCATGTATGTTAAGCCACATACAGATTTCTTCAATTTCATTTGTATTAAATGGCTGTTTCCCGTTGATCTTAACATTCGCGGTATTCAAAGCACATCCAAGCGTATTGGCGAATTCACGCTGTCCCACTCCTGCTTCCACCAGTTTACATTTAAGTTTCAAGCTATTCAAACCATCACCTCCAAACCGTTCCGTTTTCGGGACGAGCGCATTATACGACAGATAGATTTTAGCTGTCAACCCATTTTTGGAACAAATTTTAGATTTTTTTTGGATTATTCATTGCAAATTGGAACGACTACTGATATAATCCAAGGCAAGGAGGCGATAACATGACTATCGAGGAGCTTACAGCCAAATCTGATGATCGGTTGAATCTTTACGACGCTCCTAACGAGGACCTGGAAACTTCAAAACGGCTTCTTATTGCAATCAAAAAATCAGAAAAATCTTATGGAGAGATTTCTGAAGTCACAGGATTATCAAAATCAGTTATCCAGCGGTATGCCACAGGAGAAACAAGGAAGATCCCAATGGGAAGGCTTGCCGCTATCTGTAGAGCAATTGGTTCAGATGTTGCTACTGTCGCAGGATGGATAAATGACAATGGTGATCCGGTGTGGAAGGATTCCGACCAGCCGATATGGAACAAATCAAATATTTCAGATGAAGACAGAAAACTTCTTGAATCATTCCATAGCGCACCGGAAAACATCCAAACAGCAATCTGGACACTGCTTACCCCGTACTCAGAGAAATAAAAAAAGCCGTGCAGGTGGCTCTGCACGGCAACGGGGAAAAAAGACAACGCGAGAACGTTGCAAGAGAGATTATAACACATTACAGGAGGAAAAGAAAATGGCAACACCGGTTAAAACCGCAAGCGGTAAATATCGTCTTCGTGTTTATTATGGTACAGACTCCAATGGCAAAAAGAAGTATGTATCGTTCACCTGTGACACCGCAGCAAAGTGCGAGAAGGAATACAAGAAGTGGCTGAAAGCCGGCGGCGGAAAGATCGAGGAAGAAATCCCAAAAGGCCCGACACTTGACGAGGCACTAGATGATTATATTGAAGGATGCCGTAACAGCAAGCGGAAGACCTATTCCCCCACAACGATTAAAACCTATGAGTCAGCCAGGATGAACTCGTTCGGTGCTTTCAATAATATGTATGCGCTGGACATCACCCTTGAGGATGTACAGGATTTTGTCGATGCCAGAGCCGATCAGGGACGGGTAGCCAAGACCATTAAGAACGATCTGTATCTGCTGAAGCCAGCGCTCGAAAAGGCGGGAAATATGAACATCCGGTGGAAGTCGCTTGAACTCCCCGATCAGGATCCGGAGGAATACATCATCCCGACCGATGAGCAGATTCAGGTACTGCTCAAGGAAACCAAGGAATCTGATCCGGAGCTGTACCGTGCTATTGTCCTTGGTGCATTTTGTGGATGTCGCCGCGGGGAAATCTGTGCGCTGACTTATGGAGACGTTACCCGCACCACCGTTAACATTGACAAGGCGCTGGCCGTCAATGAGATGAATAAGTATCAGCAGAAGGAGACCAAGACGCGGGCGGGCAAACGTGTCATCAATATTGACAGCAGTGTCTATGACGCTCTGATGCTCCGTCAGCGTAAGGATGGAGTGATCTATACTCCGGACACTTCCCTGATTGGTCTGAAACCGGAACTGGTAACAAACCGTTTCAACCGTCTCCGGACGCGCCTTGGCTATGAGTTCTGTTTCCATGCGCTGCGCCACTATCACGCATCCATCATGGTTGCGCTGGATGTCCCGAAAAAGTACGCCGCTGAGCAGATGGGCCATGCATCATACCAGATGATTGACCGTGTATACGGCCAGATCATCAAAGCAAAAGAAGCACAGGTTTCTGCCAGCATCAATACTCATACAGCGGCAGTATTGAATGGTACAGCCTATAACTGGTAAGACATCTGAGTCATCTTTGAGTCATCTAATGAGTCACATATCTGATAACAACCCCCTCAGAAATGGAAAAAGCACTATCAAATCTGATAGTGCTTTCTCATCAATTTTTGTGGAAGTCCCACAAATCTAGGGGTTAGAGAGTCGAGGTGACAGGATTTGAACCTTGTACCAAGCCTTATTTATCTGGAACTTTGAATCAAAAGTCATCCGGTGCGTCATCTTTTCAGCTTGTGGTACCATTCAGCCGCTTTCTGCTGAGCATGGTTATGAGCGTATTTCATGACGTCCGTTTTTTCTTTGTCAGTCATTCTATCCCACGCACGGGTTTTCTTGTCAACGTATCTATTATATGCATCCTGATACTTTTTGTCAAAGTCGTTCTGATACTGTTCCTCGACCTCATACTTGGTCTTGTTATAAGAGCCGGTATATTTCGGGTGTGGCAGAACTGCGGCATCTTGTGTGGACTCATAAAGCCCCATAGCTTTCTGCATATACGGCAGATTGCTATCAGCCTTGAAGACATCATGCATGGTTTCCGGTGTCACATAACCAGCCTTGACCGTCTGAGGAATCATATCGCTCTGTACCTTTTCAGGATGTGCCAGACCGACTGTGGCCGCGGCATTCATCAGATTTTCCTGCATGGAATAGTCATAGCCATACCGCTGGAAGTAATCCCCGATGATTGCGTTAGCTTCCAGCATCAGTTTATTCCGTTCCATACGAATAGATCTGGCCTCGGCATCCCGTGCGGATTCAGTTTTGCTGTTATCATCCAAGACGGTTTTTTCTCTAGACCGAAGCTCTGCAATCTGGGTACCAATGACACCAAGCCGCGACTCTGAGCCGGTCATGTCCTTTGCTTCTTTCAGGCCAGCTGTTACTTCGTCTTTGCTCAGATCGGATCTGAAATAGACGATGGAGTGGCCGTCCTCAGCATTGGCCAGAATCTTATCAAGCTTATCCAGGCCGGCATAGTACGTCTCGGACAGACTGTTGGAGTAGACCGGATCGATAGTAAACTTTCTTGCTGCATAGTCGATCATAGCCTCGCCAACTGCCGGAACAAGCCATTGATTATCATTCGTCATGTTCTCAAAAATATTAATGCCGATCCGTCCCATAGATCCTGTAAATTCCTCAGTAAGATATCTCCATCCAGCCGGTGAGAACTGTATACCGGCAACGTTTGAGAGAGAAGACATCATTCTGAACAGATATGGAGTTTCAGCGTCATAGCGGTCCTGAGGCGGCTTCTTCAGATCGGCCGCTGAATCAATCGGAACGTCTGCAAATGTCCGGTTATTTGCAACATCGACAAACGGCTGCCAGACTGTATCAAAGCTAAGCATGGCATTCATCGCCGCATTCTTTCCAACTGTAAATATCGCCGCACCTGGATCATCTTCCCATCCGGTAAACGTCCGACCGATCATTTCACCGATATTTTCAGCCGTCTGAATAAATGCATCCTGCGACCGCTTAACACGGAAGAAGTGTGCATTTTCTCCCTTGCCGACCTTAATATGGAAGTATTTTGCCTTTTCAGAATCACGGACCTCGTCAAATGCATCCTTCTCATCATCATCCCACATAAAGCTACGAAGCATCGCGATAGCCGCACCACGAATCAGACCATTTAATGCGGTTCTGGCCAGCAGTTTATTCCGTTCTGCCCTGTTTTCAGGCAGGACCATTGTTTCAACGGTTTTTGCAATGCCCTGTGTAGATGCACCAATAAAAGGAATGATCTGCTTCAGGAAAGGCATAGTGGTATCATCTTTTCCAACCTTGGAGAAGTCCACGCTGTCCTCTCTGGCATAACGACCAGCCCTGAGAGCATCACTATAAGATCCACCGTCACTGTAATTATTGGCAAATGCATTAAACCTCGTGATGTCTTCAAGGAATCCTGCTGTAAATTCGGTAACGGCAATCGGAGAACGCACGATTGTTCTTACGATATCACGGACACGAGTATCGTGGTTATAAAGCCGCCTTCTGATATCACGCGCAGTATTGCGATTTTTCAGTATATACCGGCTCCCAAGCTGGCCAAACGTCTTAAACTTTCTGTATGTATCAGACGTTTCTTGTCCTCTGTGTTCACGGTACATCTGTCTGCCATACTCAACGGCATTCCGTCCAAGCTGGCCGAGATACTGGAAATAGTTTCCAGCTGAATGTCCGTAATTCACCACAGTATCAGTGTCACCCAAAAAGTTCTGGACAGCAAATCCGACATCACGCCCGGTGGCATTTGCGCAAAGGAGACGCACCAAGGCATTTACGCCACGAATGAGCGGGCCAAAACTCCTACCTGACGGCATCTTTGTGAGAGCATCATAAACTTCCTTATTATATACCGTCCAGGAAGCAATTGAACCGTCAGCACGAACGATATTAACGACATCCGCACCGGTGGCACGGTCTGAAACTTCCCAAGTATAATTGGGCAAATTCATTATGGTCCTACGCAGACGGTTCATTAAGTCTTGAACATGCGGATCATTTCTGTTATTGCGGTCCCTCATAATATCTCTGATTTCACGGTTAAGCGCTCTGAGTGCCTCCTGATTTGCATTGAATGTATTCACTCTGTTCATATCAGGCTGAGTCAGCTCAGCAATGCCGTTTGCCCACTGGGGATCCTGCTGGAACGCCTCAGTCATTGACGTGTCAAACGCTCTGAGCATCTCAATGGTTTTCGCCTTAGAGATATAGCTCTGCATGTACTTTGCCATTTCGACAATGGGATTTTTGACAGCTGCACCTTTATGGCCGTGTGAGGCTCTCAGACCAGTGTCAGCAGTCTGGTCTCCACGTCTGTTTCTGGTACTTCCAACGTTATTATCCTCAACATCAACAACAGACGGGATGTAATACGGATTCAACTCACGCATGTGCCTGAATGCTTCGGCAGACAGGTTGTTTTCGTTGACCAGCCATGTTTCCATGAACTTCTCATACCATTCGACAGCCTGATCAATAACACGCATGAAATCCGGATGCGCCTGTTGTAATTGTTCAATGATTCTCTCTCTGTCAACATCATCTCCAAATGTATCCTTGCCCATTGCATGTCTGCCTCTAGCATCCAGAGCGGACCATAGCTCCATAAAGTCTCGTTCATCCGTATCGTTTATCTGATTGATAATGTCCTGGAATGAACCATACTCTGTGCCATCAGCACGATAGACGGTGTTACCCTGGCTGTCAACCATGGTCTCAAACATGTTCCGCTCAAACAGGTTGTTTGACGCTGTGGCACGGGCAAGTGCTAGCTCACGAGGATCCAGATCGCGGCGGTAATTCTCACCCTGATTGTGTCTGTTCTCGTCCGTGATCTGCTGGAGTGGAAGAGTATAGTCTGATACCTGAGTGAGGGCTTTCCGTACCCACTCCCTTATTGTCGGTCTGCTTTTGTTATTCTGGTCTTCCAGATGAATATAAGATCCTCCACGTTCAGCGTCTGTAACTGTCTGTGCGCGGTTCAGCCTTAGCTGAACAGATGCTTCCTGCATCGGAGCAAGCCATCCGCGGTCATTCAGCAGATTTTCCCACTGGTCAACAAATTCCTGACCGGCGAGCTGGACAGCATAATCACGGTCCAATGCCCAGAACTTGGCAAACTCAGCACGGCTTTCCTCTTCAATGACCTGCTGGCTACCCTGTACATCGTTCGGGTTATAATACGTACTCAGGAATTGTGCCTCTCTCGGAATGTTCATAAGGTTTGCCAGCAGTCCTCTGGTATCCAGCCGGTTGGCCAGATCGTCAACCTGAGAGATTACATGGCCAAGCTCATGCATGGCAATTTCAACCATGGAAGCATCCTGTACATGAACCACTTTTGCGTCAGGATGAATATAACCTGCATCTCTGCGCCTGAGATTACGCTGGAATTTTGACCGGCGAGGATCGATAGGTACGCCGATACGATCTGAAAGTCTCTGGATAATATCCCATCCAGACTGGATGTCTCTTTGTACATTTGGATTATCAGACTGAACAGGTGCGGCCGGAACTGTTACGGTATGGTCTGATACTGCATGCAATACATTCTTAGACGCGATATCTGCCGCCGTTTTCTTGATGATCGGAAGAAGATCGGGTGTAGGTGCTCCCTTACCAAACATGGTCTGCTGTCCAGGGATACCGGCATTGTAAACCTGATCAATCATGTTAAGAATACCGTCAGCCAGCTTGGTAGCACTGCGCTTATTCTTATCAAAGAATCTTGCCAGCTCCGCCGTGATAGGATCCACGCCGTTATTTTCCCCTTCATCAAACATGGATACCTGATCCAGACGGTCAGACAGTGTTCCGCCACTGGCATAGATATCTCTCAAAAGCTTTACGGCATCAGTGATCCTTTGCGGCAAATCAGTCTTGAATGCCTCTCCCGCATCAACACGGGCATCAAGCATAGCGACATTTGGTGCCACTTCGCGCATTGCTTTCAGGAAATTCTTGCTTTCATCAGAACCTTCAGCCAGCATGGAAATGAGGCGCGTATCACCGTATGCCTTTGCAAAGACAGCATTCATGATTCGGGTTTCCCCTCTGGTATTCAACTCACCGGTTTCAGTCAGATACTGACTGCGCTGTGATTTCGGAATGATCTTATTCACAAAGTCAGCGATAAATTCTCTGTTAGACAGCGTGTTCACGCTTCCTTTGGAATTGAAGCCATTAAACTTGTTAATGATATCATTTCCCAGCGCCTTTGCATCATTGACAGCTGTTTCCGTCTCAGAATAGGATGCTGTATTGGATTCGTTCGCCTGGCGGGCAAATTCCACACGATCAACATCTGATTCACGGACACGGACCAGTACAGAACGATCTGTAATATCATCAGGATTCAGACCGAACTTTTCCGCATTCGCACGAAGCCAGTTGGTATAATTCTTTCCAGTTTCACCGCCTCTGGCCTGATTGATTGCCAGCACCCGCCCGTTTCCGGATTCAACGACATAATCAGGTCCGACAATCGGTGCACCTTCCTGGACACTGGAAGATTCTCCAAGCCGCTCAGGAATGAGTGTCTTGGCCATATTGCTGATATTCATCTGGTCAGCCGCTCTCGTCCGGTCTCTGGGCTGTAATTCTGCCGGATAGTTCGGGTTTGGCGCGAAATTATCATCATTGCTGGCAATCAGACCATCAGCATCAATGGCGGCATAGTGGAATGTGATAGGCTGACTGCCAACATAGGTTGTGCCGGTGTAGCCCTGTCTTACTCCACCCTGAGCCTGTTCTGCCGATTCAGCCTTACGCTGTTCTGCTCGTTCCTGCCGCATCTCGGCCATTTCCTGTTCGGCTTCTGCTCTGGCTTCCTGACGGATTTCTGCCATTTCCTGACCGGCAATCTCATCCGCATCCTTCTGTGCTTCATCCGCTGTATTCTGAGCCACCTGTGATGATTTACGATTGCTTTCAACCTCATTGACACGCCCGACAACATCCTGCTGTGCTTTCGACTGAGCGCCGAACAGAGCGGAATCTGCTGGATTCGCATGGAATTCCTGTGATACCGCATTCAGATTATCCTGAGCGGCAGACAGATGGCGCTGAGATTCTGCCAGCTTATCTGCAGCCTGTCTGGCCTGATCTTTAGCTACCTTTGCCCGTTTGCTTGCCGCCTTTGAGTTCTTACGGCGGCCCTCGGCGATCTTATCTTTAACACGGAATGCTGCGTCATAATCGACAATCTTATTCAGCAGTGCAGTATTCAGCAGAGGATCATTAATGTCTGCCAGTGACCGCTGAATGAGGCCGTCAATTTCTTCTTTGGTATAGTGGGTATCGTTCTTCTGCATCAGCAGATCAAGGAACCGTCCGGACTGCGTACCATCGACTTTCAGAGCGGCAACAGACAGTGCGTTAGCCACATCATCAAAGTTCTGCCCATTTTCAACAGCGCTGAGGAACAGATAGCTGAGCTGAGGAATCTTATCTCCATAGTCACGGGCAAGAGCCATACCGCCGGCGCGGTCCATTGGAGTTACAGATCGATCACTGTTGCTGAGTGCCAGGACGCTGGAAAGTGTGATAGATCTGGCCGCCTGATCACCGGACTGGTCCGCATTAAACAGAGCATTAACCGCACGAATCATCTGGGCCTGTTCCGGAGAAATCTGGGTATTATTGGTTTCTGGCATCTCCAGCTCTTCTTCTCCGGATCTGCTGGTAATCATGTCATCGATATTCTGCCGGATGCCGTCCATATCCGTACCAACGGAGGACAGGGTTTTGTCGATGGCATCGGCCTCTGCCTGTAGCTGCATGGCAGATGCATCCATGTCACCGCCGTTTGCGTTCAGCAGATCTTTCAGGCGTGTATAAGTATCGACATAGCGGTCAGCAAGCTCCTGGCACAATCCTCTCGACTGCTCGTCAAGCTGATTCAGAATATCCTTGTTCTGCTCTTCGACATATTCTTTGTCTTTCTTATCGGCAAGCTCGGATTGTTCAGCAAGGTCCTTTTTAGTCTGTTCGATTCTGGATACCAGCTCAGTTAGTTCGGATGTGATATCCTCGGTAGATTTACCTTCATACTGACTTCTGTCATGCTCTACATACTCTATCTCTTCATCTTCTGTATCTCTGTTATACCAATCGGGCTCCTGACGGTCCTGTTCCTGAGTCTGTTCCTGAGTCTGATTCTGCTGGTTCTGAGGCTGATTTCTGGGACCGTTACCAAAGTCCAGATTGTTTATCATATCCTCAATTCTCTGTCTGGTCTGCTGTTCTTGCTCCTGCGCTCTAAGCTTGGCCTGTTTTTCATTCCGGCTGTTAACAGCATTTCGTGTAAATGAACTCACGCCGGAAGACAGACCAGCAGATACGGCACCACTGAAACCTGAATAGATGATATCTTTCAGGAACTGCCGCCGGCCATCATCCGTAGACAAATCATATTTGGCCGCCTTTTCTGTAATGATGTAGTCCGACAATCCCGAAATAAATTCAGAGGCAGACTCACCAAAAGCATCGTCAATCTGACAAAGCTTGCAGATTGCCTGGAATTTCTTACCATCACCCCATAATGCCTTGAAAGAAGCACTATCATCAATATTGAGAATATCGGAGACCTCAATAGCCTCAGTAGCTGTTTCAGCCATAAAATTAATACCACATGCCAGCCAATACGCAGTAGTATCATCTATGCCACGCTGTGCGAGGTCCTGCGCTGTTTGTGAAATTGTGGCTGATCCCTGAAGACTTGCAGCAAAAAAAGCATTCAGGCTTTTAGGTAATTTCTCACCGATTTTTCTGACAAGCCCACTTTTGGCACCGGAAAAGAAAGCCTTACTGCTCACAACAGATGACAATCCCATCATACCGGCCAGACTGCCAGTGTACAGGCTGTCAAGCGCACTGGTGCTTATATCATGCAGGAATCCCATGACAGCTTTCATATTGGGATCATCGAATTTATTCTGTAGAGCCTCCTTAGTCTCACCGCGCATGTCAGTGATTACATTGGACAGTGCAAACATTGGATCTTTGGTATAGATCTTATTTCCGGTTGCCATCTGACCGATGGTATAAAGAGCACTGGTAATATCAGCGAACGGCTTTGTCAGTGTACCGACAATCCCACTCGCGATATGCTCCCCGAAACTGTCAACCTTATTACCACCGCTAAGATTATCTCTCCACCACTGCTGAATGTTTTCATATTCACGGGTCTTTACCCGATTCTTGAGGAAGTTCGCGTATTCCTCTGCTTTCTCTTTGCCTTCTTTGGCATAGAGATACATATAGGTATTCTCTTCCGCCTCAGTCCAGTGCAGGCCATTGCCGTCAGTCATTCCAAATCCGAATACACTGTCAGGCATAGCAATAGCAGATGCAATTTCTGACTCATCCCACGAGCCAAGCCCAAATATAGAGTTTTCAAACCAATTGCGCTGAGCAAATTTATCTTTGATTTCTTTCTTTTTTGCCGCTACAACAGATTCAAAGTCATCATTTTCCTGCACAAGGAAATACTCCGAATCAGAAACATTCCGCTCCAGCTGTTCCTTCATCGTTTTCATGTTCTCAATAGCACGTTCGGGAACATCTACGTTATTGTCAGTGATCCATTTGAGGAAGTAATCAATAGAAGAGATAGTTATATTGTTTTCGACAATGTCATTCTTAGCCCGATCTGCAATGCTGGCATAATTCTCCGTGCCTGATTCCAGATCCATTTCATACGCGGAATACGCCGAATATTCCGGCAGACTCAATTCCCCGTCAAACTGAGAAATATAGTCAATCATTGCACGGGCTTCAAACTTCTGATTTTCCGGAACAGTAACCGCACCAAGAGATGCAATACGATCTGCAAACTCATAGCTCTGATCGATCTTTTTCAGAGTATCTAGAGCCTCATCGTGGTCTGGAGTAAGCTTTAATAATTCAGCATCAATTTCTTCTATCTGTTTCTGAATTTCAAAATTCTCCTGGCGTACCTGTTCGGTATACTGCTCATCTTCAGGCACATCGACATTGCCGGGGGTAAGCTGTGCGATAAGAGCGTCTTTTTCAGCCCGTAAACTTTCATATCGATTGACAACATTTCTTGCGCCATAGTAATGCTGATAGCACAGATCGTTGGCATATCCCAGATGCATGTCATAGGCTTCCTGAGAGGTCATTCTGCCGTCTACAATGGCATCTGCGACTTCCCGTGTATAGTTGTCATAGTTGTAGAGATAGGCGTTCTGGAATACATCCTGTTCCTCAGGCGTACCATTCTGAGCGATGTATCCGGCACTCTCATTGATAGCATTGTCCATCTCGTGATCAACGACAGGATCATATGTAATGCCGGTTTGATCGACGCCAAGCTTGTCGCAGATATAAGAAATCTGTTCAGCGCCGCTGTAATCATTATAGCTGGGGCCACAGATTTCATGGATCTTATCCTCAATATGTTTTCTGTCATAAGAGATAGCCTGTGCCGTACCAACAAACTTGCCTGTCGGATTCTTTCCATCTTTGCCGAGATAGCTTTCATCGACTTTCTGAAGCATATGAAGGTCTTCATAAACACTGCCATCACCAAAGACGTAATCAATCAGTCCCTGTGCATCATGAGGATGATATTTCAATCCTTCTTTAATCACTTCTTCAAGCTCTTTGGCCTGGGCCTCGATTTTTTCCCAGTTGTTGTAATACTTGACAGCATTCGCGTACATGGTCCGCTCTTTTTCATCGGCGGAGTTCATCATGTACTTATGATCATCAAGGAATTTCTGATCGATGCTGGATACCCCGAAATACTCCATGGTGTCATCCGTTGCCCTGGACGGGCCATAGCGATACGGATTGAAATCAGGGCTGTTCGGATTGCTGGCATTGCGGACAGCATCATTCTGGAGATAGGTATTCCCAGCATTGGTATAGTACCAGCCGGTATTGATGTAGGCATTGTCAGATGCATTCTCCGGATTCCGTGCGGCGAACAGGACACCATACAGATTGTCGCGGCTGTAATCAATACCCTGTGTCAGTTCAGGATAGGTTCCCATTTCAATGCCGGCATCCATCTTTGCCAGACTGGGATACTTCTTCCAGTTGATAGAGCTGATAATCTCATCATCGGACATATTCCAGTCAAGACGATTGGCCTTATATGACAGTTCCTTCTGAAGATCTGCCCATTCCTTCTGTGCTTTTTCGGTAAAATCCTGATCTTTTTCAAGCTGATACAGCCAATAGGCGATTTGCTGATCTTTTGAAGATCTTTTCGTCTTTGTCGGATTATAGGTAGATTCCGTCTCACGTTTGTTCTGACGGACAAATTCACCATTTGCAGAAAGCCATTCACGAACATTATCTTCCGGAACCTGAACGCCCAGCTGAGCCAGTGCTGCAATAGCCTTGCTCGTTCCTCTGTAATACGGCTGGTACAGAGGAGAATCAAAGTCCATGAATTCCTGCTGGAGTGAATTGAACACATCACGTCCGCGCTGTGTCTGTCCAGTTGCTCCAAAATACAAAGCTCTGGCGGCAAATTCACCTGGCTTCGAATCATACGTCAGCTGTTTATTGGCATCATAAGAAGCGAACGGAGAACGATTGCTGTTTTTGCCTCTGTAATCCATCGTAACAGTCTGCGTTCTGCCGCCTGGACTGTTTGACGTAACAGTACTTCCACCAATGCCGGTTTTTGTAAGAGCGGATTTATTATAACCAGCCAGTGAAGAACTCGTTCCGGATCCTCTGGAGGACGAAGGAGTGGATACCGTAGTACCCACCCCTCCTTTAATCAAAGACGATTTTTCACCAACAGAAAAAGAAGAAGAAAAAGATGCTTTCGCAGATATATAGGTAGAACCGCCACCAGATGAAGCCTTGGAACTGTTACCGCCTCCACCACCGGAAGAGCTTTTATTTTTGTTCTTGTCATCATCTTTGTTGCCAACAGAAACTTTAAAAGATGCCATATTATCCCCCTCTTATTTCTTCTTGGTTTTTGTAGAAAAAGATGCACTCGCAGATATATAGGATTTACCTGAAGAACCAGATTTGGATGACGCAGAGCCAGATGAAGAAGCAGTTCCTTTGCTCACACTATAGCTGACCGTAGGAGCGCTACTGCTTAATGTTCCAGTTCTTACGTTTGATCCATTTGCTGCTGGACCATTGGCATAATCGAGCAGAGTATTATTCTTATTCTGCTTGCTTGGTGGATTATAACCACCACCACTAGAGTAGCTGTCACCGCCACCGCCACCGCCGGAAGCTTGAGGCTGATTGTAGCCATAACGGAATGACTCAAGAGCGAAGTTCTCATTGAACTGCCGCGTAGATTCATCAAACTGTTTCTGCCACTGCTCATCCGCCACTTTGTCACGCTCCTGCTGATACATGGCAGAATAGATCGCTTGTTCCAGACTGGTCTGCGACTTGAGCGCATCAACCCTACGATCATATTCTGTGTCCTCAAGCTGTCTCTGCCGATTGAGAACATCAGCAGCCTGTGATGCGGCATACTGATTGATTTTTTCATTGAGCTGATTGCTGAGCTGTGTCCGCTGGTCCTCGATCTGCTGTGTTGCGGCTGTCTGTGCATCATTGATCCTCTGTTGTGCACGGTTTCCTTCCAGGCTGACATTCGCCAGTGTCTGTGCGCCATAGCTGGACCTCTGCATGCCCCTGCCGAGAAGCTGCCTGTCAGCCTGACTGTAAGCCTGTCTGAACTGCCTGGCGCTGTCCTCTCTCTGCTGGTCATAGGTAGACTGTAGACCGGTAATCTGCTGTTGCAGACGGAGATCTGATGCTTGCTGGGCTTGCCTTGCGGCAAGCCTCAGCTGATCATAGTACGACTGGTATTCACCTTCGGCCTGTTGCCTGATCTGTTCAGCAGTCTTCGGTGTATATTCGTACCCCGTCCTCATTTTTATAAGCTTTTCAAGCTGATCCGAAGATGTAGCCATTCGCTTTATACCTCTTTCTTTCCTTTCATGACCTCAAGCAACTGTCGGATCTGGTCCGGAATCGGCACACCCATGAGAGCGGCATTTTCAACTATAGAGATGCCCTCAGAGGCAACGAACCATAGACAAGTAGCGCCGCTGACGGCGGCAAAATCAATGCCGGAAGTTGACGATACTGCATAATCAAGCAGATATGCCAGCGCCACAACGATCAGAATTGCAACTTTCTTGAGCAACCCAATAAAAGCGGTGGAACTAGACAGACCGCCATACTCCGTTTTTGGAGAACGACCGGTGCATCCCACAATGACTCCGGTGATAAAATCCAGCGTCATAACGACAACCAGAACGATCAGAATCGGCGGCAGACCACAGATGAAGCCAAGAAACGCCCCAATACCTGCGGCAATAATCTGGAGTGTATCCCTCATTTTATTTTCCCCCTTCCAATACCCCGATCAGTTCACGGAGTACATCGACGAACCTTGATACATCAGCTTTCGGGATGGTAATGGTGATCCCCTCTTCAGTGTCTTCATGAATCTCTCTGACGGGGGACAGATACTGATTGCTGGCATAGCCATGCATTCCATCATACTCAACAAAATCCCAGCCGTCACCATGGGTGATGACATTAACTTCAGCGTCCTTAGGGACAGATCCGATTTTTATATAATCAGTGCCGGGACCGGTACGAAGACGAAGAGCGTCAGATGATGTAATGACCTTTGCAATGTACGGTGGTGTCATCTTCTTTTCCTCCCCATAATTGACATAGGTACATTCGCCGCAGTAATTCCACTTGCCGATCTTATCGTCATAGTGCATTCCACCGCCGGAACAGTGCCAGATGCTAAGCGGTTCAACAGACATGACTACGCCGATATGATAGTAGTCTTTGATGTCTGTTCCATCCTCATATCTGGGTGGCAGATCGTATCCCTCATCCCCTGGCCATTTGGCCTTGTAAACCAGATCGCCGACCTTCAGACCTGATGTCCGACGCATCCCACTGGTGCAGTATCTTACAAAGTAGTTACTGCCGTGAGTGCCTTTATAATCGACTCCTTCCAGCCGCAGCGCTCCAATGATCAGACCAACGCAATCACAGGTGCCGTCACTTCCATCATGACCCTTTTGATAATCATGAATCCGTTTGGCATTTGCACGGATTCCTTCAAGAAACTCTTTAACTGTAATCATTTGATACCTCAAAAAGGGGAGCTGCCTTTGCAACTCCCCTTTTTCATCACATAGCGTTGTTGATCTTCTGAGCGAGATGTTCCATGTCCATCCGGATCTGCGGCGTAGGTGCCTGACCAATCAGCTTCTGAAGCTCCTGTGCCAGATCACCGTCAGAGGTGTATCTTCCCATGCTGTCACGGCCGCGCCGGCCGTAACCATCACCTTCACCATATCCGCCATCATAACCATAACCGCCCCTGTTGTAATCAACAGAATTCGGATTGGCATAATACCGGTTGTAGCCATTGTACCCACCACCATTACCATAATTACCGCCCTTGGATTCCTCCATGGCAATGATGGTCTTGACAGACTTCAGGGAATGCGTCAGCTTGTCGATGTAATCCAGATAAGTGGAATTCATTCCTTTCTGAGAGGTCTCCTTGAAGACTTCTTCCAGTTCCTTGTTCAGAGTCTCACAAAGCTCATAGAGCATTTTATTAATCATCTCTGTTCCTCCTTTCATGCGATTCTTTCAATCTCAACGTAGATATTCTGCGCATCGACTACGGGAGCCGGTGCGACAGCCGGATCATCTGACGCAGGTACCGGTTCAAAGCCGATCTGCGTACAACATCCACGAGGAACAGTAATGACTGCTGGACATATCACGCCGTTGTACTCCTCGACTGCGGCAGGAGTCACGATAAACCGGCTCGGCTCATAAACCTCACCGGAAATCGTGATCGCCATGGCAATCGGTCCGACTGTCCCACCGGTAGGAATTGCGATGTTTGCCTTGCCCTTTACACGATACCGGGCAAAGCAGTTGGGCGTATTCCCACGCAGTGTATAAATCCCGCTGCCGTTATCATGGAGGACATTCCCCCTGGGGCACGAGATAGACGCATATGTGGCGGCAGACTGCCTGTTAAGCAGAGACTGCACACCATTCATGCCGATATATACTGCCATTGAGATTTCCCCCTTACATCAGATTCCCACCGCAGGGACAGTTGGAATACTGCGGATTCTGGTTGTTGCATGTAAAAATCGGTGTGCGGCCAAAAACGGGGGTAGTTGGGACCGGACAACTGTTGAGCCTGTTATAAAGCTGATCTACCTCATTGGCGAAGCCGGCAGCCAGCTGATTGCCCAGAGTCAGGCGAGTTACCTGCTCACGAAGCTCAGCAGTGTTCCTGCGCTCTGCATCGCGCTCAGCCTTCACGCCATCCAGTTCGAGCTGGCACAGTTTGTCCATGATCTTCTGGCCCATGTTGTTCTGGTTGTCGATGATGTCACGGGTGTTCATCTGGGACTGATTCCTGGTCAGACAGCCTTCATTCGCAATGGTGTACTTGACATCGCCGATGCCGGTCTGAATCTGGAAATTTTGATTCATGCTGGCCATCTGCCGCTGATTGGCTCCCAGCTCGGCAGAATAGAAGCCATCACGAACTGCACCGGTAACAGCGCTGCCCGTCTCACAGATCTGACGGCCAAGACCAGCAATGCCGAGATTCACGTCACCGAAGCCAGAAACCTGACCATTGCGGATTCCCTCGATCTGAGTATTGAGCATCTGGTCACGGAAGCCCTCCTGCATCTGAGCCTGCTGATTCATCCATGGATACAGCTGGCCTCCGATACCTCCACCGTTTCCGTTTCCAAATCCATTACCCCATCCTCCGCAAATCATCATGAGGAAGAAAAGGATGATAAGAGATCCAAGATCTCCACCGAGAAGTCCGTTGTTGCCACCGACATTCATCGGCTGAACGGGCAGAGTCACATTAGTACCGTTTTCGTTCATAAAACAAAAACCTCCTTAAAAATATTTATACTCACTGTCCTATGTACACTTGGACAGGTAGTACCTTACTTAAGTCCAAACATCTGTTTGAACTGCTGTGCCATCTGAACAGCCTGATTATACTGTTCCTGTGTGGCACGTCCGGAATTCAGCATCTGCTGAATGGTCTGACTGGGGTCACCCTGAAAAGAGTTACGAAACTGATTGAACTGCTGGAGCAGATTCCCCTGTCCCTGTGGGAACTGTGCCTGCGGCTGTTGATTTTGAAACAGTGGATTCATGGACTAACCCTCCTAACATACTTTCAATGGCAGCAAGACGCTGTCTGAGCTCATTCATTTCTGTCTCCTGCTGGACTACCTTAGGGTCCGGACGGATCGTAAAATCAAGTATGTCAACAGTTACCCTTCCGGATGCATCAGACCGGACATAATAGATGACCGGCTCGTTACGGTCGAAGAATGCGAAAGTTGAGTTCGGCGCGAACTGAAAAGACCGAACTTCCTGCTCGCCTGACACCTGAATCACATTGGTCTGTGGCTGTTGCGGATAATAAGCCATTATTCATCCCCCTCTTTGTACCAGTAAAGCTGTGGCAGTTCATGTGAACTGTCCCACGCATCCAGCAAGTTTCCGTCACGGATAACTGCGATATGATCGCCAAATCCAACAAAGAAAACGCCCTTCGGATGATCCTTACAGAAATCATCAATGGTATAGCAGTCAGGACAGGTGCTGGGAACAGCTTCACGCTTGTATCCCAGATCTTTAAAAACTGCATGTACCACAGAATGCTTATCCGGCATGTCATGAATCTTAAAACCTTTTGATACCAGCATTAGATAGGCATCATCCCATGGAATATTCAGAGCAAGAGCGATAGCACGTACCGCACAGTCAGTAGTCATTCTTTTATCCGGATTCGGATTACATTCGATCCACGTAGTTATCACTCCTTTTTATTATTTTGGATGTTGTCATTTTGCTATGGCACTGGTTTTAAATAGCGTATGGATACGCAAAAACAACCCAATGGCGTTTTTCATGATTTCCGGTCCCGATGTGACATAATATATTTGTACTGTCTGGGTTTATCCAGAATACATCATTATTCAATGACGTTGAACTGCTTTCAGATGTTAAGATACCGTTAGCCTGGTAAATTGTTTTTGGGCAACCTGATATTATCAATTGCGAGTCTCCATCTGATGCAAAACGTAGATCCCTTAAGTGTATATAGCACCACCCGTTTCTTGTAATGCAATATATACTGCCCTGAGTTATTTTTGTATTATCCACCGTTAGCTGAATAACTTTATCCCTGAACGGAGATTTAATCGTGCTTTGTGCCATCCTGTTAGGCCTCCTCAGGTGTCACTATGGTCCGGCGGTCATAAACTTTACTGCCAACAATCAGGCCGTTGTCCTGAATCAGAAAGGCCGCATGATAGGGAATTTCAGAAACCGCCGCCGCCGCACAGATCGTATAGAACTTAGCCTCAGCCTGTGCGAGATTGTTAAAATGATCATAAAGCAGTCCATAGGTTCCGTTGGTCCTGACCTGATTTTCCACTGTCGTATAAAATACCGTCTTTTCCATTTTGTTATACCTCCGCTAGTACAATGTAAACACTTGTTGCCGCGCTTGCCGTGCCTGTGATTGTCAATCCTCCGTCGGTTGTAGTAATCACCCAATCTGATGTTTGATAATCAGGATTATTGATTGTAGACGCAACCACAACCATAGAGGACGTGATAGAAGTGTCTTCGCTGATTGATCCAATAACGCCGCTTGTTGTGGCCGCTGAAATCGCCACAGTTTTGCCGATCAGCTTGTTTTCCTTGTTCTCAATCTGCTGAGATTGATTACTAAGCTCTATCTCAAGGCCATCTATCTGATCACCAATACCGTCTATCTGATCACCAATACCGGCGATCTGATTGTCAATTGTACCTATCTTCTGAGCAACCGAAGTCTGGTCATTTGAAGTAATCGGCACATCAGATCCAGTCATCTCGTGCCATTCTGTGTCAAAATCAACGGCTGAAGCCTTGCGCAGAATCTGTCCGGTAGTTCCACCAGTCGCAAGCCCCGGCCCAGGCGGTCCCTGAATACCCTGTATGCCCTGAGGCCCAGTAGGTCCCCTCTCACCCTGACGGCCTTGTGGCCCTTGTATGCCCTGAGGCCCAGGAATTCCCTGAGATCCCTGGATACCCTGTGCCCCCTGCGGACCAACAGGTCCTACGACCGGACCAAAATCAATCGATCCAGGCATATTAATCACATCTCTCTTTCAGTATTTTCTCTTTTTTAAAGTGAAATTTTAAATATTCGCCGATGGAATGGAAAAAGTATCCGTCCCGTTGAATACAATAAACGACGGCACTATGCGGGTTTCTCCTGCCATAAAATCCCATACCGGCTTCTTCCGCAAAAATGTTGCAACAGATTTGCCGCCGTCCAGGTTGTATGCGAATTTCAGCCCAAGTTTTATGCATATAGTCTGCGCTTCTGAAAGCTTCCATCCGTCAGAGTTGAATTGACTCCGGCCCGCGCATGAAACAATCGCATAATCACCGTTTCCAAACTGTCCGATGATCTGTCGTTGCGCATTCTGATTGAAATGGTTTCCAGCTCCGCCAATGTTAACATCCGGCAATGGACTAACTGCCTGATAATTATCAATAATGGCGCAGAAACCGCACGTAGCCGATACAATCCCTTCCGAGACAAGTGACGAAGCAGTGGTGTTTGCATCTACAGCGTTAAGATTTCCGTTTGTGTCAATCGTAAGAGGCATAGCCCCGACATGATATGTTGCTGGGCCGTCATTCTTCACAATGCCGTTTTCGATCGCTACGCCGTCGATGGGCTGACTAGCGCTGACACCGAGGCCAGCATTGATAATCAGTGACCATCCTTCCTGCGCTGCAAGTTCGGACGCTTTCATTCGCCCGGGATACCGGACAAACGGATACTGTTTTGTTCCGTCACGTTTTGTCTGAAATACCCGGATTACCGAGTAGTTTGCATTTGTGTCTGAATCGTAGGCATAATCCAGTTCCATATTATCCGAAAAGGATGCGGCTTTATCGTTGTACAGAATGTTTCCGCTTACGTCATACAGCAATTAGATCGCCTCCCCAGCAACAAAAGAAAAATCATTGGCACTCGTATAGAAAGTTCTTGTCACAGTATCATACATTCCCACAATATCAGAGCTGTTTTTACACGGAATGAATTGGTGCGTCAATTGATTCTGATCATCAAACATTTTTATGTAATACCAGCGGATGGGGGACGGATCGGTATAACCACGATCAAGGCTTTCTGCTGGTCGTGCATTGATAAACAAATTAGCATCTCCGCTAGAAGCACCGCCACTGACAGCCGTTGTTACAGTTACACCGTTAATTTTCACATTGGGATATGCTTCAATTACATAATCTGTATTCAATTCCCACGTTTCTGACAAACCAGTGGCAGTATTGCCCGTACTACGATTTTTCACTTGGAAATTCAAAGAACCGCTGCTACCTTTTCTAAAATATGGATACCATACATAATTACTTGAAAGTACGTGGTAATTAATAGCACCAGAAGAAGGAATAAAATAACATTGAATTCCATACTCCACATGATCGACCGAAAGACCATTGATTCCAGTATTGATATATGGAATATTAATAGCATTACTCCGTGGTGCTTTTATCATAACAAGCTGTGTGAATCCAGAAGGCAATGTCACACGATTCGCCGTCATAGCATTATGCACAGTTACGACAAATGTTGTAGTTTGGCCGGAAAAAGATACTGTAATCGTCGACTGACTTGCATCATATTCGTTAGCTGAAAGCGCCAACGATCCGCTCAAAGTATAGTCATTTGCGTTGACCACGGCGGTACTGCTATCACTGTATATAGCCGTAACTGTTAGATACTGTTTGAGATCATTCAAAGCGTCACCATCCCGAATAATGGTGTTATTCAAATTCAGTACAGCGCTAATAGAAGTCAATGTTACCGGTGCAGCTGTGACAGTAACGTTAAACGTTGCCGTCTTCCCACCATAAGATACAGTGATCGTGCTGGCCCCGACAGTCAATGTACCGCTCAAAGTATAGTCGTTTGAAGAAATTGTTGCTGTGCTGCTGTCACTGTAGGTTGCCGTGACAGTAAGATACTGTTTAAGACTGTTCAGAGAATCGGTATCGTAAATAACTGTAGAACCTTGATTAAATACTGCTGAAATGGAAGATAGTGTCGATGCATCGGTAACGGTCACGGTAAAGGTAGTTGTTTTGCCTCCATAAGAAACCGTGATTATACTTGTCCCGACCGTCAGGGTACCACTCAGGGTATAATCGGCCGAAGCAACGATTTCTGTGCTACTGTCGCTGTAGGTTGCCGTAACGGTAAGATACTGTTTAAGTGTGTTAAGACTATCAGTATCATATATCGTAGCAGCTCCGCTATTAAATACAGCACTGATGGAAGAAAGCGTGACCGGATCTGCCGCCACCGTCACGTTGAATGTAGTAGTTTTCCCACTATATGTAACAGTAACCGTACTCGTTCCAACGGTCAACGTACCGCTCAATGTGTAATTCGCGCTTGCAATTGTCGCCGTGCTGCTGTCGCTATAAGTCGCTGTCACGGTCAAATATTGTTTCAGGCTGTCCAGGATCGTCGATTCATAAATCGTTGCAGTCCCAGGATTAAACGAAGCGCTAATAGAAGAGAGCGTTACAGGTGATGCTGTTACGGTTACGGTAAATGTATCGATTTTTCCTCTGTAACTGACTGTAATCGTGCTTGTACCAGCGGTTAGTGTACCAGACAGAGTATAATTTGTAACAGGTTCCGAAGTCCCATCATCGTAATAGGCTGTCACAACGAGATCGCTTTTTAAGCTGTTGAGCGAATCAGTATTATAAACCGTTCCAGTCTGTGTATAAACTGCTTCGATATAATCAAGACTAGCTTGCATATAAAGCGCGGCTTCCAGATCGTCGTAATAGTCCTGGCCATGCTCGTCAATCCAAGCAACTTTAGCAAAGCACGCCAGCAATGCGTCTTTTATCGCTGTTGATACGCCATCGCCGACAACACGACCAAAATCTATCGAACTGGACATATCAATCATGTCATAGATAAAATGCCCTCTTTCATCGATACGGAAAGCTGGCGCTTCATCTCCGCCGTAATCGCACCAGAGATGCCCGTCAGTAATACGGAAAGCATAACGGGAAATACCGATTTCAATGACAGCTGTGGTGCCATCATTACCTCGTTCGCCCTGAGGACCAGCAGGGCCAACAGGACCAACAGGACCCTGTATACCCTGATCACCTTTCTCTCCCTGAACACCTTGTATACCCTGAGGCCCCATAGGCCCCTGAGCGCCGGTAGCACCGCGTGCCAGAATTCCTGTATCAACCCATACTTCATGCTCAGAATCCCAGACCATCCATGTATAGGTAGATGGATTGATCCTCGGGTATAGCAGGATGGTATCTTCCGCCTTTCTCAATGCTTCCTCAGCGCCGTCCTGTGCAGTTTCAGCATCAACAGCCGCCTGTAGCACAGAATTAACCCATTCCTGATATGGAGCAGGGGGATTCTCCTCAATTCCACTGACACTGTTGTCAACGACAGTTGGAACAATACGGGATTTCTTAACCATACCTGTTGTTGAGTCAAGCATTCTGACCTCAGAATATCCGACACCGACTACAGCCGTTGCTCCAAATGTCGGTGTCCAGCTCAGTATCTTTGTCTCGCTGTCATATGAGGTTACCATCGGGAGAGGAATGGTCTGGTTATACGGCTTAAATAGAATGTGTAAGCTACCGGCTGGAAAAGCATCCACCCAGCTTGTCACATCAATTTCAATTGGTGTTGCCAGATTCTCACCCTGAACACCAATTGCCAGTGAATTTAGATTCTCAATCTTTACCATGTTTCACCTTCAAACTGTACGCTTAAATGCGTACACTCCAGATATTCCAATATTCACTTCTTCCCATTTCCCGAAAGAAAATGGAGCTTTGTTATCGCCTGAGAGAACGATAATACCGACAGGATATATCTTCTGAAGATTGAACCGTCCGAATATCTGATCAAACAGATTTTTGAGTTCAAGCCCAAAGCGCCGCTCTTCCTCATTCCAGCTGGCCGGAATTCGTGGAAACGGATACCCTATCATAATCTGCTTTCGTCTATCTTGCATGATGACCTCACTCAGTCTGGATCCAGTTCCAGATCTATTTTGACTCCACCGGCAATGGCGAATGGAACAGCACTGTAAGACCTGATTTCCAGCCTGAATATCCGGCCAGTCAGGTTCAACTGTATTCTGGTCATCTTACCCGGCTTTGTCTTTACAATCTTGGTTTTCAGCTTTTTCTCGGTCCGGATCCCAACTCTCAGTTCGACCGGTGCCTCGCTGTCTACCATCATATACACAAGAAAAGCACTCTTCACGGAGTTCTTCTGCCCAAGGTCCTGATAATTGCTGACCCACTCACAGAAAAGCGGTTTGCCGATATCATCCCTCATCTCAAAGACCCGCCCAGGATACAAAGCGGATGTATAGAACAGCCGTTCATCAATCTGAAGGAAACTGTCTACTGATATTTCTGTCCGCAGTGAGAAGCTCTGTTCCAGCGTGTTGTACTCCAGAATTGCATTACAGAAAGGACTGCCGTTGATCGGCATCGCGATGCAATAAGTGGAATTCCGCATTGCAGCACAACACAGGGAAAGCGCATCATGATTTACTTTGTCATTGAGTAGGTTCTTTATCCAGTCCTGACGGAAAGGAAACACACCGGAACCGTCGTACTGCATCAGGCCATGTTCGCCCAGCATGTATGCATACTCGCTATATACGGCCAGAGTGTTTTCCTCAATGGTCCCCCCGCCGTACTGTTGCTGGATTGAGAACTCGCCTGGGTTCGTTCCATAGACACGCCAGACGCTGTTCCGCTTTATAGCCAGCAATGTTGATCCGTACTGTTTCAGCGCCTGAAAGCTGTCTCCATCCCATGTGGGGATGAGAATATCACCTGCACCATCCTCAGGAATTTCTGTATCTGCTTCCCAGTCAAACGGATCATATGGTGCACTGTAGACCAGCATGTCCGGTTCATCCACAATTCCGCTTCCCCAGATCCGCTCATTATAACGGGCAATGACTCCGAACTTCTTCGGAGTTGTCACATGCACCACTTCATAATTATCGCCATACAGGCAGAACATGCCGTCTGTGGCATTGGAAAAGAGCAGAACGTCTACCGGATTGTCCAGCGCCTGACCGCCTCTTGTATTCACCTCATAGGTAACCCAGTCATTGTCGCTGTCGCTCAGAGGATCATCGCCGCTGAGAGGATAACGAAGGATCCATTCATCATCATCGTTATCAAGTTCCTTGGTGTACACAAAGCCGTCAGAAATCGCCACAAGCAGTGTGCCGGTTTCCTCACCAAACCGCCGGTGCAGATATGCCAATGTGCCAATTGGAGTGTCCAGCTCCTGTGGTATGAGTTTCCCTTCCCGCATCTGACGGAAGGTACCGCCCTCAACATTGACATTCTCCATTTCCGCAGCATATCTCATGGCCACGTTGAATCCGTCTCCAACCTGATTAATTCCACGAAAAGCGTCGATGGCCACGGATGTATTGTATAGTGCTGCCATTGCTCATCACCTCGGCATATTCCGGAATCGTTTTGTCGGTCCGCCTTTCAGCTCAGCACTCTTGCCGCCCTCACCAGAAAGCGTTCTGCAAATCTCAAGGAATGCTTCGCGGAAAGCATAACCGCGCTGTTGCTTCTGAGGGTTGCCGTTCCTGTAGACCAGCCACGATGCCCAGTCAGCAATGTAATGGTGCGTCCATTCCGGTACCAGCGGGATTTCATCATCGTTTTTCAACGGAGTATATTCAATGCTGTTACTGCCAACATGCTGTTTATCATATGCCTTTACAAGACGGTCGTAGCCATCATTGATATACTCCATCAGGTACGGAAGGTAATCATCTATATCATCCACGTCATTGTTCGTCTGGAACATGACCTGATTCTTGATTTCTGCGACTGTCATTGCATACTCCTTACTCTGCTATTTTCCAGTCATCGGCCAGCATATCTGCCTGTGATGCAAGCCAGCCCATCTGAACACCAGATGTTCCGACAAAGGCGAGTGCCTGATTGCCGATTGCATCATGCGTACAATTGACGATCTGGCCATCTGCATCTTTGTAAGAAATGCATGTTGCCAGTTCGACATACTGCTTCTTTCCGTTCCATCCAGAACGCTGAATTCTGGCACCGTTTTTCACGGCATTGATTGCTTCTCCAAATGTCATTGTAATCACCTCAGATATTCGGGAACTTGTTCTTCAGCTGGATATATACCGGAACAGTCACATCAACATACTCGCCTCTACGAATGAGGGTAGTCTTGCCATTGATCGTCACATGCTCATACGGATCGACCTTGACATTAGATCCCTCTTCTTCCTCGCGCTTCGGAATGAAAACCCGTACACGCTGCACATTCTTCGGCTTGGCAACAGGAGTTACCGCCGCAAGATCATCCATGGTATTTTCCACAGTTTCCACATTTTCGGTCTTAGCCATAAAATAACCTCCCAAAAGGAAACGCCAGGCACTGGCCTGGCGTTATTGTATTGTTGTAGAAATTACGCCGTTGCGCCATGCTCGACGCGGGTGATGAAGTCATCCTGAAGGATGACGGTACAGAAGCCCTTCACCTTCCAGCCGATGGTTCCGCGCTGCTCAAGAGGATCCAGAGCACCGGAAGACCCCGGAGGATTGATGATAACCTTGACGTTCTTCCCGTTACCGCCAAGCTCAATGGTACCGAATGCATTCTGGCCATAGATCAGCGTGGAATACACCGGAGCATTGCTGGCACCGCCGCCATAAGGCTTGATACTCAGTGAATTCGTAGTGGTCCAGTCAGTAGTGACGGACGGGATCCACTTCAGATAGAACTTCTTCGCGCCGGCATCGATGCGCTCGATACAGGCGGGAACAACGGTCTCAGTGCTGTTCTTGGTGATGGAAATATTCACCAGCTGGCCGGTCAGCTCACGGGCCTGATCCTCGGAGATAGTCACACCGCTGGCAGTGATGCACTTGGTTGTAGCATCAAAGGCAGTGGCGGTAATCGAACTCACAGAGCCATACAGATACGTCTTGGCATTGAAGACCATCGCATTGGTGGATTCGAAGAACTTTACCTTCCAAATCGTGCCAAGTTCATATTTCTCAACCTTGGCCTTGTCCTGGTACTTGGTAACATCAACCCACATCGAATCGGAGGTCAGGTCATGGACAGTATCAGGATGCACAATGGCATGATAGAAGCCGTCGGGGAACGGGCGGACATTCTTCCGCTTCAGGTTCCGGACAGCCTTCTTGATCTCCGCATAGGTGAGCTTGTCAGAAGCGGTGATCGTACCACGGGAAGTATTGCTCCCCACATACTGGACATTCATGCCAGCGTTCAAGGCATTCCTGGAAATGGTATCCAGAGACAGAGCCGCCTGATCAGAAAGCAGAAGAGCAGTTTCACGATGCATGTCATCGAGCATGTAATAATCAAGCTCATCAGTCGCTTCCACGAAAGCGCCGTAGGGCTTGACCATCGCGGTCATCTCGGTCATGAACAGGCTCTGGCCATCAGGCGTGACACCTTCAGCGAGAGGCGTGGTGATTGCGCCAAACGGAGTGAAACGGCGGAACTGTACACGCTTGCCGTTGTGAAGCGGAAGAGTTCTGTGCTGTGCATCCCTGGAATGAACCATTTCAGGCTTCATATTTTCGAGCAGAGTACGCTCATAGAACTGTACTACACTGGGCTTTACGCCAGCCGATGTAGTTTTATTCAGATGATCAAAAACAGCCATTTATAGGCCTCCTTTATTTTCGCATGTCGTACCTCCGGCCCATAGAGAGATTTTCATTCAGCTTTTTCCACTGCGCATCACTCATTTCAAAGATATCCACTTGTGATACGCCACCATTGGAAGAGCGGACAGGAGCTGTCGGTTTGCGCTCGTTGTTCATCTCTTCCAGCACATCGTAAAAGTCCCATTCGCCGGAGAGAATCTTTCCCTTCACTTCAGAATCTGAATTGAAGGTTTCCATCACATCAATGCCATATCGGCTCTTGATTTTGTTTGCCTGTTTCGCAAGAAAGTCCGCCCGCTGATCGACAGGCTCATTGTTCTGCTCACGGGGAGCGAACCGTCCCTGTTTGTCACGGGCTGGCTTCTGCTCTTCAGGCTGAGTCTGAGTCTGTGCGGTATACGGCACTCCATTCTTCAGAGCAATATATTCTTTCGCCATTTCAATGCTTTTGAACTCACCGCTGTCTACGAGTTCCTGTGCCTGACGCTCCATCACGGATGCGCGAATGGGAGCGAGCATCTCCTCATAGTGCTTGGTAAGTCTGGCTT
>Ga0247611_10001177_pt1 | contig 47867 bp, 48 predicted proteins | sample 177DNAGHGhighgp2_FD_192422 | JGI IMG/M metagenome (GOLD analysis project Ga0247611, IMG submission 192422) | Sheep rumen microbial communities from Palmerston North, Manawatu-Wanganui, New Zealand - 1770 DNA GHGhigh gp2 | ecosystem: Host-associated > Mammals > Digestive system > Stomach > Rumen... | reverse complement strand
ACATAATCATCGACACCTAACTCAAAACATTCGTCTTCCTTTTCATCGTAAAGATAAATCCATTTATTTTCAGCCCTAGTACCAATATAGAAGAATATTCCCTTATTCTCTGGGTATTTATCATTCAACGTTTTATTTGATTCAGCTTCAAAATCACATTTTTTAAGTGTAAACTCAAAATTGTATATGTCACCATCATCAAAATTTGACGGTAATATTTGGTATTTGTCACATTCAGTCTTGAAAAAACCTTGATAAAATCCACCATTAAATTTTGTTTTACAAGGCTCAATATGCAACGGATAATCATACAAAAGCGTATTTCCACTTACAGCGTGCAATTTAAGCCTATTATCATCTTCTTCTATTTTAAGATTATATTTTTGAAATAATTCAACAAAATCTTTGTTGCTTATTCTATCTTTTCTATATGTGTATAATCCATTATCAATTCCAGTATACGTTATGTTATATAAAGTTTGTTCCAATGATAATGCTTTATCCCAAGTATAGCCGCTCTTCGAATATACCCAACCATCTTCTCCAATACATTCATCATCACAAAAATCAAGGTATGAAATTAAGCATTTATCATAAAATGAACCATTAGGTATTTCATACTTGCCATAAGAATCCCTATTAACAAAGAAATCCCAATATTCATCCTTGTTAATTCTTAACTTTACAATATGATAATTATTTACCTTTAAATTAGCCACAATTACATAATATTTACTAACACATAAATATTTATAATAAATAAAAACTTTAAAGAAATGAAAATAATTAATTTAAATGAATCTCAATTCACTCGATTATTCGAAGGCAATGGTGATTCAGATATTTTAAATGGAGAAGACACAGTGTCTAGTTTTGGTTCTGAGGTAACAACTCAAACAAATATAACAACTCCAAATGGAAATAAAATATCATCAAAACCAACAGATACAAACAAATACTCAAAACAACAAACACCTCAACAATGGGGTAGTGTTGGTGGAAGAAAATCATCAAATACAGTATAAATAAAATATGGCCATAATATTTGAATATTCAGATAAAATAAAAAATAAAAAAAATCCTATACCAAAGGGTATTAGGAGATATGCACGAAATTTGTATGGAGCATTAGAAAAAATAACCCCTAAAAATGATAAAAATGACTTGAAGGGGTTAAAAGCACTTGCATCTACAACTAATTATAACAAAAAGGGCGCAGAATCAAAAGAAAATGGTAAGGAAAACACGGCAAAAACAATCACCACAAATGATGCTATAACTAGGCTATCAAGATATCCTAAAAACGACATTATGGGGCAACTAAAGCAAGGCGGTGAACCAGTTAGACAATTTCTAAAGAGATGCGTTGCAAAATCTGCTAGACAAGAAAAAGTACCTCCAGTAGAAATGCCAAAACCAACATCAAATGCCGTTAAGCCATCAAGCGTAAATTCAAAATCAATTAATATGCCTAATGGGAAAATAACATATAATGTTACGGCTGAAAACAAAAAAATAAATGAAAGTAATGACGGTTGGCATATATTCTACGACTATTTGGTAGAATATGATGCCCAGTATGTATTAGATGAATTTTTTGACAACCCAAACGGAAAACAAAATTGGGGTGTGTTAATTAATCCTGAAATGTATGCAAAAGCTCTTAGGGAGCTTTCACGATTCGGAAAACTAACTAACTCAACGTTTCCTTCCAAATATGTCTATCAATGGATGGGAATTATAATGAAAAATACCGCAATATTATGCGCAGATACAGACTTAGCTGGTCACAGCCAATCTTTTCCAATAGATGCCGTGGTTGACATAGCTGAATATCGTTTCGGAATAGATTTGGAACCAGAGTATGATGCTTGTAGTGAATGGTTGGATGAACAAGGTTTGTATGATTGGATGTCAATGCCAGATGGTAGCGATGCTTGGTCAGACTTCGGAATTGACCCATTGATGGAAATAATAAAAGAATACAACGAGGACTTACCACCTGAGAAAGTTCTTGTCTTAGTCAATAGAGCATTGGATGTATACCATCAAAGAGGTGATATGGCTTCAATATTCATAACTAATGGAAGTGAAGCATTATCTAAAATTGCAAAACAAACGCAAAAATCAATGAAAAAAATATATATAACTGAAAAGCAACTTAAACCAATTGTTGAAGCCAAAAAAAATAAATGGACATATACACATTTTAGAAAACAAGAAGATATAGATAATAACCTAAAACTGTTATTAGAATATCCGTATTATTATGTTCATTTCTTAAGCAAATGGCAGCTTATTGATGATTGGGATGAAGAGCCATATTCAACGTTATACGACTTATGCGACAATGTATTTGCCTCAATAGAAGATGGCGATGAAAAAAGTATAATCGATAATGAAAAAAAAGAAATATATAATATAATTGTCAATGATGAATATCTATCAGCATTATCATATAGGTATATAGAAGATTACATAAAACCATTAATTTATAAACAAGATATCATTGATAAATATGCAGAAGGAGAATCATTAAAAGATGTTGATTGGACTCAACCAAAAAACGACTTTGAACTTTTTGTAGATTCGCCAAAAAGACCACATAGACTAAAAACGTATTTAAAAAGATAATAAGCTGAATGGAAAAAATAAAATTAGACAAAAAAAGTAAAGCTTCCATTGAATTAGACAAAAAAAGTAAAGCTTCCATTGAATCAAGCCCAAAGGTAGGCAAGGCAATAGAACCAACAAATAAAGGTCAAACTTGTCTTGAAAAAGTTGGTATGAGAGCAAGAAAGCAACAAATAAAAAACAATACATACAATGGGGCGAACAAGTCAAAAGAATATTCAGCAACACACAAAGATGCATTAAGCAATCCAAATGAGATGTTCGGAAAAGGAACGAATAGTGGAGGCCACACTTTCTTTAGGCCAAATTTTGGAAAACCACTAGAAAACCCAAATGCAATGAACTATTCAAACTTTAGAACATTATCTGACAAAGGGGGAACAATTGGTAACAAATGTGATATACAAACTAGGAATGAATCTTTCCTAATGAGAAGATATAACCACCAAAACAATGAATACTCAAACTTAAACATAGATGCAATTAGTAATGGTGATGTTCAAGGAAAAAGCACTGGAATTGACCTAGATACAACTGACGGTGGCGGTGGATATGACTTGGTTGCTAGATACTTGCACTTAACTAGAAACGGATGGAATCAAGACTTGCAATATACAAAAGCTTTGGTGAATGCAGAATATGACATACAAACTGAATTTGAAATTTCATCAGTTGGAGAAAATATGGGAGAAGATGCTCTTGAAGAATATGAAAGAGATTTATATAACGATGTAGAAAAAGAACAAAAAGATTGGGAAAAAGCATTGAGAAAACAAGAAAAAGAAGACAAAAAAGCAAAAAAGAAAAAAGATAAAGAGCAAGAAAAAATAGCAAAACAATTGGATAAAAAAATTAAGAAACAATTGAAACTGCAAGAAAAACAAATTAAAAACCAATATGATGAAAATGGAAATAAAACATTAACGGAATCAGTTGTTAATAATGACTTATCATGGCTTAAGTATGCAGATGGTTCTGGGTATGCACAACAAGGTTCGTATGAATTTGAAGAAACCAAAAATTGGGTTAGAAAGGTGTTGGGTGGCAAATTTACAAGTTTAATGTAAACCAACCAATTAAAATTAATAATAAAACACTATTTATAATAATATAATAAATATTTAAAATTTATAGAGAAATATGGCAAATACAGTTCAAAACGGTCAAACATGCCTTGAAAAGAGAGGTATGGAAGAGAGACATCAAGAGATAACTCGTAGTGACTATAACATTGAAAACCAATACGGTGCAACCCACAAAGATGCTATTAGTGATGGTGATGCACAAGGTAAAGGAACTAATCACGGAGGTCATACACATTTTTTACCAAACTGCCAGTTACCAACAAATCAGATTAATTATAGTAACTTTGATACTGAAAACGGCGGTGGATGTTACGACATCAAGGGCAGAAATGGTATAAGTGGTAGAGAGAGGGCACTAGCTATCTCGATGTACAATAAAGAAGCGCCTTATGGAGCTGCATTAGTTGATACTAGTGCAAATGTAGCTGATGGTCAATATTTTGTTGGTCAACAAATTGGTAGTCCAACTTCTAATTGTGGATAAAAGAATTTTAGGATAAAAGAATTCATATTATCATTATGAGCTTAACATTATCGGAAATTTTAAACAATGTCATTAACGAAGATGTTTCAAATGACATCAATTCATATGGCATTGATATGAAAATCAAATATGCCATCACAAACAGAAAATATATTTCGTTATATTATGATGACAAAAAAGGAGAAATGAAAGGTTCTAAAGGAAATCCAAAAGGTTTCCGAAGAATCATTCCATATTGTTATGGCTCAAGGAAAGGAAGGCCAGCATTAAGAGCCTTTCACGCATATAAAACAAATACCAAAAGGGGAGCTTTTAAGTGGAAATTTTTTTATGTTGACAACATAAAAAACCTTAATGTTTATACCAACTTTCCATCTTTCACCCAAAACAATGTTCCTCAAGATTTCAACCCAAATGGCGATAAACATATGGATGAAATATATGCAATTGTAGATTTTGGATATGAATCACCAGTAAGCAAAGCAAAAAAAGAATTTAAACAACAAAACCAAAAGGGTAGTATTAAAAATATTAATTCTTTGTCCAATCTAACACAATATAAAGACCCTACTGCAAAGTTTAAAAACAACAAAACAAACTATGGAGCAGTTAAAGCAAACGTTAATAAACGAAATGCAGAAATGACACCAACTAGTAGGGAAGACTATTGGAAAGATTATGATAAGGCTAAAGAAGAAATAGAACAAAACACCAAAGGTCCTGTCAAAAGTTACGATGAAAACGATTACGATGTCAAAGATGTTGATTTTGACGAAAATAATTTTATAACAAATACAAATAAAAAATAAAATGGCAACACAAGCAGACCCAAACAAAGTAGCAGTACTAAAAGATGCAATGTCTAGGGCATCAAAGTTAATGAAATTGGAATCTAATGGGACTCTAAATAAAATTGCAAAAGGGCATCAAGCTGACATAAATTCAGCAATAAATGACCCACAAATTATAACTGAAGACATAATGTCAATACAAAAAGCAAAAAATACGCAAGCTCCACAACCTAATATGATGACGTTTGGAGCTAATGCTGATAATGTTCCTTCCGTTATAAGAGAATCATTTATGAAAAACCCAATAGATAGTGCCCCATTATATCAAGGATTAGGTGACAATAAGGATATGTCTTTCTTAACTGAAATGATACAGCCAAAACAACAAATGCGCAAACAATCACAAGAAAGCATTAAACAAATCGTGAATGAGGGACTTCCACAATATCAAGGAACACAAGGTCAACAAATAGATTACCCAATGATTAGGACAATTGTTGAAGAAATTGTTAGAAAATATGCAGTGTCATTGAAAAACAAAATAATTACCGAAGGTAAAGATAATTCAAATAATACATTGAATACACTATCAATAGGTAAAACTTTCAAATTCTTAGATAATGCTGGAAATATCTATGAGTGCACGATGAGAAAAATTTCAAACATTAATGAAATGAAAAATAAAAAAAAGGAAATTATTTAGACAATGACAAATCTTAATACATCAAAACTGAATCAAGTATATTACGTTAAAAGTAACATAATTTATAAGATTACATCACCAACGGTAAAAGATAATTCTTGCCCAGATGGTGGTGGTGTAAATTCTGAAAATGTCCCATATATCACAGTCAAATGGGGTGACTTGTCAGAAGGTGGAAAAACAGAAGAAACAAATTATTTCTTAGATTCATTAATAGAAGTTGGTGATGAATATAAAAATAGTGCATTTACACCATCTAGATGCGATAGTGGAATTACCACATATTATGAACTATATAAACAACTGTGTGAAAATCAAATAGAAAATGTTATTATGAAATATCCTTATATGTCTATTGACATGATTAAAGAAAAGCTACCAAGTTTTGGTGTACCAAAATGGATGCTTAAAGATGGTGGATATGAAATTTCAAATATTGAAGAAGATATACAAATTGATTTTGATGGAGAGTTATATGATGACTTGAAAGAAAATGGCATTGAAGCTGAAATTAAAAAACAAGCCGAAAATATTGGAACAAAATATGGCAAGAATGTTACAATAACAGTAACATTTAATGAAGAAGATTAAAAGAGTGCTATTCTTTAGCACTCTTTTTTTTGTTTTTTATTTAAAAATTTGGCATTTTTTTTATTTTTTTAATAAAAAGTTTTGATAATAAATCAATTAAACGTTTAATATGGATAAAAAAATTAAAATGTTAGTGATACCCAGTGATAAAACTGGAGTAGGCAAGTTCCGTTCAGTTGACCCACATGTTTATATTGGAGAACACTACTCAAATGAATTCGATGTTGATGTCATCTATGAAATGCCAAAAGGAAATTTGGAAGAATTTTTTAAGCAATATGATTTGGTTCATATTCATAAGCAGTTGGATAAAAACTGTCAAATCATTGATATGATTAAATTCTTGGGAATTCCAGTCATAATTGATATTGATGACAATTTTAAATTGGGTGATGACCATCCAATGTCATTAACGGCAAAGAAAGAAAGATGGCACGAACCAATCATAAACCATTTGAAGAGGGCTGATTGTGTGACCACAACAACAAAAATATTTGCTGATGTAATAAGACCTTACAACAAGAATGTGGTTGTATTCCCAAATGCAATTAATCCAAATGAGCCTCAATATGCTGTTCCAAAGAATGAAGGCGATGGAAGACTTAGAGTTGGAATTATTTGCGGCTCATCACACTTGAAAGACTTGGAATTGCTAAATGGTATCGCAAAACAAATTGATAAAGACAAGGTTCAATTTGTATTGTGCGGTTTCGACACTAGAGGTACTAGGACAATATATAAGGAAGATGGTACGGTTGAGACAAGACCAATTAGACCAGAAGAAAGTGTATGGTGCGACTATGAAAGAATATTTACTGATAACTATAGAACAGTATCAGAAGAACATAAGAAATTCTTGCTTGAATATAATGCACACATAGATGACCCATTCACGAATGAACCATATAGAAGGATGTGGACAAGAGACATTAACAATTATGCAACACACTACTCAAATGTTGATGTGTTGATTGCCCCACTAAAAGAAAACAATTTCAATAGGGTTAAATCAGAATTAAAAGAAATTGAATGCGGATTTACACATACAGCTTTTATAGCTCAAAACTTTGGAGCATATACCATAAATCTAATTCCAATGATTGAAAAGGGTGGAAAAATAAACGAAAATGGTACTGCATTGTTGGTTGATACAATGAAGAACCATAAACAATGGGCTAAGTATATTAACAAACTTGCAAATGATAGAGAAATGCTTAAAAAGCTGCAAGATAATCTATATGAATTTGTTAAGGATAGATATTCACTTGACACAATTTGCAAACAAAGAGTAGAACTATATAAGAAAATGGTTAAAAAAGAATAAAATGAAAAAAAATGAGCAGTTATTGATTAACTGCTCATTTTTTTTATTGCTCAACTTTAGTCCATCTATAATAGCCTAAGTAGTAAGAGGTTTCCTTCCTCCATCCATCATCATCATAACCACTACTACCTATTGGAACTTTCAACGTGCCTCTACTTTTAACAGCATAGAATGTATAGTTTGTTATCGTAGGTGCGCTTGCCGCATTGCAAGTTATTGCTTCAAGGTCACTACAATAAGCGAAAGCATGATTACCTATACTTGTAACGCCACTACCTATAGTACAACTTGTAAGGCCACTACAATAAGCGAAAGCATAACTACTAATACTAGTAACACTATTTGGAATTTTTATACTTGTAAGACTACTACAATTATAGAAAGCATAATCGCCTATCCTTGTAACACCGTTACCAATTGTACAGTTTGTAAGCCCACTACAATATCGGAAAGCTTCATCGCCAATGGTCATAATATTATTAGGAATACTTATACTAGTGAGGTTATCGCAACTATAAAATGCTTTAGCACCTATGGTTGTTATATTATTTGGTATTGTTGTATTTGAACATCCATAAACAAGTACATTTTCTTCAGTCTTAATAATGGCATTACAATTATTTCTAGAATCATAAGTTGTATTTGAACTATCAACAGTCATACTTGTAAGACTACTACAACTATGGAAAACATTATCACCAATGTTTGTAACGCCACTACCAATTGTTACACTTTTAAGACCACTACATCGATAGAAAGTACAATTACCGATACTTTTAACACTGTTAGGGATAGCTACACTTGTTAAACTAGTGCAATAAGTGAAAGCACTTGCGCTAATACTTGTAACACCATTTGGCATATCTATACTTGGAAGACTAGTACAACCACTGAAAGCACTAGTGCCAATACTATCTAATTTAGAGCCTTGTTCAAAGGTTATACTTGTAAGACTATTACAATTTCTGAAAGCATAATTACCAATAGTTGTAACACCACTTGATATACTAACACTTGTAAGACTAGTACAACCACTAAAAGCTCCACTAGTGATATCACTAGCAACAGTACCTGTTATTGATACTGATTCTAAAGATGGTGAATTTTTAAAACAATCTGGTACACTTTCCATACTTATTATTACACTCGTAATATTATTACAATCTTTGAAAGCACTAGATAAAACATAAGAATATGAATTATCTAACTCTACAGAAGTTAAACCAGTGCATCCTTTAAATACATCATCAAGTAATCGCAATTTTGCCGCCCTAGTAATTACTATTGGTAAACTAGTTAATCCGACACAATTAGCAAAAGCACTTCCACTTATTTCGTAAGTTTGATAAGGATAATACCCACTCCCAACATACTTAATGCTTATATTACTAAGCTTTGTGCAATTTTCAAAAGTACCTTTTCTTATTGTATTATTAAGTATTGTACCATTTATTGACTCAATGTTTTCGCACCCATAAAAAGCATACTCTCCAATATATTTCACACTACTTAAGTCAATTCCTTCACCACTAACTGTTGATGCTGTCATACTACTACAATTTGTAAATGCACTAGCGCCTATTGCAGTAACACCACTGTTTATTTCGCAAGAAGAAAGATTAGCATATCCGTTGAACGCACAGTTTCCAATTTCGACAACTTTACTAAAATTATCATTGTTAAATGGTTCGTTTGGTATTATAGATTTTTCACACCCAGAAACCAATAATCCGTCTTTACTTATTATAACATTAAAATTAATTCCACCTTCTTCCTTTGAAGAATAATATGTGTTATTACTGTCAACTGTTATTGATGATATACTTGAACAATTATTAAATGGATTGCATTGTGTTCTAGCACTATCACTTTCTGTAAAACTAGAATATCCACTAACTGCTCCGCTAGTAATAGCTGACACAGTACTTGGAATTTGAACACTTTTAAATGCACAATTTCCAAAAACATCGTTATAAATTCTTAAAACGCCACTCTTTATAATACATTCTCCATCTGTATTACTATTAAACATTTTCAAATGTTCACAATTCATAAATGCACAATCGCCAATTTCTTCAATATAATTTGGTAATTCTATACTTGTAAAACCAGAATCGTGTATTTCATCAAAAGCAAAACGTCCTATTTTTTTTATCTCATTAATTGTTGAAATGTCACTATTTTTGCACCCTCTAACAACCCAAACATTATCGCGATATTTATAAATAAGTGCATTATAATTAATACTGTCTCCGCTAGAATAAAACCGTGTTCCATTTTTTCCACCATTTACTGAAATGGATTCTAGAGCACCACAATCTTCGAATGAAGTTTCTTCTACATACCAAAGACCGTATGGAAAATCTATTCTAGCTAATGATGTACAATGCCTAAATGCATGAGCGTTTATATACATACATTTATTATTGTTTGATGTATCTGACGTACTTTTAAATGAACAATCAGTCATTGAAGTACATTTCCAAAAGGCTCTATTATCTATGACTTCAACGTTGAATGGTATTTCTATTTGTCCTAATGAACTACACATCTCAAATGCACTTATACCAATTGCTGATGAACTATTTGGATGGTCAAATGTACAAGCAGTAAGTCCACTACAATAGTAGAATGTATGACTTTTAATTTCAGAAACATCTTTTGTTATGTTTATAGTTGGAAGACTTTCACAGTGAGAAAATGCATATTCACCGATTCCACTAGTACTTTCTGGTATTGTCATACCACTGAGAGTTAAACAACTTGTAAAAGCAGAGTTTCCAATTTCTCTCATAACTCCTCCTTCTAAAGGTACAGAAGCATTATCAAATGAGAAGTCTGTCATACCGCTACAATTAAAGAATGCTCGTGTGCCTATATATGTCATTCCACTTGGAACTATTATTGGCGTTGTGGTTTCACCTGATTTACTACCAAGTTTACGACACTCAGTAAATGCATAATCACCAATCCTAACACAACTTGCACTAGATAAATCAGAAAACTCACAATTAGTCATAGCACTACAATGATAAAATGCATGATTACCAATTTCTGTAACAGCACTAGGTATTGTTATTTGTTTTAATTTTCTACACTCCCTAAATGTACTATCATTTATCACAGTTACTCCACTAGCTATGCTTGATGCAGAAAGATTATAACAATTACAAAACGCACTAGCACCAATAGTGTTCACATTAACATCCAAGTTACAAGTTGTCATTGCAGTACAATTAAGGAACGCACTTTCTCCAACAGTTTCAAGTTTTGATACTGAATCAAAAGAGCAACTTGACATTGCACTACAATTTTCAAATGCTGAATTTCCTATTTCGGTCACACTAATTGGCATATTCATTGATTTTAAGCTCGTGCAATTTTTGAACGCACTATCAGCTATTACAGTATCAGCCGACAAATTAGTTGGAATTGTACAACTTGTAAGTGAGGTACAATTTGTAAATGCGCTACCACCAATTGTTTCTATTTTGTCAGATAATGATATACTTTTTAACTTTACACAATTAAAGAATGCATTATTGCCAATTATTGTTAATTGAGAATTTTCATCAAAAGTACAACTTGTCATTGCGCTACAACCTTCGAAAGCGTCATTGCCTATAGATGTATTGCCGCTTGGTATATTTATACTTGTAAGACCGCTACAATAATCGAAAGCATAATTGCCAATAGATGTAATTCCACTTGGAACTACTACCGTTTTTAAACTTTTGCAATTATAAAAAGAACCATCTCTAATATAACTTAATTCACTTGGAAGATTAAAATTACCATCAACATCACTGTTTATTTTGCTTAATTTCGTACAGTTTTCAAATGCATAGGTTCCAATGGCTGTGATACCGTCTGCTGATATGCTTGTTAGTTCAGTGCAATTAGAAAAAGAGTGAGTTGGTATGATGTTTGGGCTACTAAACTTATATCTAACAACGTGTTCGCCAGTAGTGTTAAATGTATAAGAACTTACTGGCCTTGGTTGAACAACACCATCTATCTCCATTTGAGAAAAATATGTTGGGAAATAACTTGAGGAGCGTGTTGTTATTTGAGTTGGTGAAGTTGTACTTGTAACACTAAATATTGCTTCGACTTGAGCATCTATCGGCCCTATGTTTATCGTTTCTAAAAGTCTTCTTCTCATATCTATTTTTTTCTTTATATATTATATTAATAATATATTATTATATATTAATATTATTTAGTAATAACTAATTTAATATAAATATTAAAATAATAATAAAAAAAATATAATAAAGAAAAAATAAAAAAAAATTAATCTTAATTATTTTTTGTTTTTTAACTTTTTTTTTATATCTTTGCAATAGTTTAATAAAAATTTTTAAAAATTATGATTACAGCAGAAACAAAAGAAAAGAATTTTTCTTTATTTTTTAAAAAATTATCTCAACTAGGTATTGACACTGAACGACTTAAAAGCACATATGGTGCTGCATTGTTCAATGGAAGTTTCACCAATTCAAATGAATTTGGAAATGCTTATAATGGTTCATTGTTGGAAATAGTTCTAAAAGTATTAACGCCTTATGCCGTAAAATTGAATGATTTACTCCCAGAAAACAAAAGAGTTAATAAGGACACTTTGGTCAAGATTTGCTTATTACACCAAATAGCAAAATCAATAAGACTTATTCAAAATGACAATTCTTGGGAAATTGAAAAAAGAGGGCTTGTATACAAATACAACAGTGAACTACCTTCAATCAGATGTGGCCTTCATTCCCTAATTATGTGTCAAGAATGTGGAATTCAATTTACAGCAGAAGAAGCAGAAGCAATGACAGTCAATGATAGAGATTTAACTGATGACCAAGCAAGATGGCATTCTAGCATTATGGCAAGCATTGTAAGGCAAGCTAATGAATTAACTTATTTAACTATAAATGATAGGAAATAATGAAAGAAAAAGAGGTAATCCAATATGATGGAGACTTCATAACACGTTTCAAAGAAGCGACTGGTGAAGCTCGTTTGGAGGTCAAAATTAAAAAGATAGATGAAAGGGCAGTTATTCCAAGTTATGCCCATAATGGCGATGTTGGAATGGATTTAACTGCAATTTCAGTTGAATATGATAGGGAAAAGGATATATACATATACCATACTGGTCTTTCCGTTGAAAGTGACAAACATTATGGTATTTTTCTCTTTCCAAGGAGTTCAAACAGAAAAACGGATGCATATTTATGCAATCACGTTGGAATTGTCGATTCTGCAATTTATAGAGGCGAAATAATATTGTGCTTCAAGAATAGAACATCACTTGAAGTTAGGGTAGCACTGCAAAAAATCAAAGATTTATTTTCAATAATGCCTACTAAGCCATTCTACAAAAACATCATCAATAGATTAAGATTTTCTTGGAAAGTTTTTATAAAACGTTCTGAAGAAAAATCAAAATCAATTTATGAAAATCCAATGAATTATGCTCCATATCAAGTTGGTGACAGAGTAGCACAAATGGTAGTTTTACCCTATCCAGATGTTAAAATAGTAGAGTGGGTTGGAGAATTGTCGAAATCTGATAGGGGTGATGGAGGTTTTGGCTCTAGTGGAAATTAAAAATTAAGACAATAACATAGAATTTGACCCAAATAAATAGTCAATAAATATGGAAGATTTAGTAAAATACGGATACATTCTTGATAGATATTTGTTTAGAGTTCCTCAAAAAAAAGATGAATATACAGCGTATTTTGAGGACTTTAATATAACATTTACATTTAAAAATAAGATGATTAATAAAGATAAAGCAGATAAAGTGATTAGTTTTCTTAAAAGCATAAAATAAGTCAACTGCTATATCATCACCAAAATCAATTGTTATGGATATATTAGAAGTATTTATTTGGTATTGTAAAAGCAAAGGTATTATGCCTATAATTGTGAAAATGTGTTCAGATAGTAATGGCTTTAAATCTTGTAGATATGATTTAAATGCTAGAGCATATGTTTATAGTAAAGAAAAACTTAGAAATGTGATTATGACTGCAATAAAGCATTATGACATGAAATCTGTTTTTTGGTTTATAGTAGCAAATTGGAATAGATTTAACGAAGAAGATTTGCTTGCTTATGATGATTTTGTAAAAGCATATCGTGACTGGTCTAGATTCGTTAAAAACAATTTACTGTTAGACCCATCATATCTAAAGGAAGGTGACAAGATTATGTATTTTGATTGTATGTGTACTTTCAAAGGATTGAATCACGAAGGAAAATTAATAATAAAACGTGGTTTAGACATTCTTTTAGTATCTCCATATGCTAGCGATGATATGATAAAAATAATAAAAACAATAAATGGAAATGATGTTGAAATTGAAAATGAACCAAAATTTTTAATTAAAAAAAATAGAAAGATATATGGCCTTAATAAAAGATAAAACATATTATACTTATTCTGACGTAACTATAATTCCTTGTGAGATTAGTGACATTGAACATCGTTCAGAATGTTCCCCATTGGATGAAAATGGTATGTTGCCATTATTTGCAGCACCTATGGACACAGTTGTTAATGATGAAAATTTCAAGGTTTTCAATGAAAATCTAATTTACGCTATTTTACCTAGAACTTTTGCATTGAAAGAGAGAGTTAAATTCTCGTCAAATGGCCGTTGGGCAGCTTATTCATTGTCTGAATTTGAAGATGTATTTTGTGACCCAAATGAAAGGATTCAATCACAAAATAAAATATTTTCGTTAATTGATATTGCAAATGGACATATGAAAAAGCTTATTAAGCTAATTTCCGCATCAAAGGAAATATACGGTAATGACATTGTTATAATGGTTGGAAACATTGCAAACCCAATGACATTTAAACACCTTTCTAATGCTGGTGCAGATTTTATTCGTTGCGGAATAGGAAATGGAAAAGGCTGCTTAACCTCTTCAAATTTGGGGATTCACGTTCCAATGGCATCATTAATTGATGAAATAGCAACAATTAAAAAAGATTTTCATCTTAAAGCTAAAATAATAGCTGATGGTGGCATAAGAAATTATTCTGATATAATCAAAGCAATTGGATTGGGCGCTGACTACGTTATGGTTGGTAGTGTGTTTGCAAAGATGTTAGAATCTGCTGCTGTTAAAACTTGTAATGGCATTGATTTTCATAGTAGATTACCTAAAGGTGTTAAAATAAGTGATTTAGAAAATGTTCATAGGCACGATAATGGTTGGTATGGGGAATATGGCGATGAAAAGGTTTTTTTGGGTGACATAAATGCAACTTTCTATGGTATGGCATCTAGACAAGGACAAATTGCCTTAAATGGTGCTAAGACAAAGACAAGTGAAGGATTGATGAAAACTTTAAGTGTTGATTACACGATGGAAGGATGGTGTGATAACTTTATCGATTATTTAAGGTCGGCAATGTCATATGTTGGCGTTAAGACTATTGATGAATTTAGAAATAAGGCAAATTTGGTAATAAATTCACAAAATGCAGTTTCTTCTGTAAATAAATGACTAAAAACATTGATTTTTAGTCATTTTTTTTTTATTTTTTCTAAAAAAAATGGAAAATAAGATTTCAGTTGTTTTTTGTTCTAGAAAAAATGGTGAAGAGAACAAAGGTTTTATTGAACACATAAATAACACTTGTGGATGTGATGCTCACGTATTTTTCATTCACAATCCTGATGGAGTGTCAATTTCAAAAATTTATGCTGATATGATTGATTCAAAGGATGTAAACAGTAATATCATTGTTTTTGTCCACGATGATATTGAATTTTTGAGAAGTGGTTGGGGAAAAGAAATACTTAGACTATTTAATGAACACGAAGATTATGGAATCATTGGTGTAGCTGGTTCTGCACAATTTGATGAAAATGGTGCTTGGTGGAATTATCAGAAGAAATATGGTCAAGTCCTTCATAGAAGTGAAGGCAAATCTTGGCTTACTGCTTTTTCTCCATTGTTAAATAAAGATTTGCAAGATGTTGTTGTAATTGATGGTTTGTTCATGGCTATTCATAAGAAACGAATTGCAAAGAATTTCAGTAGAGAACTTTCTGGGTTTGATATGTATGACATACATATGTGTTTGGACAATTATATATCACACCAATGTAAAATAGGCGTAACTACAAATATTCGTCTTGCTCACAATTCAGTTGGAAGACTTAAAGACTCTTGGTATGAAAATAGAAAGATTGTCAACGAGAAATTTGGGAGTTATTTTCCAATTGACATTGAAAAAAAGAAATGATTTGAAAAAAAATAATTGTATGAAGAAGGATAAATTAAATAGAATGGGCATTGAGAAGCTATCTTCCTTATACTCAATTGTTAATGAACTTTGCTCAGATTATTCTAGAATGACTGATGGATATTCCCTAGCAACTGGAGATAATAAATTTGAAAATATGCCAAAAGATATTGTTGATATGGTGTCAGATAGACAAAGGTTTTTTTCATATAGGGGCATATTAAAGGAAATGATAAAGAATAAAGTCACAAAAATTTTTGAAGATGAACAAGATTAAGAATTTCTTCTTAAAGCTTTTTTATGGTCTTCCATATGGTTTAAAAGGTGCTAATGATGAAATTGTTGGTGTTGGTAAAGATAACGTTGGGGCAACAATATCACAAGAAGTGTCAGACGAAAGAGTTGCAAAACATCTTTTGAAAGGAGAAGTGACCCAAGAAGTTGAAGAACTTAGATATAGAACTCATAGAGTTGAAAATGAATCTAAAAACTATAAATATTTAGGCAATGGATTAGCAGTCAAGGAAGATGAAAATAAGAAAAAATACGTTGGAAAGATTAAATTTTCTCAAGACAATGAAAATATGTGCGAATCGGTTGCTAGTACGCTTAAACAAGTTGGAGGATATGGACTTGAACATTATAGATTTGAAATCGGTTACAAAGAATTCATTAGATTTAAATTGGAGAAATATGCAACTAGAGTTGATGTCGAAATAAATGAAAGCAAAGGAATTGTAGAGACAACATTGCATTTCAACGCCGAGCCTAATCCATATGATGCCGTGTCAAAACCACTAATAAATGAACTTGAAAAGTTGGTTGGAGTAACAAACAAACATATTTTGGACAATAATGAAATAGCCTCATCAGTTATGGATTTGTCATTTGTTACTTATAAGGCTAGTAATGAGGATGATATGGTAACTTATTCATTTATGAATGGTGGAAAGTTCAAAAAAATGGTTAAGGTTGGGTATGAATATCTACTGACATATGAATGGGGAGAATATATGAGAGTTCCATTAAACTTAGAGGAAAAATATTACTCAAAGACAATGGCAGAAAAATATGAAAAGAATGAAAGGAAAAAAAGCACCCCTATTATGGGCTATGTAGAGAGAAAAAGATATTGTTCTGTATGTGGTAAAGAAATGTCAGTGTATGATGCAGATATACAAGAAGCTGATGGACAAGAAATTGTTTGTAAAGAGTGTATTGAAAGGGCATATAATAAAGCTAAAAATGTAAAATAGAATGTTAACAATAGGAATTGAAATAAATCATGTAATAAGAAATATAAACAAGCAAATTATCAAATATTATTCAAAAGAGTTTGACCCAAACGCAGATATTGATGATATGGATGATAAGTTAAATGTTTTTGAAACATATGCTAAATTTAAATCAAAATATGAAAAAAATAATTTCATTTATATTGATTATCCATATGAAATATTTGGATGTGCCTCAACTGTGGAAAAAAAATTGCCACAAAAGTTAACCACTTGGTTGACCGACATATCAAACATAGAAGATGAAGATATAAGGATAGTTTTATTCAGTTTAAATGAAGAGGCATTAACAATTCAATCAACATTTTTCTTTTTAAGTAAGATTGGCACTAGAGTTAGAAAGGTATTTTTCCCAAAGTCAATTGACGAAGTATGGGATGAATGCGATGTTGTAATAACAACAAATGGTGATTTCCTTTCGGATGGAGATAAAAAAGTAGTACTTATCAATAGGCCATTCAATGAACAATTCAAGGAAAATGCAATATTGAATTATGATAATTTAAGTGATATAATTAATGATAATAATTTCTTTAAAAAGCTAAAAAATGACCAATAACACTTTGATTTTTGATATAAATAACATTACTAGTTTTGTGTTTGGAAATCCAAATGATAGAACAAATGAGGTTGAGATTACTGAATCATATGTCTATGATGATGAAGAAGAAAAAATGATTCCAACCACAAAGGATGTAAGGGAAATAAAGGCAAATGATTATACCAATCAAAATACAATCAAATATGACTTAATAAAGACATTTATTGATATATTGGATGCTGTTGAAGATGAAAATGTTATGTCTTTGGGACAAAAGATTACATTTAACACAATGCAAGCATATGAATTAATAAAAGATATAAAAAATAACGATAATGAGTGAAAAAGATTTAAAAATAATTGAGAATATCAATAAAGAAATCTCAAAAATTGACAAAAAGGAAAACAGAGTATATTTCTTTGTAATTGATAGCAAGGGTGTTCCTTCTGGGTCATTGGAATACATTTATAATCTAGCATTGTTCTTAAAGGAAGACGGTTATGACGTAAATATGTTGCACACCGAGGAAGAGTTTGTCGGAGTTGAAAGCTGGCTTGGTGATAAGTATTCTTCTTTGCCACATTTTAACATTAACAAAGAAGAAGTTGGTACTTCACCTTCTGATTTGTTGTTCATTCCAGATATCTATGCACAAGTAATGAATCAAACAAAGAATCTTCCTTGCAAGAGGGTTGCAATTCTTCAAAATTACGACTACGTTGTAGAACAAGTTCCATATGCTGCACAATGGGGCGATTTTGGGATTATGGAAGGGATAACAAATTCTGAATACCAAGCAAGTGAATTGAATAAATCTTTTCCTTATGTTAAACTTACAAAAGTTACTCCATTTATATCTAAAATATTTGGAAATACTTCAGAGCCAAAGAAAATGGTTGTGAATATTGTTTCAAAAGACCAGTCAGATATTAAGAGAATTGTAAAGCCGTTCTATTGGAAATATCCAATGTTCAAATGGGTGTCTTTTAAGGAACTTAGAAACTTGTCCAAGATTGATTTTGCAAAGGAACTTAGAGAAGGTGCTGTAACAATAGTAGTCGATGACAATGCAAGTTTTTGCTATAGTGCAATAGAAGCGATGAAAAGTGGGTCGATTGTTATGATGAAGATTCCAGACACTGAACTTGATTGGGCTAAAGATGAAAAGGGCGAATTACCAAACTGTTGTGTTTGGTTTGATACATTTGACACGTTGCACAAACAAATTGCAAGCGTTGTGCGGTCTTGGATTACAGACAAAGTACCACAACTGCTTTTGGATGAGGCAAAAAAAGTTTATGACAAATATTCAGAAGAAGAACTAACAAGAACAGAAATCATAGATTTCACTGTTGGCGTTTTAACTAAGAGAAAAAAGGAAATGGAAGACCTAATAACTCAAATTAAAAATAAAAAAGAGGGGTAATTAACTGTTGGGCATATCAATTCTGATGTATCAATCTGTGCGAACCAGTATGAACAAGCCAAGAAAAGAGGAAAGATTGATGATAGAATCAAAGATGAAAGCTTTGACAGATTTTATAAAATAATTGAAGATAAAAAGAAACAGAATGAAAGAACTAGTAGTGATAATACCAATGCATGAATTTGGTAAAGAAAATATTGAATTGTTAAACAAGGCTGTTGATTCAGTACCAAATGAAATAAATGTATTACTTTCAATACCAAAGGGGACTGATGGTAAGAAACTAAAAGGAATTAGTGATAGGCTTGGTGTTGTGTGTGAATCAGAAGGTAGTTCTTTTGCAGAACTCGTTAATGCTGCTGTAAATAACATTGAAGAAAAGTGGTTCTCAATCTTAGAATTTGATGACACATACACTCCAATTTGGCTTGAAAATGTTAAGAAAGAAATTGAATTTAAACCAAGCGTAAGTGTGTTTATGGTACTTGAAGATATAACTGATTTCAACAATGGAAGATATATCGGTTTTGGTAATGAAGCTGCTTGGGCTTCTGCTTTTTCAAATGAAATAGGATACATTGACAATGAATGTCTACAAAATTATTTTGATTTCTATATGACTGGTAGTATCTTCAACACTGCTGATTGGAAAGAAGTTGGCGGTTTGAAACCGCAAATTAAATTGACATTTTGGTATGAATGGCTTTTACGCGCAACAAATAAGTCGAAACAAGTTTATGTGATTCCAAAGGTTGGTTATAACCATACATTAGGTAGAAAAAATTCATTAGTTGAAATTTACAAGTCAACAGTGAACGAAAAAGAAAGCCAATTCTGGTTTGACCTTGCAAAGAGAGAAAGCATATTTCACCCAAGTGTCGAAAGAGACCCTTCAAAATTTATTTATCAAGAAAACAAAGATTAATAACAAAGGGCATTAAAAAAATAATGCCCTTTTAAAAACAAAACATCAAAATGACAGCACTATGATTTTCTTCAGAAAATGTGCAAGAAAGTTTGCTTAAATGCAAAGATTTGTTGTTGATGGTATATATTTACTAAAAATAAAATAAATTAGAATTATAACCAATGTCAGAAACTTGCACAACTGAAGAAAAGGTTAAGAAAAAGAGAGGTAGAAAGCCTAACCCAAATAAGAAAAACTATTATTTTTGCTTTAGAGAAGAAAAGGCAATCGTTGATTATATAACTAGTAATAATGAAATTGAAAAGAATAAAATCTTCAACGAGATTTTAAGGCCAGCATTTACTAAAATGATAGAATCAATCATTAGACGATATAACTTATACACGCCAGATGAAGAATTCAATGATACTTTTGATGACACACTATCATTTTTAATGACAAAACTTTCTTGTTTTAACCCAAATGCTAACCACAAGGCATACTCTTACTGTGGTACAATATGTAAAAACTATTTAATTTACAAGATAAATCAATTCTCTAACAAGCAAAAAAGAAATGTTTCTTATGACACACCATCTAGCACACCAATGAAAGAATCGTTGAATGATGATGTTAGATATTCTTATAGCGATAGTGACCAACGAAAAGTATTTTTAATGGAACTTACTGGAAATACTGTTCGAAATATAGAAAAAATATTATCAACCAAAAATGATGGAAAACTAACTGACAACGAAATAAAGGTTGGTAATGCACTTGTAAACTTATTAAAAAATTGGGATGACTTATTTGCGCAAATGGGAAGCGATAAATTCAATAAAAGCTCAATTTTGCTCTTCTTAAAAGAAACAACGAACTTGTCAACAAAGGAAATAAGAGAATCAATGAAAGTTTATAAAAAAAGATATTATGATGTTAAAAATGACTTGATGAACGAATAATATCAATTTTAAAATATTTATCTTAAATAATTTTAGAATATGGGAAAACTTAAACTTGAATTAAATAATCCACAAAATGTACGTGATTTGTTACAAGAAGTGTATCGCTTAAGTGATGAACAAATAATACAAGCACAAAACGAGATAAACAAACTTTCAGTGTCCACGGAACTTGAAAAAGAGCCTATGGACGCAAGGGCTAAATATGCAAAGGCAATTAATGATTACTTAAGTATGAAAGACAAAGCAATTGCAAAAAAAATAGACGTTGCAAAAATTTTATCTGAAATATATCTCAAGAATGGTGACGTTAAAGGCGCTATTGAAGATATGGGTGGAATGGGTGATATGTCATTCAACTTTGATGACATAAAACAAATGGTTGATAATTCGCTAAATGAAAAAGAACAAACTAAAAAAATAGAATTAAACTTGAGAAATGGCTAATACAACAACAATACAACAAGAGACAGTAGCTTCAATAGATACAGCGAAGGCGTTGGTTGACAAGGTGATGTCCATTATTAATTTAGTGGATATATCACCCTTTACGTCATCAAAGTATCCAAGTACGCCAATTGGGTTTTTATTGAAACTACTCAAGGAAAGCGGTATTAGCTATGAAGAAATTAGGGCTTTTTTAACAAAATGGTTGGTTTATGCAATTCCAGCTTTGGAGATTTCAGTTAAAGCAATATTATTAACAAATCTAAAAAAAATGGTATCTTGCTCAATTGACCCAAGAATACCAGATAAATTCAGAAAAAGACATAAGGTAATGTCTGACACCAACACTCCAAATGAATATGGAATAGATATAAGCATAGAATCCATTGATTTACTAGATAAACTATCAGTAAACCCATTGAGTAGATATGGTGGAGAATTGTATTTTGGATTATACGGAATAGATGACGTTTATAAGTTAGCAAGAGCAGATGATTTCGACGCATTCTTGTGGTTTGTCATACATAAAGGCAAATTTCCAATGGCTTCAAAAGTAAGTGATGTTACTGATTTCACGACTGTGTATGGAGCATCTAAAGTAACAAAAATGGGGACTGAAGAAAGTGCAACTACATTATTAGCCCCTATAGACGTTAAATTCGACCCAAATGGAGAGCAACACTCAAGAATCTTAGCTGGAAATACTTTTACTGAAACTGGAAATGGCTTTACCATTTCAATGTGTATAGATGCCGAATATGGTGAAGAAAATAAAATAATTAAAAATACAATCGTTCCAATTTCAGATGATTGGACTAGTGTTAACTGGTATGCAAGAAGAGCTAGCTATCTTGCCAAAAATTTAGGGTTTGGATGGAGTTCTAGTAGAAAAGATGAAACAGCAACAACAAAATTTAGAAAAGGAAATAAACCTAGAAATTATTCAAAAGAACGTGCCATTTGTAACTTACAATACATAGACCAAACATCAACTGACGGTCCTCTCACTGGTCTCGTAAACAATAAACTAAGATTCACAATACTCCCAAAACCTTTGGTTCATACGCCAGATATAGCTAATGGAGAGCCACCTTGGAGATTTAAACGATTATTATTTGATGAAGATGGTAATTACGATGGCAAGAAATTACTTTATGCCGAAAATGAAGGGGAAGAACTTAATCTAAAAGCTGACTTTGCTAGCGGAAAATATACAATAGCAAATGAAAATGATGTTAACATTGATACAAAAAGTGGAAAAGTAACGTGGAAGAAAGGAGTAAATTTTAGAAGCAAATTATTCGAAACTTATAAAGGTTTAACAGTATATGAGTTCAACTATGATTATGTAATGAGTTTGAAATTGTTTGATGCCAAAGTGTTGGCAACAAGCTTGTTAGATGCGTTAATTAACACAAATGTCAGTATAACTAAGACACAAAATAGTGAAATTGACACTGAGATAATTAAGGAGAAAATCAAAAAAATCATAGATACTGATGAATCAGAGGTTAGTGATTGTTTCTATACGTTTGACAACAGCAAATATGAAGAGTTGTTAAGAAAATCAGAAATAAAAAGAGCAAATAGGCAAAGCTTTGGAAATAGTACGCATCCAATAGGCGATGTAAATACAATATTAGAAGTACTACAAGAATATGACACAGTTGGAAACGAGCAGCCTGAACAAGTTAGAATTATAGATAGAGCGTTTGTTACGGCAGCAAAGGTATTAAGCGAAGGACTCCCAAGTGAAGATAAAAACGAAATTGAAATCAACTTTTGTTTTGACTTGATTGAAAACCTTGTTATGGCAATAATGAAAGCCATATTAAGTCCAAAAGTGCTTTTATTGCTAGAAGTGAATCAAAAACTTATGGGTGGCACTTGGGAGAAATTTAGGCTAGATGACTTAATTAAAGCTATGTGGCCTATAATACAAAGCTTGATAAAAGAAGTTAAGGACTTAATTATACAAGAGCTTCTTAAACTATTGCTAAAGCAATTAACGCCAATATTCGAAATGTTGTCTTCGCTCTTATTGAGAGAACAAGCAGAAAACTATGCTGAGCTAATAAGAGACATTATTAGAAATTGTGCATTTTGGTTTAGATTCAAAAAGAATGACCAAGATACTACATTGGATACTGTTGATTACGCTGATATTGAAAGGGGTGAAGAAAATAATGAAGATGCCCCAAATATTAATAACTGCTAAAAAATAAAAGATATGGGAATTGCACAAATTTGTCAAACAATAAGTAATTTTTTTAATAGGGCTAGAAAACCACGACCTAGATTATCAAGTATTTTGGTATATTGTTCTTCTCTTAAAAAGCCTGGTTTATCAACCATATATTCAACATCAAACATTGTAAAAGATTTAAATAAATTAGGAATACCTACTGGACCGATGCCAGATGGAAGCCCAAATCTTACAGTTGCTGCTTTTTTTGCATCGACAAAAGAAACATTTAGGGCATTTGACAAAGATGCTTTAATACAAGTCAGTATTCCACCAGGTTCTATAAATGTACATGGAGTAGGAGTTGGCGTTAACGGTCCAGTACCTTTTGATGGTACAAATACAAATTATGTAGGGGGAGGTGGATAATGTTTATGGAAAAAAATATTGATTTAAGTAAACTTAGTAATTCAGAGATTAATATAATGATATTAAACTTTGAAAATGAATATGATATTAAAAAAAATAAGATAATTGAATTAGTTCACGATTTGGAAAACTTGGATAAAAAATACATAAAAGCAAAGGATGAACTTAAAAAAAGAGGTGTTTTAAACGATGGCTAAACAAATTATTTTAAGAATGGGAACTGTAAGAGAAGTGGAAGACATAAATTCTTACCACAGAGACCTAAGTTCTGGTGAAAATGTTGGTGATGGGTATAGTGGACTTAGAATACGAGTGGAACTAGATGGCGATGATGTTGATACTTATGCTGGTTATAAAGATTATACAAAGCTTCCTTGGTGTTTTCCACTTTTACCAAAAATGTTCCAAAGCATACCAAAGGTTGGTGAGGCAGTTATTGTATTCTCAAGTGACTCACAAAATCCAACAAAAAGTCAAAGATTTTATATCGGCCCAATTATTTCACAACCGCAATACAATGAATTTTGTACCTATAAAAATGGTACATCATTACTTAATAATGCAGAGGAAAAGCCATTGGAATCAATTGAGAAAAACCCATACACTAATGGGTCATTTCCAAAGTCATCTGATGTTGCAGTAATAGGTAGAGGAGCAGAAGACATTATACTAAGAAGAGGTGTCGATGACTCAAGTGAAATTGATTTGAGAGCTGGAATACGAGGAAAACCAACAAATGACCAAGATAAAAATATGGTTGGAAATATCATATTTAACGGAACTGACCCAGCTTATATTCAGCTTAAATATAAGAAAGGACTTGTTGCAAGTGAAAATATGGAAGCAAATAGTGTTATTAATATAGTTGCTAATAGAATAAATCTAATGAGTAATAGAGACAATAACATTAATTGCAACATAAATGATTCGAATTCTTTAGTACAAGAAGGCAAATTATCTGAAATTATGCTTACATTGCAACCAATACCTTTAGGGTATGTTTTATATGATTATTTAACATTACTCAAAAATTGTATATTACACCACGTCCACCCTTGGGCTGGTATGGAACAATGCGGAGATTGGGGAGGTTACATAAAAGAATTGGAAAACTTCAATTTAAGTGACATACTTTCAAAGTATGTAAGAACATCATAAAATAAAAGCGAGACTTAAATTGTCTCGCTTTCTTCATTTTCCAATGGTGATTGCAACCCCAAGTTCATACCAGCTATTGGAATATTTTCACCATTATTGTTAGCACCTTTAAATTCGTTTCTCATAAACTCATCCAAAACGCTTTCAACAATTCTCTTTATATTAATTTTATTTTCTTCCATTCTATAATTTGTTGGATTATTTATAATTTTATTAATGGTTTCATCACTCATATTAGGAAACCTTTCTTTCAACGCTTTTTTCAATGTATAATATGAACTACCATCACATTCAAATTTGCCATTGCTTGTGTTTATTGAGAATATTCTTCTAGGCTCTTTTGGCTTTGGTTGTTCTTGAGGCTTGTTTTGTGGCCTTCTAACTCCTAGCATTTCACCGCTAGTTTCTGGCAATATTTCTTTTAATTCACTTAACCAAGGCTTATCTTCGAGCGACCAATATCTCCAAGTCCTCATATTCTTTTTATAACCTTTGTTAAATAAAAACTCAATAACTTTGGCATCATTTGTTGTGATAACATTACCTTCTCGTTTTCTTTCAGTAGTTTCTATTTCATCAATCAAATTTACATTTGAGGTTATTGTAAGTTTCACTTTACCGCTTTTTGCGAATACAACTATTGCGGTTACAGATGCTTTTTTATTGGATAATCTTTTAGCCCTTTTTTCTTTCATTTTGTCATCAAGTTCAAGCTCATTCATTTGCTCAGCAGTAGCTAAACGTTGTACGGTAAATAAGCCATTTGATTTAGAAGAAACTATAGCTGCAATTTCCTTGAATTCTCTACCGTGTGCTTGTTTTGGGCAATACCCATACATAAAGGTATAATAATGACACATTTCATGCACTAATGTTGCTAAAAAACCGTGTTCAGTTCCACTATAATTACCATTAAGAGAAATTTTAGGCCAACAAAATCGCACAAAATTGTTTTTATCTATGTTTATCTGTGGATGGGTGTCAACAAACATCCTCCTACTAGACCTATTTGCTAAGACATTTTTATTACCTATTCCAAAATAGCCTAAAACGCCACCTTGAGAACCTTTACCACTTGTAAATATACCAAAATCACAATCGCCCAACTCTCCCCAAAACAATTGCTTATTCATTTCATCATATTTTTGAGCCATCCATTGAGTAGTTGGTCTAAATGTTTTATCCATTTCCATTATAACTAATTTTCTCTATAAATATTTCAAGAATCGAATTTTTGTAAAATTTTTGTTATTAATCCATTTCTTACAATATCATCTTCATTAAATTCAGTTATTGATACTTCATCCAAACTAGATAAACAATCACAAGCATATGTTAATCCGCACTCTTCAGTATTATTTTTAATACTTCTTCTATTTACTTGTTTTGAATCTCCAGTTATAATAATTTTACTGTTCTCTCCAAGTCTAGTCAATATAAGTCTCATATTAGACTTGGTATATTGTTCAGCCTCGTTTACAAGTATTATTGAATCATCTAACGTTTTACCTAGTAAGAAATTAACGTATTCGTGCTTAACAATTCCACTACTTATTAAGGAACTTGCAATTTCATTATATGATTGATTACCACTTAATTTCAATATTTTTGAAATTGTTTCTTTATCAGCTTCACAAAATGGCTCAACTTTTTGGAAAAAATCACCTTTTAAATACCCAAGTGACAAATCAGCACCTCCAGCTTGTGCTGTTGGTATAATCATAACAATATTTGAATATAGTCCATCCTTAATCGCTTTTAATGCATACAATAAAGAAATGAAGGATTTCCCAGTTCCTGGAGAACCTATCCCAAAACATATTTCTTTTTGTTTGTTTTTTAGTTGATTTAAGAATTCTTTTTGCTTTTCAGTTTTACATTTAATGTCCAAATGATAATTCATTGTCTTCAATTTTGTACATAAACCATCAGATGTCAAATAGTTAAATGCACTGTTGCAATTCATTTTGTCTTCGATGAACTCAATTTCTTCGTTTGTAAGATTTTTTAAATTTTTCTTTTTTCCCATAGTTAATTAAGTTACAAAAAAAGCGCACTAGCCCAATAAAGAACTAGTGCGCTTTTAATTATGTAGTATTTAATGTTTTTATCCATTAGCATTATATTTACTCATATAAATATTATAACTTCACTTTTTTAATAAACTTTTTAAGTTTTTTAAAGCACGTATTAATAAAGTATTTTTTAACTGCATCAAGTGGACTTTTCCTAAAATCTCTATGTCCATATGTTCCAAGATTTCCCCCACCAAGGAATAATGTATTTTTGTTTACCAAGTAATATTTCACAGCAGTCCATATCTTTGGGTCATTAATTTCATTGGCTTTTTTAAGATTTTTCATCATTCTATCAACAAAACCATTGAAATCATTACCTTTAATACTGTAGCTAGTTTGCCAAGCATTAAATTCTGAAGTATCCCATAACACGTACATCAACTCTTTAAGTTCCATTGGTATTTCTGAATATTCATCGGTAATTTGGTGATTACGGTATTTTATATTTTTGCCGCCAAAAAAACTATTTCTCCATTCACTTATTCTCATATCAACTGCGTGAGTAAGTTCGTGTCTTAATCCTTGTAATATACCATCTGGTGTGATATTTCTTCCAAAAAATATATTCACATAAATAATGTATAGGTTTGAGTTATATCGACTTCCAGTTTGCCCACAAACGCCACCTTCAAATTCTCTATCTGGAACATACGTATATTTAACCTTTATCTTTGAGTTTTTCTTGAACTTTTGTTGCATATACATATTATCTTTATAAAATGGCATAAGATTAACTTTGAATTCATCATTAATTTCCATTCTATTAGAAGTTCCGTTCTTGCAACTTTCAATCCATCTAATCAATGGTTGAACTCTTTTTTGTATTTGGTCATCTATATACCTAGCAGAAGAACCTTCAGTTAAAACCTTATTTATGCTTTCTTTTATAATTCGATTTATGTTCATATTAAGCGTATTTATTGTTTAAATCATCAACAATGTCAAATGATAAAACATCGTGGTGAATTATACTATTCATTCCATATCTTATTCTAATATCTACAAAATATCTTTGAGGCATTAATATATTAGTGTCAATCACATAGAAATTCTCAGTAAATGACTTATTCACCTTATCCCAAGAAATCACATCTATTTCTCTTGTTCCATCTTTTATATAAAGTCTTATATCCATACTATCAACCAATTCATATGTGTTGTAAGTATAAGATGGTTTTGCATTAACCACTAACTTTCTAACATCACCCCTTTTTATTTGTTCTTTCTCTTGAATGCCATAAACATTAGGTTTGTATGTTACATTTGTGGTGTCTAATGAGTTACCAATCATAAAATAATTTGGGGTTGGTTTAAGCGTATAATCAAGCGATATCGCATCCAATTGAGTGCCTTGGTATATTATGCCATCCCAAGTATCAAAATGCATTCTATCGGCCTCATAATCGTTCCTAGATAGCTTGTATTCTATGTAATAAATACCCTTTGAAAATTTTGTTGCTTGTATGCCACTAAGTTCCTTCCCATCAGCATCTTTTACAATGTTTTCTTCATCATCTCTAACCGTTACAATTGGAAGAGAATCTAAATCCTCCAAATGGCCTCCAATCGTGCAGTACAAGTATAACTTGTTCATCTTGTCAAGTATGAAGTTTGAACGGTCATCAGAAACCACATCATCGTATCTTGTTTCAACATAAGGCGCAAAGAAAGTGTTTGTTTTGTCCGTCAAAAAACCAACATAATTTTCACGGAAATCTTCAGTTAGTTCAAACATTGGAGAAAATGCCATACCTATTCCATAATTTTCCAATTCTCCATTTATGAATTTATTAACAGTGTTAGTTATGTCAATGTCAATACTTTCATTTCCATAATCAAAATGTTGCCTACCAATAACAATTGAATCTTCTCCACAAGCCCACTTATCATATTCTATAGATAATGTGCCGTTTGAATAAATACCGTTTTCATCCCACTTATAACCATTTCTAGGCTGAAACCAATTGCAACCATCTTCAGAAATCATTCTCTTTGGGTCAATTTGAGCAGATGCATAATAATCTTTATTAAAATATGTTTTTGAATAATTAAATCCCTTACCTCTATCCCAAAATTTCGGAATTAAGAAAAATATCACATCAAATGAAACAGCCCTAATTTTTTTCTTATCATCAATCGAACTATATCCACAAGAATGTAGTTGTGTAAAATCAGTTGACCCAGCATTGGTGATATGAAGCGTATGCTTCATTTTTTCTTTATTCGGCATTATGTCATTGTCAATTAGACATTTAATTTCATTATGGTCAAAATAAAACAATGCCCTAGAAACTATCATATCACGCCCATATACCAATTCAGATACTGGATTAAGGCCAGTATTTAATTTGCTATCAGAAATTATTGTATTAAACTTATTTATATACGTTTTAAAAATCATTGTTTTTAATCTCCTAAAGTATGTTATTTTTATGCTGTGAACTCAGAAGAATCCACTGGACTACATTGCACTGTTCTATACAATGGAACTGTGCCCCATAGTGTATGATTATTATCGTAATTGTTTCTACCATCGTTGTTAACAACAAAAAATTCCATATGTTTTGTGTCGATATTTATTCCCAAATAATCACCCTTTTTAATATCAACACCCAACTCATCCAAGGTCTCTTGATAAACACCAACAGTGAGCTTTCCAGTTTTCATATAAGTTCCCAATTGTTTTTCTTTGTCATACGACTTCAATTCTGGTTGCTCAATTTTATACACACAAGGTATTTCAATAGGCGTTTTATATACAACACCATCTGGGTTTGTTTCACCATATACAGCATCAGCTTGTGTCTTGGATGCATCAACTTGATACAGCACAACAGTTTGACCCATATCTTGCTCGATATAGCTTTTACCAATGTCCCTTTCTACCGCAAAAGTCTCAGCATCATAAAATAAACTGTTTCTGTTAATTGGAACTCTTCTTATATTTTTCGTATTAAATTGTATATTTGCCATTTGTTATGTATTTTTTTTATAATATTTATCATAAACGTTGAAATTAAAACCACAATCTAAAATTACAATCATCGGAGTTCCGTTTCTATTAACAACGCCAAAATTAGAAATATTAGTCAAATCAAGCATTTTTGTTTTTTCAGCAATAGATTCTAACTCTTCAAACCACTTGTTTCCATTAATAAAATACTCCATACGACCATCCTTCATACCTATTTTATGAACTTTTTTAAGAATATATCTTATAATTTCTTTTGCATTAAAAAATTCTTCTCTAGCTCCACGGTATTTTATTTTTAAAGGGTCAAAATAGGTATCAAAACCAATTTCTATATCACCTCCATTTTTAGAATCAAATTTTTTTATAGGTGAAGTTTTTTGAGTATAGTATTTATCAAATGGAATCCCAAGTATTTTCTCAAAGTCAACTGATTTTGCAGGAATCACACTTTCTGCTACCAAAAATGAATAATTATTGTCACAATATATTATTCTAGGAATTAAAGGAGAATCATACTCTTCAAAAACTTTACTTTCAACCTCATTTTGAGCCTTTCCAGCTTCATATTTATCTCCATAAGCTAACTTTAAAACGAAATTATCGTTCAATGTAAATACGCATCTAGATGACCCATAGCCATCTGGTCTTCCCAACCATTTCTCGCAATAATTATATTGTTTTTCCCAATCATTCCCATCAGAAAAAGCATCACCACCAAGAACAGACAAGGTTTCGAAAGAAAAACCATCCCTATACCCCTCAAATAATTTTACCATTTGAGACTCGTTTATTTTAATAATTTTCATTTAATTTTCTGTTGCTTTATTAACCCAATTATTTATAACAGTATCATTCCATTTGGGGAATTCATTTCTTAACTTAACAGCCAACTCTTCTCTAGAAGGTGCTGATAAATTAACCTCTCTATCTTTAAGTTTTAATGACAAAGTATATTCTTTTTTGATTACAAAACTGTATAGTTCGTGCAATAGTTTCTTTAACAATGAAATGATTTCATGTTTTCGCCTATTTATTTCGCTAAACATTATTTTCTTGTCATAGCCTAATCTATAAAAAGAGCCATTAAATTCATAAATGATTGAATTAGATATGACTTCAATCATTATTTTATTGAAATCTTTTGAATAAATATCTATTACATATTTTCCGTTATAATCTGAAATTGCAAATTGTGAATCATTACTACCATTAAACACAAGATAATAGTCTAAGTTATACGAATGTTTTGTTTTAATTATGTCTAATTCTTCAGTATGAAAATAGCAATATTCATAATAGTAATAAGCACGATTACGTTTTGCCTCTTCATCTGGTTCACTTTCATAGCGTGCTTTTTCACCATATCTATCTTCACAAATATTTTGTACAATTTCAGTGAAAAGAATTTCTAATGTTTCATCCTCACGAGAAGAAAAATCTTTTAAATAAGGCACTACCTTTTCAATACGAGCTTGTCTAAGCAGTTCTTTCTTTTCGTTGTATTTCCTTATTTTATCTTCTACTTTGTCATTTTCCTTTTTAAAGCTGTTGAATATGTCTGAATTTTCATTAGGAGTCAGTTGAACTACAAGACCTTCCTCTTGGGCTTTATAGGCGTTATTTATTAGTTTTTTTCCAAATTTTTTTAACAACGCATATGACTTTTTTATGAAAAAACGCTTAAAGGCTTTCCAATTTGAATTTAGCATACGTTTATTACCCACATATGAATAACCGTCTCTATCCCATTTACTAGCAAATTTATTTTTTAAATCGTTAAAAATAACATCCTCATTTTTATTTGTGTGTGTTGCTAAATAATCAATCTCATCTTTTAACTCATTAATATAAGACTGACAATATTTCACACCATATAAAGCATGAGATTGATATGCATTTCTTTCAGTAAAAGCCCATAGCTTATATAAAATAACATTTATAGCTTCACAAGTTTCACTTCTTCGTCCTTTAAGTCTAATATAATTATTACCATAATAATAGCCAATTCTTTTATTTATTTTATCTTCTAAGTCGTGGTCAAGTGCGTGTGTTATTTCGTGATATAATCCAGTCAAAACATTAGATGCAGTTATTTTACCATATAGATTCAAAACAATATCTTTTTTTGAACCATGATACACCCCATCCCAACCATCGCCATCAATTGTATATGTGACAACAATTGGTATTTCTTTACTGCCTAAATATAAATTGTATTTTGCTTTAAACAGTTTGTTTCTATCAATTTTAGTTTTCATGTTTAAGGGGGCGAAATCGTTTGCAATCTGTTTTGCCAATTCAGTTATAGCATCATCCCTCCAAACGGCCATATATTCCCTCAGAAGAACTTTTTCAAACCCTTCTTTAAATAATCTTTTGTTTTGAGATTCATTTATTTTAATAATTTTCATTATTTAACAATTTGTTTATTTCTTCTCTAATTATTCTTTTATATTTTTTTATGCTTTCATTTGGATAAATGATGCTTCTATATTGTGCATCTGTCATTTCTATTCCTTTTTTTTATAAATATTAGTAATTTTACAAAATAAAACTATTGACTTTTTCCTAACATCATATTATATTTTAATTAATTAAAATATAATATGATGGTATTATCACTAGAAAAAATAGACAATGCGCACAAATTATTAAAAGAATATAATGGGACAAATCCTTTTATTATTCGCCTCAAAAATTCAGTTTTTGTATATAAGTCAAAAACAATGAATGATTTTGAGGCTGAATATGTATTGTGTAACTATGATAAAGAGCCAAAGTTAATCAATAAGATAGTTAAAATTACTGACTGGTATGGAGAAAAATGCCAAGAAAATTGGAAAATAGAATTTACACCAAATAGATTTAAAATCACTTGGTTTATGGGAGAAACAAACTCTCTATATCATTTTTATTGCATATACAGAAAATCACAAGAAAGTGCCGTTGAAGTTTTTGCACCCAAAAAAGGTATCCTAACAAATTTTTTAATTGAAGACTATAATAATATAAACATAGATTTTTCTTCCATTGATATGAAAGATAGAACACCACTGCCACATCAAATAGAAGCTGCTAAATTTATGCTTTCTAGAAAGAAATGTATAATAGCAGATGATATGGGCGGTGGAAAGACGTTCTCAGCCATTATAGCGGCCATTGTAGGCGGTTTTAAGCACGTGTTGATAATCTGTCCATCCTCAGTAAAAAAAACGTGGGAGAACGAGCTTAAATTGGTTTCTGATGAAAATGACATAACAATAGTTAAAGGGTCAAAATGGGATGATAAAAAATTCACAATTATCAATTATGACATACTTGATAATTTTTATGAAATACCTCAACAAACGATTAAAACAAAAGAGCTTAATGTTGATGATGATGGAAATGTTGTCAAAGAATACAAAGAAAAAACAATTGTCTCAAAAAGCAATAAAATCATTGAAGAGGCGATGAAAAAAAGCCAATTGTTCCAAGCAAAATATGACCTTATAATAATTGATGAAGCACATAGATTATCAAACAACACATCAAATAGATTTAAGATAATTTCAGATTTGATTAAGAGAAGCAAGCCAAATGGCATATTTGAATTAACTGGCACAATGATAACAAACTCTTCAAAAAACTTATATAACTTATTGAAATTAATCGAAGTTCCGATAACTGAAGATTGGCAATATTTTATGGAAAGATATTGTGGGGCAAAAATTTTCTATAAGAAAAATGAAAGAGATGCTTATACCAAAATCTTTTGCAAGTCAGTTGGAAAGAATGAATGGGCGCAGTTAACATATGATGAAAAGAAAAAATTGAATGAATACTTGGAAAAACATTGTAAAAAAATTTGTGTCCCTAAAGAAGATACAAATATGGAAGAGCTTCAAGAAATAATAAAGCCATTCTATTTAAGAAGACTTAAAAGTGATTTTGCCAATTTGCCGCCAAAAACAGTTAAATTCATACATTATGAAATGACAAACGAGGAAAAGAAATCATATGATGAACTTTGGGAAAAATATATTGAACTACAAAATGATAAAGAAAAAACTGAAAAGAATAAAAAACTCATTGAGGTGACACTTATGAGACAATGGCTTGCCGATAAAATGATAGAAAAAACAATATCACTTGCAAAAAAATGTATTGAATTAAATCATAAAGTTATTATATTTTGTGCATATGATAATGAAATTAAAAAGTTTTTAGAAGAATTTAAAGACATTTGTGTATATCATAACGGAAAAATAAATGAAAAAAAGAAAGCAAATGCAGTTGATAAATTCCAAAATGATGATAACATAAAAGTATTCATTGGAAATATCGATTCTGCTGGCGTTGGATTAACACTTATAAAAGCTACAGTTTGCATATTTAACAACTTTAGCTTTGTTCCAGCGGCAAATCTTCAATGCGAGGACAGAATTCATAGAATTGGGCAAACAAAACCTTGCACAATTTATTACCAGAGTTTCAATGGGACATATTTTGATAAAATGCTTGAAATTGTGCATAACAAAGAAGAAATTATTAACAAAATAATAATAACTGAAAAAGAGAAATAATTTATGAATATTAATTTAGATGATAACAAAATCGTTAAAGTGGTTTATAGATTAGATGATTCTAGAGTAGTTGACTTTAATTATAAGGATGGCACATTGCAATCAGTAACCACATCATTCAGCCCTAAAGCAGAGGTGGAAAAACCAAAACCAGACGTAATGTCTGATGAAGAAATGATTGAGGCAGTTAAAAAATCTGACTTTATGGATGAACTTAAAGCGGCCAAAAAGAGATACAAATTAGCTAAAGAAATTGCTGAAGACTTTCCGCAAACAGATGAAACACAAACTAGATTAGGTGATAAGAAAAAGAAAGATTTTTCAGATGAAAGTGTTGATATTATCAAACAAATTATTAAACTAGATGAAAATGGAACTTTAGATGAAATAGCTAAAAAAAACATTGGTAAAATTGATAAAGTAATTAATACACCATACCAAATAGAAGGGCAAGCATATGATATTGATATGGATGTGTGTGAACGCAACATTCAAAAAGTTAAAGATGAAATTATGAAAAGCCTTAATAATGTCAATTTAGAAGATACTAGTGATAGGCAAAAACTTTTAGATGCAATAAAAGCATATCAAGAATATATGGTAAAGAAAAATTACATTTTAAATGAAAAATGGAATGCCACCATAAAAAAAATACAAGAATAATATGGAAGAAGAAAAAGAAACATTATGCCTATGCTTTATAAGATTAATAGGGGAAGAAAACGATGGATATTATAGATATGAATTCATATTCACTGATAATATTGATGAAGCATGGGGAGAAAACTTTGACCAGAAACCAGCTTGCTTGGTCAATAACCTTATGGTAGAAGATAAATATATAACTGAAATCCATATTGTTAAAATGAAAATTAAATTAGATTTAATTCAAAATAATTGCTGTTTTTCAGTATCAGATAGTTTCGATGGATTGGTTAGTCTTGGGTGGGAAAATACAGATGATTATGAAGAATATCCGTCAGATGGAAGAATATTCTTTAAATTCGGAGAAACACTTGAAGAAGTTGAAGAAAAGTTAGCAATAAAAAATGTTGTAATGCTTAATTAATTATGATTGAACCAAAATTCAAACCTAATGATTATATCATTAATCATTATGCTGGTGATATGGCAATCGTTGATTCAATAACACCAAAAGGATATTATCACTTCAAAGCATATTATGAAAATATGTTTAAAACATTAAAAGACGCAAAAAATAAGCTTAATGATTTGCAAATAAATTACCAAAAATTTTGGGATTTTTGCACTGATGAAGAAAAGAAAAAACTAGATGATATAATCAAAAAAGGAGATAAGCAAAATTAATTTCCTTTTTTGTTATATCACTTATTTAATGATATAGATATTTATTTATAAAAATTATTTATATCTAATATTAAATAAAATGACAGAGAGATTTATAAACAGAATTATAAAAGAAGAAATTGATAATGTTATAAGTGAGGGATTTCAAAGAGATTCATTTTATGTATATGGCATGTTAAAGACGCCAGTAGATTTGTCTAGTGCTCAAACTACGAGACATTGGGATGAAAGAAGTACTAGAGTTAATTCATTTGCCGAAAAGGTTAAAAATGCTGGAGACGCCAAGTACTCTTTTATCGTTGACACTGAGCATCCTAATGGTGATGAAATTCATACCATAACCGAAAAAGCTTTTATTATTATTCAAAATAAGAGAACTAGAAATGTGATAACTGTTTTAGCCGCTAGACCAGGACAAATCATTAGATATTGGAAAAAACTTGGAAAGAACATACCAAATGACCCATCTTTCAATTTAATTATGAGGTTTGCTAAAAGTAATGAGGATAGGGGATTAAACAATAAATAAGGGAAACGATATAGAAGTTGGTAAAAAGTACTGATAGAGCATAAGAAAATGGGCGAATCGTTTTGATTCGCCCATATGTTCGACAAGTCAATTAGACTGATTATCACTTGGAATGAGTTAAGTTTGTGTAAAGCAGCATAATTAGATTTGTACAATTAGAAGAACAGTATTTCTATCCATCTTAACTCTCTTATATTCTTTCCAATTTAGCAATTCTGCCAAAGCATATAATTGCGATAATTTTAGGTGATTCTTACCAAACTGTAAAGGCGTTCTAAGATATTTAGAAGTCATTTCGTGTCCGTTAAGCATAGGATTTGCACTAATTACTCCATCCTCATCTGGCGTGTCAAAGGAGTCTGCCATTCTTGTTAATTTTGAATTAAGGGCATCTAAATCCTCTTGCGTTAGACCTATTTTTATAGTTTGGCTATAATGATACCCCCCATCATCCCAATTGCTAGGATAACTAACAGAAGGCATACTTTCTTCTCTCAATATTCTATTAACTGACTCTTTCACAATTTTATGAAGCTCACTCTCCGTTAATCTTATAAGTTTCTTATTCATATTAATTCGTTATTTTAATATTAAATATCAACATAAACAAAAAATGCAGCCAAAGATGACTGCATTAATCATTTATCGTGGCCTAATTAGAATATATAATTCTTCCTTATTTGTAAAATAATTATTTTTATTGTAAATTGTTTTGTTACAATTTATTTCATTTATAGGTGTATAACCAAAATATAATAATTTTACACCGTTCTCTTTACACAATTTATTTTTTAATAAATCATTTTCTAATTGTAATACATTTGTAAAATTTCTACCTTCAATCAAATGTTGTTCTCCTTGGCATTCAATTGCAACATTATATTCTGGTAAATAAAAATCTAAACTCATAGGATTTTTATTTTTTAGCCAGTCAAATTTTTTTATATAAGTAAATTCTATGTTATTTTTCATTAAATAATATGCTAATATGTTTTCAAGTTTACTTTTTTTACAATTTGGACATCCATTACCTTTTAAATGATTATTTGGAAATACCCAAAATTCGCCATGTTTAGGACAAATTACGCATACTTTAGTTACAGTGTTAACATACACTGATTTGGAATAGTCATACTTATCACCATGAACTTTTCTAGCTTTTTCAATCCATTCTTCTGTTGATGGGGAATACTCATTAGCACATTTAAGGCAACCTTGTCCTCGTAAATGATTTGATGGCTTTTGCCAAAATTCGCCATGAATAGGGCATATTATACAAACCTTAGTCTTATTATCAATGTATTCTACTTTAGAATAGTCATATTTATCTCCATGAACTTTTCTAGCTTTTTCAATAAAAATATTCTTTGTGAGTTTTTTTCCACTACAGATTTTACACCCTTGTTTACCATCAACATGGGCAGTTGGACTCATCCAAAATTCTCCATGAATAGGACATATTATACAAATTTTAGTACTATTATTAATGTAATTAACTTTTGAATAATCATATTTATTCCCATGAATTTTTTTAGCTTTTTCTATCCATTCTTTTGTCGTTAATTTTCTCATATTTATATATGTATTACTATATATAAATATAAACAAATTAAAAAAAAAATTAATTAAAAACTAAAAATTATTGTATGATTATATAAAGAGACTCTCTTATTGGCATATTTAATACTCCACTAGGATAGGTATATGAATCATTCTTTATGTTTGGGTCAAATGTTATTTCAAACGTTCCTTTAAAAGTACCAGCCTCTTTAGTGTCACGAGCTTTCCAATCGTAACATATTACATACTGTTCCGTACAATCATCATTTTCGCGCAACTTAATGTATGCCTTATTCTTTGCCACCTTAGTTACATTGGTGTCAACGTTGACCATTGTAAACGTAATATCAGCAGATTGTACACATTCATGGAACTTATTGAAGTCATGCCTTCCATCTTCAATTAACTCCATTCTAAGAGTTGGCAACGTACTATTTTGTGTTATGTAAAAAAATTGAGCCATATACTATTGTTTTTTATATAAAATTATTATATATATTTAATTATAATGATATTACATATATATATATAAATAAATATATTATTTAAGCATTTTTTCTCCATACGTATTTAAATAAACCACAATCCCATATCCTATCATATCCAAGTTCTTTCGCCATTTCTAGTTCTGTCATTGTCATTGGGAAATCATACTTTTTGTGTAATATTGATTTACACATAGACATTTTATGGACACGCTTGTATTTATCGACTTTTTCATTATAATATCTATAGTCTGGTTTTGTTATATTCTCCAACTTAAAACCAAGTTTGGTATATAGATTGTTATCACTCCAAGGTGTCCATCTTCTATCTGCAAACGATACAACAGCTTCAGGCTCATATTTCCTCACAAAATAAGTAAACATTTTACTAGCAACTCCTTGGTATATGTAATGATAATCAGTTACAAAACGAACAAGCTCCCAATTTTCGTTCTTAATGTTACCATTTTTAAGTGCCATTACAGCTATGAGGCTATCTCCATAAAATCCTCCTAAATAGACACTACTTTTATAAAATCCTTGTATGTGATATTTTTCCAAAAATTCTTTGGCATTATTGCTTAATATTTCACGAACTTGAATTTTTCTTCCAGCAATTTTAGGCAAATCATAATCCTTTTTTAGCAAATGTTTAAGTTTTGCTAACACAATATCTTTCTTATTAACGTATTCATCTTCAAAAATATGTATTAACCCATAACCTTTTTCATTACATTGATTTGTTTTTTCTATATGGTATTTATGATTTTTTTTACCAAAAAACTCTGTATGCCATTTCAATCCATCAAATTCTATTCCTATTCTAACGTTTGGGATAAGAATATCAATTTCTCTACCTATTAATATTTGCCTATTTGCATCGTGTTCGACACCAAGACTAGAAATATAATCACCTATTTCTTTTTCATATGAAGAAATGAATCTATTTTTGGATACAACAAGATTACCAAGTTTCATATCCCTTTGCGCTTGTTCAAGCATATTTTTTGACATAATTACAGCATTTGGATATTTTTCTTTAAAATCAGTCATACCCATATTGTGAACATTCCTAAGATGGCTATATGTAATTTTAGGCATTTTTTTTTCGCACATTGGACAAACCACGTAATTGTCTGGATTTTCAAGATATTTTTGTTTCTCCATTTCTCTTGTTTGTTTTTTGAAATACCAATAATGCTCTGGATGATTTCCCAAATGTTTTTCTATACTTATCCCATGAACTGATGTAAGATGATGCGTGAATGCACCACTTTTATTACCTGAATCATTAGTTCCCCAATTGCAATAAGGACACTTGATAAGATATTCCTCATCTTTTTCCTCTTTTATATCAAACCATTGTTCCCACCAATAATTACCAGTTTTCATATAATATTTTCTTCTATCATATAAAGACGGTATCTCAACATTGTAAACATTTTTAATGTGTGATGTTAAAAAACCTCCATCATTCATATAATCATTGTATATAGTTCCATTGTTTTTATCTACAGCAATATAATGAAAACCATTGTGATTTTTATATTTTCTAACACGATAATCAGCAACAACAAATGAACTCTTATCCATAGGTTGTTTACCTTTTTTTCTCAATTCAACGCCATTTTCAGATAAAATAGATTTTAACTTTAATTTCCCAATATGATGTTTTGTGCATACATCATATACGCCCATACCATTTTGGTAATCTTTTATAATCTCTTCAATATTCATATTTATTATCATTTACAATGCAAAGATATATAAAATATTTTAAAAATACAAATTTTTATTATCTTTTTTTATATAAATATTAGGTACGAACAAAAAAGGGTTGACTTAGGAAATAAAAAAACTTGAGCAGTCCCAACTGCTCAAGTCTTTAATATAAGTTATTGTATTTCAATGATTTATCTAAATTCATTGATGCTCCAATGTACAAGACCGTCAACACGAACATGGCCGTAATAGCGGTTATTCACCATCTTCTTCGCATAACGTGTCATAATTCCCTTAACTGGTGCAAAGTTGAATGGGTTATACATAGTTGGGGTCAACTGCATTGGCACATATGGTGCATAGATGTAACCTGTGTCAAGGAGTGACTTACCCTTATGACCGATGATAATTGACCAGTGAGGTGAATATGGGTCACGATATACTGTGTAACGTCCACCAAGTGCACCAATCTTCTCAATACCCATATTGTACTGGTCGCTCTCAGCACTTGCGTCTGAAACGTGGAAGTACTCAAGGTTATCGAACAATGCGCTAATTTCTGAAGACACAACTATGAAGTTTGCGCCACCACGAAGAGTTGACTTGTGGATTTGTGCAGAAATCTGGTTAATCTTTGTCATAAGCTCTTGGTTCCAGTCTTTCTGAGTATAGTTAGTTGAGAATGCAGCCATTCTTCTCCAACCATTAACATCCCAACGTGCTTGCCAAGGTGCGCCCTTACGAAGGTCACGAAGAATTTCACGGTCAATTTCTGCTGCGATTTGCTCTGAAAGAATAGCGGTCAACTCAGCCTCTGCGTCAATGTTATGGAATGCAGAAACGTCTTGTGCGAGTTCAGGTGACCAAGTAGCACGAAGCTTTCTTTCCTCAACTGATACGGTCACTGAATCAAGCTTAAAGCTAACCTCACCGATTTCGGTTTCAAGCTCAAGAGAATCATACTGTGCCCAAGCAATCTTGAACAAAGCTTTCATATTTTCCTTAGTTGCCTCATAGTCAACAGAACCGCCACTAGTTCTAACAACTTCAGCATTCAATTGCTCCGCATCGACACCAATGTAACCATCGATAGTACCAGCTTGCTGAATAACAGGTTTTGCAAGGTCAAGTTCAATGTACATTTTGCCATCAGCATCACAAGCAGCACCATATTCTACGATGCCCTTACCATACTTCTGAGTAACAACTCTGAAAGGAACAGACTCGAACTTACGGAAAGCTGCGGTCTTAACACTTTCTGAACCAGGAGCATTCTCAGCGGTGAAAGCAACTTGGGTGATAACTTTCAACGAAGCAAGGAAACCTTCTGTATCCATTTCGTTACCATCAGGACCAGTCAACTTACTTGCGTTGAATGATGAGAAACCATCAATTTCAAGAATAAGATTACGAACAGTTCCGTCAAAACCACTCTTAAAGACTTTCTCATTGAGATTACCCTCTGGATAAACACGCATACCACCAGGAGTCATAAATACTGGAACAGCTTCACCAACCTTGATAGTAACTTTACCCTTTGAGTTATCATATAGGAAGTCATTGTAGAACAAGTCATACAAGCTCTTTTGGAAGTACTGAGTCACTTCTGGACCAGCCTCACGAAGTGCTGTAACGCCAAGTCCTTCTGCTGCTGCACGCTCTTTAGCTGCATCGAAATCAGTTGCATCTTCAAGAGTTTCGTTCAACTGTGGAACATACCACTTATTCTTCTGAAGCTCGTTTATAGTCTCGTCTGGGAGATAATATCTTGGCTCAACACGGCCTTCCTTATTACGGTTAACACGGTCATAGCCCATAAGTCCCTTATGACGGCCAGTAGTACCATCGATGATGTCACCAGGTTGTGTATCACCAGTTACATCTTCTGGAAGTGCCCACTCTCTCTCTGAGGTAACAGGAAGAATGAAGAACAACTTACCGACTGGAAGGTTCATAGCTTGAACTGAAACGATGTCATTAGCAAGAAGCTTGCTAAATACACGTCTAATGATTGGGAAAACAACAGTTTCAAATGAACCACTGTTGTCAGAAGCAGTAGCCTCGTAAATCAAGTGCTTTGCTTCATTCTCATACAATGTAGCAACATTCTCCTTAATGCCTTCTGGAAGACCCTCTGTAAAACCAAGCTGGTCCCAACGGTTTTGAATGTCCTCACGTATCTGTCTTTGTGCGTTGTATTCAATATTACCAACTACGCCACTTGATAGAAATTCTTTCATATAAATTAAATCAATTAATTTTAGTTATTTTTCTTATAAATATACAGTATGTTAAAACTTGAACAAACTTGTCTGTTCATTATTAACTTCTTGCTTCAACCTACCACTGCTTTTTAGTACCTCATCGCTGAGTCTGTCATCCACTGTTGGGTAGTCCACAAGCGTGAATTCGGTAGTACTGCTACCTATTTGATTTATTAATTAATAGTTAATTACACAAAATGAAAAAAGTTATTTATTTCATCATTCTATGCATTAAATCAAGAGAATCTAACATATCTTGTGATTTATAGATAGTTGTCTCATTGATTTTCTTTGAACTCTCAACTGAAAGGTTTTTACCTTCAGTGATATTCATTTTGTTTGATTTTTGCAATTCTCTACTGATTGATTCGTAAAGTTTCTTGGATGCTTCAATTGTCTTTGCTTCATTTGAGAATCTTGTTATAATTTCTTTTTTCTCGTCTTGTGATGTTGTATTCTCAGAAATCAACTTGATAATTTGAGCAAGATTGTGATTTGTTACAGCAGCTTCTTTCAATGATTGCATTACATCAGTTAAGGTAGATTTCAACTCCTTGTTCTCTCCAAGAACTTTATTTGCTCTTCTCATAAAGCTTTCATTGGTTTTTTCATCGCCATTTACGGTGACTGTGACATCTACATCACCACTGTTGTAACGAGGTGTTGCTGTTCCTTTGATTCTCTTACCGCCTTTGCTTGCTGAACGAGCACTACGGCCATTTGAATTTGGAACGTGCGACTTAGATGTGCTATTTTGTTGAACAAATCCACCAACGTTTGTTGCTTCAGTCATTGCTTCTAAATCATCATCTTCTTTCATACTTATTTCTAAGTTTTCTACGGCCTCTTTTTCAAGTTGTTTGCCTTTTCCAGCGTTGAATGGCTTGTCTGCATTATTTTTTCTGCTGCCCTTATAGCCAGACCAAGGCTTTTCAGTTCCGTGAGGAACACCAGCATCCCAGTCGTTTACGTTTTTACCTGGTTCTGACATACCTGGATTGGTCATTACATCCTTTTTCTGATAATTGTCAGTGTATCCTACGTTTGAGTCATACTCTAAGACCAACTCAAACATTTTTTCTGTTGATTCATTCATATCGTCATAATCATTTTCAAAATCATCTTCTGCACCGAAATCATCAGCACCATCTAAATCATCACTTGGCTCAGTTGCATCTCCATCATCGTCAAGCTTGATTAGGTACTCAGCTCCAGTTTCATTGTCTTGAATGTTTACATTACCATTATCGTCCTTATGAACGAGAATCTGGTCATCATTTTTCATTAATTTGTAAACCTTTACGATTTCCTCGTCTTCCGCATTTGAGAAGTCATACTCATCGTCTGATACTTTATATTTATCAAACTCTGCCCATTCATCACCATCTTCGCCATCATCTTCTACACTGTCAATTGCATCAGATACTTCGTCTTCTTCATTGGTTTCACCACCAATTTCATCAGAGTCCATACCTTCATCATCAGTGTCAATAGAATCGGTATCCATACCAGTGTCAGAGTCTTCTACGCCATCCGTAGAAGTATCATCTGATTCGGCATCATTTGCATTATCAGAACTAGTATCTTCCACTTCATCTTCTTCGTAGTCCTTATCATCATCACTTTCTGACAATAACTTGGCATATGTATCACGCACAGCCTCATCCAAAAGTGTTTTGACTGCGCTTTCAGTATTTTCCTTCAAAGAATTTGCGAGTGTATTGTAATCTAATAAAGATTCTCTAACTACTTTGCTTCTAATATTTTTACTCATTTAGAAAATATTTTAATACAATTATTTTAAATATAAATATCGCGCACTTACAAAAAATTTCATAATACTTTTAAAATAAGTAACTTTTGATAAATTAATTATATATTTTCTTTATAAATATTTCATAAATTATAAATATTTATAATAAAAAAAGTTTTATTATGGAAAAAAATGAATTAAATATAATAAAAGAAGGAAAAACTGGACACGGAATCCTAATCGAGAACGATGGCTATATTAAATTAAACAAATCAAAAACATTGAAAGAACATATCGATGATGGGGAATGGCATGTTCCTTATCCATTCGTTGTTGATGCTGTGTTCCAAAAATATGGAATAAAAAATGCAAATGGTAGAATTTACCCAGAAGCAGTTTTAAAAAAACAAGTTGAATTATATCAACAAAAAATTGATGAAAGAAGAGCATTAGGTGAATGTTATAAACCAGATGTTATGATTCTAACTGAAACAGGTTGGAAAATGCTTAAAGAAGTTAAAGAAAACGATGTAATATTAACCCTAAATACTACTACAAATCGTATTGAAAAACAAAATATAACCAAAAAAATAGAATATGATTTTAATGGTGATATGGTTCACATCAGTGGAAGGAATATTGATGATACCGTTACTCCCAATCATGGATACCCAATGTATGATAGAAATCATAATTTTAAAGAGTTTGTAACATCAGAAGAGATTTATAATTCTGAAAAATTATCTCATTATTATATCCCCAAACAAGGTGAATGGTGTGAAAATGGTGATGAATATTTTGTTTTAAACGGCATTATAAACCCTAGCAAAAAAATGATTAAATGCCACCCAGATTGTGCTGAAGATAAAAAAATACCTATGGGCACATTTATGAAATTTTTAGGCATTTATTTATCAGAAGGAGACTACAGAAAAAACAACAATGATGTGAACATTTACCAAAAAAAAGAAAGTATATGCAGCATGATTGAAGATATGCTTATTGAACTTGACCTAGGATATACAATAAATTCTTGCAAAAATGGTAAAAAAACATTTAGGATATGTGACCCAAGATTAAAAAAATATGTTGAACAATTGGGTGACTGCTATACAAAATATATACCAAGTGAAATTAAAAACCAATCAAAAGATAATTTAAGAACATTGTATGATTGGTTTGTTTTGGGCGATGGAAGAATCAGAGGTGACAAAAGAGTTAGAACTAAACTAACTGATGATGTGTTTAGTACCTCTAAACAACTCATTTTAGACTTAAATGAAATTCAATTAAAAATTGGATATAGTGGAAATTACCACATTGAAAAGAGAGATAATGATAGATTCATTGATAATAGATTAATCGAAGGTAAAAACTGTAAACCATTACATTTTTCGTTAAGGTCATTAACCAAAGGAATATACTTGGATAAACGTTTCATTACAGTTGAGAAAGAACATTATAATGGAAAAGTAATGTGTGTAGAAGTCCCAAATCATACGTGGTATGTAATGTCCAATGGAAAATGTCACTGGACTAAAAACTGTAACCACCCAGCTGAATCTACGATTGACCTTTCTAGGGTGTCACACAACATTGTAGAATTACATTGGGAAGGCGCAACATTGGTTGGTAAAATGGAACTTAATATTACCGAAGGCTTTAGAAGACAAGGAATTATATCTAGCAGAGGAGATGAAGTAGCAAATCTTCTTCTTAATGGTTATAAAATTGGTGTTTCTTCAAGAGGTGTTGGCTCTGTTGAGCAAAAATTAGGGCAATATATTGTAGGGGATGATTTTGAACTTATATGTTGGGACGTTGTAAGTGACCCATCCACGCCAGGAGCTTACGTTGGGTCTAAAGAAGAACTTATGCAATATTTAGAAAGTGATAATAGTAAAATAGATAAACATAACATTAATGAAAAAATAAATAAGATTAAAAACATATTAAATTCATAAAAACTATAATCACTGAACAAGCTTTTTGGTATGAAAAAAATTCTTATAAACGAAGGACAATACAAAATATTAAACGAATATCATCATGCATATGACAATGGTTTACAAAATGATGCTGTAGAAATTGCCAATGAAGTTTGTGAACTTGCAAAGAAAGGATGGACTAAAGGCATGCAGATGCTATTTGACACTGAGTATAAACTATCTTCCCCTTATACTTACACTTTAAAATGTTTTGGTGAAAGCAAAAAGTTGTATGTGTACGCTTGGAACGAACAAGAAACTTGTGCATATGTTTACCCAAACAAACTTTACATAGGGGTACAGCTAATAAATGATTCTTTAGAAAATGGCAACAAAGAATACTTAGTACAATCAATATATCACGAATTAGGCCATCTTACAAACGGTGTGTATGGTGGTTATTCTCAAGGAGAAAGAGACTTTAAAAGGCCAACATTTTTTAAGATAAAAGATGACAAATTATATCAAAAGATTTCCAAATGTTTATACAGGTTTTTGTCAAGGGAACTTAAAGCAAGATGTTTTGAAACAACTATGTTTTTAAAAAATAACATGAACAGAAACATTACCATTCAAGATGTATATGATAACCGTTGCTCCGACATTTCTATGATGAGAAGATTTGTAAAAACTCTAAAACACATATCTTCGTTAGGCGAAAGCGGGGATACCATGAATATAATAAACGAATTGTATAAAGACTGTATTAATGATTATAAAAATCCATCTTGGGATAACAAATGTAAAAAAGTGATTTTATATTTTGAGAACAAACTACAATGGCTTAAAAAAAGAGTTGACAAAATATATTATGACTATAAAACAAGTACTTAAATCATAAAGTACTTGTTTTATTTTCCATATTATATAAAAACTGCGAAGCAGCTTCGCAGTTTTTTAATCATCCATTAAGATATCTCTTATTTCTAATAATTTTGCAATATCTTTTACAATTGACTCTTTGTTGTATTTCATTTCTTCAATCTGGGAATTCAAATTTTTCAATTCAATATTCTCAGAATCTTCTTTCAACATTTCATTGATTTTATCAATACATTCATTCTTGAATTTATTGAAAAGCTTTTCTTTTCTTTGTTCTGCTATTGGACTTCTGAAATCAGTTATTTGTTGGACAAAAGAAATTTCAGATTCTGTAAGTGTGTCTTTCAACTTATTTTCAAATTCTTCAATTATGGTATCAATATCTTTAGCTTTATTGACTTTATCGTTTTTATGGTTTTCCATATACTTACAAACAACGTCATAGCTTTCAACTAAAGGCATCATATTAGCGGTTGTTTTTTTCTTAGTCAATATGATATTTCCACTTTCATATAAAGCTTTGCTGTCATTGTCAACAAAATTGGTTGGTACTATTCCATTTTCTA
>Ga0247611_10001176_pt1 | contig 47915 bp, 53 predicted proteins | sample 177DNAGHGhighgp2_FD_192422 | JGI IMG/M metagenome (GOLD analysis project Ga0247611, IMG submission 192422) | Sheep rumen microbial communities from Palmerston North, Manawatu-Wanganui, New Zealand - 1770 DNA GHGhigh gp2 | ecosystem: Host-associated > Mammals > Digestive system > Stomach > Rumen... | reverse complement strand
CAATAATGATACTGTATTAGAGTTTGTAGTCAATCTTTCATCTAGAGATAAGAATGGTAATAGATTATTCTTTCATAGTGAAGTTGACTACGACTCTAATAAGTATTATGGAATAGATAAAGGACATAGTATAAAGAGAAGGATGACTTTTTACTTTGCAATCAATGATAGAAAAGCCTTTGATAGATCTTTTATAATAAGACCAGAGGATACATTAATGCTTGCAATGATTATAAAAAGTCAGATCCTTCCATGGTACTTTGATCCGATAAAGAAAATTTTTTCTTTTGTTGAAGGACAATTGAAGATAACTGGTAATTTTAAAGATGTAATATATTCTAAGAATGAGTATAGTTATCTTAGACTTACTCCTTGTGTTTATTCATTTGAAGATAATACCTATAAAGAAGGTATTAGAATGTATGTATCTTCTGATCATGTATATGTAGATATGGAGATAGATAAATTTATGGGATTATATTATTATCTTACTTATACAGATATGTATAGTGTAGCTTGTAATATTGTAACTTATGCAAAAGTTCCTCCATATGGATTAAATACATATAGTATGAGTGGTTTAGCAAGTGGAATAAAGACACAAGCTATAGATAATGCTGATCTATTCTTACCAGGAGATCAAACTAATAAGAAAGTAAATAACTATAATAAAGAAGTTAATGACTTCTTTAATAGAGTAAATAAAAAGAAAGATAAAGAAGACAAGAAATAGAGTAGTAGGATATTATATTCCTACTACTTACTATTTCTTTGATAAAAATACGGAGGTCAAATGAATGAAATAATCAATCTTCAATTCGTTGAATTTTCCTCTGCTTTTGCTTAGCAGTAAATGGTGTATAGTAGTCAACGTCTACTAAGTTACTATGGATATGAGCACCAATAAGATATACATTCATTAAGTTCTTTGCTATAGAATCAGTTTTTAAGAGATCTATATCTTCATCTGATACATATCCCTTATTCATAATAGCAGCTGTCATTTGTGATTTAGCTTGCATAGCATCTGCTTTAACTCTAGCAAATTCATCCATAGTATAATCAAGTCCCATAACAGCAAGAGACTCAAACTCTCTATCTGTTTCTTTACCACCTTTATCTTCTTGAAGAAGTAATCCTGTTTTCATATCACGTTTATCTATATTCATAGAAGTATTATTCTTCTTTGTAAGCATCTGTTTCATACGTTTAATATGAATATATATAATAAGAGCTTCTTTACTCTTTACAGCTTTTCCTTCTTTGTTTCTATACATATAAGGAAGATTAACTTTTTCAAGTAAAGGTACATTTATAATTTTAAAAGCATCTACTATATCATTAAGTTTAGGTTCTACTTTAAAAGCTTCTACATGAAATCTAAGAGGTAATCTTCTCTTAAAAAATTCTATAAATTCATTATCACTCATGGAACTAAATAATTGTTTATAATAATCAGAATTTACAGTTCCATGTTCAGCTTTTTCTAGAACTTTATATATTAATTCTTCGGCTTGTTGGCGTTTAGCATTCATTTTACATTATTACCTCCGTAATAATCATCTTTTAAGTTAGGAAAATCTTTACGTTTATAAGTTAATGTATATAAACCTATAATTCGCATATGATCAAGATCCATATTTCCACCTACACAAGTTACTAAAAACTCAGTTCCTTTAGGTACTATAGGATCTTTACTTCCAATGATTTCATTCTTTTGATCTAAGAATTGTATTAATATATACTTAGGTATAGTTAATACAGTACAATTACTAGAATCATAAGGAAGTGATTTTATATTACCTTTAAATCCTGTAGTTTTAGGAGCTCTATTAGCAGTTTTAACTTCTGAACCTTTATTAGATACATTAGTCATAAGTACAGGAATATAAAACTTAGCATCTATATTCTTTAATTCATTATATGCTAATTTATATTCTTTATCTTTATATTGTTCATGATATTCATCTCTGTATATATATGGGAAATCGCTAATCAATCTAAATATATCATAGAAGTAATTTCGCTTTAACTTCTTTTTCTCATTATATATTGGTAGTTTAATATCTTCCATCAATACTGCTCGTTCTATATAAGGAAAGGAAGTAGGATCTTCGTAAAATGGTGTCATTTTATACCACCTCCTTGACATCTAATTAATTATAGATTTATATAGATGTGAAACTTAAGAAAAAATATAGAGGAGATATTTATGCATATTAATAAAAAGAATAAAAAGTCTATGTTTGATACTAAAGGAGAACTTTATTATCATATGATTGTAGAAATGGGATTAGGTATAGATAATCAGCAGCATTTATATAATCAAAATACAGGAGATAGACTTACTTGGAGAGATAGATTTATCAAATGTGATGTAAATGATCAACCTGTATATGCAGGTAAAAATGAAGTAATATTCAGTTTAGATGAGAATTTTAGTCTATTCATGAATATGTATTCATACTTCTTAGATTCATTAGCTCAAGATGAAGATTCAGATATAGTAGTTGTAGCTCATTATAGTGATTATAATGAAGAAACTAACTTAACAAGAGTATCTGTAAAATATAATAATAAAGATGGAACTGAAATGGGAAAGATTATTCAGACATCATTATACTATGATCCATGGCTATGTTATGTAGAGTCTATATTCTTATTAAATGGTAATGATGGATTTGATTTACATAATTTTGATCATGTAAGAGAAAGAAAATAATTATAATAAAGAGATACAGATGTATCTCTTTATTTTTAGTTAGGAGATTATATGCAACTTAATGAGCAACAACAAAAAATTCATGATTTAGCGGTAGATTGGTTTAAAAACTCTCCAGAACAGCTATTTCAAATTGCTGGTGCTGCAGGAACAGGAAAATCCGTACTTATAGGAGAGATTTTAAAAACGTTAAACTTAAGATCAACTTCTGTATTAGCTATGACATTTACTGGAGCTGCTTCATTAGTTATGAGAAGAAATGGATTTCCATATGCAACTACAATACATTCTTCTTTATATCATATAGTAGAATATTTTCCAAAAGGACTCGATATACAACCAGAAGATGTAGATCCTCATACTGGATTATTAAAGAAAAGAAGAGTATTTGCAAAGAGAGATTTTATAGGTTCAGATGTAAAGTTGATGTTTATTGATGAGGCATATATGGTTCCAAAGAAAATGGTTAATGATATACTTTCTTTTGGAGTTAAAGTCATTGCTTGTGGAGATCCTAATCAGCTAGATCCTGTTGGAGATGAACCAGGATTTTTAGTATCTGGAAAAATACATACATTAACTCAATTGATGAGACAAGCAGAATCAGATCCAATAGTATATTTAGCTAATAGAGTTTTACAGAACAAACCTATACATAATGGTATATATGGAAATAATGTATTAGTTATAAATGATAATGAAATTATACCACAGATGTATGGAGTTTCAGATGTTATAATTTGTGGTACTAATAAGACACGAGAACTATTTAATAGCGAAATAAGAAGATTAGCTGGATTTGCAGATTCTATTTTACCTAGAGTTGGAGAAAGATTAATATGTAGGCAAAATAACTGGGATAAAGTTAATGATGCTAATATTACATTGGTAAATGGTTTAGCAGGTACAGTATTAAGTCAAAAAGAGGCTTTAGATGATAGAACTTATAAAACGTTTACAATAGATTTTCTTCCTGATAAATGTGATGTATGGTTTGATCATCTAAAGATTGATTATGAATACTTCGTATCTAATCCTCAAAGAAGAAAAGAAATAAAAGATATGAATACTAAACATTTCTCAAGAGGAGAACTATTTGAATATGCATATGCTTTAACTTGTCATTTATCTCAGGGTCAAGAATATGATAATGTATTTTATTATGAAGAATATTTAAGACCTCAAATGCAAGCTAAAGCTAACTATACAGCTATAACTCGTGCTAAAACATCACTAATATATGTAAGGCATGTACCAAAATACTATTGAAAAATAGTATAGTAAAAAATTTTATAATTATATAATATATATGTAGGAGGATAGAATAGTGTATCATAATATCACCTTGAAAGATTTAGTTGCTATCAGTCAAAGAATAGATATTTGTACTATTAAAGATTTATACAAAGTATCTGTTTTAACAAATCAGTTGGAGGGCGAAATTAATGCGTTGGTTGAATTCACTAGTACAGAAGATAAAACCTTGGGTCGAGTTGCTTTATTCAGTTTTCGGAGTGGTGAGCAGGTTTGTCTCAGCGACCTAAGTCCTAGTGAGCAACTTATAATTCCTGATGACTATTTTGCTCGCTTTAAAGAATCACTATCTGTAAGATTCAATGTTCTTGGAACAGCTCAATCTATCTGGCAAAAGACTATTGATAATGTAAATGTAAAGCATATTACAGATAGTAACAAGAATTTTCAGCCTATATCAAAAGACTTATCTATTCCTGAGTTTAAGTATATAGTAGAAGAGAAAAAGGAAGACAAAAAGAAACCATCATTCTTTTCAAGACTATTTAAGAAAACTAAAAAGAATTAGGATAAAGAAAGCTATTATATAAGTATTGAAGATTCAAGTTAGGAGTTATAAGAAATGAGTGATAAACGACAACCAATTGTATTTCATGAATCTGAATATAAATTTAAGCCATTACAGCCTTTTGATAGACTTATCAATGGGCGAAACAAATTTGCCATTACCGCTTCTACTGGTAATGGCAAATATGTTCGTGATGGCTTCTTATTTTATAATTTGGATTCAGTAGAAATTTATGCGCCTCTTAACTCTGTATTAATGATAGATACGTCTGAAAAGACTGTATTTATTAAGATGGATAAAGATCCATCAAATTCTATTAGCCCTAAAGACCCAGAGCTAATAGAATATGTTATCTTATTTACAGATATAGGTTATGAATCTGAAGATGAACCTTTTAGATGGATAAAAGTTCAAGGAAGATCAAAAGCTTATCAATGTATTAAAGATAACTCTACAATGATAAATGTTGATGAATCATTTATAATTGCAGAAACAGTTGCTCTCAAAGATGCTCTTTCAGTAAGAGAATTTTGTGAGTATTTAAAAAATGCAGAAGTTATTGATGCTGATGATGACTTTGATATCAACGACTATGCAGGAACTGATTATATTTAAGGAGTAATAAATCAATGGCTGCAGATAAAAATAACTTTTTTAAACAAAACATATCAAGATTGGGTGAGACATTTATATCATTACTCACCCCAGAACAAATCCAGGTACAAGCAAAGCGTATAGTTAAAGAGCTTGTACGTGGAGAAATAGAGTTCGAGAAGTATGGTATGTATTTTTTGGATTTGAAATTCTTAGATAATTTAATTATAGGTATTAATACAGAGCTTGAAGATTATTCTTTGTATTTAGCATCAGTAAGTTTTTATAAGACTTATTATCCTAACACTCCTAATATTACAATTAAAGAAAATCATCTTCAGTGCTTGTGTTATATTTATAATGTAATTCTGTCTAGATTATATGCAGTAAAGAATACACAGAATATTGGTCATCTTTCTGATATCTCCGCACTATTATATAATTACAAAAATCATCTTAGGTAATTAAGATATTTGATTATATAACAGGAGGGATTAATCTCATGACAGAATCTCAAGTTACCAAATTTATTAATGCTGCAAAAACAGCAGAAATTAAGAATTTTGCATTTGTTGATGATATAACAGCATATTTCAAGAATGGAGACTCTGGAATCGTTAAGTATGATTCTGGCACATTGTTTGCTATTGGATTGAATCCTGCAACATCTGCAAAAGATAGTAATCCCTTAAGACTTATGATGGCAGATATTCTTGACATTCATAGAGCTGAAGTACAAGGAGATTACGAATCAATTAAGAAATTTATTGATGCTTATGGTTTATCATTAGAAGATGATGAGCTTAAAGTATTAATAAAAATTGATCGTGATAACACGATAGTAAAACCTGTTACCGGCGACTATACGGTAACTTATCATAAACTCTCTCAAGAAGAGTATGATGCTCTTACAGAAGAAGAGAAGAAGGAATATGATGAGAAGGTAGCGAAGGATCAGGAAAGACTTGTTGGTTTACCTAAGGGAAGGGCAGGAATGGTAATAGATGATAGATATCCTATGCTTAACCGTAGTGAATACCTCAAGTAAGATTTTAAGATTCTAACATTTGGCTAATGTTAGAATCAAAATATTATATAAGTAAAATCAAAAATACTTATATAATATATATTTAGAATATCATAGTAATATGATATCAATAGATCTATTTATATCATTTATTTTCAAGGAGGACGTTCAATATGTTTGAACAGAATTTTCAGCAGCAGCCTTATGGAATGGGCATGAACATGATGGGAGCTCAGCAGAATCCCAACAACTATCGTATTGCTAGTACTCTTACACCTGATCAGATTCGTATGCTTCGTAATCAGGGATCTACATTCTCTCTTGGATTAACTGAAGAAGAGATGCTTAGAGCTATCTGTAATCATAGATCAGAAGATGGTCTTTCAGATACTCTTGTATATGATCCTGTTACTGGTGTAGCTAAATGTACTATCTGTGGTTATGAATTTAGACCAGTTGAGCCTAACGTTGACTATGAGACAATTAAGGAAGATATTAAGAGAGTTGAAGATATTATCCAGACAACTAAACTTATGTATATCGATCTTCCTCAGGATGCAGCAAAAGAGTATTATCCTATCTTAGGTTTACTTGAGAAGCTTCCTCAGCTCATGGAATATGCAGCAAAGAATATGGCTAAGCATGATAACTATAATTACATGTATGATACACGTAATATGGGTGCAGCAGCTATGTTCCAGAATCTTAGCAATATGTTTAGTAATATGAGCATGAATTATCAGGCAGCTCCTCAGCAGCCTTATAATGGATATTATCAGCAGCCTGCTGGCTATCCTCAGGCAGCATATCCTCAGCCTAACATGAATCCTTTTGGATTTAATGGTGTAGCTCCTCAGCAGCCTTATGCTCCTGGAACACCTAATAATTTTGCTTATACTCCTAATGCTAATACTGCAGCACCTCAGGCAACAGCTACAACTCCCGCTGCTGATACGACAGTAAATCAGACTGTCAATGTATAAAATAATATAATAGATCATTAGAGCTTCAATTTGCAACAGATAATTATATTGAAGCTTAACATATGACAATCACATTATGTATGAAGAAATATACTCTAGAGACTTCAATTAGTCTCTAGGGTATTCTTCTGCATAATGTGATTTATATGGAAAATATTATAATTAACTATTTTTTGTTTAAAAATTACATTATATATTATCGAAATCTGGAACTTCTAGAAAGGATATAAATTCAAATACGACAATATTTTAATATTTAGGTATAAACATATTAGTGTATCGAATTATTATGCTTATAACTTAATATTAATCGATTATAGATTATTAAATTTTATTAATGGAGGATAATTCTCTATGAGTAAAGTAAATACTTCTGTTCAAATTCATACTAATGAACTTACAGAAGAACAAATGAAAGCTATAGATAATTATGGCAATCAAATTAAAACTTTAAAAGATTTTGTAACTGCTGTACGCTTGAAAATTGGAATGTATTTGGGCTCTAAAAATGAGCAAGGCTTCAAAACAATGTGCAGGGAGATAATTGATAATGCTGTAGATACAATTATTGATCCTAATTCTCCTGGTGATTGGTTTAGTTTTACCTATAATGAGATTACTAAAGAAGTAACTGTTATAGATAATGGTAGAGGTATTCCGTTCGATAGTATTATAAGAATATTAACTACTCAGCATACATCAAAGAACTTCAATCCAATTCCTTTTAATTATCCTTCAGGATTAAATGGTGTTGGTGCCAAGATAGTTAATGCATTATCTAAAAAATTTATAGTGGAGAGTTATAGATATGATGGAACTGCAGTAAGAGTAGAATTTGAAAAAGGATATCCTAAATCAGATAAGCCAATGGTAATTCCTAATAAAAATAAAATTCAAGGTACAATGGTATACTTTATACCTGATGAAGAAGTTATGGGTGAGATGAATCTTCATTGGGAATCTTTATATAATCTTATAAAACAAAAGATATCATTAACACCATTAGGAATAGTATGTGATTTTACTGCAATAGATCTTCATGGAGTTACACATAAAGAGAAAATTATAAATAAGGATGGTATATTAACTGAAATTATAACAAAAGTAAAGTCTCCATTAATAAAACCTATTATATTTAAACGAGATGATGGATATCATAAATTGGAGATAGCATTTTGCTTTGATTCAGATGAAAATAATTTAGATTTTGATGAGAATCTGAATGTAACAGCATTCTCCAACATGTGCCCTACATCTAAAGGAACTCATATATCTGGTTCTATACAAGGAATATGTAAATGGTTTTGTAATTATATGAACGGAGTATATTTACTTAATCAAAAAGCTAAAGAGAAATTAGTTATAGTTCCTAATGATATTAAGAATGGCTTATATATTATGATATCAGCAGCATGTCTTGAACCTGTATTTATAGGTCAATCTAAAACAGAACTATCTAACAAAGAAATGGCACCATTTTGTCAAGATGTAGTAATGCAAGGCTTAGATGAATGGAGTAAAAGTAATCCTAATGATTTATCTAAAATGGCAAAGTTCATTAAAGATATGGCAGAAATAAGAATGAAGCAATCTAAAGAGAAAGAAAAGATTGTACAAAAATTCTCTACATCATCTGCTATAGGTGGATTACCTCATAAATATAAAAGACCTACTGGTAAAAAGGGAGTAGAACTATATATTTGCGAGGGAGATTCTGCTATTTCAAACGTACTTAAAGCAAGAGATGATACATATCAAGGTAAACGAATTTATGCCCCTCATTTTAGTAATAAAGTGAGTGTATGCTTTTGAATTGCTGGGAAGAGCTAAGAGCCTCTGAGCCTATTTATAGGAACGAAAGTAGAAACAAAGTAAGAGGATATCCTATGGTGAAATAAAAGCTTATAGAATATATAAGTCCTAAGGGTGTTATAATGTTCAATCAGCAGCCAAGATTATATAGTAATAATATATAATAAGGTTCAACGACTATCCTCTATAAGGGACGTGAAAATCGTCAATTGGAGTAGGGCTCAAGTGAGTAGGTGAGAATCCTTTAAATCGAAGTAGAAGCAGTCCATAATATATGGATTTGATATAGTCTCAACATCCAGAGAAATACTGGAGAAGTTCATAAGAGAACTGCATAGATTAACGACCTATGTGAAGATAATGTTATTTCCAATTCGTGGAAAAATTATTAATGCTTTTGCATGTAGTAAACAAAAGTTTTTTAGTAATGAAGAAGTACAAGGTATAAATAAGATAATTTTAGGCGGAGAATATAGAAAGAATTTTGATGTATCTGAATGTAAAGTTAGTAAAGTAGTGTTCCTCACTGATGCTGATGTAGATGGTTATCATATTTGTTCTCTACTAGAAAGAATGTTTATAATGTATTATCCTCAGATGATACAAGCTGGCATGATTTATAAGGCAACGCCTCCATTATATTCAGCTAAAGTTAATGGAAAAGATAAATGCTTTGTAGATCAATTAGATTATATTAAATATAATCAAAAAGTATTTTCTCAAAAGTATCAATTAAAGAATTCTAAGAAAGTTCCTTTAAACAATAAAGAATTATCATTATTCTTTATACGTAATCAAGATTATTTATATTGGATATATAAATTATCTAGAACTTTTGCTGTTGAAATTCCTGTTCTTGAAGATATTTTAATTAGTTATGTAGAAAATGGAAATCAAGTTAATTTTACAAAATTACAAAAGATTATAAAATCTAAATATAGATTTATGAATGTAGAAAAAGTAAATAATACATATATTGTTAAAGGAGTTGTAGCTGGATCTAATTCTGCTGTATTATCAGATAAATTCTTTAATACATGTAGCCCTTTGATAAAAATACTTCAATCTAATGATTCATTACATTATGTATTAGATAATACTCCAATGTCTATATTTGATATTATGAATTTATATGAAAAAGTAAAACCTAATGATTTCCATAGATATAAAGGTCTTGGTGAAACATCAGAAAAGATCCTTGAAAAATCAGTTATGAATCCATTAATGGATAGAGTACTAATTCAATATACTATGGATGATGTAAAGGATACTATAGAAACAATAAGAAATTATGAGTCAGATAAAAAGAAAATATTATCTCTTGTTGGTAATGTAACTCGTGATGATCTTATTGATTAAGGAGATTTATGACTAATAAAAAGATTCCTATAGAAAGAATAGTAAATCTATATGATACTTCCATAATGTGGGCTGATCTTGGCCCACATTATAATGGATATCAAATATCTAATACTAAATTAATCAGGTCATTAAAGTTCTTTAAGAAATATCCATATGGTACTTTAATTGAGCCTGATAGTAAAGGTAGAGTATATTTAAGTAATTCTAGAAATCAATCAGAACAAGTAAGTGTAGATGAATTGTTTAATTCAAAGAAACAGAAAGATTTTAATATACCTACATATAGTGTATATACAAGATCAAGAAATCCATTAATAACTTCAGAATCAGATTTAATGAAAAAGAAAGCTAATTATGATGAAATATTGAAAAGACCAAGTGGATTTCATTTTAAGATAATAAAATAATTGTAAAGGAATGTAAATAAACATGGCAGAAACAATTATTAAGAAAGATGCTATAGAATTATATGAGCATGATATGTCATTATATTCTATAATTGTAAATAGAAGAAGAGCTTTACCATCTATAAATGATGGACTTAAAGTTGTTCAAAGAAGAATTATATATGAATCATTTGAAGAAGGATTATATAATGGAAAGAATACAAAGTCGGCATTACTTACAGGTTTAGTAGCAGGTAAATTACATGCTCATTCTCCAGAAGGAGTATATAATTCTATTATAACTTTAGCAAACTGGTTTACTATAAAATATCCAGTGATGGATGATTTTGATACTGGTTATGGAACTGCAGATGGAGCTCCTGCATCAGCACAAAGATATACACATGCAGGATTAACTAAATTTGGATATGAGATGTTTGCAGAAGAACTATCTAAATCAAAAAATATAGTTGACTGGAGTGAAACATATTTAAGAGATGGTTCTATGGAACCAGATTATCTTCCTGCTAAAATACCTGTATTACTTATTAATGGTGCTCAAGGTATAGCACTTGGAAAAATAATAGCAGTCCCTAGCCATAATCTTGGTGAAGTTATAGATGTAACGAGAAAGCTATTAAGAGATCCAAAAGCTAAATTCTGTTTAATTCCAGATCTTCAACAAGCATGCGAAATATTTGATACTGATTGGAATGCTATAAATAAAACAGGATCTGGTAATTTTAAAGCTAGAGGTATTATTGAAACAGAACAAGATAAGAAAACTGGTGATTATATACTTCATATAAGGTCATTACCTCCACAAGTATTTGGAGATCAAGTATATTCTAAAATTATAGAAATGGTAGAAGCTAAGAAATTACCAATGGTAAAAGATGTATTTAGTACACTTGTAAAAGGTGACAATAGACCAGATGTAATAATACATCTTAAACAAGGATCAGACCCAGAATATGTAAAGCAAATTTTATATTCTCAAACTCCAGTATCTCAAACAATAACAGTTAGTCTAGAAGCTGTACAGTCAGATGGTCTTGATACAAAAAGATTTAGTTATAGAGAATATCTTCTTAACTTTATTAATTTTAGAATGGAAGTAAAGTTTAGATTGTATTGTAATTTACTTCAGCAAGCAATGACTAGATACCATAAAATTGATGCATTTGTAAAGGTATTAGAATCTGATAAACTTGATATTATTATAAATATGATTCGTAAACAGAAATCTACTGATGAGGAACCTATAGTAGAATATATTATAAAACATTGTGGTACTACAGATATTCAAGCTAAGTTTATTATAAATACAACAATAAATAGACTTACAAAAGCTCATCTTAATAATTTTAAGACAGAGAGAGATAATCTTGAAAAGATTATGAATGAATATACTGCTAAAGTTACTGATAATGGTACTTTATTAATCAATGAGATAGATCAAGAGCTTCTTGAAATCAAAAAGAAATATGATACTCCTAGATTATGTAAAGTTATATCAGCTGCTGAAGCTAGTAATATTCCTGCAGGTACTTTTAAAGTTATAGTAACAGAGAATAACTTTATACGTAAGATTCCTGACAATGAGAAGATTACTGTAGTTAAGAAAGATGCTCCTAAGTTAATCTTAAGAATAGATAATAGAGAGAATCTACTTATATTTGATAATAAAGGTAGAGTATTTATGTTACCTGTTCATAAGATTCAGATATGTGATAAATCTTCTGTTGGACAAGATATAAGATTCTTGATCAAGAATTGTACTGCAGATATTATATCTATATTCAATGAGAATGTATTCAAGACTATATCTACATCTGGTAATAAGCATTATCTTACAGCATTAACAAAGAATAATCTTATAAAGAAGATGGATATTGAAGATTTCTTAACTATACCTGTATCATCAGCTGGATTTGTATATTCTAAAGTAGCTCCTGATGATGAAGTTGTTGGATTAGCTTTAATAGCTCATGGATTAGATATAGTTGTAGGATCTAATCATAAAGTATTAAGATTTAATCTTAAAGAAGTAAGTCTTGTAAAGAGATATGCTCTTGGAGTAACTGCTATGAAAACTGATGATCCTATAACAGGAATGTCAATATTATATCCTGATACATCAGATATTATAGTAGTTACCAAAGCTGGTAAGTTTAATAGATTTAGTGCTAATATGATGACTCCTCACAAGAGAGCTACCGGAGGACAGAACTGTATAAAATTAGATGCTACAGATGAGATATTCTGTATATTAGCAGCAAGTCCTAATGATAGTATAAAAGTTACTACATTAGATGGAGTAGAAGTGGTATCTGTAAATGATATTAAAACAAAATCTCCTATAGCTCCTGGACAACGATATATTAATAGTAAGAGTCAAGTACTTAAAGCAGAAGTAGTAAGAAATATATAATACTTATATATCCAGTAGATGTAAATCATCTACTGGATATAATTTTATAATATTATCAAATAATATTATAAAATTATAAAATCTTTAAAAGAAGGAGAAAAAGCAATAGTAGATATATCAAATAGTAAAACTTTAGAAAAATTTTTATTAATTATGATTAAATATAATAAGATATGAATACATATTGTATTCATATCTTTATTTTTTATCTCTTTTATAACATGAAGATAATTATTATAATAAAGGAGATAATATATGGTAAATAATAATCAAAATGAAATAGCATTGGATGATGTTATGACTGTTGATGATGTTGCTAATTATCTAAAAACAACAAAAAATTTTGTTTATAATTTAATTAAAGATGATAAAATAAAATGTTATAAGATGAGTAAAAAAGCATGGAGAATACCAAAGAAAAGTTTACAAGATTATTTAGATAATTTAAATAGATAAGAGGCAATATTATGAATACAAATAATTTTCCTGATTTATTAACGATAGAAGATATTGCTAAGTATTTACAAGTAACGAAAATACAAGCAAAGAAAATTTTAGAAAATAGCGGTATACCTTTAATTAAATTTGATGAAAAAATTATACGTGTAAAAAAAGATATTTTTATGTCATATATAGATTCAATATCAAACAATTAAGGAGATATTTTTATGGGTTTAATGGAGAAGTTTAATGAGGCTGTTAATAAATCTAAAGTAAGAGGTGCATCAAATGAAGCTACTTTTGATGTAGCTTATAGTACTGGATTTTATTCAATAGATATGCTTAATGGCCAAAGAATCTTTGTTAATAATGATGAATTAGGTCTTCATTTTTCTTATATCTCTGGTGGATTATTAGATGGATCAACTAATTCATTTATAGCAAGATCAGGTGTAGGTAAATCAACTATATCATTACAGATAGCTTCTGCAATTATATTACCATTTATAGAAGCAGGATATGATAGTAACTTATATATTGATGATATAGAAAAATCTTTGAATCAAGCTAGAAGAGAATTCTTATTAGGAATGACTCAGGAACAGATTAAACATCATGTAAAGATTAGAACAGATGGCATTACAACAGAAAGTGTATTTGAAAGAATATCTATTATAGCTAATGATAAGCTTAATAACAAAAAAGATTATACATATGATACAGGAAAATATGATCCTTATGGTAATAGGATATTTAAGTTGATACCAACTGTTTATCTTATAGATAGTTTAGCTATGCTTATGCCTGAAGATGTATTAGATAAAGAAGATTTAGGTACAAATGCAACTGGTATGAGTACAGCTAAAGTAAATACAATGTTATTTAAAAAGATTACTCAGTTATGTACATCTGCTAATATAATACTGATTAACATTAATCATATTCTTCCTAAACCTCAGTTAGGATTCTTACCTGAACAATCAGAAGTAGATGGATTAAAGACAGATGAAAGAATGGCTGGAGCTAGAACAACAGTATATATTAGTAATAATATATTTAGATTAGATGATACTACAACTTTGAAAGATGATAAAGATTATGGTATTAATGGTAAAGTAGTTAAGTGTACATTAATTAAATCTAGAACTAATGCTACTAGAAGAAGTGTACCTTTAATCTTTGATAAATCAATTGGTAAATATGATAATGAGTTATCATTATTACATCTTCTTAAAGAAGAAGGAAAATTAACTGGTATTGGAGCTAATGTTAAATTAGATTCTTGTCCTGATGTAAAATTCTCATTAAAGAACTTTAGAAGTGTATTAAAAGAATCAGATGAACTTCAGTCTGCATTTATGAAAGAAGCATTTGATGTATTATTACCTTATGTAAGTAATACTAAAGTACAGACAGCTGAAGAAAACAAAGCTATTGTTAAGATGAGAAATATATTTAATGAACTTGGTTCTAACTTACCTGCAGCTTAATTTAATAACTTAAACTTATTTATGATTATATACTATATATCTAGAAATAGATATATAGTATACTTTTTGCTGTCAAAATTGTAGATACTGTTTTATTTTTAGATAATAGATATAGATAAATCTAAATAAAGGAGATTATTATGGCTAATAATGATCGATTTGAAATGAAAGGTACTATAGTTGATACACTTAAAGGTGGTCAGTTTAAGGTTAAGTTGGAAAATGGTATTATATGTACCGGTACTATAGCTGGTAAGTTAAGAATAAACTTTATTAAGTTAATAACAGGAGATAATGTATTGGTTGATTTATCACCATCAGATGTAACAAAATGTAGAATCATATATAGAGAAAAGAATTAAGGAGTAATACAATGGCACTTAATTTCAAAGATAAGATAGCTGATGCATCTAAGAATATTAAAAGCTTGGAGCAAATAGGTGGCAAGAATCTATTACAACCTTTCAGTCAAACTAATAGTGGATCTAGAAAGATAATGCATTCTATTCATAGAGATCATATCTTTCCTCTATTAAAAGGAGAAAAGGCAGTAATAGAAACAGGATATGAAATAAGGTTTGGAGACTATTCTTCTTCTATATCTAAAACTGATGATGATTATCAAGTTATTGCCAAGATTAGTAAGTATAGTTTTGCTCCTAATCATCATTATTGGTTAATATTGAAATCTTGTAATTCTAATAAGTTAGATATACAAGAAAGAATATCATATGAACATATCACAGAATCATATGGATTCTTATATAATAATCAATATCTTGATAATTTGAAATGTGGAGATTTCATTCCTAAATCTACTATAGTTAGAAAATCATTAGCATTTGATGAATATAACAATCGTACAGATGGAGTAAATTTCAATGTTATGTATATGAGTCTAGATGATAATATGGAAGACTCATTAATCTTCTCAGAAGAAGCTGCTAAGAAGTTAGTAAGTCCATTAATTAATCCTGTAAAGATTATGATTAATGATAATGATATTCCGATTGATCTTTATGGAGATGGAAAGACTTATAAAGCTTTTCCTGATATAGGAGAAGAAGTTAAGAATGCTAACTTAATAGCATTAAGAAAAGAGAAGAAAGAAGAAGCTTATTATACACAATCAGTAGATAATCTTAGAAATATAATTATGTCTGATGATGTAAAGCAAGTTCATGGAAGAGTTATTGATATTGATATATATTGTAATAAACCTGAAGTATTAGAGAATCATTATTGTCAGCAGTTCAAATTATATTATGATGAGCTGCAAAGATGTTCACGAGAAGCTGTTCAATTATTAATGAACTATGCTTCTCAAGGATATGAGATGTCCTATGACCTCCAATATTTTTTCGCTAATGCAAAGATGGTTTGTAACAAAATACAGTATATAGATAAGAGAGTATTCTCTAATATAGAAATGAAAATTACTGTATTAGAAGAACTTCCTTTGCACGAAGGTGATAAAGCTTCTAATAGATTCGGAGGAAAAGGGGTATTGAGTACTATTCTTCCTTTAGATAGAATGCCTAGATATAAAAATGCTAAAGGAGAATATGAATATGTAGATGTAATATTTAATACATCTACTATGTACGGTAGAGAAAATCCTGGACAGAATTTTGAGTTATCTCTTAATCATATTTCAGCTGGTATAATAGATGAAATAGTTTCTAAAAATATGTCTCTTAAAGATGCTTATAATGAGATATATAAGTTTATTAATATGGTATCTCCAGAACAAGCTAAGTTTATGAATGATAAAATATCATTAATGAATGAATATGATTTAGCTTTCTTTATAGATTCTATTATAAAAGATGGAGTTATACATATTTCTGTTAAACCTTTATCTAATGGAATGTCTATAGATAAATTAGATGAATTGTATAAAGCATTTCCTTATGTAAAGAAGAATGATATAGAAGTTCCTATGATGAGATCTGATGGAACATATAGGTATGTAAAAGCAAGATGTAAAGCTGTAGTTGGTAAAGAGTATATGTTTAGACTTAAACAGTTTGCTGAAGAGAAATTCTCAGCTACATCATTAAGTTCTACTAATATAAAGAATGAAAACTCTAAATCAAAGAACAAGAAAGAATTTAAGAGTTTATATTCAAATACACCTATAAGGTTCGGTAAACTGTTACCAGCATAATCATAAAGATTGTGTTTCCCAGAGTTAATTGCAGGTAAAGGGTTAAGGCTCTACACTACAACGTAATTCGAAAGAATAAACGTGATAGTACGAAAGTAGAAAAAACGTAGAGATAAGTCATGGTGAGAAAAAGCTATTATAAAACGTCTCATTTATAATAGCCCTAAAACTTATTAAAAAGCCCAGTTCATGCAGCGAATCACCTAAGTCAATTGATATGGTGAACGTTCAACGACTAGCCGATGAGGTCGGCGGCATTATGCCTTAATGTAAAACCACAAGCCAATGGTGGAAGAAAAATACTGCCCCAAAATATTTGGGTGTACAAATAGTCTGTACATAGAGTAATGTCTATGGCGTAAGCTACAACATCATAGTTGCGATATGATGCTAACAATAAATATTATATAGAATATGGAGACGAATCAATTAGCTCATTTAGGTGTAGAGCTTGTAGTATCTAACTTAATGATTCATTCTATTAGTCCTCAAGGAAGAAGATTAGTAGAACAAATGTATACATCTTATCCATTCTCTATTGATATTAAGCTTGATTCTGATTCTAGAAATAGATCAGCTGAAATAGCTAATATAAGAATGAAAGTTATAGGTAGGAGATTAAAGTTTGAGAAGATTAAGAAGAAGTATAATACTGCTTCTTATTGTCCAATTAAATTTACTAGAGATCCTGTAAGAAATCCTATACATGTAATTCCTGTAGAGCAAAGAGAAGGTTATGACTATGAAGCTGAATTCTTGAAGAGGCAGAAAGAGAAGGAGTATAGAATGACTAAGTGTCATTCTCCTATAAAATTCTATGCAAGGTCAGAGAAAAAGTAATAATTCATCAGGTGGTAATCCATATGTAAACGATAAAGTTTATCCTGTTGCATCGATTATCACCTGTTCTCTATTTGATTCATATATAAATTTTACTCTAAAAGACTTTAATAATGCTATGCTTCCAGGAAATATTAAAAAAGGAATTAAGAATATCTATATGGATGAAGTATATGATGAATTTAAAGGATTATTAGATAAATTGGCTGATGTATTACAAAGATTATGTAAATGGATGAATAGAGATGATTTAGCTCAACTTAAAAAGATGTATACTACATATAAAGATGCATGTTTATCTAATATGGAAGATAAAGTTATAAAAGCTAATAAAAAACTTACTGCATTCTTAAAAGATCACGAAGAAGTAACTACTAGTAATATAAATCATATTATAAATGAACCTGAAGTAAATAAATTAGAATATATAAAACTTACATTCTTAGAAAAAGTTGTAAGAGCCATGATAGATAAGAATATAAATAGAGAAATACAAACTTATAACTCTGATATACATAAATTATCTAACTTTATGGTAGATTCTAGTGATTTATATGTTGTTCATAGAAAAAATGGTATTATATTTAATGAATATATTGATGAAGAACCATATTTAACTGAATATGAAATAGATTCATTAGAAAGATTCGCTAGTGATTTCTTTGAAAAAGATTATGCTAATAATAAGAATGTAAATTATATATATCTAGTACATATACATCTTCTTATTAATATTAAAGGTAGACCATTTATGATTATAAATAATCTTGAAAAAGATAAAGAAGCTAGAAAGGTTGTAAAAGATCTACCTCAATCTAAAAAAGGAAAGTATGGAATCTTTCCTTCATTTGTTGCTATAAATGCTTTTGGATATGGAAATTCAGAAGGGGAAGAATGAGAGCTTTATTTAAAATTATTAATACAGATAATAAAGTTACTGTAGTTGAGGAATTACAGTATTTTGAATATCATGAAGATGATAAGCATGTCTATATGAGATCTATGGATGAAACTGACTATGTATCATCTGGAGACGTTAATAAACTATTATATGATATGGCTGCAAAAGATCTTCTTAGAAATGACTATATAAATTTAGAAGCTGATTATAATATTAGTTTTAATATAGAAGATTATGATGAGGAAGATAAAGAATGAGAGTATCATTTAAGCTTAAATTTCAATCGACTTGGGATTATGAAAGTAGTAAAATAGAATCTCAAATTAGAACTATTGATATAAGCGACTTTAGATATACTGATGATCGTATATATATTGCTCATAAAAATAATGATAATTATACAGAAGAATTTTATTCTATATATAAAATTCCTGAATGCATATTTTTGAAACTTAATAATGATTTATTATCTAATGGGTTTATTAATTTTGCACCTGCTTATCATAATAGATCATATGGACCAGTTTATATTGAATTTATATGGAAAATGGATAATGATCTATTATCAAATAAATATATTGATGAAGCATATAAGGATAAACGAGATAAATATATTGATGAACTATATATGAATAAACAAAATGATGAGGAATATAAACAAACTTAAATCTAATTATATACTATAATAGTATAAGAATTAGAGGAGGTTATCAAATTGGCAGATATTGAATTTGTTATAAACTATCTTAATACATTAATGTCTGGTAATCCATCCATTATAACTGATCAAAACAATGCTAGAATAAATGATATAGCTTTAAGATTATATGAAAAACAGAAATCTATAAATCTTAATAAAGAAGAGCAAGATATTCTCAAGAATATAATTCTTATATGTAATATTATTTATAATAGAACTGATATGAGTATTCCCGTTATATCAGATGGATTCTATGATTTACTTAATGAAGTTTATAAAAGATATGAACCTAATTTTCAAGTTGGCTCATATGTAATAGACTTTAAAGAGCATTTTATAAATGATGCTAATAATAAAATTATAGGAAAAAGAACTCCTATAAAAATGATACATAGGGATGAAGTTAAAAAGGATGAATTACACCAGGAGATATTCGATAATATCTCCAGATTTTGTCCCCTTAATAATAAAGATTATATTCCTAATCTTCCTATAGAAAATATAGGAGCTATTTCTAAAAGGTATCATGATACAACTCATAATCATCCTACTTTAGTTGGAACTCTTGATAAAGCTAAATTTGTATTAAATTCTGATGCAATAGAAGCTGGAGTATTTAATGATCCAAATGTAAAAGTTCTTGAAAGAGATTTCTTTCATGATCATATCACTAAAGGAATAATTAATCCAAATGATGAGATAGAAATTATCTGTGAATTAAAGTATGATGGTATATCTATAGAAGCTGATTGTACAGATAGAGTTATATCTGCAAGATCAAGAGGAGATACAGGTATAGGACAAGCATCTGATATGACTCCTATATTAAAAGATTATCTATTTAAGCAAGCAGTTGGAATAATGACAAATGAGAATCCAATTGGAGTAAAGTTTGAAGCTATAATTACAGGAGCTAACCTTGGATTATTTAATCAAATGAGAATACAAGATGGTATTGATCCATATAAAAATGGAAGAACTGCTATTGTAGGATTATTTGGTGGATCTGAATCTTATAAGTATAGAGATTTAATAACTTTAGTTCCATTAGCTGTAGATAGAAATGATTGTCCATTTATATCTAATAGATTAGAAGAAATAGAGTTTCTAAACAAGTTATATACATCTCAAGGTAATATACTTAGATATGCATATTTTAAAGGTAACTTAACTCAAATCTTATATTATATTAAAGCATTCTTAGATGAAGCTAATATAGCAAGGAATTATCTTGACTTTCTATATGATGGTATAGTAGTTTCATATTTAGATGAAAATATAAGAGCAAGATTAGGTAGAGAAAACTCTATTAATAAATATTCTATGGCAGTTAAGTTTGATCCAATGACAAAAGAGACTACATTTAGAGGATATACTTATACTGTTGGACAAAATGGACAAGTAACTCCAATGATTCATTATGATCCAGTAGAATTTAGAGGAACTATTCATACTAAATCTACTGGTAGTTCATTAGATAGGTTTAATGAACTTGGACTTAAATATGGAGATTTTATCAAAGTATCTTATGTAAATGATGTAATGCCTTATGTAAGTAGATTAGATTGTGATCATAATAGACAAAATCCTAATCCTATTATAGAATTTCCATCCCATTGTCCAATTTGTGGTTCTAAATTAAAACTATCTGATTCTGGTAAGACAGCTATATGTGATAATATAAATTGCCCTGCTAGATCTATATCTAGAATGGTAAATATGTTTGCTAAACTTAATTTTAAAGGTTTTGCAGAAGCATCTTTTAAAGCTATTCCTGAAGTTGACCATTTCTATAAACTATTTGAATATGATATGAACTATTATAAAGATAGATTAGGTGAAGCTGACGCTACTAATATGATGATGATATTAGGAATTCTAAATACAATTCCTATGAATGATTATACTCTTATCGGTGCTCTTGGATTTACTGGAATAGCAAGAAAGAAATGGCAATCTATATTAAGTAATATTACTATTAAAGATATATATCATATGTATGAAGTATGTCCTAGTAAAGAAAGATTTAGACAAGAGTTATTATATAATATTCCTAATTTAGGAGATATAACTTCATATGTATTAGCTTATGAATTTGAATTCTTTGAGAAGGATATAGAACAGATTCTAAAGTTACCTATTATAAATAGTTATGGTAACACTAACGTAAATGCTTTAGAAATACGCTTCACAGGATGTAGAAATTTACAATTATCTCAACAGCTGTGTAATCTTGGATATGATGCAGATCAAGATTCTGGTGTTACAAAGAAAACAGATATATTGATTATACCAGTTGAAGGGTTTACATCTTCTAAAACAAGAAAAGTATCAGATAAATGTATCATAGTTCCAATTAATGATTTCATTAATAATATGGATAGTATATTGGAGCAAGCTAAAAGAAATAAGATATAAAATATAATATAGTTATATATTATATATGTAATAGATAAAGATATAAGATTCAATGATAGATTAGTAATTCATTATAAAATATTTGGAGGATATATATTATGACCACTTATAGTATTTTTGACACTTCTATGCCTAAGTCTTGGAGTGAGGAAATGATGTATGAATTCGAATGGGACTTAAGACCTGAATTCCTTCCTAAAATATTAGAGTGTATTTTCATAGCAACTTCAGAAGTATTATCTTCTGCTAAGCTTATTGATAAGCCTGTAGCACTTGTATATCGCAAAGCTAACAAGGAAGTTGTAGCTGCAGCTGTAGTTCAGTTCTTCCCTAATGATGAAGATCCTACTAAGCCTGGTAACTGGTCATTAGTTTGGACATTTGATGAGAAAGATATTCCTGAGAATGCTCAAATTATAGAAGGAACTGATCCTAATGTATATGTATATTTCAGAGCTGTTGCTGGATCTAGATTTAGCTTTGAATATGATGCTCTTGATGTTATCAATGTACTTAACATTGCAAGTATTGGTGCAGTTAAGAAATGGCTTGATGAGAATGCAAAAGAAAATGATGTCATCTGTGTAGAAATTGAAAATGTATTCCAGGCAAGAGTAGCCGTTGAAGGTGGAGTAAAGATCTTTGCCATTGAGCCAGCTGGAGAAATTAAGATGCTTATCAAGGATGATGCTGCTATTGAAAAGTAATATATTATAGAGTCTATAAGAGATACTATATGTATCCCATATAGTATCTCTACCTTATATATTATAAGGAGATTATATGGATAATGATAAAAATAAACTTACTCCTTTAAATATATCTTTATGTAAGGGAGTAATTAATGGAAGTATCTATGATATTTTATCTAAAGAAGAATATCTAAAGTACAAGACTGCAGAAGATTCTAACCTTGAAAACTTAGCTGTAGAAAGTAAGAATGAAAATGGTGAAGAATTTATACTTCCTGTTATGACTGATAGGAAATATTCTGACAATGTTGTTACACCTGGAGTTTATCCAGTAGGTCCTTTAAATGTTTTCAAATTCCCTACTAAAAAAGATAAGGAATTTGAAAGATATAAGAAGTCTAACGTTAACATAATTAATTTTTCGAATAATGATTCACTTGAAGAAATATTAACTAAGAAAGAATCATTAAGAAGTTTCTCTGAACCTTGGTTAACTGCTACTGATAGTACAACTGTATGCCCTATCAATGATGATGATCAACCTGAAATGCAAGCTATAAAGTCAGCTCTTAATGCTAAGCATGTTGATTTTAATGCATATGCTCCAAGATTTGGTGTAAACTTTCCAAACAATAAGAGACAGCTTAATAACAATACAGCTACTCTTAAGTTTATAAAGACATTCTGTGAGTGTCTTGATTTAGATGCAGAATTAACTATAAGGGATAAGAATCCAAATGTTGCTAATCCCATGAATAAAGTTATTCGAGTATCATTAACAGATATGTCAGCAACTGATAATATGCTATAAAAAGGAATATAATATTATGAACCAAGCTGAGTTACTACGAGAGTATAATGATACTCATCGTGAAAAGTTTAATGAAAATCTGTTTAAAAGAGATAATCAAGAACTTGTAGATTCATTAAGATTAGTGGTTGAGTCAATAGAAAAGAATAAGTATTTTACTCTTAAATTATTATCATTTGAAACAATATGGAATTATGAAGAGATATATGATACTTTAAGAGCTCATACTGAAGCTAGAAAGAAGAAAAATGATAAAACTCCTAATCAGTTTAACTTTATAAATATAAAAGACTCTGATATTATACTTTGTAAAGTTAGATGGTTTGTTCAGCATAATGGTCCTGAAAGAGTTGAAGATGGAGGTCAAACTTACATTGTCCAAAATCCTAATAAAGAAATAGAAGTATTAATAGCATTACCTAGATTTGTTAGAGGTTATTACTTTAGATTAAATGGTAATTACTATTCTACTGCATTTCAGATTGTAGATGGATCTACTTATAACAATGCTAATGCTAGTAATAGTAGAACTGATACAGTTACATTGAAGACAATGTTTACTCCTACAAGAATATTTAGAGCCTTAAGAGAATTTAATGAAGTTACTAATGGTCCTATAAAGGTTATTGAATATATAGCTAATATATTTAATAATACAGTAAATGCTATGTTCTATCTATTTGCTCAATATGGAATGTATGGAGCTTGTCAATTCTTAGAGATAGATTGTGTAGCTATTAGTAATCAGCCTAATCCTCATACAGATGAATACTTTTGCTTTGAAAAGAACGGTATTTATGTATCATGCCTTAAAGAGTTCTTTAAAGATGCAATGGTACAATCTTTAGTAGCATCTATATTAGATGGTATATATAAAGATACTACTCTAAATGATCTTTTTAATCAAAGGTATTGGCTAAAAGTATTAGGGATGGCTTATAAGAATGCAGATATATCTAAAGGATTATTTGTATTAGATTCAATTGATGGTATATATGATAAAATTACCAGAAGAGATCTTCATTTAAAAGATAAAGATAAAGAGAATATATATACATTATTTAGATGGATCTGTAGAGAATTCTCTGCTCTTAAACTTAAAGAGAATACAGATGTAAGAACTAAACGTATAAGATTAGCTGACTATGTATCTGCATTATATGCAGTGAAACTTAATACAGGTATGTATCGTGTATCTGATATGGGTAAACGAGTTACATTAATGAATGTAATAAAAGCTATATATACACAGCCTATGTTTATACTTAATAGTCTTACAAATGCTAATATGAGTAATCTTGTAAGTTATAGAGATCTTGTAAATGATGGTGATGCATCAACAGCTCTTAGATTTACCTTTAAAGGTATATCTGGTTTAGGAGAGAAATCTAAAGCAGGGCCTGGTATACAAGATAAATCTTCAAGTACAGGATCTGTACAAAAAGGATATCGTTATATAGATCCTTCTCATTTAGGAATTATAGATATGGACACCAGTTCAAACTCTGATCCTGGTATGGGAGGAATGTTATGTCCGTTAACAGATATTATAGAAGATCATTCATTTACAGACTATCAAGAGCCTGATACATGGAGAGATCAATATGGTATTGATGAGCATGATAGATCTAAGGTTAGACCTAATTGTACAACTCCTATAAAATTCAAGAAAGGTAAAGAACCTACTATTGATTATAAGAATTTTAGATCTAAAATAGAAAGAGAAGAATTAGAGATTAGTAGACTTCATTGTCCATTACATAATACTGATGGATCTGTAACTGGTATAGCAAATGACCATAGAATTATGGGAAAAGATACCAGCAATGAAGTTAAAACTGATTCTCTATTTACTATCTCGCTTGATGATGAAGAAGATGATTATGGAGATGAGGATTATTAAAATCCTCATCTTCTATTTTTCATGAAAGGATACATATGAATATATTAAAGAAATTTAAGAATGATAGAAAAGTAGTCAGAGATTCTTTTCATTCTTTATCTACAACTCAAAAGCTTTTATTAACTGTTTATACAATATCTACAGTAATTATACTTACTAAGATAATTAATAGTATATGTAATTTCATTAATAATATAATAGAAGAGATAAAATCTCGTAAAGAAGACTATTCAGATGAATGCCCTGATAAATGTGAAGATCTAAAATTTAATGAATTTGATGATCCTTTTGAAGATGAAAAATAATTAATAAGGAGTATATATGCTACATACATTATATTCATTATCTAGAATGCAAGAGAATTCTAATATAGTATTAGATCAAAGTCATTATACTATATTTGATTCTAGAACTTTTAAAGCAAATGTATCTATAGAAGATGCTTTTGATAATATATATGATGATTTTGTTTCTATATGGAATGATTGTATATATAAGTTTATATCTTCTATTATTAATGGTAATAATACCTTTACTACTAAATCTTTTGATGTTATATCATTGATACCTGAAGAAGGTATATATCTTAATATTCAAGGATTAGATAGTAAAGATATAAGTCATTTTGTAAAGTATCAGTATCATGGACATACTATAAGATTAATAGGAATAACTACAGATAAAACTGATAAGAATAATTCTTTATCAATATTTGATTCTCCTGTATATGATCCTATACATAAAGAATATTATTCTGCAATATCTATATTCTTATATACTAATATATTTAGAGCTAATAAAGATAATACTGATATAATCAATAATATCTTACTTAGAATAACTAACTATATAGCATTAAACTTTATGGATAATGTTTTATCTAATAGATATAATGTACCTTTAAATAGAATATTATCAAGTAATACTATAGATGCAAATAAAGATGCTATTATACTTCCTGAATCTTTGAATATATCAGATACAAGATTCATGTTTAGTTATTTCTTTACATTATTTAAAATAAATAATAGTATATTGAATTCTAATATAGTTAATGTATTTACAGATTATTCTTCTATAATATCATTACCTGATATATTTAAATTTGATATGACAGATGAAGAAGCTGTTGAAGCTCAATCTAAGATGAGTACAATGGATGAGAAAGAAGCTGAGATGTATGCTCTTGGATTTAAGCATAAAATCTATAGTAGAATATGGTCTCTATCTTCTAAACTTCTTCAAGCTAAATGTATATCAGATAAAGATTATATTGAAATATGCTCTGATATAATGACTTATATAGAAGTCAATATTGATAAAAGTTTTTATGAATCTATAGATGAGATGCCTGATTATGAGGAGCAAGAAGAAACCCAAGAAGGAGAGTAATTATGTTAGATCTCAATGTAGAAATCAATATAAATAAGAAACCTAGATTTCCTATTAAACTTATTGGAGTTAATAAATGTCTTCATTGTGGTACAGAAGGAAGTCTAAAGAAGATTGATATATTTGGAAGAGAATCTAAACAAGAGATTTATCCTTTAGATAAAATAAAATGTTCAGCTTGTGGTCAAGAATATTCTATAGAATGGAAAGATACAGGAACAGGTAAACTAATACCTGTTCCTGTTAATCCTTCTATAAAACAAGAGATAGTTAATACAATGAACTATCTTAAGATAAGAAAGAATGGACAAAAGAGCATCTAAGATTATTATGAATCTGGTACATATTAGTACCAGATTCATTTTTTATTATATAGATTACTCTTAATTAATAAGGAGGAAATCTCATGTATTTCAATTTTAGATGTAGGAAATGTGGTCAGATATTTTCTGTTAATAAAGATCTAATGCCGCATACATCTGTAGGTATAAAGATAAATAAATCTACGCCTCATGATGGATGCATTATAGAAGATGGAGAAAAGGTCTTTTGTGATTTAATATCTGAATCTGAAAGACCATTATATGAATCTATAACTACTATAGGAGAATAATAATATGGATAATGTAGATATTAATACTTTATATAAATATATAGATATTGATGATGATGGTAACCTTAAGCCTCATTTATTAGAATCGTCATCATATATAAACTATAAATGTAGTTGCTGTGGAAAAATAGTATCAATCAAAGCAATATCTGAATTCTTCTTTTCAGAAATGCTAAAAAATATAAAGATTACTATGCCAGTAGCTGTTGAATCAGAAGATAAAAAACATAATTGCCCAAATAAAGATAATGAAAAAGAATATCCATTTTTGATTCCATATTCTGTAAGTGATATGCAACTTCCTGATTCAGAAGTAATTAGAGAAGAATCTTTAGAAGTAGATTGGGATCCAAAGTTATTTGAAGAATATAAATCAGAACTTAGATTATTGAAAAAAATAACTCCAGAAGGAAAGAGTCCTTTTGAATCATTTGGAGGATTATTTGAATGAGATTTTTAAAAGCTGAATTTATAGGTTATATTGGATTTAAGAATGGAATGGGATTAGATAAGATAAGTATAGATTTTACCAAGTGTAAGAATAATATAGTTCTTATATCAGGAATGAATGGTTCTGGTAAATCTACTTTACTAAATTCTCTTAATATATTTCCAGATCCTAGTATCTGTTTTACTCCTGGAATAGATGCAATGAAATCTTTTGTAATTCAAGATAATGATATAATCTATAATATTCAGATTATATCTCAAGCTGATAATTCTGGTGGTAGAAAGACTACTAAAGCATTTATACAAAAGAATGGACAGGAATTAAATACTAATGGTAATATATCTTCTTATAAAGATATCATTGATAGTGAGTTTGAATTAGATTCTAATTATACTACATTATCTCATCTTAGTAATGATGGTAATAAAGGTTTAGGAAGTTTAACTCCTGCAGAAAGAAAAAGATTTACTTCCAATATCATGGAGAACTTAGAGGTTTATAATGAGATGTATAAAACTCTTAATAAGAAATCATCTATTTATAAATCTTATATACAGAATCTTCATTCTAAGATACAAGCTATTGGTTCTAAAGATATTATAGAAACACAGTTAAAACAATTAAGAACTAAAGAGCATGAGATATCTGTAAAGATTATGGAATTAAATAACCTTATTATATCTATACAAGTAAAATGTACTGTAGATGAATCTGAAGCTAGAAAAGTAGAAGAATTGAATAATAGTATTAATATATTACAAGATAAATTATCTACAGTTATTGGTTCTATAAATAGATGGTATAATAAAACCAAGATATCTCCAGAAGATATAGAAGATACCTATAATAAAGATTTATCTATGCTTAATGAATATAATACTAATTTAGAAACTTCTAAATCTGATTTTATAAATCTATCTAAATCATTAGAAGATACAACTAATAATATAAGATCAATAGAAGCTGAATTAGAATTATATCAAGATGATACCAATATAGAAAGAGAATATACTGAATCAAAAGCTAGATTAGATTATATAATATCTAATTTGAATAAGAATGGTGTTAAACCAGATATCAATCTTATTAATCCATTAACTAATCTCTTAAAAGTATTCTCTGATATATTAGTATATATAGATTCTTTATATAGTGATATAAATACTGAAGATCTTGTTAATATATGCTTAGAATATAATCCTAATGCTGTTATAGAATACCAGAATGAACTTCAAACTTTATTTGAAGAGATTAATAATATAAATTCTAACTTAGCTGATGTAAGAGAGAAACTTAAACAAGCTACAATATTAGTTGATAGACCAAAGAAATGTAATATTGATGATTGTCCATTTATAAAAGAAGCAATATTAATAGATAAAGAATTTGGTACAAAGAAATTATCAGAATCTTTAATATCTTTGCAAAGAGATTTACAAAAAGCATCTGAAAGAGTAACTAAAGTTAATGAATTGATAGAAATTTCTAGAAATAGGGATTCTAAACGCTCGATATTAGATAGAATTATGGATATACTTGATTCAAATTCAGTAATTATAAAGCAATTTGGTATAAGTATACTGGAATCTAAAGAAATCTTTCTTAAAATGCTTTCTAGACAGAATTCATTTAATGAATTAAGAGATCCAAAATTATATAAAGATATATTGAATGATCTTAAATCTTATGAATCTGAATATAGAGTTTATGAAAAACTATCAATTCAATATGAAAGTTATAAAGATAAGATGAAGTTATTAGAATCTAATAATAAGATGCTCAATAAACTTAAAGAACAAGAGCAAGATTTAATATCTAAAGTTACATTATCTAAATCTAATTTAGACAAGTATACTAATCTTGTATTTGAATTTAATAAAAAGGTAGATGACGAATCTTTATATAAAGATGAATATCTTACTAAGAAAGATATAGAATCTGAATTAAATAGATATAAAGTTCAACTAGATGAATATACAGCTAAAGCTGGACAATCTGTAGAATTACTATCTAAAATTAAAGGATATAAAGATGAGATTGAAAGATTAACAGAATCTACTAAACCTATATCAGATGAAATTAGTAAATTAACTGGACATTTAACATTATTAGATTCTTATTATAAAGATTATGAATCATATAAATCTCAATATGATTTAATAGAAACTGTAAAGAAGTATTGCTCTCCTACTAATGGAGGAATACAAGTCTTATTCATGCAGATATATATGAATAAGACTCTTGAATTAAGTAATCAAATTTTAAGTATGTTATTCAATAATGAATATAGACTATTAGATTTTGTAATTAATTCTAATGAATTTAGAATACCATTTATAGGCAATGGATTACCGGTAGATGATATTAGTAATGGTAGTAGTAGTCAAGTTTGTATGATGAGTATGATTATAAACTTAGTATTATTACATCAAGGAAGTTCTAAATTCAATATAGCAAGATTAGATGAAATTGATGATAGTCTAGATACATATAACAGAAGTAACTTTGTAAATGTATTATATAGAATATTACCATTATTGAATATAGAACAACTATTCATTATAAGTCATAGTATAGAGTTAGATAGTAGTCTAGCAGATATAATAAAGTTAAAGACTTATGAAGAATATGATACAGTTCAAGGTGCTAATATAATATGGGATTTTAAGAATGAAGTATAGAAATATACTTCATTCTTTTTATTTGGAGGTATTATGTCATATTCAAGTATGTTCTTTTCAAGTAATCAAAAATTAGAAATATCAGGTCCTCTTGATGAAGAATACATAAAATATGTATTACAAGTTTTCTTTAAGTTAAGTGGGCAAGATAAGCATATATCTAAAGAAGAATATGAAAGAGGATGTAAAGTAGTTTATCAGATTTCAAAGAATGGAAATTATTGTATAGGATGGGGTTTTAAAAATATTCCTAATGGTTGGCAAGAATATCAATTTGATTTCGATTATTCAATAGTATCATTAGTTATAAAACAATTTTTAGAAAAGAAAGATAAATCTGAATTTTTAGATTATAATAAATATATTTCTGGTGATGGTACAACAGAAAAAGGATTTTTTGCTAGAGTAATAGGAGATGCATATAGTGAAGAAGAAGTACATGGAATTGAAAATCCATTTTATGGAATAGTAGAATTTTCTCCTTATGCAGTATATTATGCTAAATAACTTTGTGAGGTATATATGGGAAATTATTATGAAGGATCATTAGAATTTGCATTTAAGCCTGAATGCTCAACTATAATAGATAATATTATAAATATATGTAAATTTATCATTACTAATGATAATAATGATAAATTAGATTTTAATCAAAGAACTAAAAATCTAGAAGATTATGTAAAGTCTACTAAAAATGATTTTACAATAGGAATAGATTTATATAGAGATAGATATAATGATATTCGTCGATTTAGATGCAATTTTGGAACAAATATTGATGATATGTTTTATGAAGGTTATGACTTATTCGATTTATTCAAAGATATATATTATAATGATGAAGATTTATATGAATCATATCCTGATCTTCCTAGAAAACTAGATAATATTAATTATGAATCTTTATCAAAAGTATTTTGTACTAAATGGAGTAAAGAATATAATACAGAAATAAATTTACTGTTTATATTAGAATTTAATGTTTCTGATAAAGGATTTAATGGAGATGAAGAATTAACTAAATTAATAGAATTATGGTCTCCATATCTTGATGAAGATTATTATGAAGAAGGATATATTGGAACTATAGAAGATGAAGATAGAACTTTTAGAAAAGATTACTATATAGGTAATAAAGTTCATGAAACTCATTGGGAATTCTGTGGAGAGTGGTGCGATTATTATAATACTAATGTAAGATGTAAAGATATTAAATGTAGATATGCATATGATCTTGGAAAGAATAGTAAAGATGATTAATATATACTCCAGATAGAATTGATCTATCTGGAGTTTTATTTTTTATATAATTATTGGTTCTTCAGCTAAAGTAATCTCACTAGCAACTATTTTACTATCTGAACTTTCTGAATCTCTTAATATTAATCCATCTAATACAACTTCATAATATACTGAAGACTTTTTAGGATAGTAATTATATACATCTTCTAAAGTAGTACATGCATGAAATCCTCTTCTACATAATTCTACTTTATTTTCTTGCATTGTATAAGTCTCTCCAGGATTATATTTAAATCCTCTACAAGTTATATCTCCTCTAGTAAATCCTTTATAAGCTGTTATAGGTCCTTGTAATATTTCTATCATAATTATTACCTCCTTATTATATTGATGTAAATTTATATAAGATTAACACCTTAGTAATCTATAATAGGAGGTATATTATTGTGGAAGAAAATAAAGAAGCCAAGATTCAAGAATTAAGAAATAGAATCAGTTATTGGATAGAAAAATCTAAGACTATAAATAGTCAAGTTGAAAAAGGAATATTATCAGATAAAATATTGACTGCAAAGAAAGAGATTGGTGTATTAGAGAGCAAAACACTTGATAGAATTAAAAGAGTAGATATAATAGATGCTGCTCCTGTAGCTGACAGATTAGAATCTAGAATAAGTAGATCAGGAAACGGATATAGTTATAAAGCTCCAAAAGATGGAGACAAATCAGGAAGAGTTGAATTTGATATTAGTAGACTATAATTAAAGAAGTATGATAGGATCAACTCCTATCATACTTTTACTTGAGTAAAAATATTTTTGATAATATATTATAAATATATAGATGAAGTTACTATTATATAATCAAATAAAGGAGAATTAAAATAATGGAATCAATTTATAAGATATCATTAGTCTGTAAAAAATCATATAGTACATTTGGATGCTTTTTGAATGATATTACTAAAAATATAAAAAATCAACAGCTTTCTTTTATTAATGGATTTTTTATTATACCAACATCTATAGGAATAGAAGAAAAAGTATTTGATCATTTTGATGAAGAAATGCATTCAAATATATATCAAATATCATTTAATATAATATGTAAAAGAACTGAATATGAATCTACTTCTTGGTTAGAGAATAATATAAAAATATTTGATATAGTAAAGATATCAAATTTAGCAGGAGGACTTCGATATGATGGATTTACTGTAACTGGTATAAATAAAATTAATAATATGAATAAAAATAAATATAAATTATCATTAACAATCTTATCAGAAAAAGATATAAGTTATGATATACGAGAAAATATTAATAATTCATTAAACAAAAGAATCATTATTGATGACTTTGTCATAAAACCTTTAAATATTACTATAGATAGATGGACTAATTTACATAATGCTACTCTTTCAGTAAATATTATATTTGAAGAGATTTTAAATGTATGTAATTATATTAGACCTGGAAAAACTTTATTAGAATTATCTAATAATATTATATATAATTGTAGTATAGAATGCATAAAAGAATTAAAAGACGATAATATAAAACTATGCACTAGTAAAATTAAAGATGTATCAGTACCAAAATCTTTAATGGATAAATATTTATCTGATGATAGTAATACTATTACAATTTATTTAGATCTTGATTATATTAAGCATGCTGATATAGATTTATATATAGCAATGATGAATATAAAAGATACTAATAATAAAACATTTGATTATGATGAATTGTGTATAATTGATAAAGATAATCAAATTAAATTAGTTATTATGACTATGGAAATTGATAAATATAATGATGGTATTGTTAGATTATATTTACCATTATCTTGCAATTCATTTATAAGAAATTATACATTTAAACATGAAGATTTATTATGTATATCATTTTTCATAGGTAATACTAAGTATAGTAATCCTATACCATTCTTTGATTCAAAAGATCATTTAAAAAATAATAGAAAGGAATGTTCAGATATTGAATTTGCTAAAAACGAAGTTTATACATTTAGTGTAAATGAATATAAATCATTACCTGTTTTAAATGATGTGATTAATAATAAATCTATAAAAATAGATGATATTACCATAGATAGCGGTATAACAATTTCATTTACTCCAGAAACAACATCAATGTTTGATTCAATAAACGTATCAATGTATGAGCCAAGACCAACAGAAGTTAGACCTATTAAAGACTCTGATACTTATGTAGAACCTGGACATACTAGTATTTCAGAAGAAAAGATTGAAAAAATGAAAGGTGATACTATAGGAAATATTATATTTATAAAAGAATCTGAAATTCATAAAGACTTATTAAATGATATAAACTTAGAATTAGAAAAATCAGATAATGGTATTATATCTAATAAATCATTTGGATTGTTAGGTAATACACAAAGATCTTCACCTATAATAGATATTAATAATATATTTAAGATGGAAGTTGAAGAAATAAATGGTAGTAAAGAAAAATATATTTGTATAGAATTTTATATTAAATATTTTCAAACATTTTTATATGATTATGAAGAATACGATTTTGACTGGAATAAATCATGTATAGAAATCATAAATTATAATAAAAAGGTTTCATATAATTCTGTACCTTATATAATATCTAATGATTTAGAAAATAGAGCAAAGTTATTGTTAAAGATAAAAAAGATTGTTCATGGCTATGCTACCAAAAATAAATTTGAAGATAAAGAAGAAAATACATATTTAGAAGATTCAGATGGAGATGGAGTATTTATTAAAACACTAGTTTCAAAAATAATTGATTATTATATAGATACAAATGATAAATCATGTGTAGATAAACAAAAAGATAAAGTACATATAGATACAATATCAAATTTAGAAGAAAAAGGAGAAAACACAATGGGAAGTTATTTTGATAACTTACGTAATACTTTAACTGAAATAGAAGGAGATGTATTAAAGGAACTTTTAGATCAGTCATTTGTTACAGATGTCAAAAATGATGACTGCTACTTAGAAAATGATATAGCTAAAGTTAGAATAGCTACTTTTAAGGATTATATATCAAAGATTATCTTTAAGGGTAATAGTACAAAGATTATATGGAAAGATAAGACATCTACTGAGGTAAAAGCTCAGAAAGGCGATGAATTCGACAAAGAGAAAGGTATTCTTTTATGTATTCTTAAGAAGATATCAGGTAATACATATCATTACTATGATCTTGTTAAGTATCTCTTAGATAAGGCAGATAAAGATGCAGCTGATAGAATTAATAAGAAAGCTGATAAGTTAGCTAGAAAGGAAAAGGCTAAGAAGAAGAAAGAAGCTGAAGAGCTTGCTAAAAAAGAAAAAGTGATTGAACAAGAATGTAAAGAAGTATTAGTAGATGAGCTAATAGAAGCTCAGAATGATCCGAATTAATGTGTCGCCTAAAACACTTAATTGTGGTTTCGTTGAGATAGTTCCCACGTTTTATAGTCTTTAAAGGTATAAAGATCAGTCTTTATAATTCCTCTAAGGAAACAGGCACTTAATATAGCTTCATAACGCAAATGGTTTATATTTTATCATTCACTATAAAACCAAAAGAATCTCAACAGTGTGTAAAGAGTAAGTTTATGACGGGTGGTTATATCTTACTCTTTACATATCTCAAAAAGTTATTAGTATATCTGATTTAAGCTAATATAACATCTAAACTGTTATAATATGGTTTACATACAATAAAACTATAAAACAACTTGCAATAATTAGCTTATATCTTATATATTAATATAAATCTCATACTTTGTAGAATGGTGCGATACATTCTACCTCCGTGAAAGAATTCCCTCTAGAGTATTATACTCTAGAGGGAGTTTATTTTTTATATGTAATCTTCTAAATTTTCTTCATCTTCTTGTATATCTTCACCTTTGTATTCTGAACCATATATTTCTATACAATTCTTTCTATTAGGTTCATCAAGATAACAATATGACTTATACTTACTACAAAGATACAGATTAAGATCTGCATCAACTTCTTGTGCAAATTCACAAATTTTACCCATAATTTTAGTCCTTCTTTTCTTTAATACTATAATCTGTAAAGTTCAATAAATAGAATCTAACTACATCAGTAGGATTTATTTCATATAAATCCCTACCAAAATATTGTTTATATAATAACTTATATTCTTCAAATGCTATTGATAATTTTGTATTATCGGTTTTTATAGCATTATATCTAATATTTAATTGTCTTATTTCTTCTTGATAATCACTGAAATCTCTCTTACCAGTTTTATAATATATATTATTCTTATCATGTATATATAAGCTATTATCAGTTATAAACTTATATTTATCATGAAGATCTTTCCAGAGATACATTGTATTACCATAGATATAATTACTAAGTTCTCCTGTTCTACATTTAGTTTCTAATTCATGCGAATCTATCATAGAATCTGGAGAGAATAAAAATTCAATCTTAACTCCATTTAAAGTTGTTCTATTTTTTATATTAGTTATATAATCTATTATTTTTGTATATACTTCTGTTTCATTATATTTGTATCCCCAAGTTATATTAGGATCTAATATTAATGATATATAAATAGTTTCAGCAAATGGATTATAATAGAATTGCCCTTGCATGTATGATTTACTTGGTTCACCTCTATTAGATCCTATGTCATCTCCTGCATAAACATATTTCTTATGAATAAAACTTTGTGTTACATCATTTATCCATAAAACTAATGAGTCTAGTATTGTTTGATTATCTAAAGCCATAGTTTAGATACCTCCATTATTTAATTACTAAGATGTGATTTTTGTAAATAAATGCAAAAATAGTAATATATTATAATTATAATAAACTTATAGGAGGATTATACTTTATGAATAATGAAAGAGAATTAACCTTTATATGTGAGGAATGTTTTTATAAAATTCCTGTTATAATGAAAGCAAAGTATTCTAATTTAAAAGGAATAAGAATCGATGGTATTTCAGGCGGACATTTAGATGGCACATGTCCCAACTGTGGAAAGAAAGTATTCTTTTTCTCAGTTGACAAGGCAATGGGAAATATAGTAAGTATATTACATCAAAGAAAATATTTAACAGGATTTAGTTGTCAAGGGCATTCTTATACAACATTTGAAAAGAATGATGGTGCAAATACTATGCATATAAGATATGCATTTGACAGACCATATATTACTATAGAATCAAGTAGAACTAAATCAAAAGGATTATTAAAAACATTTTTAGATGCAGACTTTAATGAGATTAGCTTTTGTAATTTCTATAGTAAAGAATATGCAAAGCATATAAATGAATCTTTTATTATAAAAGATAATATTGATGATTATATTGAGTTTTGGGAAAGATCTTGTGAGGTAGCTATATACTTAGATGAATCTAAAATAAAAGCTCAATATAAGAAAGTTGTATCAGCTTTTGAAGGAAAGAAAGCAAGTGATAATATACTTGATAAAGTTGATGAAAAGATAGATAAGTATTTTGAGTATAAATGCAATCAACTTGCTAGCTTATTGAAAAAGAATTTAGACAGAATCTGACAGTTAAAATTATTTATAGTAATATACTATAATAATGAATATATAGGAGTAGGTTCAATATAATTTGTTAATATTGAACTTACTTCTATATAATGACAGATTATTTGTCTAATAGATATATAGATAATTCGTACCAGATATTATTTTTTCGTTAAATTTGGTGAAAGGAGGATAAATGGAAGGATTAAAGATAATAGAGAAAAGCTATTCTAATCTACAAAACTTTAGACAATCTATATTGAGTAGCTCTTTTTCTAGTGCTACTCAATTAAACATCACTTTGTCAAATTATGATATGCAAACACAATCTGGTATCAAGAATGCTATATCTCCTGTATTAGAAGTTTATAAAAAAGAATTAGATATTATAGTAGCTAAAGTTCTAGCTGGAGATAATATAAAGATTAAGATACCAAAAGAAGTAGATGGATTTAGAGATGATTTAGTTGATTCATTAAAGACTTATATAGATAAAAGAGCTCCTGAATTATGGAATATAATATCGCATAGTAGTATGAGCGGAGGAATCTATGGTATATAACTATGAAGAGACTAATACGGAAAGAAAAAGAAAATTAAATATAAATCTTTCTTATCCAAAATCATTAGAATATGATTTCTATTGTAGAGTAGAAGTTATTGACTTTGATAAAGAATGTCAAGAAGATATAAAGAAAGGTAAAGGATTCATTATATCTGCTCCTAAAGCAACTACAAAGAAAGAAGTTAAATCACCAGATGGTATTTACTCTCCAAGATTTGGTCAAAAGATAGGAGATCAGAATCCATTTGCAGATAGATATACTTGTGATTGTGGTTTCTTAAAAGGAAGAATAAACCATTCTATAACATGTCCTCAGTGTGGTACTAAGTGTAGATTTATAGATGATAAGATGGATATATTTGGTTGGATAGTATTAAGAGATGAATACCATTATATACATCCTAAATTCTATGATACACTTAATGCATTCATGGGACAAAGTCAATATAATGTAGAACGTAAAAAGATTAAAGGAACTAGATTAGAGAATGCAATTAACTATTCTCCAGAAGTAGATTCTAACGGATTTGCATCTGAATGTAAATTTAAACCCGACAAAGAACCATTCTATGGTATAGGAATGATAGAATTTTATAATAGGTTTGATGAAATAGTAGAGTATTATTATAAACTTAACCCTACTAAGAAGCAAGCCTATTATGATGAGATACAAAGATATAGGGATATTATTTTTCCTCATTGTATACCAGTATTTACTACTCACTTAAGACCTTCAGATATAGCTGACGGTTTTATGTTCTATGAACCTAGTAATGCTTTATATAATATTATAAATAAGCATGTTTATAGTATCAATAATACTAAACGTAAAATTGATCAAAGTATAACTCATAAAAATCAGGAGTTATATAAAGTTCAAATGAAGTTCATGGAGTTAGTAAATCTAGAATTAGATTTAATGTCAGGTAAAAAAGGTCAGATAAGATCCTTACTAGGAGGAAGATATAACTTCTCATCACGTTGTGTCATACGTCAAGACGCATCTTTAAGGGTTAGAATTGATCAGCCCCGCTATATAGTAATATATAGATGCAAACCTTTCTAATTGCTGGAAACTCCTTAGAGCTTTAAGTACTTATAATTATATAAGTAATAATCTTAAAGATTGGACAATCAGCAGCGAAGACTCTATCATGTATAGAGTAACGTTCAACGACTATCGAAAGTATAACTATAGAGAAATACTATAGTGAATAAACAAGTAGAGTAGCTTTAATAAGCGAAATGGAAGGGATCCTATATATGGTAATAGTATATAGGATTATGATATAGTCTAATCTTATATGAGAATATAAGTATAATAAAAAAGTGATCAAGTAATTCTTCCTTATACAGAACTTGTAATATGTTTACAACAGAGAATAATTAATATTCTTATACGTACATATAATATATCTCCTAGTGATGCATATACTATATGGAGTAATGCAAAAGCTAAAAGAGATCCAAGAATATGTGAGATTCTGGATGCATTAATAAAATCAACTCCAGAAGGACTCCCGGTAATAATTAATAGAAACCCAACAATTTAGTAGTAAAATGTTTATATTTCATAAGAAATAATACCATTTTAATAGTATTAACATTTTATAAAGTTGAATATATAGTAGGCTTATATGTAACTATGCTATATATTGAAACCCATTTAACTGCTGGGAAAGGCTTAATTGCAAGATCAGCAGCCAAGACTCTATTATATAGAGTAAGGTTCAACGACTATCTGAAAGGTTATGATATAACCTGAGGTTAGAGCTCAAGTGAGTAAGGCATTTTGGGAAGTAAGCCCTTTTAAATCGAAATGGTGGGTGCTAAATAAGCTAGCAAAGATATAGTCTCAACTTCTAGGTAACACCTAGAGAAGTTCATAAGAGAACTGCATAGATTAACGACCTATGTGAAGATATTGAAATTATGGATCAATTTTACAAATGTATTGTATAGGATATTCAGATACATTAACAATGTCGGTACCATTACAAGTATTGAAATCGCTTGCAGCCGACTTTGATGGAGTACTATTATATTAGTAGTTTTAATTATTAATATAATATTGATTGCTCAGTATATATAGAAATGTATATACTTCATAAGGAGTTTATTGCTTTGAAGGAAGAAATGATTCTATACTAAGCAGAACTAGGAATAGTATATGTAATGTAAAAATTAGAATATGATATCTTCTGTTTAGCAGCGAACTATCTAGAACAGATAGACGTTCAACGATCATCACTTGACGAGTGAGTAGAACCTCAAGCTTATGGAGGAAGAAAAATCCCTACCTAAACTCTAATATAATTAGAGCATGGTAGACATATGATCTGGCCTTTAGTGATAGAAAACTAAAGCTGTCTAATTAGACGGGTAAAGAGTTGCGATCTTTACTGAACACAAGCGATGTTCTGAATATATTCCATATAATTAATGAAGCTTTCTTAGAGAGAGCAAAAGTTGTATTTAATCCTAGAAATGCTATGTATATCAGTAAGATTAATGGTAAACTTAATCCTGATATGGTAGTGCAAAGAGATACTATTATTAATGCTAATACTTTCTTATGGTTAGGAAGACATAATTATAATCAGGATAGTATGAGTAAGATTAATAAGATTAAGCAGAAGCAGAAAGCTTATTATGTAGATGATGATAGATATCTTAATAGTACTATGGTAACAGCTGAGTAAAAATACAGTATATATGGTAGAGTATCACTGAGATACTCTACCATATAACTTGTTATTGGAATAAGGAGAACACAAGAAAACAATGTGTAATAATTAAAGATTAGGAAGATGATATTGTTCTTTCTCTCTACGATTTATTTCATTTACTATTTCTGTAATATCATCTTTTCTTTTTTCTTTGAAATATGTATATGCATCGCATACATATATTTCTCTATTAGCTGCTACATTTATAGCAGTTAATTTTTTAGGAGTATATACAACTTTCATAATCATTAACTCCTTTCTTTATTTTTTAATCTTATTAGTATTCTTATCTCGTAATCTTCCTAAGGAATCTACATATACATCTTTAGATTCTTCATCTTCTAATATAATTTCCATTGATTCATCATCTTTATTAAATTTCTCTTCATCTTCTATTTGAGGATTTAATAATGATTCTTCTTCTTTAGAAGGATGAACAAATCCATATAATTTTAATCCATCTTTGTCAGAGTCTACTAAATCTTTTTCAGTAGATTCTAATTTAATATTTCTATCATTAATATAATATATAGATTCATTAGAATATTGCTTTTTTAATGATTCTTCTTCTTTAATAAACTCAGATTGTAATTGTTCAAATCTAGGTCCTAATTCTTCTTCAATAGATTTAAATATATCTATATTATTTATAATAAAATCAATATGTTCCTCTATAAATCTTTTAGATAGAGATTTTAAAGCATAATATGATAACTTATCTTTATTTCTTCCTATTTCTTCACTAATGTAATTATTAGCAGATATATACATCTTATTTATAATATCAACTTCTATAGAATTAAGATTATCATAATTTTCATAATCAAAACTTTTTAATACACCAATCATTCTATTATATAATGTATCTTTTAATTGGTTCAAGAAGTTTTGAGCTTCTACTCTACCATCATTAAATATACGAGTTAAATATACATATAAAAATATAATAAATCCAAAGAGAAGAATGAAACTAGTGAATAGTACCATAAATAATGATGAATTCATATAATTTCACTCCTTTAAAATTTATTATTTATAAGTGTTGATCAATATAAAATGACATTAAAGGAACTAGAGTAGAGTTACTCTAGTTCCAATAATGCAACTTAATATTTAAGGAAATACGCCTAAGCAAAGACATCTATTTAATTATTTAGCTGCTTCATCTCCACCTTTAGCAGCAACCTTGATATAATTCTTCTGAGCAAGATTAGCAACTCTCTGACCTTTGTTACCATACTTCTTCATAAGCTTAGCAGTCATAGCTTTCTTACCCTTAATAAACATCTTAAGTTTCTTATAATCAGGATCTTTAGCTGCCTTAGCAAGTGCATAAACAGCAAGTTTAGTACGTCTAACCTGATCATCCTGCTTTGAAAGTCTCATCATAGTAGGCTTTCTAAGAACCTGTTTCTCCTGAAGAATCTTAGCTTGCTCTGATTCGCAGAATTCTTTGATTGACTGAGTATCACCACGCATAACATCATCTACGATCATCATTTCAAGCATCATGTTGCTATTAGCAATCTGCTCGAGAGAAATAACCTTATCTGAATTGTATAACATTTTCAATTCCTCCTTTAATATGCATATTAAAATTGTTTAGTATACTAATCTTTTACTGTGCACAGTATTTCTCTGATAAAAGAGTATACATTACATATATGTTAACTTTATTCAATATATATCGGGTTATAATTTATTCTTCTTTAAACTTAGAATTAATCATATATTATATATAGGAATAATAAGAAAGGAGATATTTATTATATGTTAACTATAGGATATAAAGTAGTATCAGAATTAATAGATATAGATAAATCAAAATATCCTTTTGTATTAAAATTAGAAATTCCTAATGATGCTATAATAGTAAAATGTACAGATAATAATACTATACCTCATACAGTTTATAGAACCAATAAAGTTATTCCTATTGGATTTTATACAATTTATAATATATGGATAAGTCTAAATTATTCTTTATACTTTGATCCATCTAATTATATAGAAAATCCATTTTATTATTGGGATAAAGAAAAAATAAAAGAAGATGTAAGACCCAATCCAAGAATACCAAAATTTGTATCAAGATATTCTAATCGTCACACTGATAAACAATTATTATATCAATTAAATCAAGTAACTGAACTTAATATAAATGAATTAGATAAAGATGAATCCAATAAATGTTCATCAGGAATAAATTATTTTGAATCATATAAAGATGCAATAATATTCCTAAGAGCAAATGATTAAGGAGAATTACATTATGATAGCTGTTGATAAAAGTCCTACATTATCTGCTTATAAAAAGAAGATGGTAGAAGTTCTATCATTAATATATCCTTTAGCACAACTATCATTTTTAGATGAAGTTGTACAAGAGCATATAGAGAATAAATTTAAAGATGCAGAAGCTGAGATTAGAAATTCTTATACTAAAGAAAATAAGACTACAACTTTATTAGCAATATCAGATTTTATAGATACTAAGAAACCATTGGTAACAGCTATGGGAACAATGTTTAAACAACATGATAAATCTAGAAATCTAATGTTTGAAACTATGCAATCATTTCTAGATCTTAGAGGAATTCATAAAAAGGAAATGTTTAAATATCCTAAAGGAACTCCTGAATTTAATAGATATAATCTATTGCAATTACTAGATAAGCAGGACGCAAATGGGAGTTACGGAGCAATCGGTATGTTCACTTGTCTTTTGTATAATGTATATGTAGCATCTAGTATAACAACTCAAGGAAGAGCATATATAAGTTCTGCATCATTGTTCTTTGAAATGTTTATAGCTAATAATGTTAAATTTGGTTCATTAAATGAAACTCTTGAGTTTATTAATAATATTATTAGTGAAAAAGAAGATAGAAGATTTAATGATTATGGAGTTCTTGATAGAGATATAACTAAAGAAGAATGTTATCATAAGATTGTTGATGAATGCGGTTATAGATGGAAGCCTGAAGAAAAAGAACTTCAAGTTATTTGGGAAACTATAAGAAATCTTAGTCAGGAAGATATTAATAGAGTATATTATAAGAATAATTTATTGGTATTTACTGATAATAAAGTTATATCTAATATGATTATAAGAATACTTCAGAAATTAAAGAAACCTTTATTTAACTCACTTGATATTCCACCAGAGATACAAGATGATATTAAATTACTTGGTGATCTTATGATAGAATATATATATTATCGTTATATGTTTATAGATAGAACAGATAGATGTGGTAATATGATGAAATCCGTTATAGGAGTTTCTGATACAGATTCAGCCATAGTAAGTCTTGATAGTTGGTATAAACATATAGCCAAAAAAGTATCTGGTCAATATTTCAATATAGCTAATTATAGTAAGAATCCTATATATGAAATTGAAGGAGAATCTAAATGGAATCATCCAGTGAGAGAATTACCTAAGAGATATGATTATGACTTTATACATGAAGAAGCTATAGTAAGAAAGTTTATGACTAAACCTATAAAAGTTCATCCAAATATAAATGTAAAATATAGTATTATAAATATATTAGCATATGTAATGGATAGAGCTGTTAATGATTACATGTGTAAAGTTTGTGAAAACTGCAACTCTTTACAAGTAAAGTCTAAAATATATACTGAAATAACTCCAGAGCAATATAAGTTAGGTGAGTATTATAGTATCAATGGAATTCATATGTTTAAGTTTGATAAATATACAGGAAAAGCTAAACCTAATGTAGCTCTTGAGTATAATAGAAAATGTAGAATGATTCTTAAGAATGAGTTTACTATGGAGAAAGTAATGTTAACTTCTGGTAAGAAACATTATGCATCATTACAAACTATTCAGGAAGGTAATATGATTCCTAAAAAGAAACAAGTAGATGTAAAAGGTATTGATATATTATTAAAATCTACTACTCCTGAAATGACTAAGAAAGAATTAGGAAAGATATTAGAAGAAGATATATTGAGATGGGAAGGAGAAATATCTCAATCTAGATTCTTACAAGATATAGCTCTTTATGAAAAGAAAGTTATTCAATCTATTAAAGATGGAGATAGAACTTTCTATAAACCAGCTACTATAAAATCTATTTCTAATTATGCAGATCCAATGAGAATTCAAGGAGTAAAAGCTGCTTTAGTATGGAATACTATAAAAGAAGAATCATATCCCAGTATAAACTTAGATGATAGAAATGCGGTATCTATAGCAAAAGTAAAGATTAATAAATCTAATGCAGATAGAATAGCATCTAAATATCCTGATGTATATAATAATATACTAAATGTATTGAATAAAGAAGAATTTAAGAATGGCATAGAAGCAATATCTATTCCTCTTGATATTATTGTACCAGAATGGATAACAGAGTTTATTGATTATGATTCTATTCTTAAAGATAATATTAAAGGATTTCCTTTTGAATCTATTGGATGCATGAGAATGGATAAACCTAATATTACATATACTAATATGCTTCAATTATGATGGAAAAGAACATCATAATAATTATATAATATAAATTTATAAGGAGGTATTAATCATGTCAGCACCTGATGTAAATGAAAATTTAAAAGCACCTATTGGTGTAGTAACTGAGCAAGGAGATCTTGGACTTGGCTTTAATCAGCTTAATGAATCAGATCAGACTGCTTATGAAAATGCACCTTCCAATAAAAAGGAAGATGAAAAGAAATAATATTCTTATGTAAAATTAATGATGTAGGTACTTCTCTTGAAGTACCTACATTGTTTTTTGAAAGGAGCGATTATTTGAAAAAGAAAGAAACTTTGATTTTGATGTTTTATATTGTTATCTTTATACTATCAGCATTTATTATTGTAATGACACTATATTATAGAGATAAAATACAATACAAAGATTCTATGATAGAATCTAGAGATAAAGAGATTGCATCTCTTAAACAGGGTATTGAATTTTTAAATGATTCTCATGCTATTGAAATTAATGAGTATGAGAATAAAATTGAGGAAAATGATAACGAACTATATGCTGCTATAGATAATATGACTGAACTTGAAACAACAGCTAAAGAGATTAATGAAATTAATAAAGATCTCTTAAAGAAGAACAAAGAATCTAATGATTTATTAGATACAATGAGTACTTATATACAATCATTAGAAACTGAACTAAAGTATTATAAAGATTTTGAAGTCTTTATGTTTGATACATCAGGTAAACGATCAGATTGTACTTATGAATATCTAGAATATTTAGATTCTCTAATAAAAGAGAAGTCAGTAAATAATCTTGCATTTTACTGTTCTTGGATTATGATAGAATCAGAATGGCATCACGATGATAAGAATCCAAAATCAAGTGCATCTGGATTTCCTCAATTTTTATCAGGAACTGGTAAATGGGTTTATGAAGAGTTAATGGGAAAAGGAAAAGGTACATATAATCATAAAATACATCCTTTTGAACCATTAACTTCTCTTGAGATGATGGTTACTTATGTAGAGAAGTTAATGGAACAACATAAAGGAAATCTTCATAAAGTAATAGATTCTTATAGAGGTCTACATGATACTCCTTATCTTAATAGATTCAATCATTACCTTGCTTTCTTCGATACCAATATAGATGAAGTTGCTGAAGAGAGTTTATTAAGATATAAAAATACTCATTAAAGAAAAATATAGTTATATATTATAACTATATAAATATGATAGTTACTAAGTAGTCTTCAACTTAGTTTCTATATTTTACTAACCCCTTTCTTTGAGTGATGGAGAGTAGTACAATTGTATTACTCTCCAGACATTTTTATAATAAGCTATTTTAAGGAGAATAAGTTATGAATTATATATTTAAACCATCTACTGATGAAGAGATAGAAGAATCAAAAGAGCAATATAAAAGAGTAAAATTATTTCCTTCTTTAACAAATTTAAGAAGAGAATCAGATGACATAGCTACTATGCCATCATTTACTGTAGTTGAAGAAAAGAGTTCATTTTTAATAAATATATTACAAAATATTGAAAATAGGCCTAAAAACGAAGTTATAAACTTTATCCAAAGGAATCATACCTCTTTTCTTAATTATCGTCTATTTACAGAATCATCTGTGTCTAGAGCTTCGATACAACGAGCTTTTACAAGCATATATTTTTTAAATATACTCTTTAATTGTATTGGAACATTAATTCTTGAAGATTATGAGAAATACTTTTTAAATAGAGTAGCATATGATTATACAAGCTTAACGGAGAATAAAGATGAAAATGTAAGTAACTTATTACTTCAAATAACTAGTTATATTAACAGTAATCTAATTATTAAACTTAGTTCTAAATTAGGTATTAATGAGGCTAGATTATTAGCTATGATTAGTAGAAGTATAGATGATGAAGAAATAAGAGTACATAGAGTAAATAGATTCTTAGTAAATTGTGATAACCCTAGATTAGAAGCACAAGCTATGATAGATATAATGTTTTTCTTGTATGATAGATTTATGTATCCTATAGTATATACATTATTAGAAGATAAATCTTGTTGTAAAGATCAAGATGATATATCTCAATGGTATAATCTTCATAAAGCTATAAATGCTATACTATTATCATTACCAAGTGATAAGATGTTAAAAGTAATAACAGAATACGGATATATAATAAATACAAGAAAAATCCAAGTACAAGTAAATCTTAAAGAAATACAAGATGAAAGATTAAAATCTGTTATATATAAAGCAGAAGAAAGTGAATTTATAAAATGTATACCGTAAAGGAGAAAATATGTATTGTGAGATATCAATAAAGGAATTAAAGAAAAAGATAGAAAAATACAATGATGATGATGTTCTTGTATCAAGTACAAATAGCAATGATTTATCTGTTAAATTAGTAAAAAGAATTGATGGAGTAACTAATTTTGAAGATTCAGAAACTTTATTTGAAAGCAAAATAAATTATGAATATTTGAAGTAACTTAATAAAATCATTTTAGATAATAAGGAGAATTAATAAATGACAGAAAAAGATGTTAGAAAAGCTGAAGAGTTAATTAAATCTAAAGAGGCACTTGATAAACTTCTGTATACAGTATGTAAACCTTTTCCTACAATTTTTAAAAATAAAAGGATATTTTTCGGTGTAAATTTTCAAGAAATTAGTTTTGC
>Ga0247611_10001175_pt1 | contig 47958 bp, 37 predicted proteins | sample 177DNAGHGhighgp2_FD_192422 | JGI IMG/M metagenome (GOLD analysis project Ga0247611, IMG submission 192422) | Sheep rumen microbial communities from Palmerston North, Manawatu-Wanganui, New Zealand - 1770 DNA GHGhigh gp2 | ecosystem: Host-associated > Mammals > Digestive system > Stomach > Rumen... | reverse complement strand
CAAAAACAAGGGTTAAGAGAGAATCATTCAACTTCTGCCAGGGTTTAGGATGAGGTACCCTAAAAGGCATTCAACCTATGGCAGGGTTATAGTAAAAACCATTCAACTTTTTCTAGGGAAGTACAACTTCCCACACGCAGTTACACAGTTACGCAGTTGCATAACGTGGAATTGCGCTGTGACTTTGGGAGATAAGAATTATTTATATTATTATATATATTATAATATATATAATAATATAACATATATACCAATTGAAAAAGAAACATCGCCGAACACAAATGAAACTGCGTAACTGCGTACCAGCGTGATGGGCTAGACAGAAAAGTCTTTACAGAATGAACACATGAAATCTGAACGCCGAGAATGCCTTGGGGAAACAGGAAGTTTCGTTAGGGGAAAGTGGGAGTTTCGTTAAAGGAAAGCCAGAGTTTCCCCTAAGGAAAGTCCAGGAGGCTGGAAAAAGCTGGAAAACGGGGATTTCGAGGCAAAGAGAGAATTCTGAAATTACTTTACATTCTGCTTAAATATCACACAGAAAACACGGAAAACACGGAAATGTTTTGCCCTGCAAAATGACGTCTCACAGATTTTACAAAATTTAAGGAGTGTGAAAACAGAAAATAATTTGGAATTAATAGAAAAAATGCTTGGAGTGCATTTATTATTTTTGTAACTTTGCACCTGTAAACAGATCTGAAAAACGCGGGAGGCGGTGACCCGATGTAGATCGCCGCAAAGGAATCTAATACTATAAAAAACAGAAAGGAAAAGGGATTATGGCAAGAAGTGAAATTCCCATGGTAATCAATCTGCGTCAGAACAAGAATGACGACAGTACCGCCTACGGCAAGTATTTCGCCGAGGTGGACAGTAAGGAACCGCTGAACCTGAAGGGTCTGGCAAAGCACATGACGGAGCACGGCAAGATCTCCTCGCTGGAGATGTGCCAGCTGGTGCTGGGCGAGTTGGTGAACTGTCTGGTGCACCTGTTGCGCGAGGGGCAGCCCGTGAAGCTCGACGGCTTCGGAACGTTCTCGCCGAGCGTAGACGGCCAGAAGCTGGGTAAGGCGAATCTCGCCAATGCCGTGGCTGGCGGTGCCGACGCGATGATCAACGGCATCCGCATCAACTTCAACCCGGAGAACTCAAAGGGTGAGAAGCTCACCTCAAGGGCGCTGAAGGACGAGTGTGTGTTCACCTTCGGGTATCTCGTGGAGAGCGAGAAGCGCACGGTCAACGGCAAGGAGAAGCGCTATCAGAAGAAGACCCCGCTGAGCTACGTGCTGGCTCCCGAGGCAGACCAGCAGGGTAACGGCTAAGACCTCACACGGAGGTAGTGTTTAAAGGTCACACGGATTTCACAGATTACACAGATTATGCAGCATAAATGCTGCGCTTGCGCAGAGAAAATCTGTGAGATCTGTGAGATCTGTGTGACAAAACAAAGAAGATCAGAGTGAAATTATGAAGAAGCAACGGATGATTGAGCTGGCGGTGAAGGTGTTAGTAGCCGCGCTCACGGCATTCCTGACGGCGATTAGCACGACCTCGTGCATGGGCCATGGACCGTTCTAAATGAGAATTTAGAATTAAGAATTAAGAGTTGGGGGCTCGCAAATGCGAGCCCCTAATTAGTTTCGGGCCTTCCGTCTAAAGGTTCTGCTCCTGGAAGTCCAGGTCGGCCTGCACAATGAAGAAGACCTCTTCGGGATTGAATGAAGAGCTGAAACCTTCTTCCTTGGCACGCTTGCAGACATACTCGGCGATGGCCTCAAGGTCGATGTCCACCTCTTCGGCATCGGTCTCCAGAATACCACTGGAATAGTAGTAGTCTACAATCAGGTCCATCATGTAAAGGATGTCCTTGTCGCTGTAGAACTTCTTGATGTCCGTAGGCATCTGGGTACGGATGTATGCCAGTTCCCGTCTGTTCTCCTCTTCGTCCAGACGGATCTCTTCCTCGATACTTGCCATCTTACAGCAGGGTGTTGATTTTCTCTACCAGCTTGGCCTTGGGCTGGGCACCGACGATCTTATCGACAACATCGCCGTCCTTGAAGAACAGGATGGTGGGGATGTTACGGATGCCGAACTCAGCAGCCAATTCCTCGCACTCCTCCACATCGCACTTACCCACGACGACCTTGCCGTCGTACTCGTTGGCCAGTTCCTCGATAATCGGAGCCATCATACGGCAGGGACCGCACCAGGTGGCCCAGAAATCAACTACCAGCGGCAGGTTGCCGGTTTTCAGACTCGCGAAATTCTCACTTGTGATTTGTACTTCCATTGTTCTTTACTTTTTAAAATGAATACTATGTCTGTTTATCTCTGTGCAAATTGTGTGCCACTAATTGATCTTATAGTCGAGGGCTTCTTGACGCTCGATGTAGTCGATGAGCGGATGGCGCACATCGACGCCTCCCTTCTGGCTGCGCAGCAAAACGTGCTTCTCGCCCTTGGCATCGCGCAACTGGAAGAAGAGTTCCGTATGGCCTGGACTGGAGCTGATGAGCTCGCTGAGGTCGGCCACGATCTGGTCGTCAAGCGAATCGGTGGTCATGGAGATGGTGATGCGCTTGACGGCACGGTCCTTGATGCTCTGCAGATACTCCACGCTGGAGATGCGCAGATCCTTGGGACTGTCGTCACGATACTGCCAACGGGGCACCACCTTGCCGACCACGTAGACAGAGGCTCCGATGGTGAAGAAGCCGGCCTGCTTGCCCCACTCCTCGCCGAAGATGGGCAACTCGCCTGAGCCCTCGAAGTCCTCAAGGGTGACGATGCCGAAGGGCTTGCCGTTCTTGGTAAAGCCTGTGCGGACAGCTGTCACGATGCCGCCCAAGATGACCTCCTCACGGTCGCCGAGGGCTCCGACATCTGCCAATTCGACACACGTCGTATTGCAGAGGTTGTCGAGCACAATCCTGTACTCATCGAGCGGATGGGCGGAGAGATAGATGCCCACGAGCTCACGCTCCTTATTGAGCCGTTCGATGTCGCTCCAACGCGTGTTGGACTTGGGGATGAGCGGTGTGGCAATCTCCACCCCATCGCCGAACATGCCGAAAAGCGAGTTCTGCATCTCGGCCTTCTCCTGTTGGTAGTTTTGTCCGTAACGCACCAACATGTCAAGGAACGACTCGCCCTTGGCGTTGACGGCAAAATAGTCCTCGCGCCGGATGCCGAAGCTGTCGAAACCACCACTCAGGGCAAGGCTCTCGTATGCCTTGCGGTTGACATTGCTGAAACTCACACGCTGGGCAAAGTCGAAGATATCCTTATATGGGCCGTTCTTCTCACGCTCCTCGATGATGGCGATGGCGGCAGAGTCGCCCATGCCCTTGATGGCGCCGAGGCCGAAGCGGATCTCGCCGTGGTGGTTCACACCGAACTTCTCGTACGACTCGTTCACATCGGGTCCCAGCGTGGCGATGCCCATCTGCTTGCACTCGTCCATCAGTTTCGTGATCTCCGTAATCTGGTCGCGGCGACGGCTCATGATGGCGGCCATGAACTCCGCAGGGTAGTTAGCCTTCAGATAGGCCGTCTGATAGGCCACCCAGGAGTAGCAGGCGGCATGAGACTTATTGAAGGCGTAGGAGGCAAACTTCTCCCAGTCGGCCCAGATCTTCTCAAGCACCTGCGGATCGTGACCGTTCTTCTTGCCGCCCTCGATGAACTTCGGCTTCATCGCATCGACAATGTCCTTCTTCTTCTTACCCATCGCCTTACGGAGCGCATCGCTCTCGCCACGGGTGAAGTCGGCCAGCTGACGCGACAGCAGCATCACCTGCTCCTGATAGACCGTGATACCGTATGTATCCTTCAGGTACTTCTCCATGCAGGGGATGTCGTATTTGATCTCCTCGCGGCCGTTCTTACGGGCAATGAACGAAGGGATATAGTCCATAGGTCCCGGGCGATAGAGGGCGTTCATAGCGATGAGATCCTCGAAGACCGTGGGATGGAGCTCACGCAGGTACTTCTGCATGCCCGCCGACTCAAACTGGAAGGTGCCGATGGTACGTCCCTGCTGGTATAGTTCATAGGTCTTCGCATCGTCGATGGGAATGGTATCCAGATCGACGTCGATGCCTCGTGTACGCTTGATGTTCGCACAGGCTTCCTTCAACTCGGAGAGTGTCTTTAGGCCGAGGAAGTCCATCTTGATCAGTCCCGTGGACTCAATGACGTGACCGTCGTACTGCGTACAGTTGGTCTTGGTGCCCTTGAAATCCGGATCGTCAGCCGTAGAGACAGGCACATGGTCGCTGATAGGGTCGCGGCAGATGATGAATCCGCAGGCATGGATACCTGTGCCGCGGACCGTTCCCTCGAGCATCTTGGCATACTTGATGGTATTAGCCAGCTGCGGATTAACCGATGTCTCGGCCTCCTGCAGCTCGTGGACACACTTGATGGCGTTCGTCAGGTTCATCTTCATACCGTCAGGCAGACGGTCGGGGATAGCCTTACACAAGGCGTTAGACTCTGCCAACGGGAGTTTCTCGACACGGGCCACATCCTTGATGGAGTTCTTCGTGGCCATCGTGGCATAGGTGATGATGTGGGCACAGTTCTCATGGCCGTATTTGTCTTCCACCCATTTCAGCACACGACCGCGGCCGTCGTCGTCGAAGTCAGTATCGATATCAGGCAGCGAGATACGGTCTGGATTGAGGAAACGCTCAAACAGCAGGTCGTACTTCAGCGGATCGATCTTGGTGATGCCGAGACAGTAGGCCACCACAGAACCAGCCGCGGAGCCACGACCAGGGCCTACCATCACCCCCAGCTCGTCGCGAGCAGAGTTGATGAAGTCCTGCACGATGAGGAAGTAACCAGGGAAACCCATCGTCTTCATGATGTGGAGCTCGAACTTCACGCGGTCCAGGACCTCTGCGGGGAGACTGGATATGTCGGAATCCTTGGATGCTCCATAGCGCCTGACAGCCCCCTCATAGGCGAGTTTGGCCAGATAGTCGGCCTCGAACTTGATGCGGTAGATCTTATCATAGCCGCCCAGTTTCTTGATTTTCTTCTCACCTTCCTCAGGGGGCAGAGGGTTCTCGCCGTTCTCATCGGTGGTGAACTCCTGATAGAGCTGCTCTTCGGTATATTTCTCGCGCCATTGGGCTTCGGTGCCGAATGACTCCGGTATGGGGAAGAAGGGCATGATGGGGTCGTTGTCGAGGCTGTAGGTCTCCACCTTATCCAGGATCTCGACGGTGTTGGCCATCGCCTCGGGCACATCGCTGAAGATGTCGTACATCTCCTGACGGGTCTTGAACCACTCCTGCTTGGAGTAGAGCATGCGGGTGGGATCGTCGAGGTCCTTGCCTGTGGAGAGGCACAGCAGATGGTCATGGGCCTCGGCGTTCTCACGGTCCACGAAGTGGGCATCGTTGGTGCATACCAGTTTGATGCCATACTCACGGGCCAGCTCGATCATCACCTTGTTGGCCTGCTGCTGCAGGGGGAAGGTCTCACGGTTGGCACGCTGGGCTGGGTCGGTGACCTCATGGCGCTGGAGCTCGAGATAGTAGTCGTCGCCCCAAAGCCGTTTGTGCCATTCGATAGACTCGCGGGCACCAGCGATATCACCCTTCAGGATCTTCGCAGGCACCTCGCCGGCGATACAGGCAGAGCACACGATCAGGTCTTCATGATATTTCTCCAGTTCCTTATGATCCGTACGAGGACGGTTATAGAAGCCATCCACCCACGAATTACTGACGAGCTTGATGAGGTTCTTATAGCCGTTATAGTTCTTGGCCAGCACGATGAGGTGGTAGCCGCCCAGGTCTTCCTTGGTCTCGCGCAGGCTCTTGTCACCCCGTCGCGCCACATACATCTCACAGCCGAAGATGGGCTTGAACGGTTCCAGTCCATCCTTCTTGCGTTTTTTATTGACATCATTACAAATGTCATGAAATTCCTTAATGCCGAACATATCGCCGTGATCGGTAATGGCCATGCCCTTCATACCATCATCGATGGCCTTGTCTACAAGCCTTCGGATACTCGACTGTCCATCGAGAATAGAATAATATGTATGTACGTGCAGATGTACGAAATCTTCCATCGTTTTTTTGCGTTTCTGAGTGTTTTGAGCCTCAAAGATACGCCTATTTCTTGGAATAACCAAAAATTTTCATAATTATTAATCCATTATTCATAAATATTTAGTACCTTTGCACACAAATAACGGAACAATCAAGCAATACCAATGGGAAAAAGAATCAATAAGCTGAAGAAAATCAGGATTCACCATGAGGGTACTCAAGAGCTTATTCTGAGTGCCATCGCCGTGGCGGCTATCGCCTACCTGATCCTTCACTTCACTGGCTCTCACATACTCTTCTGGCTATTCTTAGTCATCTTCGGCACAGCCTGGCTCATGGCCCTGAACTTCTATCGCTGCCCCATCCGCTACTTCAATGGCGACTCCTCGAGAATGGTGGTGGCTCCTGCCGACGGCAGGATTGTTGTGATAGAAGAGACGGAGGAGAACGAATATTTCCACGACAAGCGGCTGATGATCTCGATCTTCATGAGTCCGCTGAACGTGCATGCCAACTGGTTCCCCGTCGACGGGAAGGTGAAGTTCGTACACCATCAGAACGGCAACTACCATAAGGCCTGGCTGCCAAAGGCCAGCGAGGAGAACGAGCATGCCGACATCATGATCACCACGCCTGAGGGCGAGGATATCCTGGTGCGCCAGATTGCGGGAGCGATGGCTCGCCGTATCGTCACCTATGCCAAGGAAGGCGAGGAGTGCTATATCGACGAGCACATGGGCTTCATCAAGCTGGGCTCGCGCGTCGATGTGTTCCTGCCGCTCGGCACGGAGGTATGCTGCCGCATGGAACAGCCCACCACCGGCGACCAGACGGTTTTAGCTAAGTTGAAGTAGTTGAGAGCCCCATGTTTAATGTGAAGAAGCATATCCCGAACACGATTACATGCTGCAACCTCATTTCAGGCTGCATTGCTACCTATTATGCATTCTTGGGCGATTTCCGTCTGGCTCTGCTCTTCATCATCATCGGTGCCGTGTTCGATTTCTTCGACGGCATGTCGGCCCGTCTGTTGGGCGTATCCTCCCCTATCGGCAAGGAATTGGACTCGCTGGCTGATGACATCACCTTTGGCTTCGCGCCATCGGCCATCGTCTTCAGCTACCTGTGCACATTCCACATCCACTTGCCGCATGTCCCCTTCCTCGCCTTTGTGATGGCTGCCTTCTCTGCTTTAAGACTGGCAAAGTTCAACCTCGACGAGCGCCAGGCACTGGGATTCATCGGACTGCCCACACCTGCCAATGCCCTCTTCTGGGGCTCGCTCATCGTAGGCCTGCATGACAGTGGTTTCACCTTCGACGGTCTGGAGTGGGTCATTCTGGCAGGCACCTTCCTCAGCTGCTATCTGCTCATTGCCGAGATACCCATGTTCGCCTTGAAGTTCAAGCACTGGGGGTGGAAGGGCAATGAAATCAAATATATCTTCGTTCTCTCGTGCGTACCTATTCTATTATTATTAGACATCACCGGTTTCGCGGCTATCATCGCCTGGTACGTCATCCTGTCTATTGCCTCTCACAAATCCACACCAAAGTCTGTGTAATATGCTGAAATTCGTCTTTGCCGCCATCATCTTCGGCCTCATCGCCATCGCCATCATCGTCATGGTGGTCATCAACTTCACCTACAAAAGTGTGAAGAAACTGAGGGAAGAGGTAGAGGACAACTACTACCGCAACCAGAAGATGAAGGAACAGAAAGAGAAATACTCCTTCAACAACGACTATTTCAAGAGCAGCAAGGGCGGACGCCGCCAAAGCCGCACGCAGGCCCAGTATGAGCAGCGCGAACAAGCCAGTCGCGATAAGAATCCGTTTGGCGACGATTACTTCAAGGGGAAGCAGCAGGAACAGCCCCAGGCACAGGCAGAAAAGAAAGACACTGCCCGCAGGACGACTACGAGCAGTGGCGTAACGATTATCGACGATCGCGATCAGGAAGAGAAGCGCAAGATTTTCGACCACTCCGATGGCGAATATGTCGAGTTCGAAGAGGTCTGATTGTTAAGGATGCACTAAGGTGCCGATCTGTTCACCCTCCATTACCTTTTTCAGATTACCGACTACATCCATGTTGAAGACATAGATGGGCAGGTTGTTGTCCTGACACATGCAGACGGCCGAAAGGTCCATGACCTTCAGTCCACGCGCCAACACCTCCTTATAAGTGATATCATCGAACTTCGTGGCCGTCGGGTCCTTCTCAGGGTCAGCGGTATAAATACCGTCTACACGGGTACCTTTCAGCATCACTTCGGCCTCGATCTCCACACCACGCAGGCTGGAGCCGGTATCAGTGGTGAAGTAAGGCTGGCCCGTACCAGCAGAGAAGATGCACACATAACCCTGTTCCATCGCCTCGATGGCCTTCCATTTCGTGTAGAACTCGCCGATGGGCTCCATGCGGATAGCCGTCAGCACTTTGTTCTTCACACCCACAGCCCCTAAGGCGCTGCTCAGTGCCAGGGAATTGATGACGGTGGCACACATGCCCATCTGGTCACCATTCACACGGTCGAAGCCCTTCTGTGAACCAGAGAGTCCGCGGAAGATGTTACCACCACCGATGACGATGCCGATCTCGACACCCATCTCACTTATCTCCTTGATCTGAGCAGCATACTCGCCCAGACGCTCAGGGTCGATGCCGTAGCCCTGCTTACCCATCAGGCTCTCGCCCGACAGCTTCAAAAGAATTCTCTTAAACCTTGCCATAATCTTTAAATTATCAATTATCTTTTTCCAATTAAATCACGAACTGCACTTCCTTGAAAGCATAGATGCGGGCTGTGCCCTCCGTGTCGAGTAGCACGAGTCGCCCGTCGTCGAGCACATTCAGTAACTTGGCACGGAAAAGCCCCTTTCCGTCACGGTACTCGTGCTCACCCCCCCTGCGGTAAAGGCGATTCCGATAGGCCTTCCCCAAGGTTTCCGGATCCATCTGCAGCATCGGCTCAAGCTTCTGAAGGAAAGCCTGCAGCAACGGCTCAAGCGCCACCTCATGGCCCAGGAGCTGCACCAGCGACACCGGATTGGGGGCATCGCTGAGGAACTCACGCTGGTTCACGTTCAGCCCGATACCGATGATACTGTCTGTCATGAGACGTCCCCTGAGACGATTCTCAATAAGCATGCCGCAGATCTTACAGTCGTCCACGTAGATATCGTTAGGCCACTTGATAGACACCTGACGGTCCGTCACATAACCATCCAACGTCTCACAGAGCGCCAGCGACACAGCCTCGGAGATGCGGAACTGACAGTCGGCCGTGATCTCCGTAGGATGAATCAGCAGCGAGAATGTCAGGTTCTTCCCTCGCTCACTCTCCCACGAGTTCGTACCACAGCCGCGACCCGCCGTCTGGTACTCTGACACAACCACGTAATCTCCTTCTGGCTGTGAGAGGGCATAATCTCGGAGCCAGCGGTTCGTAGAGTCCGTCTCGTCGATATGTACGACCTTGAAATCCATATTCTGACCGCAAAGATACAACAATATTCAGACATAATATCATTTTTAAGACATAATAACAGACTAACATATTATCTGTCAGAAAAAAACATTACCTTTGCAGCATGGAAGATCAGAAGAAGAAAGACGAATTCTACATGCAGCGTGCACTCGACGAAGCACAAGCCGCCTTCGCTGCCGGTGAGATACCCATCGGAGCCGTCGTAGTGTGCAAGGACCGAATCATCTCCCGCGCCCACAACCTGACGGAGACACTCTGCGACGTGACGGCACATGCCGAGATGCAAGCCATCACGGCTGCCGCCAATACCCTTGGGGGCAAGTATCTGACGGACTGCACGCTATACGTCACCGTAGAGCCCTGTACCATGTGTGCCGGCGCCATCGGCTGGGCACAGATACCCCGCATCGTCTATGGGGCAGCCGATGAGAAGCGCGGCTACCGAGGTTATGCACCCAGAGCCCTCCATCCCAAGACTGTTGCCATCGGCGGCGTGTGCGAAGAGGAATGCCGCCAGCTGATGCAGGACTTCTTCAAATCAAAACGGTAAAGGCGAGATGACACCAAAAACGCTCTCAAGGATCTGGAAGCCAGCATGGACGCTGTCGTTAACGGCGGTCGTGTTCGTGCTGTGCCTGTTTCCTTACAGGGCCCTGCTGAATTATCACGAGCAGACTCACCTGTTCCGTTGGAACAGCTATTATATCCGTGAGCAGTGGGGGTCGCTGGAGGGTATTTGGGAATACATGGTGTCGTTTTTCACACAGTTCTTCTATGTCGGATGGCTGGGAGCCGTTGTGATGGCCCTGATAGCCGTTGGCATCCAGTTATTGACTTGGCAGATGCTCAGGCTATGTCGTTTACGTTGGGCCTGGTGCTATCCCATATCCCTGATCCCGCCGATACTGGCATTCTACTTCGTATTCATCCCCACGCAGTACAAGACCGACGACAAGTTCCGCGAAGTGGTGACCTATGATTACCTGGTCAGGGCACAAAAATGGAAGTCGATATTGGCCCATTCATACAAACACGAACCTCAGACGATGTGCGGCATCTGGTGTACGAACTATGCACTTGCCAAACGCGGGGCCCTGCTTAATGACATGTTCCTCTACAAGCAGGACAGTCCCGACGGTCTGCTGATGGATGCCGTCAGGATGGACCCCATGACGCTCTATTCGTTGAGCGACATCAGCCTGGACTTAGGCATGATCAACAGCGCAGAACGTTTTGCCTTCGATGCCAAGCAGCGCCTGCCGCAGGGTCATAAGAGCGGACGACTCTACAGGCGACTGGCTGAGACCAACCTCATCAACGGCCACCAGAAAGTGGCGAAGAAGTATATGCAGATACTCAAGTCCACCCTATTCTATCATCAAGATATCACTGAAAGCGACTGCGAAAGATACCATGCGCTGAGACAAAAGGGCAACGACGAGCTGGCTCAGGCCAAAGACCAGATCCTGAGACAACTGACCATAGAGAATCCGCAGAACAAACTGGCTTCAGACTATCTGCTTGCCTACGAGATGCTGAGACTGGACTTGGAACATCTGACCGAGTACACGCTGATGCTCAGGCAGCGCGATAAATGGGAATACACACCTAAAGCCATCCAGGAGGCCGTCATCGGCTTTTGGATTCTCAAGCACCCCAACGACTCGTTGCCTTTCTCTGTCAACAAGGATATCTTCACCCATACAGCTTCTATACTCCAGGCCGTCCAGTCATCGGGCAACATGACACCGGCATCGCTCGAAGAGCCTCCATACAACCAGTCATACTGGCATTATCACACACAGGCCCTTGTCAAACTCAAACAACTTCGGAAATGAAACGTATAGCCTCTATCATATCTGTCCTGCTGTTGCTCTGGAGTTGTTCTTCAGTTCCTGACAATCCTATTAAAGTAAACAGTCTTCCGACCCTGTCGCCAGACTATGTCGGAGTAACCGTCCCCGTGGGTATTGCCCCACTGAACTTCTATATCGACAACGACAGCATTGACCTTCTGGATGTCATCATTCGTAGCTCAAGAGGCGAAATGCTGACCAGTCATGGAGAATATGCAGATTTCGACATTGACGAATGGCACGCCTTGATTAGCAACCATGCGGGCGATAGTTTGCAGGTAACCGTCAGAGCCCGAAAAGACGGGCAGTGGATCGAGTACATGCCATTCCCCATCTATATCAGCAGCGACTCCATCGGCGAATGGGGGGTGACATACAGGCTGATACCTCCTGGCTATGAGACCTACGGCTTAATGGGGTTGTATCAAAGAGACTTAAGTAACTTCGACGAGAAGCCGATTATTGAAAACAAGCATGTGGACGGCGACTGTATGAACTGCCACACCACGAATCGTACAGATCCCGATTACTTTACGTTCCATATTCGCGGCGAACACGGAGCAACGGTCATTGGGCACGATGGTCAGACAGACATTCTCGCCCCTCGGAATCAGGAGTTAGGCGGGAGCATGGTCTACCCCTTCTGGCATCCGTCTGGTAAGTACATTGCCTACTCCACCAATCAGACACATCAGAACTTCCATCAACTCAAGGATCGCAGAGTAGAGGTCTATGACGACAAGTCGGACATCATCATCTACACCCCTGTTTCGCAACAGATCCTGCTTGACAGTATTGTTGCCACTCAGGAACATTTGGAAAACTACCCTGTATTCTCGCCTGACGGCAAATGGCTCTATTTCTGTTCAGCCAACCGTGTAGACACCATCTGGAAGCAATACAAAGATGTCAAGTACAACATCTGCCGCATCAGTTTCGATCCTGAATCCGGTCAGTTAGGAACACAAGTCGACACCATCATCCAGGCACGTAAGCTTGGGAAGAGCGCCAACATGCCCCGTCTGTCATACGATGGCCGTTTCATGCTCTATACCATTAGCGATTACGGTTGCTTCCCCATCTGGCACCCCGAGGCTGATCTTTGGATGATGAATATAGAAACGGGCGAGGCCTACCCCTTGGATGAAGCCAACAGCAGGGATGCGGAGAGCTTCCACAACTGGAGTCTGAACTCCCGTTGGATACTTTTTACCAGCAGGCGCGACGACAGTCTTTACACCCAGCTGTATTTCGCCCATATAGACAAAGACGGAAAAGCCTCAAAGCCCTTCCGTCTGCCTCAGAAAAATCCTAAGGAGTATGATGTTGAGAGTGTAAACTCGTTCAACACCCCTGATTTTGCAAAGTCTCCGATAGACCTCACTAAACGAGAAATCTATCAGAGACTTAAGAATCAGGAACGTAGAAGAACGACGCTTATTTCACGACCTTCTTCTTTCCACCAATGATGTAGAGACCCTTTCCAAGGGCATTGGCATCGGTACCATAACTGCGGCCCTGGAGATCGTAGATGGTCTCCAGCTCCTGACGGACAGAAACGGCATCCATGCCACTGGTGCTGAATTTGAAGCTCTTTTCCTCACTCCATCCAGAGTAATTCTTAACTTCTCCAACAGAACGGACACGATAGAAGAACCGGTTGCTGGTATTCAGATTCTCCAGCTTGATGCTGTTTTTATCTACATCAAAGACAGTCACCGTGGTACCTCTGGTAGCGGCAAGCTGACGAGAACCGGAGATTCCCAGCTGGCTTGCATCCCACGTGCCGTCATAGATAGCAAAGTAATTAAGATACATCTGAGATTCTGGCTTAATATTAATCCAGAATAGGTTCTTGCGGGTTGAGAAATTAAACACCATCATCCCATCCTCCGTTAATTCGAACTGTTGTGATTCGAATTGGGCAGACTCTCCCTCATTGCCATATGCCAATTCTACAGAACCCTTGACAGTCGTACCTTCCTTAACCAGACCAGCTCCTATAACGACAGTCAATTCAGAAGAATTAGGGACATTCCAAGTAGCTGTCCTTACATTACCTGATTCCTTTGAGGTTCCGATTCTCATTTTGTTGGGGGTAGTATAAATCTTACTACCACTCCAACCAGGTAATCCATAGTCAGCCATCTTTGAAGACACGTCAGAAAAACCAGCAGTCTTGCTAATGAACTTATCGAAAGTAAATTCTCGCTCTAATGCTTCTGTAGGATTAGTGGCAGCTGCACCCATCTCCGTCAGTTCAAACTGATAGCCTGCAGCCCCCTGGACAGCGGGCCAGGAAACGGTGAAGGCAGCTTCGCCCTCTACCTCCTTGCCATCTTCCGGCTGGGGGATACCTAACTGAGGACGACATGCCACGAACGAGATGAGGCCATCCTCGCTCTCAGTGATGCAGTCTATGTCCTTGTTCATCAGATAGCCACCATCCACATTCGCATTATACAATGTGGAAGCAGGGGTTGTATAGCCAGTCAAAGCCGTATTCCCCCTGATACCGGGGAACGGATCGCCCCGCATAGATGATATCGAGGAAGACAGTTCGCCATCAGCAGGAATGATGGTCAAGCCCTGATGCTTTGGATCAGTATTCACTGAATTCGATCCCCACATGCCCTCGATATAGTCAACGTGTAACACAAGCATACCATGTCCATATAATTTTGCATCAAAATCAATAGGCTGACGATTCTCCAACAGGTAGAATTCGTTCTTGTTGCCTTCATTGTAGAGGATATAAGCTTCAGGTGTGGTTGCCAGCGGTTTCATGTTGGAGATGGTTGTCATCTCTTTGAGTTCCGTTGGTTCAAACCATCCTGCAAACATCCTTTCATAAGAGGTATAACCCGCAGGTGTATGACCACCATCCAGATAACCGCCATAGTCCATCACAGACCAAGAACTCAGACCAAAACCGCCATTATACTGTGTGTCATAGAAGTCAGGCAAGCCAAGACAGTGGCTGAACTCATGGCAGGCCGTACCGATACCAGCGATTTCCTTCTCCTGGTTCGATATCTTGCCATCGCCCCAGAGTTCCGTAGACACACCATAGGTATTGAGTTTCTTACCATTATAATTGCGTTTGATGCCTTGTGCTCCTAATGACCACTCGTGCGGCCAGATATAATCTGCATCAGCACCCTCGGCTTGGCTATAGCCAGCACAGATCAGGAAAATCTGATCAACCTCGCCATCATTGTCCCAGTCATAGTTCGAGAAGTCCACCTCCTTGGCAGCCTGGTCTATAGCTTCCATCACCATCGCTGTGGGGTTGACATCTTGATTATTCCCTTCGGGAGCACCATAAGAAGCCAATGAACCGCCTGTGGTATAAGGACCTACAACATCGAAGTTGATTTCCAACTGACCATAGCTCTGCTTCAGGAAATAGTCTCTCACAGAACCTGCATTACCATAATCATGATAGCTCTCTTCGTTGAAGAAGCGTTTGTAGGTGGCTAGCGGGTCGGTGGATGCGAACTTCACGTCTGAGAATTGCACCAAAATGACCAGTCCACGATGCTTGCCTATTGTCTGGCCGGGATTTCCAACCCCGCGTGACATCATACGGGCATTGGCACGTCGGGGGTCTGCAGCCAAGCGCTTATTGCGCAGTTCTGTCCATCGTGCAGAGACTTCCTCTGGATTCATCTTCAGAAGCTGACCGTCAGCTTTCAACTGATAGGGAGTACCGTCTTCTGCGGTATAGAAAGAATAGTGCTCATCACCACGCAACGTCAATTCAATGAGTGTGCCGTCTGCCTGACGGACGGTCTTCTTCACGGGTTTGGCAGGAACGGCATTGGCCGTCATCGTCAGCAGCAGGAGCGCGGCACTCGCAAGTAAAAATTTAATATTCATCTGATAAGAATATAAGAAATATAGTTTATAAACAACCGTAGAGGCTCAACCATTTTGGAAATGGTTTGACGCCTCTATCGGTTTAATGTGGATACTGCACTCTATAAGAGGCAGTCATGATTACTTCGCAATGCTATTGCTGATCACATCCAGGGCACGAACGTGCTTCTGCAGCTTGTGAGCAGGCAGAGAAGCACCGTTCAGACGGATAGCGAAATCAGTAGCCTTAGCAGCGCTTCTGGCAGCAGCTCTGGTAGCAGTTGAAGCTGTAGGAAGAACGACTTTGAACTCACCATTGGGGCAGCCATAATATGAATCATCACCGATGGTTGTCAGGCCCTGATAGTAAGCTTTACTTCCATCTTTCGTCTCACGCTCAATTACGGGGAGTGAGAATACACCTTTCTCTAATTTACCAAGTAAACCGTTCTTCTTAACGGTAGCCACATCATAGGTACCGAGATAATATGCACCCCAGCTCATGATACCAATGGCACCATCGCCAAAGTCAAGACCTGTATCTTGAAGCAGGATGTAAACACCTTCCGGATCCTCAGCATTGATCTCGATGCTCTTTTTACCACCTTTCTCTCCAAAGCCCTCAGCTACGGGAGCATAAGCATTTACCATACGATAGAGACCCGGAGTGTCGGTATTCTGTTCGATTTCCACTTGGTAGGTATATGACTTGCCAGCCTCAGTATAGAGGGGAACTACGAAATCGTCAGTATAGTAACCTATACCCAAAGACTTCCAGGGAGAAGGAGCTCCACCATAGTACTCGAATCCGTCAGCAGCGTATGACTTCAACTCGCCCTTTACCACAACGGCACTTACAATCTGGAGCTTGCCAGTCATGCCCTCAGGAATAGGAACATAGATCATACCAGGAGCACTAACCGTTGCAGTCAGGTCACCAGCAGCAATAGCGTCAGCCACAGCAGCGGCATCAGCATCGGCCTCGATAACCACTGAAGAAATCTCAGCGACATCAGCACCAGCCTCGGTCATACCTACAGCAAAGGCGGCTCCAGTTGCATCGGTGTAGATACCACCCCAACTCATAGAGAGTGAGTAGTCGGCACGTACATAACCATCGATATAGATGTACTCGGGATCATAACCAAAAGAACCAGCGTCTACAACGTATGCCAGAGGAATCGTGATGATACCCTGCTCCTTGTCGAAGGTACCATATCCCTCAGGAACAGCGGCGGCACCTTTTTCAATACGATAAGCGTTGTAGTCCTCAGCATATACATAACCGTATGAAGAGTGATCGTAACCTGTCCACTGCTTATCGCAAGTCACATAGCCCGTGGTTTCATCATAGTTGAAGATGATATCTACACCATAACCCCAGTTGCTCAGTTTGAACTGATAGAGGTTGGTCTTGATCATGTTATGACGGTAAACGAATGGAAGATCCACGTCATCACCACTCCAGAAGTTTACATAGGTATAGTCAGCTGTACCTGTAGCGTTCCACTTCTGCCAGGGTCCCCAGTCGGTAACACCAGCCTTGAAGGTGAATTCCTTAATACCCCAAGGAGTAGCCTGAGAGTCATCAGCCACAGTGATGGTGATATTGTCATAACGGCCATATTCAATCTTCGTAGCGTCGTATGCTACAGGAATATTGGCTTCTGTCTGTCCAGCATCGAAAGTAACGCTGGAAGGAACAGAATACATGGGATTAGCCGTTGTCGATGTCAGATTGACAGTCAGCGAATTAGAGGCATCAGCACGGCTGATGGGCACATTGAAGGTCGTTCCTGCGGGATCGATCTCATACTGTGATGGCAGCGCATCGCTGAAGTACACCTGAGGACCTGATACGGTAGCCCACTCATATTTGTCGTTATCAGAACAGGAAGCCATCGTGAGGGCTGCCATGCCGATAAGTCCGAGAAATATCTTATTTAACTTCATATTATAATCTGTTTATTGGATGAATATACTTCTGAATTAATTGTTACCAGGGGCATACTGACCAACAGGTGACGGACCAGTAACCGTCTGTGAGGGGTTAGGATTGTTCCATCCCTGCAGGGCCTTGTTGTTGTTAAGCTCAGAGATAGGAATAACGAGGTTCCAGTTGGGCTTGATACCAGCGCAGTTAATCTTGAAGATATTGGCAGGAGCATTGGTTCCATCATAGTTCTGCATCACGCCGGGCTTCAGGCGCTTAGCTGACGGGAAGGCATTACCCTCGCCCCAGAACTCGATTCGCATCTGAGTAAGAACCTCAAGCTGGAAGTCGCGCAGATTATCGGTAGCCTTACAGTTGTAGTTAGGATCACGATAGTTCTGCATGAAGCTATTCAGCAGGGCAACACCACCGGCAAGATCACCTGCGGCAGCCTTTGCCTCAGCCTCAATGAGATACATCTCCTCAACACGCATGATGGGCACATCAACGGCACCACCGGTAGCATAGTTCTCCCAGTCGCCGCCCTTGCAACGGAACTTCAGAGACAGACATGCAGGAGCGTCCTCAATAAACTGACGATCGCGGCAGGTCTTATACTCATAGTAATCATACTTGTCAGGATGCAGGAAGGTCGTCTTACGGAAGTCAGTATCACTGATCTTATCGAAAAGCGACTTATCGATAGAAGGACGAGTGAGTGAAGAATAACCCCAATCGGCCTCACCGCTGATCCAACCTGTGAAGTTGGCCAGGTTACGCATATTCTCAGCATCGTAGCTGATGTACCACATCCAAGCCTGGTTAGCCACGCAGAAGCCAGAGGTAGGATCCTCCCACTGTGAGGCAGTCACAGGAGTAGCCTTGCTGGCGTCGATAGCCATACGGGCATACTTTGCAGCATTAGCATAGTCCTCATCCCAAAGGTAAACCTTAGCACGGATACCATAGACAACAGCCAGGTTGGGCAGATGGCCGTCCTTTGGACTCCACTTAGACAGATACTGCTCGGCCTTGTCGAGGTCAGAGTGGATGAACTTCATCATCTCTTCGTGAGAAACACGAGGATTTGACTTAGCCTGCTCAGTCGTTGTGTTTTCACTGACGATGGGCACAGTGAGACCCTTCACCTTCGAAACGTCAGTATAGATGTTCTCTACCGGCTCGAACAGTACGGTCAGCATATAGTAGTCGAATGCACGCATAGCATAAGCAGCACCACCCATTCCCTTAATAGCATCGTTGACAGCATCGCTCTCGAAGTCGATGGTAGAAATCACGTCGTTAGCGGCCTTCACGAAACGATAGAGAGTGAACCAAGGCAGATAAGCGAAATAGCTGGTCTCACCTACGTTGGCAGCGAATGTGTTATAGTTACGATACCAGTCGTAACCAGAGTTAGAGCCAAGGGGATACATATCACCAAGCATCTCAGTCTGTGCAATACAGAACAGAGGATAAGCCATATCAGTCTCATGTTCCTGACGCTCATATACATAGTACCCCAGTGACATCTGAGCAGGAATACCATTCAGGGAGCCTTCCAGAGCGGCAGCTGATGCACCGACCTGCTCGGCAGTAGCCGTAGAGCCCTCGGGGAAGGTTTCCTCAATACAGCTTGTCAGCGAGAATGCGGCCGACAGAGCCATCACAGCATATATTTTATTCAATGTTTTCATAACTTTCAATCCTTTTGCGTATTATTAGAATGTAGCCGAAATACCTGCAGAGATAGTGCGGATAGGAGAATAACGTGTAGCGTTGATACCTATATTACCGTCGCTGGCAAGACCAACAGTCTGGCGAGGATCAAATCCCTTGCGCTTTGACCAGTAGAATACGTTCTCGGCTGATACATAGAGACGGAGGTTGTTAATCAGGGCAGCCTTTGTCCACTTAACAGGGAAGGTATAACCAAGATTGATGTTCTGAATATTCAGGTAGCTGGCGTCAGTCAGGAAGCGAGTAGACATGCTACCTGTGTAGAGATCATCAAACTGCCAGCGAGGAATTGAAGCGCTCGGATTTGATGCTGTCCAAGACTCCAAGGCATCCACGTGGATATTACGTCCTGCTGTGCTGCTGGTGGGAGGCGACATGAAGCTTGCATAAGTAGAGTCGTACTGCTTACCACCAATCTGATAGGTGAAGTTGATGGCAAAGTCGAATCCGTATGCCTGAACGCTTGTACCGAATCCACCGAAGACAGGAGCAATAGTGGTCTTGTCAATCACATAGTAGTCGGCATCGGCATACACGTCTGTGGTCTTACGGTCAATCACCTTACGGCGAGAGAAGTCGTCAGCGTTCTGGTTTTCCAGCAGGTTACCATCGCGGTCAAACCAGCTGTCCTCCTTAATGGGGTTGCCGTCAGCGTCAACCTGAGGAACACCGTCGATGACCACCTGATGCTGCTCATAAACGTTATAGTACCAGAGAGACTTACCTGTCTCCGGGTCAACACCGGCGTAGTCCTTCATATACCAAGAGTACATGGAAGTGCCCTCTGAAATGTAGAAGCTGCCGCTGTTGTAACCTTCGTAAGGCTTAAAGTCGGTACCGTATACGACGTTGGTCTTCTTATCGTCGTCAAGTTTGCTGATGCGATTCTTCAGTGTAGAAACATTCAGACGTACATCCCAGTTGATGTTCTTCGTTCTGAGAATGTTATAGTTCAGTTCAAGTTCGAAACCGGTATTATACAGGTCACCTACGTTGTCGTAGTAACTTGCATAACCGTTTGACGGAGCAACTGCGAATGAGTAGAGCATATCGGTTGTCTTACGATAGAAGAACTCCAAGCTACCGCTCAGTTTCTTGAAGAGCTGGAACTCGATACCGGCATTGATATTGGTATTGGTCTCCCAAGTGATATCCTTCGTACCCTTCTGATTGAATGAAGTACTGACGTTACCACCCGAGTTGATGATACGGAACACATCGGTATAACGATATGAGTTCAGATAGTCGTCAGAAGCCACGATATTATCGTTACCCTGAGAACCGATAGAGAACTTGGCCTTCAGTTCGTTGACCCAAGAAACGTTCTCCATGAACTTCTCCTTGTTGATCAGCCATGCAGCACCAAAAGACCAGAATGTACCCCAACGGTAGTCAGGATGGAAACGTGATGAAGCATCGCGACGCAGAGAACCAGAGAGGAAGTACTTGGTATCGTAGTCGTACTGTACACGTCCGAAGTAACCTTCGTTGTTGTAACGGGCCTTCAGTGACCATGCACTCTGTCCGTCAACAGCGGCACCACTCAGTTCCTTGTTTTCCTGTGAGAACATCTTGTTCTTCTCAGCACCTACCTCATAGTAACGACGATCGAAATACTCGTGACCAATCATGACGTTCAGGTTATGATGCTGGGCAATGGTCGTAGTATAGTTCAACAGCTGCTGGAAGTTGTAGTCGTAATCACGGCTGTGATACTTCTCAACAGTACCGCCTGTAGAGTCAAACTGTCCGTAGTAGGGGTTGTAAACATAAGTACCACGGGTCTCGTCAAGGTTTACAGTACCGTTCAGGGTCAGCACAAGTCCGGGATAGAAAGTGAAGTCGGCAAATGCGTGACCTGCTAAGGCATTACCCTCGAAGTTACGGGTGTTCAGGCGAACATCCTGGATGGGGTTAGCATCCTGGATGAAAGGACGGTCGTGACCAGCGTTCATACCGTTACCGTAGTCCATCATCTGGATACCGTTAGAATCGATCTTGATGCTGCCGTCTGCATTGTACACGTAGGCAGGATAGATAGGAGCCATCTGCTGGGTGAAAGCGAAGATGTTACCAGTAGAGGTCTCGCTACCGTTGTTACCCAGAGAATTGTGGTCGAAACGAGCGTAACTCATGTTTGCACCCACTTTCAGCCACTTCTTGGCCTGATAGTCAGCCTTCAGACGAGCGGTGAAACGCTGCATATCACTCTTTTCGGTGATACCCTCGTTCTTCAGGTAACCCAAAGAAATATAGGTATTCGACTTGTCTGTAGATCCGGCAATCGAAACATTGTACTCCTGACGGTTACCTGTACGGATACCAACATCTTCCCAATCATCGGGTTTAATCAGATAGTCACCCTCAACACGGCCGATGGTAGCTAGAGGATTCAGTTTACCATTCTGACCAATCAGCATCTGACCCTCGGGATAAGACCAAATATTGTAGCCGACACCACCACCAGCCTGCTCACCGAACAGACCTGCGTTGGCTGCCTGCCATGCAGAATTGGCATCCATACCCTTGTCAATGTAGTAATTGTAGACAGCATCGTAATGCTTCTCGTAGTAGGCTGCAGGATCAGAAATGATGTCATACTGCTTCAAAGCCTTTGTGTTCCAACCATACTTGGCGTCGAAAGTAACGACAGCGTCACCAGACTTAGCCTTCTTGGTGGTAATCATCACAACACCGTTGGCACCACGAGCACCATACAGGGCATTTGAGGCAGCATCCTTCAGCACGGTCATCGTCTCAACGTCGTTAGGGTTGATATTAGCCATATCACCACTATAAGGAGCACCGTCGACAATAATCAGCGGGTCGTTACCGGCATTCAGCGAACCAAATCCACGAATGCGAATAGTTGGTGAACCAGAAGGGCTACCCGACGACTGGGTCAGCTGTACACCTGCTACATTACCAGCCAGGGCGCCAGTAACACTGGTGGTCTGGGTTAATTTAATATCCTCAGAACCCACAGCCTTAGCTGATCCTGTAAATGCTGATTTCTTGGCTGTACCGAAAGCCACGACGATCACCTCGTCGAGGGTTGCTGCGTCGCTCTTCAGGAACACGCGCATACCGTTCTTGACTTTCAGGGTCTGACTCTCATAACCCAGATACGAAACCGTAATCTGGTTCTTGCCCTCAGGCATGGTCAACGAGAAGCGACCGTTTACATCCGTCAACATACCGGTGCTTGTGCCGTCTACTTTCACGGCGGCGCCGATGATCGGCTGACCGTCGTCCTGTGAGAGCACTGTACCGGAAATCTTTGTCTGTGCCAGCGCACTTCCTGCGAAAAGGAAGAGGCTGATCATAAACATTGTTAGTCTTTCTTTCATAAAATCTCTCTCTTTGGTTATTAAATATATAAATAATGTGTAATTAGTCTAATTCCTCGTCTCACCTCCACGCCGGAGGCAGCCGCTTTCAGGCTTTTGGCCTAATACAGTTTGCAAAAATACTGCATATATTTCTGAAAAACGAATAATTTTATAAAAAAGATACAATTGGCTACCATTTTTTAACATTTCGGGCCTTTTCAATTGATTTATATCGTTGAATAAGCAGGCGATTTTGAGTTTTAACAGACTCAGACTTGGCTTATATCGAGCCTCTAAATGACACTTTTAGAAAAGAAAACTTGTATATATCGATAGAAATGACTACTTTTGCATAATAAAACTAAAAAAAACAATAACAAATTAACGATGAAACGACTGTTCTCTCTATTGATGATCATGATGATTCTTGTGGGAGCCGCCAAGGCTTCTGACCGCAAGGAGTCTGAAATGCGGGCCATCGCCATTCAGCAACTGTATGGTCCGATGACACGAAACGGGTATGGGGATACAAAGATTAATCTTGTGAAAAAGGACAGGTATCTCTCAGTCTATAGCGCGGATCATCGCGGATTTGTTGTGATAAGCCGTGATGACACTTTTCCCGCCATTCTTGGAATGTCGGATTCAAGAATAGACGACAGCAACCTGCCTGATGGATTCCGCTGGTGGCTCGTTGAAGTCAGCCGCTCAATGAGAGAGCGACTTGAAACAGGCAACTGGTATTCACGCACTCGTTCTGCGATGGTGGTAGAACCTTTGATAGAGACGAAATGGAACCAAGGAGCACCTTATAACCTGAAATGTCCCAAGATATCTGAAAAAAACTGTCCCACAGGATGTGTAGCCACAGCAACTGCACAAATCATGAAGTACTACAGCTATCCTGCCCAGGGAAAGGGTATTGGAAACTATCAAATAGACGGACAGGCAGAAACGGGAGAAATCAGTAGTGTCTATGACTGGGGCAATATGACGAATACCTATTCCAAAGCCCAGACAGAATTGACTGCCGAGACTGAGGCTGTAGCCACATTAATGTTTGATGCCGGAGTATCCTCAGGCATGAATTACTCAGACAAAGGCAGTGCCTCATCTTTGATACAGTGTGCCCAGGGATTCGTCGACCACTTCGAGTACGACTCGCTTTCGTTGCAGTTTATGTCCCGACTATTCTACAATGAAACAGAATGGAAAGGGACCATGATTGAGGAATTAGTAAACAAGCGTCCTATCCTTTATTCCGGTAACCCAGAAGACCAGAGTACAGGCCACGCCTTTATATTCGACGGTATCAATGACGATGGGTTGGTACATGTCAATTGGGGATGGGGCGGCAATTGTGACGGCTATTTCGACATGTTCATTCTTGTTCCAGGTAAAGGGGCTGACCAGGATGGAGACTACAGTTATTACAATCAGGCTATCATCGGATTCAATCCGACAAACACGCCAGACGAAGGTACAGAGGAGCATTCCACCTGGGTCTCCGACACTATCTGCAGTTTCTCCATAGACGAGGCAGACTCTCTGGTGCTGACAGCCCGAGGCATCTTCAATCTGAGCTACCGTTCTTTCCGGGGGAAACTGTTAGTGACGATGGATCATACCAACGGCAGAGAGGACGACAGTTGGTCGATTACACTCTATAATACGGAAGCGAAAGATTGTCACCCTGTCAAATCGCTATACGGATTTATCTTTAATGATGATGACAGAAACCAATATGGAAGTGAGAAGATCATCGGTCTTGCCAACGACGATATCATACCTGGCAAGTACATAGTCACACTTGCCACTCAAGCTCTTCATGAAAAGGAGCCATCACCCATCAGATATTATGATGGCATCATCTGCCAATATACCTTGGTAAAAGATGACGACGGGTCGATCACGATAAAAGAAAGCATACCATTGTCCATTGACCATGTAAGAAACGACCATCGGCACTCCTGTTCTAAGGTTTATGACCTGCATGGTCAACAAGCCTCAGACGGCATGCGCAAAGGAATCTACATCCAGAACGGCAAGAAAATCATCAGATAAGATGTTAAAGAATCTTATTATTGGGGCATTCATCGAAAACGCACATGATGGTTCCAATAAAAGATGTATCTTTGCATCGTCAAAAGGTTAATAGATTGTTTTATTCTTATTAGCTTGCAGAGATGCCCGCTAATAAACACAAAAAGAAAACGTGAGGGGAGTCCACAGTGATGTGCACTCCTTTTACTATTCTAATAAGGGGCAACCGAATGGCTGCCCCTTATTTTTATCACAATGTATCTCTTACTTCACCTGGATGACGAGGTATTTGCTGGTAGACCAGAAAGTCTGCGGGTCGGTGATGCGGAGCACATACTGCTTATTGGCATCGCGCAGGAGAGTATAAGAGCTGGCGGGATGGGCCGTCAGAATCTCGGCAGACGAGCTGAAAAGTTTGATCTCCTTGTCGATACGGATATCAATCTTCGTGAAGTAGCTCTTGTCGTAATTGGCCTGAAGCACCTTACCCTTCACAAGAATGTTGTGATCCTTAAGCTCGCTCTTGGTGCCAAAGACGAACCAGGCGGTGTTCAGTTCCTTATCCTGTGTAGAGATCGTCTGTGCCTTCTGGGTGTTCTCCTGCTTCAGCGAATTGACATTATCGTTCAAGCCGGCCACCTGCTCGTCGAGTTCAGCGATGTGGATGTCCTTCGCGTCAAGTTCCTCGCGCAGAGCCTGGAGTTGCTTATCCTTGATCTCCATCTGCTCGGTAAGGTTGTCGATGATCTTCTTCAGCTGATCGCCCTTGACGGTGCTCTCGCGTACCTGCAGCTTCAGTTTGTTGATGAGCTCCTTATTCTGCTTCATCACGCTCTGGATGAACTGCACATTTTCCTTGATGCGCTGTGATGTGTTGGTACCCTCACCCTCCTTGGCCAGTGTCACACGGTTCTGGGCCTCGGTAATCTCACGAAAGCCCTCCTCAATGTCGCTGAGGGTGGTCATCATGTCGTTGATCTCATTGTCTTTCTGGGCAATAATCTGCTCCAACGAGTCACGCTGCATAAGCGCGGCCTGTTCTGCTTTCTTCACTCCGTCGTTGCAACTTGCAACCATCAGGCCTCCAAGGGCCAGTATAAACAGTTTTTTCATAACGTTTGATTTATAATTTGATATGTTTATGATTAATCTCTGCTTCCTGCCAAGACGATAACGATCTCACCCTTGGGCTCCTTCTCCGTGAAATGGGCGATCACCTCCTCAAGGCTGCCGCGTACACTCTCCTCATGCACCTTCGATATCTCCCGGCATACACTAACCTGACGGTCGGCACCGAACACCCCCGCGAACTGTTGGAGGGTCTTCACCAGACGGTAGGGCGACTCATAAAACACCATCGTACGCGGCTCTGTCTGAAGCGACTCCAAACGGGTCTTACGCCCTTTCTTCTGAGGCAAAAACCCCTCGAACACGAAACGGTCACAAGGGAGTCCACTCGACACCAGCGCTGGAACGAAGGCCGTAGCTCCGGGCAGACACTGCACCTCTACCCCAGCCTTCACGGCCTCACGGGCCAGGAAGAAACCGGGATCGCTGATGCCTGGCGTGCCGGCATCGCTGATAAGCGCCACATTCTCACCCGCCAGCAAGCGGGCCACAACGGCTGCCGACGTGCCATGTTCATTGAACTTATGATGCGATATGAGGGAGTTGTGGATATCGTAATGCTTCAATAGGATGCCCGACGTTCGGGTATCTTCTGCCAGTATGAGATCAACCTCCTTCAGAATACGGATGGCACGCAAAGTCATGTCCTCCATATTACCCACTGGCGTCGGAACAATGTACAATATGCCCATTTCGGCGGCAAATTTAGCGTAAATAATCAGAATAGACAAAAAAAGCGGCAAAATCTTTGCAAATTTTAAAACGTTTTGGTAATTTTGCAGTCATGATAACAGAAAACTTGACAGGAGAGAGCCACCGCTCCGGTAGAATTGAGGTGGTTTGCGGTTCAATGTTCTCAGGAAAGACCGAGGAACTCATCCGTCGCCTGCGCCGGGCACAGTTCGCCCGTCAGAAAGTGGAGATCTTCAAACCCGCTATCGACGTAAGGTACTCCGAAGAAGATGTCGTCAGCCACGACCAGAAGCACATCATGTCGACACCCATCGACTCGTCGGCAAGCATCTTGCTGCTCTCATCAGACTGCGACGTGGTAGGCATCGACGAAGCGCAGTTCTTCGACATGGGACTGGTGGAAGTGTGTAACGAACTCGCCAACCGAGGCATCCGCGTAATCATCGCTGGCCTCGATATGGACTTCAAGGGAATCCCCTTCGGTCCGATGCCTGCCCTATGCGCCATTGCCGACGATGTGACGAAGGTGCATGCCATCTGTGTAAAATGCGGCAACCTGGCCTACGTCAGCCACCGCACGGTGGAAGGTTCGCAGCGCGTATTGCTGGGAGAGACACAAGAGTATGAACCGCTGTGTCGGGAGTGCTATCAGAAGGCGATTGCTGAGGAAAAAACCCGCAGTGAATCAGAAAAAGCGGGACAAACAGAAAAATCCTCGCAATAAATTTGGTGGTTTCACCAAAATGTCGTACCTTTGCACCCGCTTTCGAAAGAATGCATCATAAGGTTGATCCGTTAGCTCAGTCGGTAGAGCACAACACTTTTAATGTTGGGGTCTTGGGTTCGAGCCCCAAACGGATCACAGAAAAGAGAGACCGTCAGGCCTCTCTTTTTTGTTTTCCGGTCAGAATCTTTGGCTGCCGTCGTAATTGAAGATCGAGGCATCGGTCTGAATCTCCTGTTCGTAGAACATCACCGCCGAGTCGTTCGACTTCGGGTGTTGCTGTTTCAACAGACGAATCATTTCCGAACCAGCCAGCAGCACGGGCCCATAGCCGTGGGCGGCCATCACATGCGTGGGGCGGTAGGCATAGAACGCTGGATCAAAAGCCATACCCGTACCGACGCACACCTGCTCCACCTGTCCTTTTTCATTCACGCTGGAAGCAACGGCATGCCAGCCGAGCTGTGCCACAGGGCCGTAGACCTTCGCATCGAGCCAGCCCTGATTGACGGCATGCGCCAGACAATAGGTGTAGATGGCGGTGGCAGAGGCCTCTAAATAGGTGTCAGGACGGTCGAGCAACTGATGCCAGAAGCCGTCGTGGTGCTGCAGACGGGCGAGGCCTGCGGCATGGGCTTTCAGCAGATTCATGATCTCCGAACGCTTGGGATGATCCTCGGGCAACACGTCGAGCACCTCACACAACGTCAGGATGGCCCAACCGTTAGCGCGTCCCCAGTGGAAGGCCGGATGTTCCTCCATCGACTCCACCCACCCGTGGCGGAAGAGCTGCTTCTCAGGCACCCACATACGCTGGGCGAACTGCAGAATCTGACGGGCGGCCTCGTCATAATAGGTCGGATCGTCCATCAGCTTACCCATATAGGCCACCGTAGGGATGCCCATGAACATATCATCGAGCCAGAGGGTATTGTTCTGCGGACGGATTCGGGCAAAGGTGCCGTCTTCCAGACGATACTCCTTGTTCATGATATAATCAACATAGTTGCCGATCAATGGTATCACCGACGAGTTCCCCTGATTCTGGTTCATAAGCACCGCCTTGATCATCGAGCAGCAGACGGCTCCGGCATCATCGAGGGCATGAGGGTCGATGACGCGACGGATGTTCACGTCGATGGCCTTGTTCTTCTCGTAGATCTTCTGGAAGTATGGAGCCATGAAGGCCAGCAGTTTATGACGGGTGATCACATAGTCCCTGTAGGCCTTGTCGCCAGTAGCCTGATAGGCTGCCAATGCACCAGAATAAGTAACCCCCCACTCATAGCTCGTCAGTCGGAACCCACCCTGTTTCAGATAAGTATCGGCAGTAGCCTTACTCAGGTCGGTGACACGCTCGCCAGTTTTCTTATCCACCAGTTCGGCAGGAGTCTCCGACTCGATATATTTCAGCACACGGTCCATGACGGCCTTCACATCAGCGGCCTTCGAGACACCATAGCCCACCCGGTAGGCGGGTTTCATGAGGTGCAACGGCGTATTGTTGTCGTTAATAGTCTCACTGGGCTGGGCTGTAGCCGACATCGCGGCAAATGTGGCCAGCATCATCAAGATGGTCTTTTTCATATCCTTTGTTGTTTATTTAATCTTCGGTTTCAGTTCATCGGGCGACTCGTTGGTGAACATACTCACCTGCGGCCCGTCCTTGGTGAAGAAGTCGGTGATCACCTTCGGGTCGAGGGTCAGCGTGGGCTGGAAGTCGTCGCTCTGCATATAGTTAAAGATGGCATGACGCATCTGTCGTGCCACAATCCGACGGTCAAGGTGGCTGTCGATATCCATGGTCGTCATCAGCAGCTTGCCCTTCAGCACATTGGCCTCAATGAGCATACCCAGCTTACGCGAGACGTGCCAGGTGTCGATAGGTTGGATAGGGGGCTGATAGTCGGCAGGCAGTTCCATGAGGTTCATCACCTGCGCCCGATTCAGTAGTTCCCACCAGTTCAGGTTGCTCCAGTCATCGGTGGGGAACCCATACTTGAAGAGCGGATGCTGGTTGTCAATATAGGCACCGGTGGTATGCGGCGGACGCATCTTAAACCACGAGGTGTTCCAAAACACAGGCAGGTAATGCTGTACGACATCGCGGCCCAGGCGCACCTTGCCGGCAGCCGTCAGCAACACCTTGCCGCCTTTCTTCAACACAGAGATGGCCTTGGCGTCGAGCGAATCTGTGATGAATATATCGCCGCTCTCCTCACTCCTCACCCCACAACTATCGGGATAGACCCAGAAATCCCAATGATTCCACACCTGCTTGCCGATATGGACCTTCATCGTCAGTTTGCAGGGCTCGCTGATGCTGTCGAGGGGAACGACAACGGTGCCGATCTGCACGTTCTTGCCGATAGGGATACTGTCAGACGAGAGAGGACCTTCCGCCACAATCTGCTCACCACATGTGATGATATAAGACTTCCGGATGGGGGAAATATTTCCGTAGAGGGCGTTGTAGACCTCGATGGGCACCCGCAAGGTGTCGGCCGACGTATAGACGAACTTCGGAAAGCGGGCCAGCGGCACCAGTGGCGAGCAGAACTCCCGCCAACCATTGGCAAACGTGTAACCTTTCTCCCGCCAATGCACATTCAGCGGTCCGACGAGGGCCGTTCCCTGACCGCTGTAGTCGTTGAGCGACAACAACTGGAAACCGGCATAGTCCTTTGTACGCAGGTTGCGCTCGATCTCATATTTATAACAGAGAGTCTGTAGACGACCGCTGGCCATTAGGAACTTTCCGGCCTGGTGCTCCATACCGTTCTCACGGAGCAGGTCGCGGAAGATCTCAAAGTTACGGGCCTTATAGGCTCCCGTGTACTCCACGATTTCATTGAAGTCGGGGAAGGCACACCACTGTCCCTGTTCATGGGCGATGATGGGACTGTTGTTAGGCTCACTGCCCTTATAGTTGCGGGGATACTCTATCTGACTGAAGTAGTCATCGTCGGCATGAGGGGCATGCTTGTCCCAGTCCAGACCGCGTGCCCCACCCTTCACATGATACTCCGAACCATCGTCCCAGGCCCAACCGCCACCGACGGAGGCACCGCAGTAGAGGCGCGACGGGTCGTAGCGCTTCATCGCCTTCACCCAGTCATTACAGTAGGCCACCCAGTTGCCGGCAGGCTCGTTGCCGGCAGCCATCATCACGAATGAGGGATGATGACCATAAGTATCCACGATTCGCTTCGACTCCTCCAACAGGTACTGGTCGATCTTCTGTCCCTGTCGGAGCTTCACACCGTGATTCGGCCACGAGGGTCCCTCCGGCTGGAGATAAATGCCGAGCTTGTCGGCTGCTGCAAAGGCGGCCTCCGGCGGACAGTAGGAATGGAAGCGTACATGATTCAAGCCGTATTCCTTCACCTTGGTCAAGATACTCATCCACGACTCCTCATCGGTAGGCGGATAACCTGTCTCGGGGAAGCAGCAGTTCTCCACTGTTCCGCGAAGCCACACAGGACGGTCGTTCACATACAACTGGCGCCCTTGTACACTGATTGTCCGCACGCCGAAGGTGGTCTCGTAATAGTCGTCGCCCACGCTTATACCTAATCTATATAGCTGTGGAGAGAACTCGTCCCAAGGTATCATAGAACCCGTCGGGATGCGCAGTTTCATCGTATGGCCGGTGATGTTCTGAAGCCACGTGAGAGGCGTGTCTTTATAGTTTTCATTTCCTTGTCTGACAGGTTCCACCGACACCATCATATAATCATCATAGAACATAGGATTGATGTCGCCGCCAAACACCACCGTCGCCTGTATCACACCGTCCACCGGTTCCGTATTGAGCTTGACCTGACGGATGAAGATATCCTTCTCTTGGGCCCGAAGCTCCATCAGTCCGGTGATACCGTTCCAGTTACCCTGAGTCTGGTCGGTCACACTGTGCGAGTCCTGACCCACACAGACATTCTCGATACCATTGTAGACACAGACGGCAATCGTATTCCGACTTCCGGGAACGAGGAAGCGCGTCACATCATACTGATGGGGTGTGGAGAGCGACCGCTGAAGGCCCACCTCCCGACCGTTGATATAGACGATGGTCTCGATATGCGGGCGTTCCAGAAAGAGCGTCACGCTCTTGTACTTCCAGTCTCTCGGCACATAGATACTCCGTTTGTACCAAGCCTTGCCTACATAGTGCCTCTCGGGCGTGAGGAAGAACGGAAACTTCACGTTACCCTCCTGCCTGTACTGTTCCATCCAGGGATTGAAGTAATACGACGAATCGTAGGTCGAACCCGTCCATTGGGTGTCGACTGTCACAGGATCACCCTTCCCATTGGTCAGCAGCGAACCAGGCAACATCACGTAATCGTTGTAACTGACGGAGTCGCCCAGCGAGAGATCCCACGATCCGGCAAGGCTGACAACATCCTGAGCATGAACCATACCGCCGCACAGCAGTGTCAGCAGGACAGAGAGAGAGAAAGCGTGAAATCTTCCCATGAGTCTGATAGTTTATTTGATTACTTTTTTACCATTGACGATATAAACACCCTTCCGGGGATTCTCCACTCGGACACCCGTCAGACTGTAGCAAGAGCCATCACCCTGATCTTCCATCTCCACCATCTGGATGCCCGTCGTACTGTTATAGGCACCAATGAAGTCAGGCAGGTAGAAGCCGAGGTGCGGCGGCTGGTTGTAGGCGGTGTTCTGCCAGGCAACAGCCATGCGATAGGTATGGTCGTGCATCAGCGTGGGGAAGCGGTAGTCGGTCTCATAGGCTGTCGAGTAGATGTTCAGCGTGGCATTGTCGTTCTTGCTCCAGAGGATGATCTCCTCGCGCCAGTCGCCGAAGATGTCGGCAGAGAGACAGGGTGTCGCCTTCGTGCTGTTGCAGGAAGAGGAATTGCCCATCGAACCAGCACCTATCGACGATAATCCAGGGCCCAACATCAGACCACCCTTACCATACTTACTGATAGAGGTGCCGTCGAGCAGTTCGTCGAGTTCGTCACCGTCCCAATACACGCGGAAGTTCATCGAGGGTTTCGATTTTCCAACCTCTTCGCCTGTGATGGTGTTGAACGGATTCTGGTTACGGCTACCGCTGTCGAAACCACCGTATGAAGACCAGAACTCATAGCCACGACTGTCGGCTACGATGTCGGCAGCCAGTCCTCGACCATTGTCCTGTCCCTTCTGTCCACCTTTCCAGATAATCTCTCCCGTGGCGGCATCGTGCAGGTCCCAGGCATAGTCGCCCTTCTCCTCATGCACGTCGAAGAGTTCCAATCCGGGACGGTCTGGATCGAGGTCACCCAGATGGATGGCATCTCCATGACCGAAACCAACGGCATAAAGTATCTTTCCGTCATCGTCGAGAGCTGCCGAGCCCCAGACGATCTCGTCTTTTCCGTCACCGTCAACATCACCGATGGAAAGGTTGTGGTTACCATTAGCATACATCGTATAACGACCCAGTCCGGAGGTACACACCTCAGGCGTAAACGACTCCGTCTGGCCGTCGGCCTGCATCACGCTGTAGCTGGTCTTCTTGTCTGAATTGTGCAGCCAACGGGTCTTCAGTTCCTGTCCGTCAAAATCTACAGCCCAGATATAGGCATAGGTATAGTAGCCGCGACAGAAGATGCCGCTTGGCTTTTCGTCGGGACCTCCGAGATAAGCCACTGCAGCGAGGTAGCGCTCACCGCGGTTGCCATAGTCGCCTTTGTCGTTCTTGCCACTGCGATCATCCCAGTTGAAGGTTCCAGCAGCCTCACTCAGTTCGGGTTTTGCATTGCGGTTGGGATAGTAGGCGATGGTATGGATAGCCGCACCCGTCTGCCCATTGAATACGGTCAGATACTCTTGTCCGCCGTTAATACGACCGCTGGATGTCCGCCAGTCCTTGGTATTGTCGGCGGCCTTGATAGCCTCATCGGTAGCGGCCTGGTTCACGTAGTTGCCTTGTCCGTCTATGGAGCCAGGAGCCGTCTTGCACATCAGCTCTGCCAGCCCGTCCTTGTCGAAGTCATAGACCATATACTGCGTGTAGTGGGCTCCGGCACGGATGTTCACACCAAGGTCGATACGCCAGAGCTTCGTGCCGTCGAGTTTGTAGCAGTCGAGATAGACATTGTCGGTCTTGTCGCTCTGGGAGTTGTCCTTAGAGGTCGAGGGATCCCACTTCACGAAGATTTCGTACTGTCCGTCGCCATCGACATCACCCACCGAACAGTCATTAGGCGAGTAGGTTCCTCCCTGGGCACCAGTCTCAGGACGGTCGAGCTTCAACTCGAGGTAGCTCTTGGCCCAAGGCTTCACGGCAGGTGTGACATCCACCGCCTGACCGTTTAGGATGGTCTCTATCTGGAAGACATCGTCAACAGTTCCGTCCGTCACGAGCGAGGTGGCTCCCGTGAGTTCCGGGGTCAGCACCTTCTCCGCGTTCTTGATGAGGCGAAAAGAGACATTCTCGTCGTCTGTTCCCAAAAGTCGCCAGCTGACGAACACTTTCCCTGCCGTCGTAGGGAACACCACCAGTCCGCGGTCAAGCTTCTCCATCTGACTCTGCGGAGTACCCCACGGTTTCTGTGCATGGATGCCGACAGCCCATGCCACCAGCCCGCACAACAACAATGATTTGTTAAGTAGTTTCATTTTTCCTTGATTATTTGATGACTGTTTTCTTCCCATTCCTGATATAGATGCCCTTTGTCTTTGGCTCTCCGTTCAGCTTGCGCCCGTCGAGGGTGTACCATACTCCCTCGCCTTCGGAGAGGGCTGGGGTGAGGTTCCTGATTCCTGTGGGTACATCCGTCACCTTCAGTTTTCCTTCCTTCTTCAGCAGTTCTGAGGTGTCCCAATAGAGCCCCTCGGGCAATTCAGGCAGGTTCACGACCGTACTCGATGTGGTCTGCAGGGCACCTGCCTTCCACAGCACCACCTCGTCGCCAACCTTCATCTCCTTGCTCTTCAGACTGATGTCTATACTGCCGCTGACAATGAGTGTACCGGCCACCTCGATATAGGAATGACTGATCTTGCCTTTCTGCTTCGACATCTCCAGAACGAGCCGCTTGGCTGTGGTGCGACCAGTGCCGGTAATCACAGCCTTGTCGATGAGTGTACCGATGGTCACGTCCATGCCGTTGTTGTGGAATGTGCCCGTAACGGTAGCCTTACCCAGTCCATAGGCGTTGTTCCACTGGAGCGACGGATCATAGGAACCGGTCTTGGAATTCTGGAACTTGATGGTTCCCTCGAACCGACTCCAGTCACCTTGCATGTTACAGCGCACGCTGGTCACATTGACGGTCAGCGTACCGCCGCCAGTCAGCGTTCCCCTGTAGTCGCAGCGGGAGTCGAGCGTCCAACTGGCCGTCTTACCTTCAGGCACCACGATATTCGCTGTGTTCGACGAATAGGAATAGATGTTGTCGGGGTCTTTCAGCGAACCGCCGTTGAGTACGATGGTACTGGGATATTGGTGCTTGTCGCTGATCTCGCCGCCCTGAACACTTCCCTGCATCACGGTCAGTTGACCATAGCCGGCCTTTCCGTTCAGTATCAGCGTACCAGTACCGCTCTTCGTCAGCTCCTTCTGCGTGCCGCTGATGGCACCGCCCAGAGTCAGCTGGGTACCGGCCTTCACCTCGACGGTTCCCTGTCCGGCCATGGTGACGGGCTGTGTGGTCACGATCGTCTGACTGTTGGCCAGCGTACCGCCTTGGAAGGTCAGCATGTTGTCCACACCACCTAAGGCACCATACTCCACACCATCGTTGTTGGCCAGCGACCCGACGATGATCTTTCCGTCTTCGAGGTTGACACCTCCTGTGAATTTGTTCACGTTCTTGACAGTCACATTGCCTGTGCCTCTCTTAGTCAGCGCACCGTCGCCAATGATGCTGCCCGAGCCCTCTACGGTGAAGTCTTTGCTGCTATTGTCGAACACGACGCTGGCAGGCTTCACCTCACCTTCTATCTTCACAACGGTATTACTGGCCTGGTCGTTGAACGTCACCTTGTCGTCAGTCACGAAGAAGTCCTTATTGCCGCCGACCAGGAAATTCTCTTTGTCTGCCAGGTTCCAGATGCCGTCCTCGCCGCCGTCCCAGACGACGTCGTCGGCAGCACGCATGGGCTCCACGTTCAGATAGACCTTGCCGTATTCATAGACCAGCGAGGCTTTGAGGCCGTCCACACCCTCCAGCACGATGTCGTCGAGGGTGTTGTCGAGTATTTCCGAAACCTCCATGAGCAGATACTTGCCCTCTGCCAATTCGCCGTGACGTACAATCTCGAACACCGGCATCGAATATTTGGGTCCGTTCTGCCAGTCCTTACCCATCAGGCTCAGCTCATAGGTCTTGATACAGTCGGCAGAGCCATCGCTCATCACATCGAACACGAGGCGTGAACCGAATCCCATCCAGATCTCCTCCGCCTCGAAGGAGCCTGTCTTATCTTTACCGCCCGGACGAAGTTCCGAGCCATAGTCCATTCTGATCTCTTTCTGGAACTTTCCGCCGTCAGACTCCAGCACGGCGAAACGGTTCAGCCACACTTTACTGTTCTGCATCGTGCCGTCGAAACGCAACGTGCCTGCCCACACATCCGTCGGGCCGGTATAGGTCTCCGTCACCTTCGGCAGCACCAAGATGCCGTCACCCTGCTTCACCAGTCGCATCTTGCCCGTAAAGGCCCCACCCGTCAGCGTATGGGTAAAGTATTCGGTGGTGATGTTGTCATTGTTGTCGTGACCCTGCACCCAACTCGGCGCATTGTCGAAGAAAATATCGGGGTTTGCGCCGTCAGCAACACTGACTGTCATGTCGTTTGGCTCACACAGAATCACAGCATCGTCCGCGTCCGTCCGTGTTTGTCCGATGCCTATCGTCCCGCCGTTGCCGATCTCCTGACGTCCGGTCATCGTCAACGACGGCGGTGCCTGGGTGATACCCTCCAGCTGGCCGAGGAAATAACTCACGTGAGGCGGCTGGTTGTAGCCGCACATCTGCCAGGCCATCGCCTGACGGTACTGGTGGTCGCTCCACAGCGTGGGGATGCGCCAGTCGGTGGGGATGGTCGTGGTGTAGATGCGGATCTTGTTGTCCTTGGTGCGGGTGATGACCTCCTCGCGCCAGTCGCCGAGGATATCTCCCTGGTAACAGGGCGTTCCCTTGGTGTCGTTGTTGGTCATCGAACCCTTCAATGTCTCTATCGCGCCCGTACCATATTTATATATAGTGACGGCCGTGTTCTTACCCTGACTGGAATAGTCCTGGCTTTCCTCCAGCAGGTCACCATCCCAGTAGATGCGGAAATTCTGGGTGATATTGTTCTTCGTTCCGCCAGTCAGCGGGCCGTTGATGACCGAGCTGATCAGTCCGGGATCGCGGCTTGACACGCCCTGACAGCCAGGATAGTCGTTGCTGAAGTTACCCATCATGGCGCGACCGTCGTCGTCACCAGCCGTGTAGCGATAGTACAGCTTCGAGGTGGTGGCATCGCGATAGTTGTTGCCCGGGTTGTCCTCGTTGCAGGCGAAGATCTCATGCCCGTGGATATAGGGGTTGAAGTCGCCCACATGCTGGGCGTCGCCATGACCCAAGCCCGTAGTGGAGAGTCCATGACCGTTATCGTCGATCACCATCGAACCGAAGCAGATCTCGTCGCGTCCATCCCAGTCCACATCGGCAATACAATAGTTATGATAGCCTTGTCCGTACCAGGGAGAGCCAGCCGTATTGTTCGTCCAGCGCCAGCGCTCCGTCAGCTCATGGGTCTGGGGATCCACGTCGAGCGCCACCATCTTATGACGGGTATAGATGCCGCGAGCGAGGAAGATGCTCGCCTTGCGGCCGTCGAGGACGGGGGCTCCGAAGAAGTGCTTCGTCGAGCGGTGTCCGTAGCCGTCGCCCCAGGCAGCGTCCAGACTGCTCTCACCGTCCTCCAGTCGCTTCAGCGGATAGTCCATCACCTGATAAGGTTTGCCCGTCGCACCGTCCATATAGACCAGATATTCGTCGCCCTGATGCACGAACCACTGCCCTGTGCTGGTGGCACCCAGATAGTTCTTCGTCGCATCGCCGATCACCTGCGTCGTGCCGTCGGCCATGTGGATCACCGTCCCGTCAGAGGCACGCATCACGGCCTCTGCCCGTCCGTCCTCATCCCAGTCGTAGGCGATGATATTCTGCTCGTTGTTCTGGAAGTCGGCCATGTTCGGCCCGAGGTCTATCCACCAGAGTTTCTCGCCGTTAAGCTTATACACCTCGATGATGAAGTACTCGCCCTCATAGCCCGCCTTCTGGTAGCTGGTGCCTGCCCAACTGGCGTTGTCGAACTTGACCAGGATCTCCAGCTCACCGTCGCCGTCCACATCGGCACAGCAGGCATCGTTGGGCACGTAGGTCGACTTCAGGTTGCCGTGGTCAGGCGTGATCTCCAGCCATTTCTGCGCCCACACGGTGGCAGGCTTCGAGTGCTCACCCTCCTGACCGTTCACCACGGCGGTTACCGTGTACGTACTACTCTCTGTACCCCCGGCAGCATCCAGGAAATTGGTCACCTGGAGCGGGATGTCGGCATTGATCTTCGTGCCGTCGCGGTAGATGTTATACTGCACATCGTAATACTCCTCAGCCAACACGCGCCATGTACAGAAGATGCCCGCATCGGTCTTCACGGCCACCAGCCCGCGGTCCAGCACATCCGTCTGCCGCTGCCCGAAGGCAGGCATGACGGATGCACCCAACAGCAAGACACCTATCAATAGAATGTAGAATTTCCAATTACTCATGATTTCGCATTTACGTTTATGCCGCAAAAGTAGCAAAAATGGCCGAATTGACCAAAAAAAAATCATAAGTTATAGTTTATTTATCACTTTCTTATACTTCCCGTCGTCAGTCTGCACGATAAGCCCCTGTTTCCTCCAGTTCTTCAACATCTGATGCACACTGTTGCGCGATACGTTCGCACCCTTGATGGCGATGCTGTTCTGAAGGGCACTCTCGAAGGTAAACTCCACGTCCAAACGTTCATAGATAGAGTCGTTTTTACCCCGTTTCTGTCTGTCACCATTCTGATAGCCCGAGTAATCGCGACTGTTGAGCGCATTCTCGATGCGGTCTCGGAAGAAGAAGAGGGCGTTTTCCATCAACGTGTCGGCGATAGTGTCGAAGACCGCCAACATCTGCAGCGTCTGCGCCTTCATCAGCATCTCTTTCCAGAGTGCGGGGTGCTGTTTCAGTTGAGTCTCTGCACCGTTCAGCCCATGTTTCTTGATGAGCGTCTCACACACCTTGCAGAGCATCAGACAACAGGTCATCCGCTGGGCTGTCACGCAGACGCGGAAGCGCTGGCGGGCCTTTACCCGATCGTCGTTCATCATCGTTTCCAGACGAATTCTCTCCAACCACTCACGACCCTTTGCCTCCAGTTTCGGCAGCACCACCTCACCCTGCATCAGTGGCAGCAGATGGGCCACCTGCTGGATGTGCTCCGTCTGGCGCGAGGTTAAAATGGGCGGGGTGTCTTCCAGCTTTGCGAAGGTATTGTCGGGTGTGCGGGCCAAGGCGATACGGCTCTGAAAACCGTCGGTATAATTCTGCACCACACGATACAGACAGTCTGGTGTGCCACACATGCAGACGTTCCACAACAGATGTTCGATATGCACGTTCACCGCCTCTGCACTGCGGGCCTCACGCTCATAACGGCTGCCGTCGTAGCTCTGGCGCAACATCACCGAGAAGTCGCTCATGGCCGAGCGCCATTTCTGCGCTACCGTATCAGCCTCGGGCGTAAACGAGAAGGCGTGCTTGCCGTCGGTATTGGCCAGACGCTCAGCCAGGTTGGCCACCGTTGTATTTAGGGTGATGAACCTCACGGGCAGCTTCGGCTCCTCGGGCTGGGATTTCTGGTTCTTGGCCGCCCGTTTCTTGGCTCTGAACTCCTCTTCCTGCTGCTGATACATGATGTCGACGGCCTTCACCTCGCCCATCCAGGCATCAACCACGGGGTCAATCGAACCTTTACGGCTAGCGAACTCACCGGCGATATAGGCGATGATGTTCAGACCTTTCTTCTGACCGTGTACGTCGAGTTGCACACCCGTCGCCAGCGCACCGATACAAGGACAGATGGCGGTCACAGCAGCCATTGCCAGTTCGGGCCCCACTGCCTCAATGGAATCCTTCACGCCCTGCGGCATCTTTTTCCATTGTTGATCGAACAAGGAAGACGGAACATGATCCGAGTCTGTATCGTCAGACAAATGGTCAATGGTCAATGATGAATGGTCAATGGTTTTCTGTGCCTTGGCATTGATCTCTCTCAGGCTCGCATTCATGAAACCCTTATCAGCATCATACTTCTCGTAGAAGTAATCGATCAGCTTCTTGCAATCCTCCGTCTGTGAGTAGTTCGGCAACCGCTCGGCCACCACCGCCTGCAACTGCTGACGGCTCATCAGCTTGCCCACTCCCACCGAGAGTACGGCCATCAGGTTCGAGTGCCAATTGTGCTCTCCCCACACATCCATCTCGCCCGGTTTCAGTCCCGCCAGCTCAGCGCACATATCAAACGCCGCCAGCGAAGAAGACGACAAAACAGAGTCTTTATCTGACGACAACTCTGACCGCTCGACCTCAGGTCGCTTGCAAGGCAAGAACTTTGACAACTTTTCTTTTTCTGTTGCATGTGCAACAGTTGTTGTCTTTTTTGTCATTGTTGTCGTTTTACTCTCCTCCCACGGCCGATAGTGCTTATTGGATTTCTTCGCACTCGCCGGAACCTCTTCCAGGTTCTTCTTCTCGCGCTCCTTCAGCCGCTTATACTCCTCTTCACTCTCCTCAACAGTCATCGTCTCTTCAAAGATCGCATCATCCAGATAGAAGAGGTTATCGTCCGTTGCGGGCCCCGTAAACATCACCCTCGCCAACCCGCGGGCATTGGTATCATATTCCGTCTGCGTGGCCATACTGAGTGCATATTGACACTCCCTAATGGTCTTACCCAGCTGACGACGACAGACGGCATGCAACCCATATCTGGCCGATCCCGAGAGCTCCAGCAGTCCGATCTCCTCCTTCTTCGCCAGCAGCACCTCCTTGATACGCTGTTGCTCTTCCTGGTCGCCGCAGTCAATATCGTGGGCAAACGTCGGCGATGGATGGCAGCAGCCCGCCAGCACCCCGTCGGGCAACAGGTCGTTATAGCAGAACTGCACCTGATCGCCCTTCGCCTTCTCATTACCCCCTCGGGCGTCATAGAAGTTCTTCGCGTTCTCAGGCGTGTTGCGCAGCTTGAAATACTCCTCTCTCGAAAGGACGGGGCGCGTCATCTTCGCCCCATCCTTCAAATACACTAAGCTTACACTCATTCTAACTTCTCACCTCTCCGCTCTCACTTCTTGTAAAACAGTCCGCTTGCCTTTGCCGCAGCCTCGTTGGCCTGTCTCACCAGCTTCTCGGGCAACGCCTTCACCTCCGCCTTCGGTAGCCAGAAAACGAAGTAGTACATGTCGTTTCTGCCTAACGACAGCGAGCTGTTGTCCTGTCGGAATAGCGGTTTGTTCCTGATGCGCTTCGGATATTCCTCCATGTAGATGTTCCCGTCGTGCATGGCCTGCACCTTAAATCTTCCGGTGAACTTCTCCACATCCGCATCCTCGCAGCACTGGAAATCCGCCCAATGACGCTCGTCGTCATACTTTCCAACGGTCATCAGTCCTTCCAGCGTCACCTGTTCCTGAATGCCCTTCTTACTTTTACTCTTACTCATACTTTATAAACTAATCTTCTGCATAATTTGTGTCATCTGCGGTTCTTAAAATTTCTGTGCTTTCTGTGATTTCTGCGTGACCTTAGACCCCTTCGATGTTCACCACCTTGATGCTATTCGCGTGTTGCATCTCCCCGGTCTTCTCCGACTTCCACTCCCTGACCTCCAGTTTGCATCTCACGCCGTACATCCTGTTCTGGTCGAGCGGCTGCTGACTGATGGCTATCGCCTTCTGGTCATTCACCTCCCCAACGAACGTGTCAATGCCGTCGGTCATCGTCAGTTCAACACTCGAGATCACTACGGTCTCACCATTCTGTTTCGTCCAGTTCCGCTGCTGCAGCGCCCCCTGGCTCTTAATTCTAACTAACTTTTCCATAATTTATTCTTATGTCTTCTGTCTAAAAAATATGTTCTTATGTTCTTTTGTCTAAGAAAATTGTTAATCTGTTCTTGCGTCCCTTTGGTAGCAAGCGCTAAAGCGAGTCCTTTGTCTTATGAAAGTCCGACCAGTCACGAACCTTCATCGGCTCCATCAGGTCCTCTTCAAAGAACCTTTTCGCCTCCCACGCCCTGCGTCTCTCGAGTCCCGGCTGCTTCTTGCCTCCGGCATACACCCAGCGCATGAACTCCTTCTTGATCGCCCTCATGTTAGCGCCCTCCTGAATCTTCTTCAACAGTTCCGACGTCTTCAGCTTGTAAAACCCGAGGTTAAACGCAAAACTGACTAACGCATCAAACTGCGGCTGGTTCCAATGTCCCAACGAGTCCACCTGTTTCTCCACGTCATACAAATCCGACTTCAATAGATGTTCCGCCCAGTACTCCGAGATCACATCCCCCGGTCTGACGTCCGGTCCAGTATGACCATAACCGATTGTCAACTTACCCCCCGGGCAATAATACGCTTTCGTTCTCAGCCCTTCCAGCTCCTTGAGCTTCTTCAGGCAATCTTCACTTACTCTCATCATAAATCCTCCCTAACCAATTCATCACATAACCCTCGGTGATCGTCCATTCTCCATCAAACGAGACGTCGACGTTCAGCGACTTGCAGATCTCAGCAATCATCTCCCCTGCGGCTCGCTGGAACCTCAGCTTATTCTCATCGTTACGCGGGCCAAACGACTTGGGATCAATTTCCTTCACCTCCGCCACAATCTGCTTGGCGGCCTCCACGTACTCAGGAACAAAGTTGTTGCTGACAAATCCCCACAGAATATCCATCACCATCATCTCCTCCTCATTGAGGCCGTTTGCGATCGCCAGCCGTTCATGCTCAACGGCATAATTAAGCGTTTCGGTGACATTTTTCAGGAACTCTGCACAGTCCTCACCTCTGCTCTTCTCGAAGATCCAGCGTCTCTGCGACTCCACCAGGAAGTCCTGCATGGGTTCGTTCTCGCCCATCTGCTTGCGAATCTGAACCTGCAAAATCTCCTTTGCTCCCAGGGCCATTGCCCTCAGGCTGTTCAACAGCCAATTGTTTGCTTCTTGTAAATACATATACCTTTTTTTATTTAATGTCGCCTCCTGTAGACGACTCGTCGTTGTTTCTGGATGCAAATTTAAGCATCATTTTTTGATTGCTTATGATGAAAAAACGCATGTTCCGTTTTATGTTCAGCTCCATACGGCTATTGTTCAGGTTTCTGTTCAACAGTCATATTTTGCGGCTATATTCAGTATATGAATAAGCTGACTAGCCACATTCTTCCTCCTCATGATTTCTTTTGGATCATCGGTATCCGTAAACACCCAGTTAGGGTATTTTCCATACACTTTTCCAAACCATGTGCTCAGCGTTGTTCGACTTGGCACATGCTCCACGCCCAAATTCCTCAGATAGTCCATAAAGCTCTGTGGCGACTTGAAAGCCCCCAGACCCTCTACGGCGCCATCGTTAATACCCACCATAATCCAGGTATAATCGAATAATCTTCGAATAGCCCCATTCTGTTTCAGCGTCATCAAAGCCACCGCCATCCGACGATTCATTTCGTCGATGCCATATTCTTTTGACTCCTTTAACGACACAACTTCCATCTCAGGGATATGCTTCACCCACTCCTCCAGCAATGCCACCATTGATTCTGGTACGCGAAATGTAATCTCTTTCATCGTTTCCAAGTTTTTGTGAGATGTTTGATAGGCGTTGCAACTTTTCCCGGGACCTCACAACAACTCGGATTAATAACTGTTAGTTCGCCTCTTCTTCAGTTAGCTTGTTATACACTCCTTCGAAATGCGCCAACTCACTTCCGAACAGATCACCAATGTCCACACCAGCGTTCTCAGCGACGTTCTCCAAAGCGGCCAATGCCTTCGCCAGGCCGATCGCTGCGATGCCCATGCCCTTAGCGTCAAGCGCAAACAGCGACATGTTCCAGATGATCGAATCACCAAACACCTCGCCTCTAGCAAGCATCAGCTTAGCCTCTTCGCGAGCCTGATTCTTACTCTTGTTCTCTTTCTTGCCAGATTTACCGGCGTTCATCTTAATTACTTTTGCCATAATAAATTAATACTTATCAGTTCTTTGGGTGTTTATTGAGACCCGCATCAACTAATTTCCGGGTGCAAAATTAGGGCGTTTTTGAGGCTGGTAAAAAGGATCGTTTTTACCAAAATGTTAAAGTTGATATTTCGCTACAATTCCCCTAATCTTTATCAGCAATGACCGCTGTTCAAGCCCCATACTGAGGTATTTCCTATAAGGCGTGTCTTTGTCGATCTTCTCCAGTCGGGCGTTAAACTGAAGGTCATTGTAATACTCATACACACCTTTTTCACGCAATACGCCGATAATGCGCATCACATGATACTTATTGAAATCCCTAAACATCCTCGCCTTATTGCTGGGCGTGAGGAATGTCACGAATTCATCACAAGCCAGGATATTACCCCACAGTTCATCAACCGACGAACGGAATCCAGGGGTTACAAACTCTCTGATACGTTCTATATATGCACGTACCTTAACAATTACTTCCTCTTTGCTGACCATCTTTCGACTCTCGTCAACATACAATCTTCCTTCTCGCGCAGCCACCAGCAGCAGCTCTACGTCAAAGTCCTCAGGATGGACTTGCTTGAGTTTCCTCATAACCTCGAAGTGTTATGCTCGGCCAGCAAGAGTGGATAGCTATCCAATAATGCACCGGTGCAGGCTCAAGCGAGCTTCGCGGTTAATACAAAAATAATGTCGCATCAGATTTCTCAAATGCGACTGCAAAAATATACAAAAAAAAATGGACTTACAACTGGTAAGGGGTTACTATTTGGGGCAGTAAGGGGTTACAATTTGAGAATATACCTATAGTTTCCTGATTTTCTCGGCCAGATTGGGCATTGCTGATTCCACCATTTTCGCCGCACTCTCTTTATGCTTTGACTTCAAGGCGCCCATGATAATCGTGTGAATATATTTTTCAGAACCACCCGTCATCTTTGCGACGACTGGTTCTAGAGCTGTTTTGTTCACCATGTCTTCCGTCATATTGGCAACACCAAGAAGCAGACAACAGGTAGGACCTGCATCAAGACGATTTAAATTATTCTTTTCTGCTCCAACACCCGCCAGCATCAAGCTGCTCTCATCACAATTCCCGTCGGCGATATTTTTAAAATGATAGAAATATGGCCTCAGGAACATCTTCCGACAGGCTATATTTTCGATAGCCTGTAGTAAATCCATATTCTCAAAACCTTCAGACAAGCATTTGAGCCAATAATAGACGGCACCCCATAAATAGGCCAGTTCGTGATCATCAAACACATGAACGAAATCCGGATGAACCGACATATCAGAATAGTCCCTATACACCTTACTATGAAAAAAGTCATTCCAACGTTGAGCATGACTGATAGGCGATACGGCATTCTGTAAATCCTCAACAATGGTCCTGGTCCAGTTGATTAAAACGACGATAGGCAGATGTTCTTCGGTCAGACGTTGGTAATAATCCTCGAACGACCTTTCAATATAGCCGTGATGCGAAATTGATACAAGTTTCTGGGCGCGTTCGTCTTTCTTGATGTCTTGTTCTTTCAGATAGTAACAATGATATCTGAGCTTGTCTGAAAGATTCCGCTTGACCCTCTCAAGACGAAGCTTTTTTGCAAACTCCATAATATACCACGAGAAGAATACTGCGCCGATAATGATAACCATCAGCAACAACAGAGAAAAAAAAGCTATCAGCCATCCAGACATCGTTAATATCTATTAATATTTATAACTTTAGGATATGGAGTCAACGCTTTTGACGCTATTCCTCCTGCCTCCTTACAAAACGGCTGCAAATTTACTAAATTCTCTTATACGTTGTATTGCTTTCTTTGTTAATAAACATAAAATTGTGGATAACTCGCAGGTTATCCACAATCTGTCCATAACTCATAAACCTCACAGGGGGGACTGGAGTGCTGCATTACCCCAGGGAACTGTCCCCACAACTACCATATTGTTTCCACTCTTCCATAATCAAAGACTCCAACCAAATTCATATTTTGCACCATATAGGTCGACAATCAATTTCAAGGATTCACCCTTTTCTCGCTCGATGTTTACATAACCAAAAACAGACTCGCCTGGTCTAATGGTTGATCTCTTCAAATATCCATCATACCTTTGATTTCTTTCCTGCCACATGGCATCACTCATACTTGCAATCTGGTTGCTAGCAATTACACTTGCCTGATAGGCTGCAAATCCATTATATGAAGTAGTATTTGTTACGGTATTAGAACTTCCGCTATAATTGGTTGTTCCGAATTCGCTTGCATATGCAGATCCTCCCGAACCATAAGCTGATGCATTTGCATAAGTTGTGGAAGTACCATTGAAAGAAGTTGTCGATGTGGAAGTTGAACTTGAGAAACCAGCTGCAGCGGCAGCAAGGCCTGCTCCAATACTTGCTGCAATTAATGATGCGTTCTGCTTGTTTTTTACTTTGGTCATATACTGGTTAGCATCATATACGTTCAAATGTTTTATTTTTCCGTTCTTCTTTGTAATGGTTGCGGAGAAATCATAACAACCGAAATCAAAGGGGACTAAAGTGTGATTGGAAATATTAACTGTAACTCTAAACCATTTCCCGTAATCATCAACTCTTTCACAAGTTAAAGCTAATAATATTCCATTCATTTGGTAGTAATGCCATAGCTCATCATTACTCCAGAAACTTTTCATTTCTGAAGTTTTGGGAGAGTCCCAAATTATCTTCTTATCTGACAACCTTACCTTGTTAACATATCCATTTTCATCTGATATAATACAAAAATCATTTAGTGGCATACCGTCCTTCATCACTTTCTGGATACATCTTTGAGATTCTAAATCAAAATAAGTATCTATCCCTTCTTTTTTGCCATATTTGAAATAAGTGTGTAATTCCACAAGTCCAGATTCGTAATATGAAATATATTCACCGTTTAATATACCACAAAACAATTTCTTTTTCTCTTTAACCCGACCATTTTCATAATATGAAATACATTCTCCGTCGAATACAGAGTTATTGTCATTCTCGGTATCTATTTTCGAGAATTCCCCTTCTGATTTGAGCTTTCCACTCGTGTAGAAATCTCTATACCTCTTTTTGTTCCCGATAAATGAATTGGGAGAATAAACACGATAATATGTTGCAAAAGCAGGAGTCGATATTCCGATACCATCTTTATCATAATACACAGTATCTATTTTCTGAGCATATGTGTAGTTTATGCCAAATAGAATCAATGCTAATACAATCAAGTTTCTCATTTTTATCATAAATTTTATTCTATTCCAATACCAATACTCAATAATTGTTTTCTAATCTCATCCTCCAAACGGTGGCTCTCAGCGAAGAGATTGCTAAGTTCTGAAGTAAGGCGATCCATTTTCTCTGCAAACGGCTCCCCATCATCTTCCTGCTCGGCGATACCTACATAGCGCCCAGGGGTCAAGATATAATCCTGAGCAGCAATATCATCAATCGTCTTAACGGCACAGAAACCAGCTTCATTTTCAAGCTCTCCGTTTCTGAAAGCCTTATCTACTACAATACCGATTTCTAGGGTATGAGCAGCATCTTCTATGACTGACCAACGGTCATCCTGTGGTACGAAGAAAACGCCATCCGCCTCGTATTCGTCTTTATCTTCTACGTCGGCATATTCGTCGTTTTTCAGTTTTTCGTACTTCTCCTCGAACATATCGCTGATATACTTCAGGAATATCAACCCCAGCACTACGCCTTCATAGTCCGATGCACTCAGATTGCCACGCAGCTTATCGGCTGCTCTCCAAATGATTTCCTCAAATCCTATTGAGGTTGTATTATCTTTCTTTGCCATATTATTAAAAGCTTTCTTCAATATACTTCTTTAACTCAACATAGTCAGGATGCGACAGATTTAGAGATCCTCTTGGAGCCATTTTAAGACCATGACTCATCAGATGCGCAAGATTCAAACGAGAAGAATTTGTCTGGCCAGTCATACGAAAACGAGCATAGCGATTATGAGCTTTCCATGTTTGGAAGTCACTCTTGTCTACGAAGAACTCTTCTTTAAAGTCCATTTCTGGTGAATAAGGTAGCTCTGAATCCACAATCTCAATGCTAAAGATGATTGCGCTGTCTGGACTTGACATATAGATATAGCCCGTGTCACCTTTATGGTAGTTGAAGTATTGCGTCCAATACATCTCGCCGTATTTTGCAAAACAGCCGCGAAGGTCAAAGAACTTGCTGTTGCATGGAATCATCCAAACGCGGTTTTCTCCCTCGGAACAGCGTTCACGCCTATTTTCCTTCTCTGTAAGACTGCCAGCAACCGTCTTCTTATATACCTCATCAATTTCTGCATCCTCAATGACCAGAGCAACATCCTTGAATATTTCAAGGGCTACTTCTGGCTGCACATTGAAGAACTCACGATTATTGCGGATGCGGAGATTGGTGAAACGTTCGATATAGCGATGAACCAATTTCTCAGCCTCGTTATATTTCACTGTCTTCATCGTTGCGAAGATTTCGAATGGCAATGGGACTGCTGTATTATCCAGCTTCTTGCTTCTCACGTCTACGGGACGAGAGCTCTTGCCGATCTTCACCCAATCTTCTCGAAAACTGGGGTTAGTTAGTATGTAAACATAGCCTGGTTCCTTATTTGCCATATTTTTTTTTATTCTTTTCTTCTATGTTGCTATCCAAATAATTGGAAAATATTTATTGTTTATTAACTGTTTATTATCAATCACTTAGCGTGAAGTCCGTTAGTACGATGATTTTTGAAGAAGACGTAACAATCCCCCCA
>Ga0247611_10001174_pt1 | contig 47968 bp, 62 predicted proteins | sample 177DNAGHGhighgp2_FD_192422 | JGI IMG/M metagenome (GOLD analysis project Ga0247611, IMG submission 192422) | Sheep rumen microbial communities from Palmerston North, Manawatu-Wanganui, New Zealand - 1770 DNA GHGhigh gp2 | ecosystem: Host-associated > Mammals > Digestive system > Stomach > Rumen... | reverse complement strand
CAAACTCAACCCAGGTCGAATATCCCTCCTGGTTTGCAAATTCTTGATATGCCTTGTTCAGCATAAGTGCAGTATATGTCATACCGTACATATCCGAATACCCACCGTTTGCACCATATTCGTGCATATCCTTTTGGTTTGGAACTTGGATTCCCATTATCTTCAATTTAGCAGATGGAAATTCAAGATGCAGGGTGTCCGCAAAGGTTTTGACGGTGTTCATCATTGAACTGAAATCCGATTTGAATGGAGATAACCCGTTCCAAGTCAAAAGGACATAAACCGCATCTATTGTTCCACCACTATATTCATTCGCATACGGTACGAAAGACATCTTGTTATTTGTCAGATCCCAGAGCGGATTTTGCACATCCGCATCGACACTTGTAAAATTGATTGTCGCATCACCGTTCCCACTCACCTTTGTAAGAGTCCCGGAAGATGTCGGAGTATCGGAAGCGGAAGATACCGTGCAAAGGATATTTCCAACACCGTTCACGATATTCACCTCTTCTACCGTATAATTGTGTCCGTTGTTAGAATAAACGGAACGGAATCCAATACTTGTAACACCGGACACCTGGAAACGGAAGGCACTCGCACCCTTAATTGTGTAGTTGTACCAAGTCCAGCCACCCGCACCAAAATATCCTGCGAGATTTTTCGTTTTAGAACCGCAGAATGAGATATTTGATAATCCCTTCCCCGATGGCGTTCCCCCCGACCCCGTCAGTCTACGGTATGCCTCGGCAGGCCAATCTCCACCTACCGTCAAAGAATCACCGAAACATAGTATCTTCTTGCTCAATGCCGGGGAAACGGGTGACGCAACCGTAACAAGTTCGCAAGTCTTTGTGCCGACAACATTCCCAAAATCATCTTGAACATTAATTTGGAAAGAGACTGTTCCAACATCCCCTGCGACCGGAGTATATTCAAAGTACCGACCATATCTCGAACCCTTTGTGCATATGACTTGGATGTCATATTTTGACAAATCAACGGCACAAACTATTCCTCGGTAGAATAATTGCAAGGTGTCACCTACCACCGCATAGATTTTGTCCGGGAGTGAGACCTCAATTTGTTGTTGCTCCTCCGGCTGAAGGTCGTCTATCTCCTTCTGCAATTTTGAAAGGATTTCAAGGACATATCCAACCGTAACCGTGTGGTTGGAAGAAAGGCATTGAACGGCAAGATACTTTCCCGATGACGGGATAGCCAAAGAATCCGTTTTCTTTGTAGCCGTCATCGGCCCAGCAATAGATGCGGATTGCCCAACCTCTATCCGTTCATAAATTCCCCAAAGGTTGATATAATTGTTGTTTACATTCTGCGAGTCTACGGATATAGTTCCATCTAGGCCAACTATGTCGGAAATGTCAAAAACGGCTAAAGCATATTGCCCCCCATCGGTTTTTCTGATAGTCCCTTGAAGCATATAAAATCCATCATAGAATGATGGCGATGGTGTATCGTTCTTCTCCGTCAGTCTGTCCTCTATATTATTATCCAGCGCCACAATCTCCTCCGACAGGGAAGATATATCTGCCGTGATACCCTCAAGAGAATCAGAAATACCTTCGCTTGTTACATTAACATCAATCTGCACATTATTGCCACACCAAAAGAGTAAGAATTTAGCGTTTCCCGTAGGGATGAAATCGGAAAGTGTAGTGGTATTTTGTGCCAAATAATCAAGTGTGACAATATTTATATCCACACGATTAGCCGAAGATGAAGATGTGCTTGTTGACACGGCAACACCAGACATATTTACATTCTTCGTAAAAACAAGGGTGTATTTCTTGCCCGTCTCTAATTCATTCGGCAGTTCAATGGATAGCCATCCCGAACCCGTTTTGCTCCCGGATGCAGTCATATTCAATCCATTCACTTTTTGGGATAACTGACTGACTTGGTTTTCCGTGTTAGTCAACCTTGTGTCATACCCAGCTACTATGGCATGGTCGTTCTCAGCCTGGTCATGGTCGGCAGCGGCAGTCGTATGGTCTGAGGCAGCAGTATTATGGTCAGCAGCTGCTTGCGTGTGGTCGGAGGCAGCTTGGGTTTCACGGGCAGTCTCTGCGCTTACCCTTCCTGTCTCGGCTGTGACTCTTGCGGTTTCGGCGTCTGCACGAGCGGATTCTGCCGTCACCCTCGCGCTTTCTGCGCTTACTCTGGCTGATTCAGCGGACGCTCTCGCATTCTCGGCACTGACTCGTCCGGCTTCGTTCGCCTCATAACCTGCTATATCCTCGGCGATTTCTGCGGCCTTGGCGTCCACGTTCCGGATGGCTGTTTCCATATCGGTCTGTAGCGCTCCGAACTGCTGCGCACGGGAGAGTTCTGCGGCCCCACGGGCGGTCTCGTTGCTCTGTCTCTCTGTTTCAGCGGACTCGCGTGCGACTTCTTCGGTGGCCCTGCTCGTCTCCGCGCTTGCCCGGCCAGACTCGGCACTTGCGCGTGCGGCCTCTGCTGATGCTCTGCTTGCCTCGGCGCTCTGCCTTGCTGATTCTGCGCTTGCTCTTGCGGCTTCCGCTCCTGCTCTTGCGCTCTCTGCTGACACTCTCTGCGATTCTGCGGCTTCCACTGCGGATTCCACTGCGCTTGCCCCTGCAGCAGCGTTCCTTGCGGCTTGCAGCACAGCCTGATATTCCGCCTCGAACTCGGCTTCCGTCCCTTCGAAATGCTTATATTTAACGGCGAGGTCATAGATAGACTGTCCTGCCTGAGTTGATTTGAGCCATACGGTATCGTCCGTTCCCGGTGTTACGCCCTGGTTCGGTTTCAGTGCAGTATAGGAGCAACCATCGCCCCCATCGTTGACAGCGTAGAGTACCATATCGAGCATCTCGTAGCTATCTGTCGATGCCCACGCCCCCTTGGGGGTGATGCCTACTTTTGCTAATTTAGTATCTGCCATATCGTTTTTAGTTTCTTAAATAAAGAGTTCCGTTATCTATGTATAGCCGCTCAGAGAGAGCAGGATAAGGTTCCACGACGTGAATCCACAGGTCACTGTCGACGTAAATCTCAGGCCAAATGACTGCGCCCGTAAGACCGCGTTCGCCCTGCTGCCCCCTTATGTTATGGAAAGCGAAGTGAATGTCTTTCTGCTCATCGGGGCCACTGGTGCTCACGTCAACTGAAGGGATGCCTGTTTCGTTGTCAACTTCGGCGGTCACTTCGCCGACCTTGGCTGCCGGTCCGACGGGGCCGGGAGGACCCATCTTCTCCATCAACGCGGAGGTGACAGTAGTGTATTCGAGATACACGCGCTCGGGCTCTTCACCTTCGTCCACGGCGAGCCAAGAGTGTTCAACCAAGTAGAAAGCATCCTTGGTATCGAATGTGACCATCTCCTTTTCGCCGTCGTTCTCAATGAATTTCAGTGCATACGAGCCGAGATACTTCTGGTCCTTGCCATAATATATGAAATGCAGCGTGTTCGCATCCACATCGAACTCCTTGATGCGGACTTTTTTTGTCCCCACGTTGAGTTCTATGGCTATGTCGCGCCCTTCAAAATCGTAAGGCTGCTCATCCGCATCGACTATCGTCCATCGGATGTCTATATCGTTACCTATGCGTATCTTCTGACTCATAATCCAATAGGTTTTCTAAATATCCACAGCAGGGACAGCGCGAGACCTCCCGCGAGCCACCAGAATGCCTTGAGGCGGAAAGATTGCCACCAAGTGAGCTCTTTTTCCACCTCCACGGGCACTTCCTTTATCTGAATATGCGATGTTGTCGTGTCCGCCACAGGAATCTCAACGGGAACGGAAATGACCTGCGGTATGGTACGGAGAGTATGGGTAAGAAAGCCGCCCGATACGATAGCGTCGGAAACGGCGTAGGTATTCTCCAAGTGCGATGAGGTGTCTTTGGTGACAATTTTTTCCACCTCCACAGGAATTCCGAAGGAGACGGTGTCGTGAACAAGCCGCTCCTCTATCTTCGTCACGGTAGAGTCGCGCACGATTACCTTCTCGATGACTTTCGGAGTGCACCCCGCCAGGAGCAACGCCAACACAAATAATATGGCCAGCCATTCAGTTCTCATAAGTTTCTTAACATACTTTTGCCATACATCAAGGCAGCGACGCGTCTTACCCATCCGTCATAAAAGTCTAAGTTTTGTGACCTGTTATATGTTATCGTGGCGAGATATTCAAGCCTCGCCCTCTTTATCTCAAAGTGCAGCTTGCGCGGTTTCCAGTTGTTTATCGCGGCGATGGTCTTGGGGCCTACAATGCCATCGGTCTTCGTGCCGACGATCCCCTGCACCTTCTTTATCATCCCAAGGCCGCTGTTATAGCACCAATCTACCATAGCCTCGGCTACCGACTGGTCGCGTATCATATCGGCGTTGCAGGCATCCCAGAACTTACCTTTCGCGATGGATCGCCATTGTTGCTCCGTCATGTGCTTGAGGTCTTCGGGAGTGGCGTTAGGGTTGATGTATTGGCGGTATGTATCAAGCGTTACGCCTCTGTTCGTCCAGCCGCCCGCGTCGTTCTTCGTTAGACCGAAGCCTCCCTCCCAGGAGTTCAGTCCTACTGCATATTTCTCGAAGTCTGCCATAGTGTTCGTTTGCGGTAAAGTTAGAGGATTTTCAGAATTATTGCAATAAAAGTGGTTATAAATCTGACCATGTGCCGTTTCGCTTTATCTGTACGGCAGAAGATGAGACTCGCAATCCATAAGAGCCATTAACGAGCTCGATTATCGGAGAATCGCCGGATAGTCTCGCCATAATGTATGAATCCGCCGAGAGCGCCGCACGGAAACCGTCACTGGCGATTTCGGTCTTCTTTACTGATGAGCTCCAAAGAATAGAGCTTGCAGATACTGAACCTGAACTCTTGGCCGTTATACTTCCAGCTTGCATCTGCGCCAAGTTAGTGAAATAAACAGATACTTGTGCGGTTACGGAGTGCGAGCCCGATGCAACCGCAATGCTGGCGGCAGGGAGGTATATCGTTACAGATTTTGAGGTCGAATCCAAAGTCTCATTATTACCATAGTACCAAGCCACTTCATTGCCATCAACCAGCCATCTTACGATCGGGACAAAATATTGGGTACCCTGCACCGCCGATGTGCGTGTTACATTAATGGTAACGCCAACCCTCGGCAGCGATAAAATCCTCGACTGCGATAACGACCGCGAGGACACAATGGTCTTGGAGTAAGTTACAGTCCTTTCATCTACGCTCGCGCTATAACTAATAGCTGAGCCTATTGTCGCATTAGACCACGACTGCGGATTCGAAGGGTCGGAAGTTGATTGCGCACTAAGCTCACTTAAGGCGTTACCGCTAATGAGCAGTCGTTCCTGATTTGTCGAATCAAACATTCGGAGGTAGTCATCTTGCATCTGAAGATACCCATTTCCGCTTGATGTAGTGAGAATTTTGTCCGCCTCCACCTTCTGCGCTCTCACGGCATTGATAAATGCGTTTGTTGCTGTGATGCTTCCCACATCAATCGCTTCCGCAGCAATCTTCTGTGCAATGAGCAGCGGTGTCATCATAGGGGTCATATAAGACATTGCCTCCCAATAAGTGTTGCCACCGGAAGTGCCAGGCTTGTTGCTGCTGGAGGAAGTTACGCCGTTATGCGCCGCCTTTGCCTTATATGGAGTTATCGTTGTGGTTGCGCCAATATGAACGTTTTCTAGGATAACGACATCGACATAGCGCGTACCACTTGTTAGCGCCTCGTCGTTTCGGTATTGTTTGCCCGTTTCCCAAGTAGATACGCGGACCATGCAACCAGCAATACCCTGCGGGCCCTGTCCGCCGGGACTGCCTGGGTCGCCATCTTCACCATAGTGCGCCACGGAATATGAGGGGTCGCCATAATTACCATCAGTGTACAGTAACCGAATGCGAGTCCAAAGATATGTGCCCTTCACGTATGTGCTCGGCACTGTCGTTTGCCAAACTCCCGTTGGCGCAGTTGTGCCACTTGTCCCAACTTGATACCTTATTTCCTGTCCTACGACGCCCCTACCGTCACTACCGGGGCTTCCGTCACTCCCCGCAGCGCCCGGATCGCCCTTCGCTCCGTTAGCCACCTTGTTAATGGGAATAGTCTCTTGGTCCCAAATATTAGCGGAAGAAGAGCCTGCACGAAGAGTTACGACATGAGAACTCTTTGTCGTATCCACATCGAATTCGTAACCGTTCGACCCGCTATATGTTACGCCCGAACCATCCACGCCAAGCCATAACAAACCGGAGGGTAGTGAAGTTAAGAGCGTGCGCCCCACGGCGCCGTTGCTTACCTGTGCCGTTTTGTAAATCTTGACATTGATGGTCGATGAACTGATAGCGTCAATTGTTGTGTTGTACGCTATAGAATCGGGCGTGCAGATGAGTTCATATTTTGATGCTCCGACGAGTCTGGTTAGGTTGAGTTGCGCCGTGTAGGTTTTGCCTTTATATGTCGCCGAAACGACAACTTGACCCGATACAACAGTCATGGCAGAGACGGTGATCGTATTGCCACTTCTCGACACAGTGAGTCCCGAGGATGCCGTATGGCTATATGTTACGCCACTCGTCACGGCTTCGCCTCCTTCGTATAAGGTCGCAGTGCTCACTACATTGCCGCTCAGCTTATTGAGCTCCGCATCGTACAGCATCGAGTCATTCTGATTGTCGAGGTCAAGGAAGATAACACTACTTGCCGCCCCTTCGTCGGCATTCATCAACGTAAAACCATACTGCACGGTCGTGTTATCACTCATAGTCGCAATGACGGTAAATAGCGTGCTTATGCCATTTGACCCTAAATCAGAATGGGACAACGCCGCAACATTTCCAGTCCACCCAGCATAAGCCCGATTCCAGTTAGCATCGGCGGTTGGTGCACCAGAGTCGCGTTCGATAGCCCAAGATGCAACTTGGCTGTTGAGGTTGTCGAATCCCTGCAAGACATTAAAGCCAATGTTGATCGTATCTCCGTCGGAGAGCACATTCTGCCCAGTCCAGTCAAGTTCTATATGTAAGGGCAAGCCAACCTGCTGTATGCGGCCCGTCATATAGATATTCTCTATGTAGGTAGAATATCCGCTCATACCGGGAAGCCCCAGGTCGGCAAGGTTTGACAGCTCTCCGAACTGTGCCGCGACGTTGGACGCTTGGAACTCCCAAGTGTTAACATTCTTGAGATATCTCTCGTAAGTCCTTGTCGAGTATCTGCTTGACTGCCTATCCGCGTGATTCACCCCGTCGAAATTGCCATAGCATACGAAGTGCATCTGTGCGCAAGGGTGGAAGGTCTCAGTCCAAGATGTGGACGTTGGACGCAGTACATAGCGGAAGCACTGATTGTTAGCTCCCAGCACCTCAGTGATACGAAAGTATGTCGTATAGAAGCCGGAAAAATGGAAATTGCCCTTGCTGTCATCGAGGTCGGCCACGGCATTACTATTCTCGTTGATAGAGTCGTGGAAGATACCCATACAGATGTCTTCCTCGGCAACCTTTCCGATTTCACCATCCTCAAGCTTGAGGTTTATAGTTCCCGTGTTCAGCACATTACCTTGACCGTCTATATCCGGTGTTACACTACCAATGATACCACCTCCAGGTGCCCTCCATTGGTTGCCAACCTGTACCTCGGTGCGGTTATACCGCATTTCAGGCACTTCAAGCCATTTGCGCAGACGCATAGAGTCGAACTCGGCGTGACCCGACTCGTCAATGCTGGCGGCAGGAACCTCCATCGCTGTCTGCTGCGCACCCTCATCATAGTCACCGATAGCGCCGAAGGTAGCTCCAGCGGCCATCCGGAGCTTACCAACCGCGACATCATCGTGCTCCTTGGAGAGGAAACTTTTCTGCGAAGCGGCGCCCATCCGCGATATCGCGCTATCAATCTGAGCATTAATGCTGGACGGAGAAATAGCCCCACCATACGGTGTGCGACTGAGGACGTTCTCGGACAAGACTACATCCACTGACGGACGCATCACCGCGCCCTCGTGCCAGGTGAGCGTCATAGACCGTATAGCCAAGCCAAGTACCTGTCCGCCCGAAAAGCGAGGGTCGTATATCTTCATTACTTTGCCGACGGACAGCTGGCTCATCAATGTAACATTTTCGTTACCTAAAAGGGTTTCGATACGCACGGGGTCAAGCTGCACGGCCCATGTCGGGTTTGCATACGCTTCCGTGTCAAGGGCCTCCTGCTTCTTCTCATTCAGTTTCTTCTCAGCCCACAGCACATAAATGTGTGGCATATCAATTCCCGTGAAGAAAAAGTGGTCGCCAGCTACGGGCTTCGCGCTCGTGGCATTAGGGATATATTTGCCTGTGCTGTCCACTTCCGCATCGCTCTTCGCCAAAGTCAGCATCCACTCCGATTGCACGCCGTTCAGTGTCTTAGACTGGTCAAAGACGGGCCAGTCCATTATCGTAAACTCATAATCGCTGGATACGGACATCCAACCGTCAGAGAACACTATCTTCGCCTCATTACCCAAGCGGTCGCCGAGGATAGGCTCCCACACTCGCTTCATATATTCGAGTGCGCTTTCGTTTGCACCCTTCGAGGTCTGCCATATATTCTTCACCCATACGCGGAAGCAATAGGGATTATCATTGGCATCTACGGTCTGTGTCAAGAAAAGGCGTACATCCTGAAGCCCAACAACCCTGCTCGTCTGCTGGTCTGTTGGGAATTTGTTCATAACGAAAGTTATCTTCAGCCGATAGTCGTCACCACCAGGAATGGACGATATGGGGAATTGCTCTCCGTCAGAAATACGCTCCGCTACTATTTTGGTGTAGTCGGTGTTGATGGTTGCGACATAGGCGAAGTTGGGCTCGACGGCACCCGTCGTATCGTCGCTCATATAGGGCTTATATCGTATCTCCCCTCTAAGTCCAGCTGGTACTGAGAAAGCCGGCCCATAAAAGTCAAAGGTGGCCGTGGGAAGACCGGTGTCCGTCGACACGGCCTTCGTGATATCGCCAAGAGAAATTTCTTGGTTCACCCCACTGTCATCCCCGTCGGTTATTGCGCCGACGGCCACAATCTCGTCGATGCGGCCATATGGAGATACCGTTATGCCTTGGATGGTTGGAAAGATTTCATCATCATCTTCAAGCTTGCCCTGACGCACGCCATATTCGGCGACGGAAGCGGCATCCTCCACGTATTCCACGGGTTGGAACTTCTCATCCGTCAAGCCCTTCTGGTAGGCCCAGTGCTGCTGTATCTCGGCAGGCTCCGGAGTGGACGGCACGGGATAGTCTGCCGAGGGAGTCCTGTTGGGATTCCTCAGCCATCCCTTGATATAATAGCGGAAATTGATGTCCATCAGCCGATCGAAGTAGACATTCTCCAACTCGGCGCAAGCGTCTGGATCCGCCGCCCATATCTCGTTATATGGGTCAGTCTTCTTAAAATAGCGGTACGGCAAGTTCTTCGTACCGCCGCGACCAAGAAGCTGGTTGTATATCTCGGCATCCTGCAGCTGACGCTCGATGCGCATCAGCCCACCCTCAAAGCCATATTCAAAGATGTGGTCAGATACGGTCTGTAGTGGGTCGCCCACGCGGATAATGTACTTACCATTGCTCTGTGTCAACTTCCACGTGAGACCATAGATGTCGTACAACGATGAGGTCAGTGCATCCCACAGATATGTATATTCCAGCGGCACCTCCTTCACTTCGCCGCTCAGTTCCGCATCGGCATTGATAACAATGGAGAACATATCACCGAAGTAGTATGCAAGGACTCGATTGAAAGCCGCGATAAAATCCCTCGCGTTCAATCTTAATGTCGCAATATACTTATCCACAATCATCGTTCCAGTCTCGACCTCCGAGAGCTCCACGAAGAAATACCGCCTCAATTCAGCAACAGGAAACGAGGTGAAAGTGGCATCAATGAAGGAACATCTGCTCGACGTATCCTTCGACGCCTGGGGTGTATGCGAGCTCAAGACAAACGTCTCTCCCTTATATATCACCTTCCAATCGTCTGAAAAATCAGGCACGATGTCACCGTCAATCTTAATGCGGGCCGTTATAATATTCTCCCCCATCTCCGCGAGGGTTATGGTTGCCTCGTGCAGTGTGGCGTATGCAGGGAAGTTTACTTCTGTTATTCCAGGAATCATATACTAAAATCGCAAAGACTCGGTTTGGTTACTCTAATAGTCCATTCTACGACTACGACATCGTTTACTTGGTTCCGGCGATCTTGCCAAAACTCTGTGGCCTCTGACATAGGTTGCGGATATCCAACGATCTTGTGCCGCTTGTAGTCGTTGTAAAATTCTACTTGCTTGAAAGTCTTGACGCTGCTACCCGCCGTTTGCGAGAAAAGAAGGTCATTGAAAGCCTTTATCTTTGCGTTGGCATTTTGCAGCGTGTCGGCCTGTATGAAGAATTTGACCTTATAGTCAAAGGGAGCATCCACGGTCTTGGGAATAATATGCTCACCCTCTTCCTCGGGATAGGTCGTGGCCTCGTACTCCTTCAACGGAGCGCCAATGCGCTTGTCGGAGTCGAGATATATAAGTCCATAGGTGGTTGTGTCTACGATAGAGCCGTCACCTATCTTAAGCCTGACTGTTATCATTGCTCTTTAAATTGCAATTTCTACATTTCTCATCAAGTTCATCCTCGTGCCTTAGAACGGGGCAGCCGTCACCTTCGTTGGTGTACTTGCATTTATTTGCCTTGCTGATTGAGGCACGTTTGTTGTCGAGCTTCCGCTCTGAGGCATAGTATCGTTCCTCCATCTCTCGATACCTCGTATCTTGCCGCTCAATGTACGCCTTCTGAACATCAAGAATTTGATTGACATTATCCAAAACGTCGGCCTCTTTTTTCTGCTTGGTGCGTATCATGTGACCAAACCATCCCCCAATCAGCGTTAAAATAGGGAGAAAAATCCTCTCGATAACTTCTATTGCAATACTTTCCATTACTTGACTGCGTGTTTATAGGTGATACAAGATATGTCCGGGCCATCAACGGCCTCTATGCGGTTTTCTCCAAAAACATACAGAGGGACTTTCACGGAATACAGCGGGTCTTTCTTGACAGTCCCCTCCACCCTCATATCGCAGCCGTTCGCAAAATACATCATCGGTATCATCTTTTTGTGAAGATTCAGCCCAGTGCGTATCGTCCCCGTACAATGGTGGAAGACATACACCTGATGCTCGTCCAAGATTTCGCCGTCAAAGTGCCTGTCAACATAGATGCCCGATGCCTCGCTTTCGGAAAAGTGTTCGCGGAGGATATCCATAGTAGGATATCCCTCCTCCAAAGCCCAGTCTATCATACGCTTATAAAGACCAATCGCCGACACCTTGGAGTCGCTCTCGTCCAAGGCGTGGCGATAATCTTCACACATATGATGCGCTGATGCTTCGCGCCGTAAAACTTTTTTCCAGTCCATATCCCTCATGTCACAAAGATATGAAAAAATTAATTATATTTTAGCGGCTATCACCTTAGTGTTGGTCGGTGTGTTCGGCAGAGAAACCACGCTCGCAAGCAGATTTCGTATTTCTGCGATGTTTGTGTCCAGTCGGCTCATCTGCCCACGGAACAGTTCATCACCGAACTGCGACTCTATAGTGGCTGCGGTAGGAGTGGCAACCGCAGGAACCTCACCCGCGATTGCTGCACGGATGAGAGCCACATCGGCGCTGATGGCAGGCATATACGACATATAGTAGTTCTGAGTGTTGATGCCCGCAGCCAAGCCGTTGATGCTTTGCTCCGATGCGCCAGCGATGTCCTTCGCAATACCTGAAAAGCCTCCAGTAGCACCTCGCATATTGATGCCAGCAGCCGTAAGGCGCTGCATCAAACCGGTCATAGCTGTGTTGATTTCCAATGCGGCCTCATTTGCGAGGTCAGCAACTTGCGCGATTGCACTCTCATCTAAGCCCTGCTCGCTTTGCGCGTACTCATCAATGGCGTCAAAAACATCCTGCAAGATGTTGCCTATAATGCGACCCGCCAGCGACTCCACAACCATATTGTCTATCATCTCCTTGAACTTCTCGCGCATCGCCATCGTGGTGCTGCCAAACTCCCTATATGCGTCAATCCAAGATTTAGCAAAGTCACGAGCCGCAGAGGTCACATCCGTTCCGGCAAAGTGCTCGGCAAGTTGGCTTTGCATATCTTGAATCTTGCTGTAAGTATCTGCGGCCGATTCCTCATACTCCTTAATCTTTGCTTCGTCGGCCTTCTTGCCTTTCTCTCGTTCCAGTTCGGCTTGCTTCAGATATGCCGCTTGTTGAGCCTCAAGGTTCTTCAGTTGCTCGGTATAGTTGTACACATAGTCAGAACCGAAAGCACTCGCTATAGCCTTTTCGAGTGCGTCGTATGATTTTTCGAGGTTATGAAGGATGTCGTCTTGTTCCTCTATCTCGTTGTTGATGCGCTTCATCTTCAGCGCGTTGGCTGTGCCGAAGATACCGCCAATAACACTGCCAATGCCACTAATTATTGACGCTGCACCGGCAATCGGATTTGTAAGCATCTGACCTATACCGACTCCAATATTAGCAATTCCTCCAAGCGTTTTTGTCAATCCTTCCGAAAGGGTGTTGAATGTATCAGCAGTGTCCGCGCTGGCGAAAGTTTCAACAATCTCACTCACGCCATTAAGGGCTTCGGTTATATAGCCATTCCACTCTTGCATTTGCTCCGCCGCCTGTTGTATGCGGAGTGCGACATCGCGGAATCTATTGGCCACATCCTGTGCTGCATTGGCCTCCGCTTCCGTTTCGTTAACTATTTTTTGCTGTTCCTTGATCCTCTTGGCGGCAATCTTTGCCATTTCGCTCTCTTCTCCAGATGCCGCCGCTATCGCATTGTACTGCCTGATGCGCACCTCCAATTCTTGCCGAGCCGCAGTTAACCTTTCGTTTGCGGAAACCGCAGTAATATCCGCTTCTTCCCGACTTTGTTCTTTCGCCAATTCCCGATATTCCCTGATGGAATCCCGAAGCATAGCAAACGGGTTTTTGGATGCCAGCTGATTGTTTATCTCGTTAATTCTGGATTGCAACTCCTTAAGTTCCGTCGGGTCCAAGTTTCTCCATTCCGACTTGAGGGACATAAGTGTATTGCGCATATTTTCGAGCATTCTTGTCGATGCCGTATCGAGATTGGCGAATAATTCGACATACATAGGTGTATCCTTGAATGCTTCGTATGCCAATTTGGCTGCCTCTTCCGCATCCTTCTTGGCATTCTGCTTGCGAAGGCTGGCTTTTGTTTCGTCTGAAACATTAAGACGGTCTATCTCGGCCATTCTTCGTGCCGTTTGTTGCGCCAATTCAACGCGCTTCTCGCTGTAGGTCTTGGCCTTTTGGAGTGACTTTACCAAATCCGTGGCAACGCTGGCGTTATATTTTTCATTTTCTTGCGCCATTTCCTTGAGTTTCTTGCGCCACTCTTTGGGAAACATATCTAAATTTTGCAGTATAACGCCAAAGTCCTGTTTGCTAAATGCAGCCAGAAGAGTGTCCGTCACAACAGAGGGATCGAGGGAGCCGAGTGCCTTCGTTAATTGCGCTTGCATCCTATCTCTAAAATCCTCTCCGATACCGCCATAAACGCTTACCGAAAGCGAAGTTGCAAGTTCTTGGTCTCCTGTCAAATCAAGGATATTCTTATAGAAATCCCGAACAGTATCGCTCCGCTTCATCTCATCCTCCATCTTTTGGAAGGACTCTTCAATCTGCTTTAATAGTTTTGAAGTGTCGAGGTCGGTTTGGGCATCATAGAGTGACTGTATCAGTTTTTGGAAGTCGCGGAGAGCCTTGTCTTTGTTCGTGCTCCCTGTGATCTGACGGGACAGGAAGGCTGTCAAATCTGTTCCCGCCCCATATTGCTGCGCTTGTTTGAAAGCCTCTTTTATGGCAGTAGAATACCACGCAGAGAGTTCCTCTGCGGCTCGTTTTTGTTCGTCAGCACTCATCCCCAACGCTAAACCTCGCGTGAGCATATTAGCCGCTTGTTGGCTTCTTGCGCTCTCCTTATTCATATATTTATTAAGGTCGTCGTAGCCCTTCTTAAAGTCTTGCATAAACTTGATACGCTCTTGCATAGTATTGATGAAAGGGTCCTGGGTATAGGAATCTCGCGTTGATGTTTTTTTGTTGAAATCGCCCAACCAATCCGTGAGGGCTTCCAAAAAAGAAACTAAAGCGTTTGCCTTATCCACCTCTTCCTGGGGAACGGCTTTGGCAATAAAGGGGTGTTTGTTGTAATCTTCGATTCTTCGCTGTAACTCCAATACCCTATCTTGGGCCTCCTTAAGACTGGTTGCTATTTCTTGTGCATACTCGCGCATATCTCCTTCGCCCCTCAATAGAAATCCCTGCACATCATCCATTGACAGCCCCACCGTCGCAGCAATCTCTTGAAATTTCCTTTCCACAACACCGACCATCTGATTTGTCGGCACAATGGATTCATAAACTTTTTGAACATTATCGACAAAAGTTTTCAGTCCCCATCGCTGCGTCGAGGATGCGGCCTTGCTCAGAAAATCAAAATCTATCGTGCCCTTCGGGTCAAATGCCCCAGAGATATCTATACCCGTCTCATTAAATGCCTCCTCAATGGCGTGAGACATCACCTCGACCTCTTTTTTGATTTTTTCTTTCTTATAAGCGAAAGTGTACTTGTCGCCAAAGGTTTCCTCGCTCACCGTGACATCATCAATCTCCTTCTTCAAATTATCCCACGCTTCTGCGTATATGCCCATCGTGCCAATAGAGTTCTTCATATCGCGCTCTATTTGGTCAGTCTGCTCGTTGAGGTCGAAATAGACATCTATAAGAGAGGAGATGCTTTTGGCGGCTTTCGTACTGCCAGTTATATCTTGATGCCATTTCCCCTCAAAATCCATAAAGCCACGACCGAATGTAATAGTTATTCCCGTCAATCGCCTTATAGCATCCTCAACCTTCCCCGCTCGTTCCATTATGTTCATCCCCATCGTAAGCGTGCCGTCATCAACCATATTTTGAACCTCTTCAAGAACTGCGTTGATTTGCTCTTTGTCAAGTCCATATTGAGCCAACAGATTCTTGGCTGTCTTTGAGCGCTTTTGTATTTTTGTCGAGTAGAAATCCGTAGCAGCATTGATTTTCTGCTCGCGAAGTTGCATATTGATTTTTTCACGAATAGCCTCGGTAAGAGAGTCGTAATCTCCTTTCAATTCTCTCAACTTATCTATTTGCAAGTTCTGACTCGGAATGATATCCCCATAGGTTCGCTGAAGCTCGGCCAGCGCCTTATTCTGCGCGTCAGAGCCGTCCGCTGCTTCTACGGCAGCATCCGCAAGCCGCTTGAAATTGGATATTGACCTGTTCATCGACAATGCGCCATTGGTTTCTATCTCGGTAATTTCATTCTTGAGACGATTGGCCTCTTTCCGCGCCGATATAAGCCATCCGGTGAAGACAGACAGCGCTGTCACGGCCATTCCGACCCACCCGCCAGACAAGAAAGATGCGGCAAACTGCTGCCAAGTTCTGCCAAGAAGTGTGGTGGCGGCAGCGGCTTTTTTCATGTGGTCTGCATAACTATTCAGATTCGATATCGCAATTTTTCTCGCCACGGAAGCTTTAGTTGCACTTGCCGCCTCCAGCGCCTCGGCCTTAGCGAGCGCCGCAGTGGCCTTCTCTGCCAACTTTGAATTAAATGTCAGTGTCGGCATGAATAGTGAGGCGATCTTGACTATCGCGAAATTCGCACTAACGGTGGTGAGGACTGCGGCCACCGTTCGCCAGTTATTCATTAAAACCTTAAGGTCGTTAATGATGCGCTCCATTGCTCCATGCACGACCTTTGTGTTGCCGATTTCGTCATACATAATGCTCACAGCATCCTTCAAGTTGTTCCATTGTCCGAGAAGGGTTTCGGCTTGTTTCTCCTGCATCTTGTAAAAAATTCCTCCGGCATCGGTCATATCATTGAATATCTCCTCAATCATTGAGAAAGGCACCGCCCTTTTGGAGATGAGTTCAAAAACATCAGCAGTGGATACCATGCTGCCGTTGAGAATGGTAAATTTCTTGGCCAACTCCTCGACCAGGGGAATTCCTGCTTCCGTGAACTGGCGTAATTCCTGACCGCGAAGCACGCTGGCGGCACGAACCTGTCCGTAAGCAAGAATCAATCGCCCCATATCAACGCCAAGACCGGCGGACACATCCGCCAATCGCTGCGTCACATCAAACAGATTCTCTGTTTCAATCCTATATGCCGACAACTGCTTCGTGTACGATACGAGTTCCTTTATTTGGAACGGAGACTCAATGGCGGCGGCTTTTATCTGGCGGAACAGTGCGTTTGCCTTTTCTGTATCCTGAATAATACCGCCCAAAGCCACGCGCTGAAGCTCGAACTCAGAAGTCACCTCTCTGACATTGCGAATAAACCGAGTGAGGGTATGTAAGCCGAACAGATATGCTGTTTTTTTCAGCAAATTCGTAAAGGTTTGGTCTACTTTTATCGTCTCGTCACCCACAGCAGCGATTTTCCGTCGAACCGTATCTAATTGGGATTGTGCCGTGCGCAACTCTTGGTTGAGCTTTGTGAAAGCGGTAGAGCCTACGACACTTTTATTCAGTCTCGATGTCAATATGTTTACCTTCGCCTGCAGTAAATCAACTGACTGGACTGTAGTTTTCAAGATGGCATTCTCTTTCTGCCATTGCTGACGGGATTTCTCGTGTTTCTGTATCCTCTCTTGCTCTTTCTTGATAATATCCGACATAGACATCCCCTGCTTCTGCATCTCTGATGTCACTTGACGATATTTTGAAAGAAGATCTTGCGCCTCAGCGGTGAGTTTCCCGTCCGAAGTGAATTTCTTGGCTGCCGCCATCTGGTTCCACTGCTGATTTAGAGCTTGAACCCTGGCGTTTAACTGCTCAACGCTACCAGAAAGCGAACTGAAGATTTTAGCATTCGCTTGTACTTCTTGTAGTTCACGCGACATATACCCCAACATTCTTGCCGTATCCTGGAATTCTTCGGTGAGAAAATTAGTGTTATTGAGCATTGCGGTCATAGCCGCTATTTTCCCATTAAGCGCATCAATAGTTTGGGCGCGAGTGCGTAAGGCCATATCATATTCTTGCTCAATTTGCAGATTCCTCAATTCTGCGTCACCGATCTTCATCGCCGCCTTCTCATTCTGCTGCCACTCTGCACGAATTGACTTTAACAATAGTATCGCCTTTTGATATGTCGCAACATCTTCCTCGGACGCTCCTTTCCTTTTAAGGCGAACCAACTCGCTTGCCGCGCTCTTTATGGCATATTTCAATTCGTCCATCCCCATTGTTGTCTTTCCGACAAAATCGAGAACTTCTTTCAAATCGCCTTTCTTATTTATAGTTACGGGAACTTCAAGAACTCTTTCGTCAATCGCCCTTTCGACGGTTTTCATTGCTTGCGGAACTCTTTTCGCCGCATCCTGAAACGCACCCTCAATGTCGATAACAACGGGTATCTCAACTGCCATATTCTAATCCTCCTTGATTTGGTTTATGATATATTTCTGTATCTCTTCGGCCGTCTGTGGCTTCTTCGGGGCCATACCGAACATTGCGAGCATATCCGCAACCTCCTCGTCAGACTTGACCGTATCTTCCCATACTATCGGTTTTTCAAATTTTTCAAAGTCGTAGTCGAAATACCCCTTGTCAAGTAACATCATTGTTACAAGGTTCGCAGAATCTATATACCAATATTTCAACCACGCCCACAGCCCAAAGTTACCATAAATATGCTTAATTCTCTCATTGTGTTCCGAAATAGCGAACGCGCTTGTTACTTGTCGTCCTTTTTTATCCCCAAAGCGTCCGTCTCCAACATATTTATCACGCTCTCCAGACGCTCGAGCTGCTGCTTGGCGACTTCGCCAACCGGTCTCATATAAAGCTCGCGTTCCTGCTTTGAGATATCCCAGTTGGCTTTGGAAAAACCCAAGTCACCACTTATAAACCCTGCCTCGTTAATTCTCATCGTCGTTTCATTGCCGCGTAACTGCAAACAGCGCCACTTGATTCCCCACAACCACGGACAGAAAATAGCCCAGTTGCCGAGCAGATAGTACGCCGCCTTCTTGGAGTGTAGCGAATATAACTTTTTTGTTATATTTTTTGCCTCCTTCTGCGAAACGCCCTGTTTCCCTTTTGTTTCCAGTATCTGCGCCTCCTGTTCAAGCAGAGCAATACGCTCCTTGACGGCTTGCGCAACTTGCCGTACCTTATACTTCCTTCGCCCCACTCTCACAACACATGGCGCTCCTACGATGGTTTCGTATGCGCCATTCATAAATTTTTCACTTGCGGATTTTTCCATATGTCATTAAATTAAAAAAGGGCGGGCGCAATGCCCGCCCCATTCGGTAGGTTCAGCCAAGGTTAGGCTGACTCGTATTTGAGCTTGCCTTCGAGAAGGATGGCGGTCTTCAGGTATGCGGTATCCACCTGCTCGGCAAGAGCCACGGCGTGGATACGGTACAGACCGTCGCTGTAAGCGATGTTCGAGGTAATCTTCGCCTTCGGATAAACCCAAGCGCGGAGTTTCTCCTGGTCTGCGACAAGGATCGGCACGGTGAATACCGGGAGTTCCACACCAAAGCCAACAGCCGAAACTGACGGGTTTGATGACTCCAAGAATGAAGGAGTGCCAAGGTTGGCTGATGAAATGTCGGCAGCGGCCATAAACTTCTTCATCATATTCGCACTGGTAGATGCGATATCGAAGGAGAATGACAGAGTACCAGCGGTCACCTTTGCGGTGATGATGTTACCCTGCTCGTCAAGAATCTGGTCGGTAGATACATCTTCGCCCTCCCAAGAGGTTGAATCCTGAACTATCTGACCCAGCGATTTCGGATTAGCGAAATCAGACAACTTGGCAGTAGCGTAATCGCTGACTGCATCGAAAATGATAAGGTCGCCCTGTCCCACAAACGGGATGGTAGCGGCATCAATTTTGTCGATAATAGTAGCCATATTTTATACGGTATTTATTTGTTAATATTGCTTGTAGTAGTCCACCTCAAGTTGAGGGTGGTAACAGAGTAACCTGAAGATTGATTCGGTGTAGTGGGAGTTATATATCGCTCGGCGTCGTATTCAAAATGATAGTTTTCGGTAAGCCTCTTCTCTATAAGTGTATCAAACTGCTCAAGAATCTTGCTTACTCGTGATTTCTTTACTGACCCATCATCATTAAGTTTGCAGTATAGGCTCACCATTATATAGCCTCTCGCAAAAGGGGTATCCATACCTACGCCACCGATATCGCCATTAATGAAGATGACAATAAAATCAGTCGGCAGTTCGTTGGTCGGGCGCTCCCAATCTGCGTAGACCGTCACGGCTCTCGCGTTAGGTGCCGTGCCTACGAATATCTGCCCCTTGAGGTAGTCGCGGAGCTCTATGTCTGGTTGTATGTGGGCGGGATGGATCATTTTCTTGGTCTGACGATTAGATTTCTAAAAAAAGTGTTGCCTTTTGGCCCAAATTCGTCTTCTATTGTCGAAATAAAATCTACTTGCAAATCGTTAATAAATCCTTCGTGCTGCCATGTTTCGTTCACCGCTTGAGCGTAGGGGACTCCAATGAACATTTGACCCTGCGTCCCTGGCACATTAACTCTTGAGGCTCGGCCCGCCATTAATCTTCCAAAGGTAGTCCCGACAATGTGGTCATAATCTCTCGTGCCCGTTTCATCTTCGGTGGCCGTTTGATACGCGCCAGACTCCGCCCTCTTTGTCATATATCGAATTCCTATCGTCCGATTGTTGTCAGATATATGACACGATATGCTATCATGCAATGTACCAGTATCCCAAGGATGTTCGCGGTCGCCACCCATCTGTGATTTTCCCCTTCTAACGACGGTTGTGGGCCACTCCGAATCAACCTTCTTGAGCCACTTTTCGCACGCGCGAACCATCATTGTCTCGCCCTGCTTTGTTAGCTGCTCACCGCAGTCAAGTAGGGCCTCGCTAAAAGCCGCATATGTTTTATTCCACTCGGGTCCAAAAGCCATATATCTATTCCCCCTGCGCCTGTTTTAACTCAATTCGTGTAACTTGGACATTCGTGCGCCAAGGCATGTTCACATCCCTAACGCTCTGCACAATTGCCTTAATTTCGCGGCCGAATTCGGTTGTCACGGTAATAGCGTCATTGATATTCACCTGAACGGGCACTCCGGGGAGGAAAACAGTGGGCGCTCTTGTAATAATTGACCTCGCATAACCAGTGCCGCCCTCTTCGTAGAGGCACTCGCCGGAATACACAGTATCCCTTAACTCATTATCCCACTCGTCACGCCCCGTTGAGCGTTCGATAAGGCAAGAATCGCGAAAACCAATGAACTGCATATTATCGTCTCAAATAACTTGCGTCAAACATCTCGCTCGAAGAGTCATCCTCTTCAACCTCAAAGCCCCACTTGGCTCGCAGGGCATCGCCCATACCTTTGAAGCGCGCCCTGTCTGCCATAGTGATCGTATATCCGCCGCGTGACGCACGGACATCTCCGACTTGCTCGGAATAACCGCCGCCAGCAAAAACTCCCAACACCGAATAATATACCGTCGAAGAAGCATAGTCCAGCCTCATACGGAAATCCTCCTCGGAAAGAGCGTCACCATCGACCTCTTCGTCAAGTTCCAATGGCTCCAAATCCACCTCAGTGGGACTAAGAGCGCATCGCTCTACAACATTGTCCTGAAGGTCAAGCCCCGGGACCAAACTACGCAGATATTCTTCGACAGTCATATTTCTTCAGTTTATTCGTTATGAGCCAGAAACTGTGATGAGATAGAACATCTCCTGCGGGCGGTTAGGCACGCAGAGTGCAGTAAGCTCAGACCACCAGTCCTGAACCTTGGCTTTAGCGTCGTACTCGTACTGGATGAGACCCTTGCCGCCGAAGAAGGTAGCATACATGGCTGATGAATCCGGAACGAGGGGAAGAACGCTCTTGATAGTTCCAAGAGGGCCTGCGGGGTAGAACACATAGGTGTTCGCGTTGAAGGTACGCATTGAAGTGCGGACGAGTTTGGCATCGGGGCCTTTGCCCTGAAGCTTCTCGACTGCTGCGAGACCCTGACGGAACTTGATGTTGGCTACAGGAATGCCGATGATTTTAGCGAAGGCTGACTTCACCTCATCGTCGCCGGCGGCGACACCTACAGCAAGGGCGTTGGCATCGTTATTGGCGGCAAGAACGAGGTCGGGGCGAAGAACATAGCCAATGGCGGTGCGCCACTTGCTGTGGTCCATATCCTCGAGCCATGACTGCTCGTCAACTTCCAGCATAATGTTGTTGTAGCCTTTACGCCTCATACCGCGGATGATGGTGCGCATATCCTTTACGGGATCGGCGGCTGAACCTTCGTGGCTGGCATCCTTGTTAGCAGCGTCGGTAAACCAACGGGCAGTGTCGGTAAGGGTAGTCACATTGGCTGCAGGAACGCTTGCGGTAAAGGTCAAGCCCTGGATACCGCGAGGGTTGTTGTCGGCAGACAAAGTGAGAGCGCGGTTAGAAACCATCTGGTCGCGCTGATAGGTCATTGACAACTCGTGAGCGTTCTTGATGTCGCTGAGACCGTTGAAGAGGAGGTCACGGGCGTACTGCTCGGCAGTAGCGTTCTGGAAATCCAGCTTGCGAACTGCGTCGAGATACTTGCGATAGTCATCCTCATCCCACAGGAAGCGGGCTTTCTGGCGAGGAATGACACCACGAACGGCCTCGAAGCCTTCAGTTCCGAGAGGAATGGCCTCAGAGTCTTTGTCGGTATAGGTGGCCATCACCTTCAGACGATTGCTGGCAATCAGCTGCTCGTAGTCAAAGGTAAGGCTTGAGATGGGGTCCCATGCGAACCCGTCAAGGTTGAGGTCCTGGATGTTGCCAAAGCCGACAACATCTCTGATGTAAAGGCTAAAGCTCTTAGAAGAAAGAATGCCAGCCTCTTCCATCAATGTGTAGAAACCGTTGCTATATTTATTCATAATTCTTTCCTCCTATTTAGCTAAGTTCGTATTCGAATGAAATGCCGGGGAGAGCCGCCTTGTAGAAGTCGGGCATCGCGGGGATGCGGTCTGCAAGAATCTGACCGTCGGTAACGACAGCCACAGTGGCGTAGGTGGCGTTGTCTGAATCAACCACGATGTCGCGCCAAGACAGTCCGTTCGGAAGAACAGCCGCCTTGTTTGCGCCAGAGGCTGATACTATGACAAGGACATCGCCGTCGGCAAGAGCGCCAAGAGAATCAGCGGTGATGGTGAACTGGTACTTACCAGCGTCGGCACCGGTGAGAGGAGTGGCGGCGCCAAGAGCGACAGCCTTTGCCGCAACGCCAGCAGAAGACATCTTGCCGACAATCATACCCTGAGCGGGAATAACACCAGCCTCGGGCTTCAGTACGAGCGTAGTGGCAGAGCTTGAAACAGCACCAACCACGCTAAAAGTCGGGAGGATGGTGACAGTGCCACCCATCTTATCGAGACGCACGGGCATACCAGCGGGATAAATAGTACCCTTTGCTACGCCAGCGATGCTGAATGTGCCACCAGCAATTTTGCGTCTCTTAACTTCAAGCCATACCGGCATCACCGATGCGGGATACTGCTTGCCGTCAGGAGTAAAAAATGCGTTTCCGTAATTACTCATTGCTAAGTAGTTTTTTGTTAAACATTAATTGTCTTTCGGGAGCCTTCCGGCATCTTGCAGCCGTTTTTTCTCGGCGCTCCAATCTACCACACCCTCTTCATCATTTGCGGGAGGGTCGGCCACAAAAGGCTTGGATGTATCCACGCCTTTCTTGGCAACGGCTTTATTGAAGTAGCCGGAAGCTTTTGCTGCTAACTGCTCAGCAGTCATCTTGCTCCCTGTAGCCTCATTCAATTCGACCGCCCGTTCCCACGCCTCGTCAGCCTCGTCTTTGTATTTCTTGGCGTAGTCGCCACCAAAGAAGGTCTCATGAGCGCCAGACAGCGCGGCTTTTGTTGAATTGGCGTTTTCCAAAGCGGAGATTTTCTCGGTGAGCGGGGCGACAGCAGCAGCAACGGCCTCTGAAATGGTTTTTGCGAGGTCGGGCTCCTGAGGCGGCTCCTGAGGCGGATCCTGCTCTGGATGTTTTGCCTTGTACTCTGCAAGGTCATCTTCAGCTTTCTTTTTGGCCTTCTGAATGCCGTCGATTTCACCTTGAATAGACTTGGCGATGAGTTTAACAGCGTCGCCCTTTACAGCGGTAACGATGTCCTCCTCCTTTTCCACAGACCCCAGAACATAGTCTGCGAGCCTGCCAATGGTTTTGTCACTAAGCCCCAGTCCAGCGTACTCGGTTCTCAGTGCGTCTTCGATTTTTTTCTTCATAAAAAGTTTAAGATTAAGTCTTTGTCGCAAATATAACATTCGCGTTATGAAAAAACAAAAAAGTTTGGCATCAAATTTGCGGGGAGACGGAATAAATTGTAACTTTACCATCGGTAAGGACCAGTTACCTATATGAAAAACATAATACCCCGCGATAAGTAGGCGTGTGCTGGTCCCACCGCCGAAAGTTGTGGGGATATTTTTGTTGTTATGCCAGCGAGATTAACAAAAGAACAGTTTATTGCAAAAGCGAGGCATGTTCATGGCGATCGGTATGATTATTCTCTGGTGGATTATATAAATTATCATACTGCCGTAAAAATAATATGCCCGAAGCATGGCGTGTTTCCTCAAGCACCAGACCACCATTGCGACAGGAAACAAGGCTGCCCAGATTGTAAGCGAGAAAAACTCCGCAAGACTGTATGTGGCGTCGGGATAAATGATGCGGACGAGTCGGTGTTTGCTACTGATGCGTACCAAGTTTGGACGAATATGATAAAACGATGCTATGACGAAAAAGTTATTGCCCGTCGCGAGGCTTATAGGGGATGTACCATATGCGAAGAGTGGTTAAGGTTATCTAACTTTTTGCCGTGGTATCGCGAGAACTGTAAACCCGGATATCAAATCGATAAGGATATTTTGATTAAGGGCAATAAATTGTATAGTCCCGAAACATGTTTAGGCGTTCCGCGAAGAATTAATGCTCTATTCATAAGCTCAAGGGCGGCGAGGGGCAAATATCCGATAGGGGTTTGTCAAAATTATAAAAAATATGAGGCCCAAATTAATTACGGGAACGGGAGTGTAAGTCTAGGAAAATACAACACAATAGAAGAAGCGTTTTCCGTGTATAAAGAAGCAAAAGAGAGATATGTGAAAAAGATAGCCCAAGAATACTATGACAAGGGAGAAATAACTAAACGAGCCTATGATGCTCTTATGCGTTACGAAGTAGAAATTACAGACTGACATTTTATACTCCGCATAACTTTTATTACATTTGCGGAGAATGTTCAAGTTAAAACCAAATCATGCACCATTTCCTCCTCTTTACGAACATGTAGAGAGGCAGAAGGCTACTGTCAAGGATAAGGGATACGATAAGGTTGGAGACTTTGTATTGCGAGATAATATCGACCTAATGCCCCAGGAGGGGTTGCAGGAAAATCTTGCAAGATGTATGTCTAATTTAATATTTATCTGCGGCGAAGCCACTTCTGGGAAAACCTTTGGTATGATGCTGAAGGCGCTACAAGGCGTGGGAACATATGGATACACGGCTCGACTCATCAATGTGCGAAAACTGGATTCGGCTAAGGGTACAAGTATGCAGCGAGATGGTCAGACCGTTTGGGGTAATTTCTCTAACTGCGAGGTGACAACCGGCGAACTTCCGACATTTTCCTGGCCAAGGTGGAATAATGCTATCCAATTTCTGCACGCCAACTTCAATGCGGACAACCCGCAGGAGTGGTATGATTTCCAGGAAACATATAAGAAACAACAAGCCGCCCTATTTCTTTGTGACGAAGCAACTGCTATTGAGCAGTATAAAATGTTCACATACATTTTTTCGCGAAATCGCGACTCCTCCGGAATAACGCCACAGACAATTCTTGCGTTTAACCCACGTTACGAACACTGGACCACTTCCTTCTTATTGACCGCTGGATATATTGGCGACGACTGGCATCTGAAGCCTGACTGGGACTGTAGGACAAGGTATTTCTATGTCAAGGGCGATGAGCCAGAGGATGTTATTTGGGGTGACACTCGTGATGAGGTCGTTGCCGCCGCAAATATTAAGCTAAACGACGAGGACCGCGCTGCGGGTCTTACTGAGGCGGACATGGTGAAGTCGTTTACGCTTTTTACCGGCCATGCGTCTGGAAACAGAAAGCTCGTAAATGCAACAGGCGGACAGTCCGTGGCGAACCTTCATAATGTCGGTGAAACTCAGCGAGCGATTCTTGCCGAAGCTTATTTTGGGCCCTCACAGTCATCCAAAAGCACGGTCACGAAACAGATGATTCTCGACTTGGCTACGAACCCAGAAACAGACGACGAAAACCTGTATGCGACGATGGATATTTCTGGTGCGGCGTCTTCCGAGAAGCCTGACGGCTGCCAAATGGTATTATGGAAGGGCTTGCGATTCTTTGCTATAGAAACATTTACTGGCAACATGAAGGAGTTGCCGATATGGATAGAAGCAACGCTCACCAAGTATGGCGTTCCGTTGAAGAATTTTGCTTTTGACGCAAGCGGCCTTGGTTTTTTTCTTAAGGATTTTATAAATGCGAACCCCGTAACGAGCAACAAGGCACCTTTACAAGAATATGACGAGAACGGAAACGCGGCCACCCTTGAGCAGTATTTTAACATCCGCAGTCAGTTACTCGGTAAAACAAAGGTACTCATACAGACTGGCAAAATGAGTACGAGTATGGACTTGAATACCCGAATTCCGTATGGTAAAAATGCAGAGTTAAGAACTATCCGTGATATCCTGTTTGATGCCACGGACCTCTTTATTTCTACGAAAAAGAATACTCGGATATATTACCTATCTAAGTTAGAATATAAGGCCCGTCACCAAAAGAACTCCCCCGACTTGATGGATACCATCTGTCTCCGTTCTTATTTCGAACTTGACGCCCGTCCGAAGAAACAGCTCGCCCCCGAAATCGAAGAAGACGCCTATGATGGCTTATATAATAATTACGGCATCGGACGCGAAGCCGTATTTTGGGTTTAACCTATAAAATCGCGATTGTTATGAATGTTAGTGACTACATTAATCCGGCAAAGAAAAAGCCGTGGCGTCGGAGGGTTGTGAGCCACGGCACAGCGGCGGCATCTGGATTCCTCGCCGAATACAAGATTATGACGCAGGAGGACTTTCTGAATGAGGTCTGCCAGGCCGCGCACCCTATAAACTCTCCAATGATGTCCAGACGCCCCATCTACGGCCCCACCGGTGAGAAGGACAAAAACGGCAAGGAAAAGTGGGGTATTGTCGGCTATGACAATATCGAGACCACTCCAGTTGGAATCCAGGAGTGCATCATCGGCAAAAAGATTTCGCACTTTGCCGCAGACGGCTTCTGGACGGCATCGGAATCCAACGATGAGGAGCGCTTTGGCAAGCTAATGTCCTGGTACGATATCGTAGGCATCAAGACGGGATTTATCGAAGTAATATCCTCGGCATTCCGCACTGGTGACGGAGCCATATATATCTATCAAACCGACAACGCCGATGATCCCATTCAATACGAGGTTTATGGCTACGAAGAGGGAAGCGTTCTGTTCCCAAGTGTGGATTTCAACGGCAATCAGACACTTGCCCGTAAATACAAGTTCGACGGAAGGGAAACAGTCGACATCTTTACCGCAAAATCAATCGAGACCTGGATGATGCTCCGTGGCGAGGATGACGAAATCCAACCGCTGGAGGGCACGCAGAAAAGTGAGGATGGATACTCTCTCGTCCGCAGAAAGGAGGCGCAGGCGGGCGACCTCTGCCAATGCATCTACTTCCGCGTAGATGACATTCCGACCGGTCCCGCACAGGAAGCTATCGAAAAGTTGGAGAACGCCAAGACATATGTGGGTGAGCATCTCAAAGGTTCGGCAATGCCCATACTATTTGTCAAAGCCGAAAAAACCACAAGCCTACCGCCATCGAATCTTGCCAACAAAGCCATAGGCGTAAAGGGCACTTCCGACAGCCTCGCGCATTCAGACGCTAAATTTCTTACGCCGCCGGATGCCAGCAACATCGCGACACTGCACATTGACGGATTGGAAGACGATATCCGCGACACTTGCCTTTCGGTCAAAATTGATCCTGAAATTATCAAGCAAGGTTCAGACTCCAGCGCTACGATGAAGATTCTCTACGCGCCCGAAATACAATGGGCGCAGATACATTGGCCGGAAGTCTTCAAGTCCGTCAAGCAACTTATGCTTGTCTTCAAGGCTCTCGTCGGCAAGGTCGAGGGAGACCCCAAGGGCTTCAGTGAGATGCGCATATCTGTTGGGCAGTCTATCTATCTGCCGCAGAACGAAGCCGAAGCTCTCAAGATGGAACTCGACCAAGTTTATGCCCGCACCAAGTCAAGAAAAGCCGCTATGGAGGACATCGGTAACACCCACAAGGGTGACTATGAAACCATAGAAAAAGAGTGGTTGGATGAACTGACAATGAAGGCAGAGGCTGGCCCTAAGGCAAAAGCGAAGTTCGGCGACACATCAGACACCTTTGGTAACGATGATGACGCAAAGGGTAACCCCGCCAAAGTCAACAACCAAGCCCCTGGCAAAAGCATCCAAAACTAATCCCCATACATATAAAATCCAAAGGGCGCACCATCAGATGCGCCCTTCTTCACATTACCCAATCACAACAGGAAAGAAGTTTTTATAGTTAAGTTAGGTGTGTTCGAATTATATCGGGTCGTTGTCCGTCGCCGACGATGCGCCATCGACCTTCCAATCAAAGCAATTCGCGGTGGTGTAAAATCGTCCGTTATACTCTCGACTGGTGACATCATAAAAAAATGTCGCCATACTGCCGGGCTGTAACCTTCCAAACTCTTCAGCACGATTGTTGCTGCATTCAAGGGCAAGTTTTGCGTTGTATCGCCCGTTCTCAAATTCGATGACCACTGTCTGTCTGCGCCATGGGCCGTTATTGCCCACTCCAGTCTGCGCCTGCGGGACTGATATAACCCGCCCTCTTACTTCGTTTTTCATATTACTCGTTACTTATTTAAAAAATAGGGGACGGAAGCCCGCGACGGCAATAGCCCGCCCCCATGTGCGTTTTCTCTCAAATTATGTGCCAGAATCAATGCGTTCACAGTTCTCTTCGACAAATTTCCGGTATTCGCACTCATTGCAAGTGACGGGAAGATATCTGCGAGGCTGTTCCTCAACCTTTTCATCGCCGTCAAGCAATCCAACCTTATCCATAAGCTTAAGCACATACTCTGGGTCATCTGCCTGGTCAATATTTTCAGCTAAGGACATCGCAAATTCCGTAGCACGCGTCTTGGCTTGAGCCTTCCGCTCCTCCATCGTCCCTTTGGGCTTCGCTTTGACTTGGGGGTTGAGAAAGCTGTCCACGGTCTTTTCGTATGCCTCTATATAATCCTTGACATCCCGACTGGCAAAAAACTGCTTGACATAATCATCAAGCGCCGCTTTTGCCTTCGACGCGAACATATCAGGGCGGGCAAAAGTCACGAAAGCCTCTTTGCGAGAACATCCCGACAAAACATACCATGTCAGACAAGCCTGTTGGGACTGCGGAAGGTTCGACATAAAACCCTCGGGACGCATAGGTATCTTAGATTTCATTCAAATACTCCTCTATAATCTGTTTGAATTGTTCTAAACTGCGACAGATTTCGTAGCGGTAGTTTTGTGCTTCAACAATCTTCTGCCATTCCTTCTGCGCCGGTTTCTGCTGGCCGTGCTCGTCTTTCATCTCGATGCATAAGCCGTGGTACTTACCTCGAGCCACAAGCAAAAGAAAGTCGGACACACCGGCCACAACGCCCATACTCTTGCGTATCGCTCCCTGAATAATATTGCTATCCGACCGATCATTCTCGTTGGGGACATGAAACAGACATTTGCGATATTGAGGGTAGGTGTTCCAAAACCAAGCAAAACACTCGGCTTGTATCTTTCCCTCTGGAGAAGAGTGCGTGCGCTTTTTCGGTCGTTCGGGAGTTTCGACTATCATTTTACTAAATCAGCGTGATGGCTCCACCATCGAGCAGCAACGAGGTCGCCAGCGAGATATTTCTCAAAGCAGACGCGGCAACGATCAGTGTATTCATCGTACTCGCCCTTTTTGCAGTCTTTGATGAGTTTTTGCAACTCCTTTTTGGTGAGACTCTTGGCGTACTCAAGCGGAGATGTGTTGATTGTCAGTTTCATATCAGTGCGATTTTTGCAAAGATAGCAAAATTATTTAGAAGAGGGAATGCGGCGGGAATCAATGATTGGCATCGCTATATTTCTTTGTCAATAAACCTCATTATATCCGGTTTCTTACCTTTCTTGACGAGCCGCTCGATTTCGCGGCGTGTGCGTCGGTCGAAGGTGTACCAATAGTCACCGATAGTCGCGTCCTTGAAAGGCTGAGCTTTGTATTCTTCGATGGTCATAGTTCCGTTTCATTTACCGTATATGAGGCTTCTTTTATTTCAAGCCGAAAAGTTCCCTGCTTTACCGGGATTTTACCAGGTATTCCCGGGAAAAACTCCGTGTAGATTGCCGACATATTCCCCGTATCGAGAATCTCGTCAAGCAGCTTGTGCATTATCTCGCGGTCTGTCATATCTTTATCTTTTACGGTATAAACATTTCTTGCATCGGTTAAGATTTCTGTGTTTCCACTTTAAGACGCAATCTCTTTCTCCGCAATACTTGCAGTCTCGCTCCGGCGTGAAGCGGTAATATCCGTAGTCTGGCATATCATTCAAATTCGTTTCTATCTTTATCAGTAGGAACTATAACCGAAAGTTTGATTTCCCATTTATCACCGATTTTTCTGCACATAAAATCATCAGTGTATTTCATTAGTTCCCAGATTGATTGGAATGCAGCCTCTACGGTTTGCCCACATCCAGTATAAACCGATTTTTTCATATCACTCAAATATCTTCCTGTAATGCTCGCACAGCGCCTCGCGGGTGGGGAAGGCTTCACGACCTATCCAAAGGCTCCTATAGTAAGTATAGACAACTCCGCCTTGCTCATTTACTTCCAGCGCCTCTCCGCATCCTATGGTCTGCGTTCTTGCATCAAACCACCACACCTTGTCTCCTGGTTTCATATTACTCAACTTTTAAGGCTTTTACTGCTTTTTCTTCATCATAGTCTGGTTCGGGCCATTCATCATCTCCAAGATAGACAACATCAATATCCTTTCCCTCAAGGTAGGCTTTTACTACCCTATGTGCGCCATCAAGGATATAACCATTTATATCGAGAATAATCGGATAGTCAAGACTAACTTCTTGCACATTACGCATTTCTTCTGCAAAATCACGAAGTGTACCAATGTTCCAAGAACAATGCTGAAGAATATACCTATTTTCAACCCTCTGTGGGGTTTTGTCTTTTACCGCCTCCCAGAGTTTCTTTGCACTCCAGAACTTACCGGCTTTATAGTATCCACTATTATTCATATTACTCAACTTTTACTCCTTTCATTTTCTCGGGACGGCCCCGTAATACTGAATCAATGCAGTTCGTCGCCCATTGCTCCAAGTATGCAAGCGGCTCGCTTTTGTCAAATCCGCCAAGAGGAATGTCAAACTGCTCGCTCAAATAGGCTATGTAGTGCAGAGCCTCATGAGCGCATACACCGGCACCGCATCCTCCCGGCAAGAAGATTGATACAAGACATCCTCGCATCAAACTCTTTTTATTCCCGACAATCATAGTATTAGCATATTTGCCTGAAACATACTCAAATGTGTCGCCAAAACTATCCACCATCTCACCATCATTGTTGAAAGGATAAAACAGTTCACTAATATCCTCGGTGCATGGTTTCTTACATACCCATAGTCTCGTCGGGTATATCACCGGGTCAAACTCGTAGATTACTGATTTCATAGCAATTCCGGATTATCATAAACATTTCCAACAACTATGTAATCATATTTACACTCAACAGTGCAGTAGCCATCCCTGTATGTGTCGGCTTTTATAAAGCCAGATTTGAACATGCGGCCCCGTTTTTCTCCTTGAATGTGAAACCTCGCTCGCGTTGGATCATAAACGACAATGCCAATATTTGTAAATTCAAATGGCGACTCATGAACTTTCACTATGTCCCCCTCGTAAATATCATTCCCGTTAGCATCTTCCAAGCCCGTGTTTTGACCGACGGTTTCAGGAAGCACCTCGTATGTAGTGGCCTCGGAGTGAATAACCACCAAGTCTTTATAGGCAGTCGCATCTACATAGCCGTAGACCCACTCCCCATCTTTAGTCTTTCCTCTGAACTTAATCTCTCTCATTTCTCGAATTCGCTTTTCTTGGGACGGACCCATAATACCGTTGCAGTACAGATGCCATTTTCGTCAGGCTCGCCATAGTCAAAACCCATCTCGTGTGTTTCGCGGGTAATTTGATTGCCATCGAGGTCAATCCACCTTTCCGGGTATTTCTTTACCACAGCCCAGAAGTCTTCCTCAAACTTGCGGCGTTGCGCGGCAAACTCTTCCTCTTGGCGACGTTCCTCTTCAGTGCGTTGGCCCATCGATAGGACCCATTCCATAACAGCCTCTGTCGAAGGGGCCGACAGTGAACATGTGATGTCCCTGTTCCTTCTAATCTCGATGTCCATAACTATTCCTCCACCATTTCTACAGTTATCCTCACACTCTTTTTCCACGGAATTCGTCGAAATTAATCGCCTTCGGTCTGTTCTCGTTAAACGGAACATAATAACTCTGCGAACCGTAACGAGAATCAAGAGTGTCGACTTGAAATTGGAACCCATAGTCGGCACGGTATTCAAATCCTGTAATATAGCCTTGTTGTTCTGAAATAATCATATCTCATTTTCCTTTACTTTGTTCCCCGCCAGCGTATCACCGCCAACGGGGATTGATATTTGAAGAGGCGGACTTTCACCGCGCCCCGTCCTTTCGGGGCTAATATAAGCGTCCTCCCCGCAAATCCCGTGCCACTAAAACAGTTTCGGTTCCGAAAATGCCTGCTCCTTTCCGAGGATAAAGTCGCAGATGAAGTTGCGGGCGTAGTCGGGGCTAATCATGCTACGCTCCTCGGAGCAAAGACCAGCAGTAGGGCTCGACTTCGATTTCATTATCGTTTTCTTCTCTTTATCGAATTGTATGGATTTACCATCAGTCGGAGTACAGTTAACAAACCAATATGCCGTTGGTTTCGCAAAGTAGTCCCCACGCAGTCTCCTGTTTTTATCAACAAGAGTAGGGGCGGAAACAAAATTAGACTTCAAAAAGGTCTGCTCGCTCCACGGGTTCTCCATTATCAACCGAATTCCTCTTTCATGAGCAATTGATAGCATTTTTACTGCAAGCGAAAAAAAATACTCCCGATTATGCGACCGTTCTAGTATTGCGTCTGTCTTTTCTTTCATTGTCATCTTCCTGTAATTCACACAACCAAAAGACATACTCATCTGCGACAGGGCGCTAAAGTAAATACACGGGAAAAACGCAAGGACTAAATCATCGCAACCAATTGAATCCCAGATACTTGTTTGCCCCCCCCTGGTACGCCTTTTCAATCTCAGCAAAAAGGTCAATGATGTGGTCTGTCTGGCCAAAGTTGTTCTGAATGTCGTAGTCTTCGGCTGGGATGCCCAACTTTATAAACTCATTCTTGAAGGTTCCCGATTGCTCAAACATGCAATGCACCTTACCATTAATTTCCATAACTGACCCTCCTTCCGTTAGCTGTCGTCTTCTGTGTACCGCTCAAAACGGCCATCACACCATACCTGCTCACTCCTATCGCTCTGGCGGCTGCCATGATAGATGGATATACCTCTTTGGCTCCGTCACGCCCAATTATCAATACCGGTCTGCGAGACGCTTTCTTCTTGTTATCGAATCCGCAATTTTGGAGATTACTAACCCACCGTAAATTCTCTACGCGATTATCCGTCTTGTCGCCGTTTATGTGGTCAACTTGCGGGAGGTTTTTCGGATTCGGGATAAATACGATAGCGACGAGCCTGTGAACCTTGAACCTCTTACGAGAATGACTGCTCCATAGTTCAACTCGAAAATATCCTCTTTGTGTTAATTCGAGCGACATAATCTTACCGGAACCGGTGCGGACACGACCGAGGCTGCTTATTTGATAACGGCCTTCATATCCCGGGATATCCTTCCAAATTTCTTTTTTCATCTTAAAACAACAATCCCCTGTTTTCAAATAGCGGTGGAAGCACTATCCTACTGGCAGGGGATGCGATATTTCTACTTGCTATCTTCCACATAGCATTGATATGCAAAGATAAGAAGAATTATTTGAATAAAGAAGGGCCTTCGTCTTTTTTCTTGACCTTTACCTTATCAAGAATGTTTTTACGGAAAAAGTACCAATACTTTGGGCTGATACTCTCACCGTGTGTTGTTCGTAGAACCTCAATCGCTCTCATAAAAGCCTCCTTCTGATGGTCTGGATTCTTAATACATACATTCACGAGAATCCAATTCGTCTTTTTCCCTTCCAACTTGCGTTTGGCTACATATTGCTCGATAGTCTCCTCTTCCGTTTCCTTAGCCACGATTTCCTGAAGGTCTGCATGATATATCTCTTGCTGGCTTGGAAAGTGGTAATTGCAATACGGGCAATCGCTATACTGCACAGGTATCATCTTCTGGCACAGCGGACAAATCTTCATCGGAGGGACACCGCCTCCCTTCGCTTCCGAATGCCAAAGCGACCATTGACGAGGCTGCTCATAACGACCAATTTTCTCGAAGTTGCAACCGAAATCCAAGCATATAAACTCATTGTTCTTCCCCTCTGCTATTCGGCTTGCCCTTCCTAAGCACTGGTACCATTTCACAATAGAGGTCGTAGAAAAGAGCACCATCACCACTTTGATGTCGGCAATATCCAGCCCAGTAGTTCCAATGCCTAAATTCACAAGCACCTTGAAGTCCCCCCTGGCGAATCCATCCACTATCTCCTTTCTTGGCCCGCTGTAGTCCTCGTCTTCGTCGAAGTTGTTCGACAGGAGATACTTCGCGCTGACCCCGTGGGCGTTGAACTCTTCCGCCAGGCCGATACACTGCTCGGAGCTGCACCCAAAGACAATCGCCTTCTCTCCAGGGCAGATGCGCAGGTAGTTCTCTACGGCCCCTACATACTTCGTCCTCGACTTGAACTTTGCCGCCATCTGGCCCAAGTTGTAATCGCCTCGTCCGTAGTCCCATTCGACATCGTCCATAGAGGGCGCATCCAGAGAGTACAACTTGCACCGGCACAGATACCTCATATCCACCAGATCCTGCACGGACGGACCGACGACCATCGCGTTATACATGAGCGCCATCTGCTTCATATGTCCGGACCTTGATGGGGTGGCCGTGTAACCAGTGACAAAGCACTTCGGCGAGATGTAATCAAAGATAAAATCGAAATCGCAGACATGCGCCTCGTCCGGCACCAAGAGCGTGACGGATTTAAGGTACTCCTGCCACTCTGGCTTCTCGATTCTCCGGCGCAAGGTCTGTATCATCCCGACAGCGCAGTTCGAGGTCGGCACCTTTCTGTGCTTTGGCGATATGATTTCGGGCTCTACGCCGAACTTTCGGCACTGGTTGGCATCTTGCTTCATCACTTCCTCTCGGTGCGCTAAAATGAGCGTTTTTGAGCCTTTCTTGACCGCAAGGGAAGTTATGTAGCCTAGCACCAGGCCTTTCCCCGCTCCTGTTGGCATTTGGCATACGATACGGCGATACTGGCCGAGGGCAACTCGACATTCGCTGATAAAATCCGATTGGTACTGTCTGAGTTCGATCATTTCAGCACCACCATTTGTCCTTCGATACCGCTTTTCTCGAGGGCTTCGACATTGTTCCATCCAAAAGCCACCAAGGCAGAATCGCACCCGGCGCTTCCTGCTTGTGTCCCGTCAGGAAGGCAGAATCGCACCCGGCGCCTAAGAAATAGTACCGCTGTCGCTTTTGGAAAAATAATCTCCTGCCAGACCTTGTTGCCTGTCCTGGCGAAGATGAGCAAAATCCCGTTATGATACTCCGCCATCTTCTCGCAGAACTGGTAGAGTGTGGGCTGGCTATATGGCGGGTTACACCAGACGCGGCCAAACCAAGGCTGCGCGAGTCCATCCTGCTCCTTCGTGTAGAACCGCGGCGCCTTAGCCGATGTAGCCGTGGCGCAGGGGTCCAAATCGAACTTGCCGAGAGCATTAACTATCTCCCAGGGAGTTGCCCATTCGTCACTGGCTGTTGTTTTCTGAAATGATGTGTCCATATTGCGGATGGAGACGGACTCGAACCGCCGACCTCCGGTTTTACCGGTGCTCTCCCATCTGAGCTACCCATCCAAAAATCGGTGCGAATTTCTCATGCCTCCTCCGCCAGTAGCGGCTGGTCTTGTCCCTCATCCGCACCCAAAGCGATTAAAGAAGCTGTAACACTTCCTCTACGGCTGACATAAATGCGTCTTTAACATCATCCATCGTAAGCGGTTTGAAGGATAATGCCATTTTTCGACCAGCGACATAGTTTTCGCAAGTCTCTTTCATCTGCTCTCTGATTTCTTTCTTGTCCATATTCCTTTTTCATTAATGTTCAATTTAAAAAGGGAGCGGTAAGAGGAACATTGCTCGAGTTGTTTCATAGGCAATCACTATTTACCATTGTCCCGCTCCCTCGCCGCCGTTAGTGCACTCCTGGGTAATTACACCGTGGTCTGTTGCCGGTTGAGATCTTGCAAGATGCCAACCTGCGTTTTGCAGTACTCAGTCATCAACTGATACATTGGCAATTTCAACTTAGGCTCATGGGCTCACGCGGCGGCAATCCTACTATAGCCCATTTTTCGGATTATGGCACTGGCCTTTCTTCCTCTTGAGGATCCAAGCGTTTGATATATACCTTCACCCTGTCGCCAACGGCCCATCTGCCGTTATCGCCACGGAAGCCAACGATGTCCTTCTTGTCGGTAAACAAGAACTTCTTGAGGTGTTCCGGTCCGTCAATAGCATCTACAATTTCTCCGATACCGATATTCTCGTAGCCATCGTCTTCGACAAACTCGGTCGCTTCCGGAGACTTCTTCAACGCGGCGATGATTGCGTCGGCCCTCTTCACCAGACCATCATATCCCAGGAAAGCGACATCGTTGTGCTCACTGTCGAAGAACATCTCCTTCACCAACTCATACCTTCTCGCCTCCCACGGATCAAGGGAATTCAGCGTGTTTTCAAGCAAAGACGAACCAAAACCGCCACCAAATGGACTCTCTACCTTGAAATCCCATTCAAGCGTCAAGTGCTCCTTAATATGTTCATTACCATCGGCGTCGATGTACGACACCCAATCACTGTGACTGCGGGCGCCCTTCTCAAGAGTGTCCCATGCAATAATCTCTACCGGCTCATCCGTCTTACGGAGACGGTATTTCAAAGGAAATAATGAATTCGTTTCCATATTACTCTACTATGATAATTTTCTCTCCGTTAATTGTCGCGACTGACACATTGGCAGGCCCAATAGAGCTCCCTACGCCCCAAAGCCTATCCCACTCGCGGATATATATCTTCGTAGTATCTGGCAGACCGGCTTTCTTCGCTGCCTCAACCAATGAGCCTAATGTCACCATCTTCGAGCGATCCTCGAAGACGGTCTTCGGCTCCGACCATACCTTATATGCGCCGTGAGGGATGGTGAATCTCTCAGTTTTATCATCCCAGATTTCGACCGAGATATCTTGCGGCAATATAGATAACACACGACATCTCTTTCCTGCGTTTGCGCCCTTAATCGGCGTCACGCCATATTCAAACATTTCTTCCGTTGTCATTTTTTCCAATTATTTTTAGTGTAAACAAATTCTCTTGCCTCTTCTTTTGTCTTAAAGTTACACACAAATCGCGTAGAATAGCAATCCCCCTGCACGAAATCATACTGCCACACGCCCCACAACGAACCGTGGGGCCCATACTGATACTGTCCTAACACTGGCTTTGGCATCATATCTTTTCGAGCTTTAATAGGTGCCAATAGCTATCAAGATTCGTGCCAAGACGCGCTATCCAGATAGACCTTATCACCGAAAATGGCTGCCCCCAATGCCTCTGACAAATATCATCGCACCGCTCGCTGTCCTCGGGCATCGTCCCCAAAAACACGGCCTTGCAGACATTTCCGTCCATAGTCCTAAACTGCGGCTCCACATACTCCTCGCGCTTCCAAAACGCCCATTCGATGGCGTTGCTCGGGCAGAAAATCACAGGGGCATATTTAGCGTCGATGCGATATTCCACCACAACCCTATTTTTCTCCGAACTCTTTTTTGACATAAGCAACAAAAAGGCACTCTGTGGTACTGAGCACATCGTGACCATTACCCTCCAAGAGCGCATATTTCTTCCATTGAGCAAAAGCCTTATCCCACGAGATGCCGTAGCGCATACGGCATAGGATATCGCATAGACGATCCTGCCGTATCAGCGCCACGCTGTCAATCTCATATTCCGGCCCATTAAAAAATCGCAAAATATCACCTTTCTTTGCATTGAGAAAATCCTTGGTCTTGTTATAAAACAAGCCATAGGGAAGCAATATATAATCCAACTGCATCTCCCCCGGTACTCGATGAAGAGGCTTAAAAACTTTCTGCCTCGAGGTCTTTAACTCGAAATGTTTTCCCAACACGATACTTCCTCGTTAAATCATGTATAGCCAATTCAAATGCATCAAAAGTCTTTGGGTTCATAACTCTGTCCTCGCCCTCCGACATAGGACTGCGCCGAAACTCATAGACAAATTCCTGCATATAGGAAATCCAATCATTCAAAGAAATTTTCTTTAAATGGTTCGACATAGGCTTCCAGTGAATCTTGCTCGTGGCCTTAAAAATAGCCATCCCGCTCGGATTCGGATAATCCAGCCATTCCTCAATACCCATCAGATAGAAGCGCATACAGTACGGCAAAAAGTACCACAGGTAGTTTTTCTTCATTATCTGATAGATATAGCCCTCAGAAAATTGGGCAAAGCGATTCCTTCGCCCCCAGCGATATAGCGTAAAACGCCACATCTCCCAATCATAGTCGTCAGGCTCGCCCAAAACACCGAAATCCCACGCCTCCTTGTGCCTCTTAAGAAAATCTCTGGCGCCTTGGTCGTCTTGATACTCCTTGGCGTCTATGACTCCCTGCTTGAAGCAGAGGTCAAAAAAGCGCAGGATAGTGGGCGCGGTCGTTCTGTTCAACAGACATTTCATCGCTTCTTCAACTCCCCGTTCTCAACATACCATTCGCCCTTCTTGAAGTCTGACGGATTAATAGGAGCATCAATCATTTTGTCAAACAGAATAATACGCTCCCGCATTTCGTCGATAGATGCCTCGTAGTCCTTCCGATAAAAATGGAAAGATATTCCTCGCCATTTGGCAAGCGGAGAATCTGTGTCAGAAATAATATCATCCCACTGAGGTATATATTTAATAACAGAGATTACTTCAATCGAGTCCTTTGACAAAAACTGTCCAAGAACCTGGTCTCCGTGATCTTTCCATACATGAGCCTTCTTTTCCTCGTAGGATGTAAACTCATCACCGAAGAACTCTTGCTCGGTGTTTCCTACAACCGTTTTGTATTCTAACACATGATTAATCACCCCATCTGCGGCGAAGTAAGCATCAGGAGATGCACCAAAACGGCAAAAATCTGCAGTCCAAAACGGGATTTCGGGCAAGTCTTTAGAATAGACAAGGTCTTCAAGGTTCCCGCTAAAATTCGATTTAACCCATTCATGAATCATCGGCTCCTGTTGGTTGCCGACTTCCATCGCGTGTGCAAAGACGGGGTGCGAAAAGCCGTGCTTTCGCTCCCATCTTTTTGCCCTTATATATGAAAGGTTGGTCTCTATGATACCTCCCTTTGCGCTCGTTATTTGTCCGAGTTCGCTCGCCGTAATCATCCCGAGGCGATTCTTTAACCATCTTGTTTCCTTATCCATCATCTTCTGTTGTTCTTATTGCACAATGATAACTTTTTTCGATTACCGTGCCGCCACTATATAATGGCACTTTCGTGTCCGACCATACTTGCGCAGACAAGGGGCATCCTAATGTCATCTCGGCCTCTGCAAGCAAGTGCATAAACGCCTGACGGTAATCCTCTAAATTCTTCTTCGCCATCCTAATCAGGGAAGTCCCCTAACTGCTTGATAATCTCCTGCCGCACCTCGTCCGACTCGAAGTCGTACTTCTTCGCTATACCGTCAATGTCGAGCTTGTTGTTCTTCGCCCAAGTGACGATAGCATCAACCTTGTCGGCCGTGATGACCTTCTTTTGGGGCTCCGGGTCAGGATCGAGCTTAGATATGCGTAAACCTATCGTCATATCACCGTCATTAGGGTCCCGGCAAGGCTCCGAATCCAAGCGTACGGCGAGACCCATTCCCGACAACAAGTCAATCCTCCCAGCACACGGCTGTCCGTCGGACACGATTACGTCCCAAAACCTCTTTGCGAGCCGCTTCCTGCAGGTGGAATTCAAAAGCATAGGCTTGTCGATTCCTTTGAACTTGCAAGTCCAACGCTCGTGATCAGTCTTACCTTGTATTTTCAAGGTCTCATGAAACTTGATTTCCTCGATAATTGCACGAGGAATGACCCCAGATGGGCCTAGGATCTCGACACCGATATAATCGGATTTGGATCCACGCTTGTAGTATGTTCCTATTTCTGCCATATCTTTAATATTTGTATCTCCAAACATAACCCACACAAGTGTGCTGACGACCAAGTACACAATCTCTTAAAGACTCGCGACGAACGCCAACTTGTCGAGCAGCCTCGCTAATCGAAATAAACTCATCAATAACCGTACCATCCTTATCAATCTTTTTTAAAAAAGCGCCCGAATGTTCGGTGAGTGGTACGAGCAAACACCTACTTATCCGGGCCTTTATATTTCCACATCGCCATCTCGTACTTGGCGATAGCAAAGGTAGGTAAATTTTACTGACTTTCCAAATCATTTAGCGGGGGTTTTTCCCTCAAATTTAATGCCACTTTCCACTATCTTCACCATATCGTTATACGACACAGCCAAAATACGGTCATCGGGATTTGCCTTCATATAAGTCCAGAAGGCATCCGACTCCTTGTAATAATGCTTTTTCAGCAGTTCCTCAACATTAACCTTCATTCTTGCGTACCTCCTTTACCGCCTTTTTAAACCTCTTGTCGATATCCTTCTCTGCCTTTTTCCTCTCTTTCTTTGGCTTCTCCACAAGTTCCTGCACCTGTTTCACCTCCTCAAGCGCCATCTTCTCCTCGGTCTCGTTTTCTTCGACCTTCGCGCTCTTCTGAAGCCGCGCGTCATACTTCTTCAGCGCCTTTACAACATCATTCACGAAGCCCTGCTCCGTGGTAAGCAGCATACCTACGCTATACACTATCTGACAGAAGCCTTCGACCTGCGAATCGTCCTTGCTCGCAAGCAGATATGCATAGGGATGCTCGGCAGCAATCCACCGCGCCTTCCAGTTGCCGCTCAAGGTCTCCACCTCGAGCCAAAAACGTCTGAATTTCCACTTGAACCCGCCGGCCTGACCTTTGCGGATGACGGGATTGGCTATATTAAACAGCCACCACTTCTGAACCTTCCTTAACATTTTCATTTTTCAATAAATTTATGGATTTCTGATATTCTTCCCAAATCGACATTTCATACGGATAAACCTGCGGCAAATCCATAACGTTCGCAATCGCACTTACCCCATAAAGCACAGTACATCTATCAATGCCCAGAGCCTCCCCAATCTTGCTATGAGAAAAGCCGTCGTGCGCCATCTGATACGCCACGAGGAATCGCCACTGAGGCCATGGTCTCTTGCGTGTCTTCCTCCGTATATCCACCCCCACGATTTCATTCATCGCCTCAACATACTCTTCCGCCGGCAAGTAGGGCTCCTTCGCAGCCGCCCTCTTCGGGCATCCACCGCCAAAACTGCAATATACACAGCGCCTCTTCTCCGGCGCTACATCCCAGATACAACGTCCCATACTATTTTATCTCCTAAATCAGCATTTTCAGGTCTCTCATCTTCCGTCAGCCGCCAATCTTTCCACCATTCGGCAATCCTCGCGCCGCTCTTTCGCCAATCCTCCACGGCATCCAGGTCAGGATATAGCCTAAATCGCGCAGAAATGCCCCTTAAATTAGACTTTCCTCCGCAGGCTACCCAACACTTGTCCGGATACGCCAAACTCGCCAAAAGCGCACTCTTTTCTGACTCTAAGCAGCAAATCTCTCCACTCGGCGGCATCAGATGCTCTCCGAAGAAGGCCCTCGCCGAATATCCGTCCCCAACTCGATACTCCCGACCCATCGACATCGTCTTTATCCTATGGCCATCCTCGCCGTACCATGCAACTTTGTCATGACAGATGCGCCCCTTGCCGTCAACATACCAAAACACCGTTCCGCCCCGCGAATTCGCGGTCACGTTATACCTGTTCCATACCTCTCTCACCTTCTCTTCTGAAAACAACCCGCACATCCACCGGAACAGTGGACTCAGCGCCAAGTCATACTCCTTCGCTCCTCTCAGCGCCGCCGGATCCACATACTTCACCTCTTTCACTGCACTTTCCCGATATTCGCGCCTCCATTCCATATTCACCGGCTCCCCCTTGATGCGGCCAATGGCCTCCTTGTAGTCCGCTGCGCCGCCAAACTCCACAAGCCATTGCGGCAGACTCACGCACCGCCCTCCTTCCTCTTTCACCCAGACGCTGCCCTTGCTGACAAACACCTTAAGCTTATCCTTCCTGCTCACGTGCCGGTCGCCGTTCAAATAATACGCACCCTCCAATCCCCGACCGTGCCGATGCAGCTCCATACCCATCAGCTTCGGAGCATTTCCTATCGCCACTAAAGGGTCATATTCAAATCTAAACCTGTCAGCACCCATACTCAAAACGGCAGATCACTATCCAACTCTCCCGTATCCACGCTCTCCACTTCCTTTTCTTCCTTCACCTCGCTCTCTACCTCCTTCACGGGCAGATAATACCAATATCCATCGCTTCGGCGTCTGCAGGCGAAGCCCATCTTCTTGAACATCTCCGAAAACGCCTTCTTGTTCTTAGGCGTCTCGTTCCAGTCATTGCAGTACCGTATATACTCGCTCATCCACTCCTTCATCGACTTCCAACCCTCGCCATATTCACGCGTAGGCTCGCCCGCATAGTAGCCGTGGGCATCTATCCATCGCCTCAGAGAGTTCGCGTTGCGCTTCATCTCATCAACAACCTCCTTGACCGAGGCGGAAATGTCAATCTTACCTCCGTTGGCCATAAATTGCTTGTAACCCTCCAGCATCCAGTTAAAAATCGCCGCCTTGACCTCGGGAGCCTGCAACTTCATCTCCAACATAGGGTCTTTATCCCTATCGTCGATGTGATTCGGCGCCATTATTATCAGAAAACGCCTGAAATAGCCCTCGGTATCGTCAGTCGTCGGCGGCAAAGCATTGCAGCAGCACAGCATCAGCGGTATCTTGTCCACCTTTGTCGGCCTCTTGCTATACGGATGCCGTCCCGTGAACGCTCCACCGGACACGAACTGCTTGAAATCGCCGCCCGAGAAGTCCTTATTGCTCACTTCGTCGCAGTAATTCACTATCTTGCCGTTGACATCCGCCAAGTGGTACTCCATCTGGCTGCTCTTGAAGAGCTGCTCCGGCGAATATGAGCTTGCCACCGCAGGACCCAGGGTGTTAACCACAGCCTTGCAGATGATACTCTTGCCATTCTGCCCCTCGCCGACCACAAAGGTGATGTACTCAATCTTGTACTCCTTCCTGTCCGCCAAAAAACACCCGCAATACTGCTGGAAGGTCTGCCGCATGGCATCATCCGATATCGTCATCCCCAACACCTTGTCCCATAATGCAGACCGCGCGTCCTCATCATAATCAAAATCAAGCACTATGTCCGTCTTATACTTGACATCAAAATCTTTCAGTTTCATCGCCCGCAAGTCCAATACGCCATTCTTAAAGCACACATATTGCCTGTCAGGAACAAATTTGCACCGCTCATCACCGCGGAGTCTGTTCAAGCAGTAATCCCTAACGAGCTTTGCGCTGCCCGTCTGATATACTATACCTACATTGCTCTCTTCCATCACCTCGATGATGATCTCCAACATCGTCTCCTCAATCATCACCTCGAAATACTGACCGTTGAACACATACAGCATCCCGTCCTCATCCACCTTGAAATAGTCGCAGCCGTCATTCTCATCCATGCCGCATACATACCTGCGGAACGACTTGCATAAGCCCGCCTCAGTGCGCTTGTTCACGCGCTCATCCGTGAGGCCCGAGTCTTCTATCGCGGGACCAACCGTGGCTACCAGATAGTCTATTATGTGCTTGTATTTCACTGAAACTTGCGGTTTTTCAATAAAAAAAGCCGAGACAGACAGGAACCCTCCGTAGAGGTGGACACGTTCCCATCTGCCCCGGCACTATATCTCCTCCTGCGCCGTGTCCATAAGCGCGGATTGCAAAATTATAAAAATCTTTCAAATTCGTCCTTTCGGAGCACACGTTTCCTATTTTTCAACATCTCCACCCTCAGACATCCGCAACTCCTCGTCGCTCCGCTCCTCAAATTGCCCAGCGACGCCTCAAATTCCGTGCCGCAGTCACACCTCACCAGCCACCGGCTGTTCCTGCACTTCTCGCTGCCGACCCGCCTTACCAAGACAAGCCGCCCATATCGTTCTCCTGACTTTGCCATAGATCCCCAGATGAGACTCGAACTCACATCCCCTCCAGCGACTGCTTACTTTTGCCTTCGGAGACCTCCATAGCTGGGGAATTGCGGGTCTTTCCCCGCCGTCAACATATTGTTACATAGCATTTGCTACTCATTCGGAACCCCCTATCGTCTCACGACGACCCCAGAGCGCCCAGATGCCCTACTCGTAACCGAAAAATCGCTTGCGCCACAACAAGGGAGTCCTTTTCTCCCCATTGGTTTAACATCTGCATACTCGGAAACCCTGTAGCCAAAAACCTTTCTGCATAGAGTAGTATCGAAAGAACGTTAAACAGAGTTTTTTCTTCGCGGTGACGGCGAGACTCGAACCCGCATCTCCCGACTGACCAACATAAACATCACATTCCATAGCCAGCGGACGCTCATACCATTTATACCACGTCACCCTTCGCGGAGCGACCCCAGTTCCCCGTAGCCGCCCCCGCAGTCTCTCCTGCCGTCACCGACGCCTGCAATTGAGCCATGAACATTACGCCCGAACCCTTTATCCGACATCGCCACCTAATTCAAGATGAGGAGCGGCGACGACATATTGCAAGCCTACCCTGTCCGGCGTGCTCGGTTGGCACCCCCGCTTCCATTATTCGGGCAACCTCTCCTGTAAATCCCCAAAAAATTTCCAGAAGTGCTCTACGCATTCGCGCACGGAAGCGAAAACCTCCGCCTCCGTAAGCACCATTCCACTCTTCATCTGATACAAAATGGCAAATCCGTCACAAACATCCGCGCCGTTCTCGTCGGCGAGAACACCCGTAGCGATAATTCTCACACTCTGGATGATGTCCTCATCCACCCTGCTCTCCGCAGTGTTGAAATATGCGACCCGGTCGCAAATGGCAAATTTAGTCTCCATTCTTATATATTTTAAGTTTATCGTTCATCTCCGTTTCCGGAGAGCTTACCACGCTTCTTACGAGACATCAGCTTCTCATAGTTCATCCTACCAATCTCGTCCAGATCAAACCCCAAGTCGTGAGCAAGTGTGGCACAATACCAAAGTACATCACCAATTTCCTTCGCAATAGCCAGCTTATGCTCATCATCCAACTCGCTATCACCTCTCAGTATCTTCTTTACCTTGTCGGCGGTCTCACCGGCTTCTCCAGCCAGTCCTAGGGCAGGATACATCACTCTATATTTCTCCGGATAGACCGCAGTCTCCAGAGCTCCCTTTTGAAATTCATTTAGTGTCATCTTTTTGTTTTTTTATAAATCTTCCTGTCTTTTTATCGCGTTCCATATTCCTCATTCTATTATGAATTGAAGTGTGTTCAGATTTTGTTACTATCGCCAAATTGTTTACATCATTATTATTATGATTCCCATCTTTATGGTGAACCATATATTCGCGTTTTAAAACATGAAAATCTCCAATTATGTCAAAACACTCTTGTGGAAAAAGCATATAATTTTGCTCAACAACCAGTCTGTGTTTAGGTATTCGCCCGGATTTATTAGCATCTGGACGGTCTGGGGTATAAACCATAATATCAACTACTTGATTGTTTAGTTTATTAATCTCATTTCCTTTAAACGAATCATTCTTTTCGCCCTTAAGATTAAACTGATGGTTTTTATTCCCCGTCATAAAATCAACCCTAGCAATACTTGCGCATTTTTTAGAACAAAAAAAACCCATTGTTCTAGGATACCTCTCCATAGCCGATTTTTTTAAATGAAATACTTTTCCGCATGTACCACACACAACATTAGCCGTCGCATGTAAAGCTTGATTTTGACAGGCCGTACTACAATACTTTGCCTTATTCATTCTCCAATGGGGAACCTCGAACTCGGCGCCACACATAGCGCACACTTTTTTAATCATCATAATATTCTGACCTTAAAATTATTCTGACCAATAAAAGCAGAGAAAGGCGGTCAGAATACCCTTATCAATCGGTAGCTGCTCCGATCTATCTCTGCTACAAATATGCAAATTCCCTTGGTGTTATCAAAATTATCCATATAAAACAACTTTCATTTTATAACATCTATGTTACAGGCGACCCTTCTATCTTAGCAATCCACATTTCACCTTCACGCTCCAACACGACACCCTCCGGCTCCACGCACTCCTTCCATATCTCCCGCCAAAGACACTCCTTCAGCGCCTCCACAGCCTCTTCGGCAGTCCTGCCTTTCCCTATCAGTTCCATATCACAAATATAACCAATAATATCCCCCGGTCTGCCCCTTCCGGGCCAACGCCGCACGCACGCTCCTCACATCCAGCCCCACAGCCTCCGCGGCTTCCACGACACTGCCGTAGCGGGCCACCAACTCCCCCTCCTCATCATACTGCGCCACGACGCACACCCTGGGCTTCGGTCCCCTCTTCGCCGGCCTCTCCTTCTCGTCGCTCCACTCCAAGTTCTCCGCGCGGTTATCCCTCTTGTTTCCATTCTTATGCACCACATACTTGCGCCCCTCCGCGTTCGGCACGAACGCACGCGCCACAAGATAACTTACGAGCCGTCGCTCTCCATAGAGACTCACCCAAACTCCGCCGACAGCCTTCAGCGGAAAGCCTCCGCTAAGCACCACGCCGTCTTCGCGCACGCTATACTTAGCGTCGATCTCCTTCTGCCGTATATGCTCACCGAACATTCTCATAACCCGCATCCGCCCTCAAATACCATGCCACGGTGATATCCCGGACCTCGGAAACTTCACCTTTTTTTATTTTTTGCAAAGACTGCCCCATAGTCACATACCTACGGTCGCTATGGTCCAGCACCGCAATGGTCCACTCTCCGCCGTTCTTAATCCTTATCGCATACACACGCGACACATATTTAAGGTCCGGATTGACATCCTTCAGCATCCTCGACACCGTGGATACCGACACCCCGAGACCGACGGCAGCCTCCTCCAGAGTCTCCCAGACCCCCGGAGCGCTCCTCCTTACTATAACTCGCTTTCCCATGTGTGACAAAAATTGTCAAATTCCGAGAGCAAAAATAGGCACTTTTTTCGACTTTCCAAGCCTTTTCGGCGCAATCGTGTAGTTTGTGTTTTTATAACGAATTAGACACATCGCCACAAATCAGCACTTTACATTTTTCCGTGAACTTAGTGTACGAACTTTCCTATATTATGCCTCTGTAAAGCCATTGACCCCCTCTTCTAATAAGCACCTCTTCCTTATTTAATATATTTATACATTTTTTCATATAATAGATAAGTAATTGATAATCAATATATATTTAAAATGTAGGTTCAGAGAATCTGGGAAAATCAGTTCATTTCAACAAGACTTGCAAGTTCGGGTCAGAGCCGCTTTTCCCCAAAAGGCAAAATTTCAAAACAAAAAAAATTTCAGAATGCCACACCGTGTCGCTGGCTTAGATATATTTTAAACCCCTTACACCCTTTTGATTTCGAGTCCGTTAAAAGCGAAATACAACCGTTTTTGACGATTAACCAAGCCTATATAATAGGTATGTACCTTGCTATACAAGGTACTTTGTAACGCAAACATCGCGCGCCGTTCTCGCCCAGTATTTTTATAACATTTGCGTTACATAGATCCCTCCCCCAAGTAACACGCTATATATTAGCGTTTTATGTTTTTGCGCTTCTTCCAACTCGCTCTATATCAATAAATTAGCTTATTGTTGATAACTTTATTTTGTTATATCAAAATATCGATATATCTTTGCTTTTGAAAGTTAAATCTAGTAATGATTAAAGCAGCCGCGGGGCCGCTCTCGTGTGGGGGCCCGCAATAGTATGTCTAAGTCTGTTAATCTTTTTACCTCAAATCTCCAAGGTCGCGCCCTTGTTGCTGAAAAAGCCGCAACCCGTAAAGCAACCGCCGCTGCATTGGCAAACTTTGCCGCGTCTATTGACGCAGAATTTAATAAGGTAATCAAAGACCAGGACCAGCGCGCGCGCAATGTCGCAAACGCCGCGAAGGGCCGTTATCAGAC